>Ga0209061_1000382_pt1 | contig 122124 bp, 104 predicted proteins | sample Coa_R1_10_FD_187157 | JGI IMG/M metagenome (GOLD analysis project Ga0209061, IMG submission 187157) | Surface soil microbial communities from Centralia Pennsylvania, which are recovering from an underground coalmine fire - Coalmine... | ecosystem: Environmental > Terrestrial > Soil >... | reverse complement strand
TTCGGCCACGCCTGGTCACGATGGCGGCGAAAACACCAGGCCCGTGCCCGCTACCACCACTACCAGGCACGGCTCCGGGCAGCCGTGGCATGAACCATGATCAGGTCACAAACCGGGACTGTAGTACCGGCGGAATGTGGACAAGAAAAAATCTTGCGAGAGATTGCGGAAACCCCTTGTGCTGGCCCGCGACGGGGCTGTAGAAATTCATCCACGGTCAGGGCCGGTCATCGACCGGGGGCGACCCCGGGAGCAGGCCGCGGAACCGCGGGTGCCGGGCCGGTTCCGGCCGAATGGCACGCAGGCTGAACCGCCGGGTCACCGGGGTGTTCCGGATTGCAGTGCCGGGCGAGGCCTCTGCATCTCATACATGCAGAGGCCTCGTCGTCGTGCAGGCCGGGATTCCGGGCCGTGCCGCCCGTCCTGAATCGCGAGCCCATGCCGCATCCAGGGGCTCTCCTGGCCGCGCCGCCTGCGCGTCCTCGCCTGCCCTGCCCGGCGAGCAGGCGAGCAAAGCGCAATGGATCGGCGTTCGGTGGCCGATATGGCGGGTAATGTCGAGCTTCACGCGGGCAGGAACGCCCGCCGGCCCGCGAATTGCCCGCAACGCGTAACGCGCCGGGCAATGGCGGGCGATAATGAGGCAGACGCAGGCGACGTGGGTACCCCCGAGCTCACGTCGCCGCGTCTCCCTTTTCCCGGCAGCATCCCCGCAGCGCGGCCGCTCCGGCATCGCAGACGGCCGCGCCGGCCGGCGCAGGCGCACCGGTAGTACCCGCGGCGGTGTTCTCCCGGTAGCGTTCGGTGCATGACAGCCATCGGACTGAACGCGGACGCGGCGGCTCCGTTCGGCCGGATGCTGACCGCCATGATCACGCCGATGCGCCCTGACGGTGCAGTCGACTACGACGGGGCGGCCCGCCTGGCCGAGTACCTGGTCACCGAGATGCGAAACGACGGCCTGGTGATCAGCGGCACCACCGGCGAGTCTCCGACCACGACGGACGAGGAGAAGGACCGGCTGCTGCGTGCCGTGATCGAGGCCGTGGGAGACCGGGCGACGATCATCGCAGGAGTAGGAACGAATGACACCGCGCACACCTGCGAGCTTGCGCGGCAGGCCGAGCGGGCGGGGGCACACGCGCTCCTGGTGGTGACCCCGTACTACAGCAAGCCTCCGCAGGAGGGCCTGATCGCGCACTTCACCACCGTCGCGGACGCCACGGGCCTGCCGGTCATGCTCTACGACATCCCCGGCAGGACCGGGACGCCTATCGCGACGCACTCGCTGATCAGGCTGGCCGAGCACCCGAGGATCATCGCGGTCAAGGACGCGAAGGGCGACCTGGCCGCCAGCTCGGTGGTGATGGCCGCCACGGACCTGGTCTACTACAGCGGGGATGACCCGCTGAACCTGCCGTTCCTGGCGATCGGCGCCGCGGGCTTCGTCAGCGTCCACGGGCACGTGGCCGGCGACCGGCTGCACGAGATGATCGATCGCTACCTGGCCGGAGACGTCGCCGGGGCGGTCGCGGTGCACCGGGACCTGCAGCCGGTCTACACCGGGATGACCCGGACCCAGGGGGTGATCACGGCGAAGGCCGCGCTCGCGATGCTCGGGCTGCCCGCCGGGCCGGTCCGGCCGCCGCTGGTGAACGCGACCGCGGCGGAGGTCGAGGCGCTGCGGGCCGACCTGGTCGCTGCCGGAGTGAAAGTCCGGTGAGCTGGGCGTTCCCGATTAAGAACGAGGCGGGCCTGCCGGTGCCCTGGGCAGCGCGATGAGCCACCCGCACCCGGAGCTCGGGCCGCCGCCGCCGCTGCCGCCCGATGGCCTGCGCATCGTGGCGCTGGGCGGGCTCGGCGAGATCGGCCGGAACATGACCGCGTTCGAGTATGCCGGCCGGCTCTTGCTGGTGGACTGCGGCGTCCTGTTCCCCGATCCCGACCAGCCCGGGGTCGACCTGATCCTGCCGGACTTCTCCTACCTGGAGGACCGCCTCGGCCAGGTCGAGGCCCTGGTGCTGACCCATGCCCACGAGGACCACATCGGCGCCGTGCCGTACCTGCTGCGGCGGCTCCCGGGGATCAGGCTGGCCGGCTCCAGGCTGACCCTTGGCCTGGTGGGCAGCAAGCTCGCGGAGCACCGCATCACCCCGGAAACCGTGGAAGTGGCGGCCGGCTCCCGGCACGAGTTCGGCCCCTTCGGCTGCGAGTTCTTCGCGGTGAACCACTCCATCCCGGACTCTCTGGCGGTCGGGATCCGCACCGGAGCCGGCCTGGTGCTGCACACCGGCGACTTCAAGATGGACCAGCTTCCGCTCGACGGCAGGCTGACCGACCTGGGCGGGTTCGCGCGGCTCGGGGCTGAGGGCGTTGACCTTCTGATGGCGGACTCCACCAACGCCGAGGTCCCCGGCATCGTGCGGAGCGAGCGGGATATCGCGCCGGTGCTGGCCGAGGTGTTCACGGCGGCGAGGCAGCGGATCATCGTGTCCTGCTTCTCCAGCCACGTGCACCGGGTCCAGCAGGTGATGGAGGCCGCCGCGGCTCATGACCGCAAGGTGGCCCTCGTCGGCCGGTCCATGGTGCGCAACATGGGAGTAGCCCGTGACCTCGGCTACCTGCGCGTGCCCTCGGTGCCCGGCGGGCTGATCGTCGACCTGAGCGAGGCCGAGGAACTGCCGCCGGAGCGCATCGTGCTGATCTCGACCGGCTCGCAGGGCGAGCCGATGTCGGCCCTGTCCCGGATGGCGGGCCGCGACCATCCGATCCGGATCGCGCCCGGCGACACGGTGATCCTCGCGTCCTCCCTCGTCCCGGGCAATGAGACGGCGGTCTCCCGGGTGATCAATGAGCTGACCCGGCTCGGCGCCCGGGTCGTGCACAAGGGCAACGCCCTGGTGCACGTGTCCGGGCACGCCCCGGCCGGCGAGCTGCTGTACGTCCTCAACCTGGTCAGGCCCTCGAACTTCATCCCCGTGCACGGGGAGTGGCGCCACCTTCGGGCGCATGCGGAGCTTGCCGCGCTGACCGGCGTGCCGGAGGACCGCATCGTCATCGCCGAGGACGGCGTGGTGGTCGACCTCGTCGATGGCCGCATCGCGGTGACCGGCAAGGTCCAGTGCGGCTATGTCTACGTTGACGGGCTGTCGGTTGGCGAGATCACCGAGGCCTCGCTGAAGGACCGGCTGATCCTCGGGGACGAGGGGTTCGTCTCCGTGGTCATCGTCGTGGACTCCACGACCGGAAAGCTGGTGGCCGGGCCGGAGATTCATGCCCGCGGCTCGGGCATCGACGAGACCGCGTTCGACGAGGTGCGGCCGAAGATCGAGGAGGCGCTGGAGCAGGCCGCCGCGGACGGGATCAACGACACGCGCCAGCTTCAGCAGCTAGCCCGGCGCACGGTCGGGCGCTGGGTCAGCGAGAACTACCGCCGCCGGCCGATGATCATCCCGGTGCTGGTCGAGGTCTGATCCGGCGACCGCCAGCCCAGAGGTCACAGTTTCATCTGGTATAGCCCGGACCGCCCGGGCCGCGCCGTCGTTGACGAAATCACAGGCCAGGCGGATGACCGCGACTCTATCCTGGCCCTAGCCGGCGGGGCGCCGGCCGCACCCGGGGCGGGCGCTGGAACGCTGCGGGAGCGCGCACAGACGGGGCGTACCACAGTGGCCGAGCGACCCGAACCGCCACCGAGGCCGCCGCAGCCCGGCACGCCTGCCGGCTACCGGGGGTCCGCCGGGCGCACCCCGAGCGCCCGCCCGCAGGCACAACGCCCGCTCGCTCAGCGCATCGCCATGGGGCTGGCCATCGCCGTGGTGGCGGCCGCCACCGCCGTCGCGATCGTCTGGGCAGTGGCCGCGATGCGGTCAGCGGCCGGCCGCGGGCACCCGGCTGCGGCCGCCAGCCTGCGACCGGCGAGCGGCACCTCACCCGGCAGGCGCAGCCGGGCCTCCGGCCAGCACGCCGGGACGGCGGGGACCGTGACGATCGCCGATGTGGGCGACATGAACTTCGGCATGGACGGGCGCTACCCGCCGGGCGGGGCGGGCACGCTGCTCACCGCGGTGACCCGGTACCTGCACAGCGACCTGACCGTCGGGAACCTGGAAACCGCCCTCGGCAGCAGCGGGACCACGAAATGCGCGCCGGGCGAGCAGAACTGCTACGCGTTCCAGGCGCCGGCCTCGAGCGCGAGCGCGCTCCGGCGTGCCGGGTTCGCGGCGGTGAACGTCGCTAACAACCACACCGACGACGCCGGCCCGGTCGGCGAGCAGGAGACCGACAGCGCGCTGCGGGCCGCGCACCTGCGCTGGACCGGCCGCCCCGGCCAGACGACCTATCTGGTCAGGAACGGCATCAGGATCGCCCTGCTGGGCTTCGCCCCCTACTCCTACGATCGCAACCTGCTGGACATACCGGCCGCCGTCGCGGCCGTCCGGCAGGCTGCCGCCCATGCCCAGATCGTGATCGTCTTCATCCACGCCGGCGCCGAGGGCGCGGGGGCGCAGCATGTCCGGCCGGGCATGGAGACCTATCTCGGGGAACTGCGCGGCGACCCGATCAGGTTCTCGCACGCTGTCGTGGACGCGGGGGCCGACCTCGTGCTCGGCTCGGGGCCGCACGTGCTCCGGGCGATGCAGTGGTATCACGGCCGGCTGATCGCCTACAGCCTGGGGAACTTCTGCGGTTACTACACGCTCGGGCTGGACGGTGTGACGGCCGACAGCGCGATCCTGCACGTCAGGCTGCGCGCCGACGGAACCTTCGCCGGGGGCAGCGTCACGCCGATCCGGCTGGCCGGCCCCGGCGTGCCCGAGTACGACCCGTCGCGCACCGGGATCAGCCTGATCAACTCGCTGTCGCGGGAGGACCTCGGCGCCAGCGGGGTGCGGATCAGCCGTTCGGGCCGGATCGAGCCGCCCGCGCGCTGAGGCGCCGGCCCGCGCGCGCTGAGGTGCCCGCTCGGGCGTGGGCAGACCCGCGGCGAAAGGCCGGGACGGCCGGTCAGCCTGCCGGCTCGCTGAACACCCCCTCGTGCCGGTCGTAGTCGTAGCGGTAGACCTCGCGGCCGTCGATGTAGGCGCGCTCGGCACGGCTCATGACATCCAGCGGGTCGCCGGACCAGATCACCAGGTCGGCGTCCTTGCCCGCCTCCAGCGAGCCGACCCGGTCGGCGACCCCGAGGATCCGCGCCGGGTTGATCGTCACCGCCCGCAGCGCCGTCCCGGCGTCCAGGCCCTCCTTGACCGCCAGCGTGGCCTGGTGGATCAGGAAGTGGATCGGCACCACCGGGTGGTCGGTGGTGATCGCGATCGTGACGCCGGCCGCCGCCAGCCTGCCGGGATTGGCCAGCGACCGGTTCCGCAGCTCAACCTTGGACCTGCTGGTGAACAGCGGGCCGATGATGACCGGGATGGACTGCGCGGCGAGCATGCCGGCCAGCAGGTGCGCCTCGGTGCCGTGGTCGATGACCAGGTCATAGCCGAACTCGCGGGCGATCCGGACCGCGGTGGCGATGTCGTCGGCGCGGTGGCAGTGCTGGCGCCAGGGGATCTCCCGGCGCAGCACCCGGCCGAGCGCCTCCATGTTCAGGTCGCGGTCGACGGGCTTGCGGTCCTCGGCGGTGCTCTCCTCCGCCGCGGCGAGCCTGGCCAGGTAATTGCCGGCCTGGACCAGGGCCTCCCGGATGACCCCCGCCGTGCCGAGCCGGGTGGACGGGGTCTTGTCCTTCTCGCCGTACACCCGCTTCGGGTTCTCGCCGAGAGCCGACTTGAGCCCGGCCGGCGCGCGCAGCACCATCTCATCGACGGTCCGGCCCCAGCACTTGACCGCCGCGGTCTGCCCGCCGATCGGGTTGCCCGAACCCGGATTGACGTTGACCGCCAGCACCCCGCCGCCGATCGCGTCGCGGAACCCCAGGTCGGCCGGGTTGATCGCATCCAGCGCCCGGACGTAGGCGGTGACCGGGCTGGTCATCTCGTTGGTGTCGTGGCCCGCCCAGCCCTCGGCCTCCTCGTGCACGCCGACGTGGGTGTGCGCGTCGATGAAGCCGGGCAGCACCCACTTGCCGGACGCGTCCACCACGTCAGCGCCGGCTGGCACCGCGATTCCGGGGCCCCCGACCGCGGTGATCTTCCCCGCGTCCAGGAGGACCGTCCCGCCGTCGATGGGCTCGCCCGTCACCGGGACGACCCGCCCTCCCACGATCGCCGTGCTCATGGCCGTCTCCGCTCAGTCCGCCCGCTCGCGAAGCCGGAACCGCTGCAGCTTCCCGGTGTTGGTGCGGGGCAGGGCCGCGAGGAATTCCACCGCCCTCGGGTACTTGTAGGGGGCGATCTGCTGCTTCACGAAGTCCTGCAGTTCCGCCGCCTTGGCGTCATCGGCGGTCACGCCGTCCCGCAGCACCACGAAGGCCTTGACGATCTGGCCGCGATCGGGGTCAGGAACGCCGACCACCCCGCACTCGGCCACGTCGGGATGGTCCAGCAGCGCCTCCTCGACCTCCGGACCGGCGATGTTGTACCCGGAGGAGATGATCATGTCGTCGGAGCGGGCCTGGTACCAGTAGTAGCCGTCGGCGTCCCGGATATAGGTGTCGCCGGTCAGGTTCCAGCCGTCGCTCACGTAACGGCGCTGCCGGTCATCGGCAAGATACCGGCAGCCCGTCGGTCCCCTCACGGCCAGCCGCCCGGGCTGGCCGTCCGGCACCGGCTTGCCCTCGTCGTCCAGCACCGCCGCCTCGTAGCCGGGCACCACCCGGCCGGTCGCGCCCGGCCGGATGTCGTCGTCGGCCGAGGAGATGAAGATGTGCAGCATCTCGGTGCTGCCGATGCCATCGATGATCTTCACGCCGGTCGCGTCGTAGAAGGCCTGCCAGGTCGCGGCGGGCAGGTGCTCGCCCGCCGAGACCGGCCGCCGCAGGCCGCGAAGCTGCTCGGCCTTCCCGGCGGCGATCATCGCCCGGTAGGCGGTCGGGGCCGTGCCGCAGACCGTGACCCCCCGGGCGGCGATGTGGTCGGCCAGCTCGGCCGGGGTGGCCTTCTCGATCAGGAGCGCGGACGCGCCAGCGCGCAGCGGGAACACCACGAGCTGGCCCAGCCCGAAGGTGAAGGCCAGCGGCGGGGTGCCGGTGAAGATGTCGTCGGGACCGGGCTTCAGCACCCGCGCGGAGAACGTGTCCGCGATCGCCAGCACGTCGCGGTGGAAGTGCATCGTCGCCTTCGGCCGGCCGGTCGTGCCCGAGGTGAAGGCGATCATGGCGACGTCGTCCGCGGCGGTCGCCACCGTGTCGTAGCCGTCCGGCTTGGCGGCCGCCAGCCGGGCGAGGTCACCGGGCTCGGGGCCGCCGTAGCTGACCGTGCGCAGGCCTTCTACCCCGGCGGCCTCCAGCTCATCGGTGAACCTGTGGTCGCACAGCGCCAGGCTCACCCGGGCCATCTCGCAGATCGTCGCCAGCTCCCTGGCGCGCAGCAGCGACATCGTGGTCACCACCACGCCGCCGGCCTTCAGCACCCCGAACCAGCAGGCCACCAGCCACGGGTTGTTCGGCCCGCGCAGCAGCACCCGGTTGCCGGGCACCAGCCGCAGGTCCTCGGTCAGCACCCTGGCGACCTGGCCGGAGACCCTGATGAGGTCGGCGTAGCTCCAGGTCCCGGCGTCCGACAGCAGGCAGGGCCGGTCTGCGCCGTACCGCTGGGCGGTCGCGTCCAGCAGCTCAGCCGCGCAGTTGAGCCTGGCGGGATAGGCAAGCTCGGGCAGGGTGAACTTCAGCTCCGGCCAGTCCTGCGCGGGCGGAAGGTTGTCCCGGCAGAAAGTGTCGACATGTGCTGATAGCGAGAGCTGCATGACACGACCTTCCCTCGGGGGAGGAGCAAGACGGCATAAGTATTTCGCCTCCCCGGCCGGAGTCAATGCGCAGGGCCAGTCCCCTCGATCACCGCCCGCTGCCCGCCCGCGGCCGATGACGGGCCGCCGGACGACGGGCCGCCAGGCGGCCGGCCGCCTGCTGCCAGGAGCCGGCCCGGCGGCTGGGCGCTACTCGCCGGGGAGGACCGCCAGGCCCTGCAACTCCACCAGGGCCGCCGGGTCCCACAGCCGCGGCACCTGGACCGCCGCCATCGCCGGGTAGTCCCGGCCCGCCTGCTCCCGCCAGATGCGGCCTATCTCGCTGCCGTGCGCCCGGTAATCCTCCAGGTCCACCGCGTAGATCGTGAGGCTGGCCAGGTCCGCCGGGCGCCCGCCCGCCGCCCGCAGGGCCTCCAGCAGCCGCCGCAGCGCCAGGCCGAACTGCGCGGTCACGTCCGCTCCGGCGATCGCGCCGGTGGCGTCGGTCGCGGTCTGCCCGGACAGGAACACCACCCGCCCGGTGCCGACGACCGCATGGCTGAAGCCGGACGGCGGGCCGAGCGAGGGCGGGTTCACCCGCTCGATGGTCACCTCGCGCCCGCCGGGCCCGGGCCCGGGCCCGGCGGCGTTTCCGGGGCGCCGGGCCGCCACCGGCCGTGCCGGGTCCCCTGCGGGCCCTCGCGGACAAGCTGCAGCCGGGGCCTGGGGCCGTCGGTCCGGCCGGTCTGCGGCCTGCGGCTGCCCGCCTTCCACGGGTCCGGCCAGGCCGCGGCGGGCCCGGTATACCCCTGCTCGGCCGCGGCGTGCAGGGTCCAGTTCGGGTCATACAGGTGCGCACGGCCGACCGCGCACAGGTCGGCCCGACCCGCCAGGATGATCGTGTTCACGTCATCCCACGAGGAGATCACGCCGACCGCGATCGTCGCGATCCCCGCCTGGTTGCGGATCGCGTCGGCGAACGGGGTCTGGTAGGAGCGGCCGAACGCCGGCCGTTCCTCCGGGGTGACCTGGCCGGTCGAGGTGTCGATGGCGTCCGCCCCTGCGGCGGCGAAGGCGCGGGCGATCCGCACCGCGTCGTCCCCGGTGACACCGCCGGGCACCCAGTCGGTCGCGGAGATCCGGACGCTCATCGGCTTGTCGTCCGGCCACACCGCGCGCATCGCGGTGAACACCTCGAGGGGGTAGCGGAGCCGGCCGTCCAGCGAGCCGCCATAGCGGTCCCGGCGCTGGTTGGTTATCGGGGAGATGAACGAGGACAGCAGGTAACCGTGTGCGCAATGCAACTCGATCAGGTCGAACCCGCACCGCTCGGCAGCCAGGGTCGCCGCCACGAACTCGGCCTTGATCTGCTCCATCTCGGCCAGCGTCAGCTCTCGCGGGACCTGGCTGACCCCCGGCTGGTAGGGCAGCGGCGAGGGAGCGACCAGCTCCCAGTTCCCGGTCTCCAGCGGCTCGTCCATGCCCTCCCACATCAGCTTGGTCGAGCCCTTCCGGCCGGAATGACCAAGCTGCAGGCCGATCCTCGCGGTCGACTCGGCATGCACGAAGTCCACGATCCGCCGCCAGGCCGCCTCGTGCTCGGGCGCGTACATGCCCGCGCAGCCCGGGGTGATCCGCCCGGCCGCGGACACGCACACCATCTCGGTCATCACCAGGCCGGCCCCGCCGAGCGCCTTCCCGCCGAGGTGCACCAGGTGGAAGTCGGAGGGCACCCCGTCGCGCGCCCGGTACATGTCCATGGCCGAGACCACGACCCGGTTCTTCAGCTCCAGGCCGCGCAGCCGCAGCGGCTGGAACATCGGCGGCACCACGTCGCCCGGCGCCATGCCGCGCCGCTTCTCGTGGCCCGCGAACCAGGTGTCCATCGCCTCGGTGAACTCCGGGTCGCGCAGCCGCAGGTTGTCGTGGGTCACCCGGCGGCTGCGGGTGATGATGTTGAACGCGAACTGCTCCGGTTCCTGGTGCACGTACTGGCCGAGGTTCTCGAACCATTCCAGGCTTGCCTGCGCGGCCCGCTGCACGGATGCCACCACGGGCCTGCGTTCTTCCTCATATGCGTCCAGCGCGTCGCCGAGCGCCGCGTGCTCGTGCAGGCATGCCGCGAGCGCCAGCGCATCCTCCATGGCCAGCTTGGTGCCCGAGCCGATGGAGAAGTGCGCGGTGTGCGCCGCGTCCCCGAGCAGGATCACGTTCCCGTGCCGCCATCTCTCGCAGCGCACCGTGCCGAAGCTGATCCAGCGGGAATTGTTGGCGAGGATCTCATGGCCGTCCAGCACGGCCGGGAACAGCTCGCGGATCATCTCGATCGACGCGGTGTCGGAGGCCCCCGGAGGCAGGTCCGCGGCGGCGAGATCGGCGAATCCGGCGGCGCGCCAGACGTCCTCGTGCATCTCCACGATGAACGTGCTGCCGGTGGCGTCGTAGGGATAGCCGTGGACCTGCATCACCCCATGCGGGGTCTGCTCGATGTAGAACTTGAACGCGTCGAAGACCCGGTCGGTGCCCAGCCACATGTACTTGCAGCGGCGGACCTCCAGGCTGGGGCTCAGCGCGGCGGCGAGCGCCTGGCGGGTGCGGGAGTTGGCCCCGTCGGCGGCGACCACCAGGTCGTGACTGGCGGCCAGCTCGGCGGCGGGCGGCGCCTCGGCCCGGAAGTGCATGGTCACGCCGAGGTCGGCGCAGCGCTGCTGGAGGATCTGCAGCAGCCGCCGCCTGTTCATCGCCGCGAAGGAGTGCCCGCCGCTGGTGATGACCTGGCCCTTGAAGTGGACATCGATGTCGTCCCAGCGGGCGAACTCGCGCTCCATCGCGCGGTAGATGACCTCGTCGGCATGCTCGATGCCGCCCAGCGTCTCGTCGGAGAACACGACGCCGAAGCCGAACGTATCGTCGGGGGCGTTGCGCTCCCAGACGGTGACCTCGCTGCGCGGGGATAGCTGGCGCACCAGCGCGGCCAGGTACAGGCCGCCCGGCCCGCCCCCGGCTACTGCTATGCGCACCTGGCCACCTCCGGGCCACCTCCGGCCGCCCGCGTCCCTCGCGTGGTCAGCGACAGGCTACGACAGTAAGGTGGGCCGCGGCGACCGTCAAGATCACCATCGCCCGGCGTCAGGTTGCTGTGCGGTGCGGCGGGCTGCTGGTGCAGTCCGGCGGGCTGCTGGTGCCGTGCGGCGGGCCGCTGGTGCTGCCCGCAGGGGGGCCGCGACACGCGCCGGTGCCGCGCCGGGTCCTTCGCGACCGGCCAGATGCTCGCTACCGTGGGCAGCATGGCGACTCGTGCGCCTGGGAGCGCTGCCCGGTCCCGGGGGAACGGTTCATCCCGCTCCCGGGGAAACGGTGCTGCCCGCGCCAGCGGCGGCGGGCGCCCGCGCTCCCGGCCGCGGCGGCCCGCCCGGCGGGGCGGTCGTTACCGTGGCCGGAGCCGCAGCGGCGGAAACGGCCGGCGAGGCTACCGTCAGCCAAGCAACCCCTTCGTGATCCTGGTCAGCTGGGCTGCCAGGGCGGTGGCCGGGACCTGGATGGCCATGGCTCACGGCGTGGGCTCGGCCACCCGGGCGATCGGCCGCAACGCCGCCGACCTGGACCCGGCTCACCGCAGGGACGGCATCGGGCTGGCCGTGCTGGGCGTGGCAATCGTGGCCGCCTCGGCGGTCTGGTGGGGGCTCGGCAGCCCGGTCGGCCGGGTGCTCGGCAACTTCCTGCGCGGCACCTTCGGGTCGCTGGCCTGGACGGTGCCGCTGCTGCTGGTGCTGCTCGCGTGGAGGTTCCTGCGGCACCCGGACCGGAACGCCGACACAGCGCGGATGGTCATCGGCTGGGCGGCCCTGCTGATCGGGGCGCTCGGGCTGGTGCACATGGCCAGCGGAACGCCCTCGCCGTCAGACGGCACGGCGGCGATGCGGGCAGGGGGCGGGATCATCGGTTACACCGCGTCGGCGCCGCTGATCGCCGCGGTGACCGCCTGGGTGGCCGCTCCGCTGCTCGCGCTGGTTGCCGGATTCGGCCTGCTGGTGATCACCGGGACGCCGCTGCACCGGCTGGGCGGCCGGCTGGCGGGGCTCGCAGGCCGGTCCCGGAGCGCTGGCGAGGGCGGGCCTGCCGGGCCGGCGGCCGGGGCGGCGCTGACGGATGCCGGCGGCACCGCCCGGCTTGAGCTGCCGGGCAGGGGCCGGCGGCGCCGGGCGGAGGCCCTGGAGCCGGGCGACCACCTGCGGCCGTATGACTCGCCGCTGCTGAGCACGACGCTCTCCAGCCGGAGCGGCGACGCGGCAGGCGCCGGGCCGGCGTCGAGAGCATCCGGCGCGCCCGGCGGGGCGTCCGCCGCCGTGCCGGAGCCCGATCCGCTGCCCGATGGGCTGTCGTTCGGGCCGCCGGCGGGCGGAATCGGGTCGGCCGCCGACGGTGCCGGAACACCGGGCCCGGGCGGGCCCGGCGGGCCCGCCGGGCTGCCGGGCCCTGACCGGGTGATCGGCAACGGGCTGCGGGCTGGCAGGCCGGAGCAGCTCACGCTGCCCGGGTCGACCGACGCCAGCTACACGCTGCCGCCCGCGGCCCTGCTCAAGCCGGGTACCGCGCCGAAGGCCCGGACCCGGGCCAATGACATCGTCGTCGAGGCGCTGACCGAGGTCCTAGAGCAGTTCGAGGTGGATGCCCAGGTCACCGGGTTCACCCGGGGGCCCACGGTCACCCGGTATGAGATCGAGCTCGGCCAGGCCGTGAAGGTCGAGCGGGTCACCCAGCTCACCAGGAACATCGCCTACGCGGTGAAGAGCGCGGACGTGCGGGTCCTCTCGCCGATCCCCGGCAAGTCGGCGATCGGCGTGGAGATCCCGAACTCCGACCGGGAGATCGTGAGCCTCGGCGACGTGCTCCGCTCCCCGGTGGCCGTCTCCGATCACCATCCGATGGTGGTCGCGCTCGGCAAGGACGTCGAGGGCCGCACGGTGGTGGCGAACCTGGCCAAGATGCCGCACATCCTGATCGCCGGGGCGACCGGCTCCGGCAAGTCGGTCTGCCTCAACAGCCTGATCACCTCGGTGCTGGTCCGGGCCACGCCCGATGAGGTGCGGATGATCCTGATCGACCCCAAGCGCGTTGAGCTTTCCATCTACCAGGGGATCCCGCATCTGATCACGCAGATCATCACCAGCCCGAAGCGGGCCGCGGACGCCCTGGAGTGGGTTGTCGGCGAGATGGACCGCCGTTACGACGACCTCGCGGCCTCCGGGTTCCGGCACATGGACGACTTCAACAAGGCGGTGCGCTCCGGAAAGCTGACCGCTCCGCCCGGCAGCGACCGGGTCTTCACGCCCTACCCGTACCTGCTGGTGATCGTGGACGAGCTGTCCGACCTGATGATGGTCGCCCCGCGGGACGTGGAGGACTCGATCGTCCGGATCACCCAGCTCGCCCGGGCTGCCGGGATCCACCTGGTGCTCGCCACCCAGCGGCCGAGCGTGGACGTGGTCACCGGGCTGATCAAGGCGAACGTGCCGTCCCGGCTGGCGTTCGCGACCTCGAGCCTGGCCGACAGCAGGGTGATCCTGGATCAGCCGGGGGCGGAGAAGCTGGTCGGCCAGGGCGACGCGCTGTTCCTGCCGATGGGTGCGAGCAAGCCGATCCGGCTGCAGAACGCGTTCGTGACCGAGAAGGAGATCCGCGAGGTCGTCGCGCACTGCAAGAAGCAGGCGCAGCCCGCCTACCGGGATGACGTGGCGGCCGAGCGGCCGAAGCGGGAGATCGACGCCGATATCGGAGACGACCTGGAACTGCTGCTCCAGGCTGCCGAGCTAGTGGTCAGCACCCAGTTCGGATCCACCTCGATGCTGCAGCGCAAGCTCCGGGTCGGGTTCGCGAAGGCGGGCAGGCTCATGGACCTGCTGGAGAGCCGTGGCGTGGTCGGCCCGAGTGAGGGGTCGAAGGCCCGCGACGTCCTTGTCAAGCCCGATGACCTGGCAGTGCTGCTGGCCTCGCTGCGCGGCGGCGGGGACGGCTAGCGGGATGCTCCCCTGTCACGCTGGCGGCGGCATGGCGCGGCGTGACCGCCGCGGCCTGTAGCAATGCCCCGGCCCCGCCGGTGACGGGCTGGCGCGATGTGGCCGGCCCGCGGTCGGCTCGTCCAGGACGGGGAATAGCGATGTGGTCGGCCCGTCCAGGACGGGGAATACTTGTGCTGGCAGCGAGCCGAGCCGGGGAGACCCCGGGTCGCTCGCGGATGTCTAGACTTGATGACCGGCCCCGGCGCGGGCCGGGGTCAGGTCACGATCCGGCGAGCTGTGAACCGCACACCCCCGGCGGCGTGCAGTGCGATAGGAGCAGTGGAGGCACGGCGTGGGCATCGGTGACACCCTGGCGGAAGCGCGCCGCCAGGCGGGTCTCACCGTCTCGCAGGTCAGCCAGCGGACCTGCATCAGAGAGACGATCATCCGGGGGATCGAGCGGGGGGACTATTCCGCCTGCGGCGGCGACTTCTATGCCAGGGGGCACATCCGGTCCATCGCGCGGGCCGTCGGTGCCGACCCCGAGCCGCTCATCCGGGAATACGACGCCACTCAGGGGGCGCCGCAGGCCATCTCGGCCGCTGACGTCTTCGAGCCGGCCACGCCCATCAAGATCAGGGAGAGGCGCCGGCCGAACTGGACCGCCGCGCTGGCCGTGATCCTGGTCGCTGCGATCGGCTTTGGCGTCTATCACCTGGTGTCCTCCTCAGGCCGGCCTTCCGGCCACTCGCCGCCAGCCGCCCATCACGCCACCACCGACAGCCGCGGGAAGGCCAAGCCGTCGCATCACAGCTCGCAGGGCACCAGGGCGGTGTCGCACCAGCACAGCCCGTCCTACGCCCACGTCGTCGTGATCAGCCTGACCGCCAGCGCCAACTGCTGGGTCGAGCTGACCTCGGCGAGCGGGAAGATCATCTACGAGGGCGTCGCCTACCCGGGCACCACGCTGCACTGGCGGGAGCACCAGGCCGTGACGCTGCGCCTTGGCAACCCGGGCGGAGTGACGCTGACCGTGGACGGCAAGAGCCGGCCTGCCGGCTCGAACAACCAGCCGGTCACGCTGAGCCTCGGCCCCGGCCGGCAGGCGCCCGGCTGACCCCGCCGCGGCCCGCCGCTGGCGCGGTCGCTGGCCGGCTTACCGTAGTCTGCCGATGTGCCGTCACACCCGCCCGGCGCGCCGCCAGCCCAGCGCGCCCTGCCCGGAGCCGCCCGCGCCGCCGGACGGCGCAGCGTCCGCCTGGTCACCCTGGGCTGCGCGCGCAACGAAACCGACTCCGAAGAACTCGCAGCGCGCCTGCACGCGGCCGGCTGGACGCTGAGCCGCGATGGCGATGCCGACGTCATCCTGGTGAACACGTGCGGCTTCATCGAGGCGGCGAAACGGGAGTCGATCGCGGAGTTGCTCGATGCGGCATCCGCGGGGGCACGGGTGGTCGCGGCCGGGTGCCTGGCCGAACGCTACGGCGCGGAACTGGCCGAGGCCCTGCCGGAGGCGCAGGTCCTGTCGTTCGACGACTACGCCGAGATCGCAGCCAGGCTGGACGCGGTCCTGGCGGGGGAGCGCTGGCCCGCGCACGCGCCGCGGGACCGCCGGGCCCTGCTGCCGATCTCGCCGGCCGAGCGTCCCCGGGCCGCGCGGCGGGGTGCCGGGATTCCCGGGCATGGCGGAGCGCCGGATCTGCCGCCCGGCGTCGCGCCCGCCTCAGGGCCGCGGGTGCTGCGGCACCGGCTGGACGACGGCGTGATGGCGCCGCTGAAGATCGCCTCCGGGTGCGACCGGCGGTGCACCTTCTGCGCGATCCCCGCATTCCGCGGGGCCTACGTGTCCCGGCCGCCGCACGACCTGGTCGCCGAAGCGCGCTGGCTGGCCGCCCGCGGGGTCAGGGAGCTGCTGCTGGTCAGCGAGAACTCCACGTCATACGGCAAGGACCTCGGCGATATCCGGCTGCTGGAGAGCCTGCTGCCGCAGCTTGCCGCGGTGCCGGGCATCGAGTGGGTCAGGGTCAGCTACCTGCAGCCCGCTGAGATGCGGCCTGGGCTGATCGAGGTGATGACCTCTGCGCCGGGCGTGCTGCCCTATTTCGACCTGTCCTTTCAGCATGCCAGTGGCGCCGTGCTGCGCCGGATGCGGCGGTTCGGCGACTCCGTGCGCTTCGGCGCGCTGCTGGAGCAGATCCGCGGTCGCTGCCCGGGCGCCGGCGTGCGGTCGAACTTCATCGTCGGCTTTCCCGGCGAGACCGATGCCGACCTGGCCGAGCTCGCGCAGTTCCTCGCTGATGCGCGGCTGGATGCGATAGGGATCTTCGGCTACTCCGCCGAGGATGGCACCGAGGCCGCGTCCCTGCCGGGTCAGCTGCCGGAGCACGAGGTCGGCGACCGGGTTGCCGAGCTGGCCGGCCTGGCCGACGAGGTCATGGCCCAGCGGGCCGCCGAGCGGATCGGCGAGCCCGTTGACGTGATCATCGAGCAGGCAACCGGTGACGGCACGGCCACCGGGCGGGCGGCGCATCAGGCGCCCGAGGTGGACGGCACCACGACGGTCTCTGGGCTGCCGGATGGCGTCCGCCCCGGTGCGATCGTCAGCGGCGTGGTGACGGCCGCCGACGGAGTGGACCTGGTCGCTACGGGAGCGGCTTGACCAGGCCAGGCGCGGCAGCCGCGGGGAGCAGCACGCCGGGCACGGCCCGCGGGGTCACCGCGCCGGGACTGGTGAATGTCGCGAACGTGCTGACGGTTGGCCGGCTAGGCCTGGTGCCGATTTTCGTGATCTTGCTGTTCTCCGGCGGCACGGGCGGGCGGGTCGCTGCGTTCGCGGTATTCGCGGTCGCCTCGCTGACCGACCTTCTCGATGGCGAACTGGCCAGGCGGCGGAGCCTGATCACCGACTTCGGGAAGATCGCCGACCCGATCGCGGACAAGGCGCTCACCGGCTCGGCGCTGGTCTCGCTGTCCCTGCTCGGTGATCTTGCCTGGTGGGTGACGGCGGTGATCCTGGTCCGCGAGGTGCTCGTGACGTCCCTGCGGCTGTGGGTCATCCGGCATGGCGTGATCCCCGCCAGCCGCGGCGGCAAGGCAAAGACGCTGCTGCAGATCGTCGCCATCGGGCTGTACATCCTGCCCGGACCGCCTGACGTCGTGCGGATGGCGGTCATGGCCGCGGCGCTGGTGGTGACCGTGGTGACCGGCCTGGACTACGCGGTGCGGGCAGCCCGGCTCCGCCGCGCTGTGCCACGGCGCAGCACGCAGGCCGGGCCCGGCGGGCCAGCTTGACCGGCGGCGGCCAGCGCGGGGAGCCGGTCCCGCTGGCCAGCCTCGCGGAGCGGATCATTACCGTGGCGACAGCGCGCGGGCTTACCCTCGCCACCGCGGAGTCGCTCACCGGGGGACTGCTCGCCGCGACGCTCACGACCGTGCCGGGCGCATCGGCGGTGTTCCGCGGAGGGGTCGTGGCCTATGCCACCGACCTCAAGGCCAGCCTGCTGGGCGTGGGGGCGGACCTGCTCGGGCGGCGGGGCGCGGTGGATCCGGACGTGGCGTCGGCGATGGCCGCGGGCGCCCGGCGGGCGATGGCGGCGTCGCTCGGCGTGGCGACCACCGGGGTTGCGGGCCCCGACCCGGCAGAGGGGAAGCCAGTCGGCACCGTCTACGTGGCAGTGAGCCACCGGGGCGGGGGCTCGGTGAGCAGCCTGGCGCTACCGGGCAGCAGGGCGGAGATACGAGCGGCAACCGTGGCGGAGGCGCTCAGGCTCCTGGCCGCGAAGCTGGAACAGACCGGCTGATTACAGCGTTACTCCAGCGAACACGCGGACCCGCCATCTCCCACACCGCCCGTGCGGGCAGGTACGGTGGAGATATCGGCACGTCGGCCTCGGGAAGGGAGTGCGGCAATGGTCCTGCTTCGTCACTTGCTCGGTGACGCGCTGCGGCGGCTTCGCCTGCGGCAGGGTCGCACCCTCCGCGAGGTCTCGGCGGCGGCACGGGTGTCGCTGGGGTACCTGTCCGAGGTCGAGCGCGGGCAGAAGGAAGCGTCCTCGGAGCTGCTGGCCTCCATCTGCGGCGCGCTGGGCGCACCGCTGTCACAGGTGCTGCGCGAGGTATCGGACAACTTCGCGCTCGCAGAGCTGCAGAGCGAGCCGGTCTTCGGCGGCGTCCGGGAGCCCTCACCTGAGCTGGTGACGGTTCCCGGCCAGAGTGAGCGAGGCGGGCGCGGTGACGGCGACGGGCGGGGCGAGCCCAGTGAGCGGGATGCCGCCGAGCGCGTGCCGGCCGGACCGTCAGCACAGCTGAGCCGGGCTGGCCGGGTAGGCCGGCTGAGCCGGGTTGGCGAGCCGGTCCGCGTGGCCGTGCCGACAGGCGTTGCGGGCCGGGACGGGGCGGTTGCCCTGCCCGTCCTCGGCGGCCCGGCCCTCGCGGGCGCGCCGCCACTCGGGCCGGAACGGCCCGGGCAGCCTCATCTTGACCGGATCTCTCACGAGGCCTACGACATCCCGGGGATGGTACCGGTCTGACAGGCGGGCCGTCAGGCCCAGGCCCGAGGATCGTCCGCGAGCTTGCGGACGCGGTCCGGCAGCGGGCCGGAGACAATGTGCTCCAGAGTCACGTCCTCCAGGATCGCGCGCTCGTTGGCGCGCAGCGCGACCCAGACCGTCTGCAGCGGCTCGGCAGCGCCGATGTAGGCGAGGTTCTCCGGCCGCTCGCCGCGCACTCCGACCAGCGGGCCGTCGATGGCCCGGATGATGTCGGCGAGCGAGATGGCACTGGGCGGGCGCGCCAGCCAGAATCCGCCGTCGGGGCCGCGCTGGCTGCGGATCAGCCCGGCCCGGCGCAGCTGGGTGAGGATGGCCTCGAGGAACTTGCCCGGGATTCCCTGCGTCCTGGCGAGCTGGTCGGCGGTCACGTGGCTGCCCTTTGCCGCCGCGAGCTCGACAGCGGCCCGCAGGGCATAGTCAGCGCGGGCGGAAAGACGCATGTCAAGCATTATGCAGCCGGCTCGGGCCGTCCGGCGCCGCACAGTGCCACAGGCCTGCCTCCCGCGCCGGCGGTGGCGGCGCCTCGCGCGCCGGTGGAGCGGTGCCTTCCGCGCCGGTGGAGCGGTGCCTCCTGCGCCGGCGGCACCCGGTGGCCGGCTGCGCAGGGACCGGTCAGGCCGTCGTGAGGCCGAGGACCTCGGCGGCGGCCAGGCTGCTCGTCCGTGCCGCGCCGTAGGTAGCGAGGTAGCCGCCAGCGGGCGGGCGCCAGACCGGCAGCCCCATCTCCACCACGGTGGCGTCGGGCCGGCCGGTAACCAGGCGGGTCACCATCTCCTGGGCCGCCGGGTGCCGGTGGGCGTCCCTGACGACGATGAACAGGTTCCGCCCCTCGGCTCCGGCCAGCAGGCTGGCTACCTGGTCGGCGAGCCCGGCCGCCGGTGAGCCGGTGCTGAGCCGGATCAGGCTGCCGGCTGGAACCCAGGCGCCAAGGCCCCACGGGACCGAGCCTGCCGCGATATTGGCAGGCGGGACGAGCTCGACCACCAGCGGCCGGGCGGCAGCACCCTCCGGGACCGGCACGGCAGGCGGATCGGCACGTATGGCGCGGCGCGCGGCGGTCAGCCCGATGTCGGCGCCATCGGCTCCTGCCCCCCGGCGCCCGCCGTCGGCATCCGCGCTTGACCGGGCTCTCGCCAGCCATGACCGGAGTTCGGCCACCCGCGCAGCCGCGTCCTCCAGCCGGCTGGCTGGCGTCCTGCCGTCGCTGACGGCAGTGACCAGCGCCTCGCGGACTGCCAGGTACGTCTTGCGATCGGTGTCCCGTCCGAGGCAGAGCAGGTCGACACCGCCCGCGACCGCGCGGACCGCGGCCTCGGGGATGCCGAACGGCCCGCTCAGGGCACGCATCTCCAGCGCATCCGACGTGATCACGCCGGTGAACCCGAGGTCGCCGCGCAGCAGGCCGGTCAGCGCGGGAGCGGACAGCGACGCGGGGAGGTCACCGGTGAGCGCTGGCACTCGCAGGTGACCGGGCATGATCGCGCGAGCGCCCGCAGCGATCGCGGCCCGGAAGGGCGGCAGGTCCCGCTGCGCGAGCAGATCCAGCGAGGCGTCGACGGTGGCGATCGCGTGGTGCGTGTCGGTCCGGGTAGATCCGTGTCCCGGGAAGTGCTTAGCGCAGGCCGCGACCCCGGCTCGCTGCAGGCCGCGCACCGCTGCCGCGGCGTGCCGGGCGACGAGGCTGGTATCCGGGCCGAACGAGCGGGTCCCGATGACCGGGTTATCCGGGACGGTGTTGACGTCGACCGAGGGGGCCAGGTCCAGGTTGAGCCCGAGCGCCAGGAGGTCGCTGCCGAGCGCCCGGTAGACAGCCTCGGTGAGGCCGGTGTCGTCCACGGCGCCGAGGGCGGCATTACCGGGGTAGCGGCTGCCGGTTCGGTGGGCAAGCCGGGTGACGTCGCCGCCCTCCTCGTCGATCGCCAGGATGGGCTCGTCCGCAGCCTGGCGGAGCCGTGCCGTCAGCGCGGCTAGCTGCTCCTCGCTGGCGATGTTCGGCCCGAACAGCGTGACCCCGGCCAGGCCGGCCTCCAGCGCGGCCAGCACCCAGTCCGGTGCCGCGTGGCCGGGGAACGGCGGGACGAGGATGGCGTCGGCGAGCCGGCCCAGCCCGGGGTCGGCGGACGAGCCCCGGCTCATCCCTTCACCGCGCCCGCCACCAGCCCGGTGGCAATCCGGCGCTGGATGATGAGGAAGAAGACGATGGGCGGGATCGTGTAGAGCGTCGAGGCGGCCATGATCGAGCCCCAGTCGGCCGTCGCCTTCCCGGTGAAGTACTGGATGTAGATCGGCAGCGTGTAGTGGCTCGGGGTCTGCAGGTACGTCAGCGCGAACACGAACTCGTTCCACGCGGTGATGAACGAGAACGTGCTCGTGGCCACGAGGCCGGGAGCGACTAGCGGGAACAGGATGCGCCAGAAGATCGTGGCCGCCGACGCGCCGTCGATGGCGGCTGCCTCCTCCAGGTCCCTGGGAATCGTGGCCACGAAGTTGCGCAGCAGCCAGATCGAGATCGGCAGCGCGATAGTCGCGTACAGCACGGTGAGGGCGGGCAGGCTGTCGAGCTGGCCCGCCGCGCGCAGGTCGATGAACAGCGGGATGACGAGCGCGTTCCCCGGGATCATCTGCACGATCAGCAGCATGATCAGGAAGGAGGACCGGAACCGGAACCGGAACCTCGCCACGGCGACCGCTGCCAGCAGCGACACGGCCGCGGCGAGCAGCACGGCGATGAGAGTCACCAGGATGCTGTTCCTGAAGAAGATCCAGAACGAGAGTCCCTGGCCGGCCGCGCTGCCGTTGATGACGGAGTCAAAGTTGCCGAGCGTGGGGTGCTCGGGCACCGGATGCGGGGTCAGCGAGTAGATCTCGGTGGCCGGCTTGAACGCGGTCGAGATCATCCAGAAGATCGGGAACAGGGTGATCAGCCCGACGATGAGGGCGGTGCCGTTGAGCGCGACCCTGCGGGCCCGCCTCGCCGCCCGCGGCCGCCTGCCGGTGAGGGCCGCGCGCGACCGCTCCGGCACGGGCCGGCGGGCCGTGGCTGTCGGCGCGGTCATGCCAGCGCTCCCTGCCGGACCGATGCCCGGACATAGCCAGCCGTCACGACCAGCAGGATCACCGTGAGCACGAGCGCGAGAGCGGAGCCGAGCCCGATGTTCGGCGGCAGGCTGAACGCCTGGCTGTAGCTGTACAGGCCGAGGTTGTACTCGTCGCGGTTACCGAGCTGCCCGGTGATGATGTAGGTCTGGGTGAAGATGTTGAAGTCCCAGATCACCGACAGCAGCAGCAGCACCAGGAAGATGGGCTTGAGCAGGGGATAGGTGATCTTGCGGAACACCCGGAAGGGCCCGGCGCCGTCGACCCGCGCAGCCTCGAACAGCTCGGCGGGGATCGACTTCAGCCCGGCGAGCACGGTCACTGCGATGAACGGGAACGACGTCCAGATCACCGCCAGGGTCACCACCGTATAGGCGGGCAGCGCCCCGGAGGTGGTCCAGTTGAAGCTGGACCAGTCGGTGCTGCCGACCAGCCAGTGCGGCATCCTGCTGAGCAGCCAGTCGGCGATCCCGCCATCCGGGTCGAACAGCCATACGAAGATGACCGACGAGGTGACCTGCGGGGTTGCCCAGGCGAGCAGCGCGGCCCCGCTGACGAACGTGGCCATCCGCCTGCCCAGCCGGTTGAGCAGCAGGCCGGCCAGCGTGCCGGCCACAAGGCTGAGCGTCACGACCACGGCCGCGAAGATCACCGATGTCCGGAGCGACAGCCAGAACTCGGGATCGCTGAGGATGGCGGTGAAGTTGCTGCCGCCAGCCCAGGTTGCCGGCTGAGTCCCGATGAGCTGAGGCTCGCCGAAGTTCTGCAGCGAGTAGATCAGGATCTGGACGGTCGGCCAGAGCAGGATGATCCCGATCGCCGCCAGCGCGGGCAGCAGCAGAAGGTAGGGGGCGGTCCTGCGGCCTCGCATGACGCGTCCCGAGGCCGCGCCCGGCTGGAGGACATTCCGGGCACGACCCTGAGTCGGCGGTCCGGGCAGTGCGGCTCCTCCCGCGAGCCCCCCCGCCGACGGCGCGGAGGCCGCGAAGGGCGCGGAGTCTGCGGCAGCCGGGTTCCTCCCGATGGCGTCAACCATTGCGCCTTCCCTGGCAGCTTCCCGATACCGGATACCGCATCCTCCCGCCAGGATGGCCCAGGTCGGGAGGATCTCGGCTCGTCACGTGGTGTCCCGGCCGGCCGCCGTGGCCGCGCGGCGGCCGGCCGGGAGACCTGGCATTCCGGGAGCGCAGTGGCTGGCCGACCCCGCGGCCTAGGGGCGCGTCTGCCAGCCGCCGGCTCGCCGGCCCGTGAGCTATTCCTTTCCCGTGTTCAGGACGCTGGTCATCTCGGCGTTGGCCTTCGCCACCGTCGCCTGGAACGGGGCACCCTGCATCAGCGCCTTCATCATGGTCGGGATGATCTGGTCCGTCGTGTCGACGATCGTCCAGTTCTTCGCGTTGAACGGCGAGATCTGGGTGTTGGCCGCGGCCTTCGCGAATCCGGACATCACCGGGTTACCCGCGTAGGCGCCGCCGGTGAGCTGCGAGGTGTAGGGCGGGAAGAAGCCCTGCGAGTTGGCAAAGGACGTGGAGTTCGGCACGCTGTCCATGACCTGGATCAGGTCCCAGGAAGCCTGCGGGTACTTGGTCGTCGCGAACACACCGAGGTCAGATCCGCCGGCGAAGGCAGGCGCCGGGTTCGGGCCGTTCTCGCTCGGCACCGGGAACGAGGCGAAGTTCTTCGTGTCCACGGCATTCTTGGGGAACTCCGCCGATGCCCACGGGCCGTCCAGGTACATGTCGAGCTTGCCGAGCGCGAAGTCCTCGTTGGAGCCGCCCGAGGTCGCACCGGGGTTGCCGAGCTCGGTCTGGCCGATGTACTTGGCCGGCGAGACGTGGTACTTCAGGTACATGTCGGCCCATTCCCTGATGCCAGCCTCGGACTGGGGCGTCGTCAGCTCGCCGACCCACTTGCCGCTCTTCTGCACTGCCACCTGGCCCCCGGCGCCCCAGATGAAGCTGGCGATGCCATAGGTGTAGTTGCTGGGCGCGCCGAACCCGTACGTTCCCGGGAACGTCTTCATCAGCTTCTTCGCGTCGCTGACAAGCTGAGCCCAGGTGGTCGGCGCGGAGGTGATGCCGGCCTTGGCGAACTGGTCCTTGCGGTACCAGATGCCGCGCACCCCGCCGAACCACGGCACCGCGTAGACCTTGCCGCCCATGGTGTCGTTGGCCAGCATGCCCGGCACCAGGTTGGACTTGTTCGTCCAGGCGCTGACGTCAGGGGTGATGTTGTAGAGCATCCCGAGCGATGCCTCGATCGGCGTATCGGTGTTGCCAAGCTCTGTGACATCCGGTGCCGCCTTCCCGCTCGACAACGCGGACTGCCACTTGGTGGTCCTGTCCGCCCACGGAATCCAGACCACGTTGATCTTGGTCTTGGCGTACTTCGGGTAGTCCTTGTGGAACTGCCTGAACACGCCATTCAGCCAGCTGACCTGCTGGGGCGTGGAAGAGCCCATCCGCCAGAGGGTCAGCTGTGCCGGGACGCCCGACGTGCCCGACGTGCCTGAGTTGCCGCTGCCGCCCGAGCCGCACGCCGCGACGGCTCCGGCGAGCACGGCGGCGGCGCCGATGGCGACCGCCGACCTGGTGAGTTTCACGTGCCGATCTCCCTTCCCGGCTCTCACTGTGCTGGTCCCGGGCTGGCCCCGGGACCTCGCGCTGCCGTCCGCTCGGCTGCGGGGGCCTCGCCTCGGTTGTTGAGCGCGTCCGCCGGGCGGACGCCCCGGGTCCGGCCCGCGTCGTCTCGGCCCGTTGCCCGGTAGAGGACGGGCCGCGGTCCGCCGGCCGCACCTTGCTTGCTAACCTCGCGCAGAAACTAACAGGAAACTTTCCTGTAAGATAGAGTTCGTTGCCAGATTGAGACAATCTCCTTCCGGGACGGCTCCGGTACCGCACGCTAAGGGGGTCATCCCGGTCGGGCGGGCTCAGTGCGGCACGCGAGGCAGTCCCGGGCGGGACGGCCCCGGCACCGCACGCCGGGAGGTTGTCCCGGGTCGGCTCCGGCACCCGCACGCCGAGGTCGTCCCGGGCGGGTCGGTTCCGGGACCGCCGGACGGCTTGTGACCGGCCAGCGGGCCAGCGCCAGCTGCCCGCGCTGAGCTTATTACATAAGACAGCAAAGCATAATGAAAGGTATAAATGGACCGTCGGCCAGGAACGCCGAGCCTGCTGCGCGAGCTCAACGACCGCGCGGCGCTTGAGCTGCTGCTCACTGCAGGTCCGATGACCCGGGCGCAGCTCGGCGAGCGGACCGGCCTGTCTAAGGTGACCGCTTCGCAGCTGCTGTCCAGGCTGGAGGAGCGCGGACTGGTGCAGGTGGCCGGGGAGCAGGCTGGCGGACGGGGCCCCAACGCGGCACTTTACGCCGTCGTGCCATCCACGGCCTACGTGGCGGGCCTGCATGTGGAGCGCGACGTGATCAGCGCTGGCGTTGCCGACGTCACCGGAGCCGTGGTAACCGAGGTCAGCGTGGACCCGAACGGCACCGAGGATCCGGTCGGCCTGGTTCGGGGCGCGGTCTCGGCGGCATGCGGCCCCGCCGGGGTCGCGCCGGAGGCGCTCAAGGCGTTCGTGATCGGGACGCCCGGCGTGCTGGACCCGCGCACGGGTGACCCGAGGCTCGCCGTCAACCTGCCCGCCTGGCACGAGGGGGTGCTCGCCGCGCTCCGCACCGACCTGGGCCGGCCGGTCAGCATCGAGAACGACGTCAACCTCGCGGCGATGGCCGAGCGGGCGCTCGGCGCGGCAGTCGGCCTCGATGACTTCACCCTGGTCTGGCTCGATGTGGGCGTCGGCCTGGCCACCGTGCTGGGGGGCCGGGTGCACCGCGGCGTAACCGGGGCAGCCGGCGAGATCGGCTACCTGCCGGTACCGGGGGTGCCGCTGCCGCAGGATGTCAGCCACCCGGCGACCGGCGCGTTCCAGTCGCTGGCCGGCGCCCAGGCGGTGGCAGAGCTGGCCGCCTCGCACGGGTTCGCCGGGCCTACTGCGGCCGGCGCCGTGCGGGCGGCTGTCGCTGCGGCCGAGGCCGGAGACGTCGCGGGCGCTGCGTTCCTCGATAAGCTTGCCGGCCGGGTCGCGACCGGGGTTGCGGCAATCTCGGTCGTGCTCGACCCGGGCGTGGTCCTGCTCGGCGGATCGGTGGGCCTTGCCGGGGGCGAGGCGCTCGCCGCCCGGGTGGCCGCCGAGGTGGGCCGGATCTGCCCGGCCCAGCCGGAGGTGGTCCCGGCCGCGGTGACGGGCCGGCCGGTGCTGCGCGGTGCGATCCTGTCGGCGGTAGACCAGGCCCGCGCTGAGCTGCTCGCCTCCGTCGCCGCTCCCTAGCGGGCCGCAAGCGCGCCGCCTGGGTTTCATGATCGGGGTAATTTCGGGGCCAGGGGAGGACCGAAGTTACCCCGATCATGGAAGTGAGCTCTGGGGGAGTGACCGGGATGAGCGGGGCCGGCCGGCCGAGCAGGGCTGGCAGGACGGGTGAGGACGGCCGGATGAGCGGGGACGGCCGGCCCAGGGCTGTCATTGTGCTCGACGGGACCTCGCTGACCTGCGGTCAGGTCGCGGCTGCCGCGAGGGGGCTGGCCCGTGTGGAGATGAGCAGCGCTGGCCTGGAGCGGGCGCGGCGGGCAGCCGAGGTTGCCGCGGAGGTGACCGCCAGCCGCGCGGTGTACGGCCGGACCACCGGGGTCGGCGCGAACCGCTCCCAGCAGGTCGGTCCCGACGACGCCGAAGCGAGCGGGCTGCGGCTGCTGCGCAGCCACGCCAGCGGCGGAGGCCCTCTCGCGGCGCCGGAACTCGGCCTTGCCATGCTGGTCGTCCGGGCCAGCCAGATCGCAGCCGGGGGCTCCGGGGTGCATCCAGGCGTGCTGCCGGTGCTGGCCGAGTGCGTTAACCGCCGGCTGTCGCCGCCCGTTCCCGCCTACGGCGCGATCGGCACCGGCGACCTCACGGCACTGGCCTCGGCCGCGCTGTGCCTGCTCGGCGAGCGGGAGTGGGTGCCCGCTGATCCCGGGCCGCCGTCCTCCTCGCCCGGGCCGGCCCGGGTGCGCCTGCCGGGCCCGCCGTCGTTCCCGCTGGCCGGAGGCGACGCGATCGGCTTCCTGTCCAGCAACGCGGCCACGCTCGGCGAGGCGGCACTGGCCTGTCACGACCTCGGCATCCTGCTGCGCGCCGCGCTGCCGGTGGCGGCGCTGTCGCACCTGGCGGCCGGGGCGTCCGCCGAGCCGTACGCCCCGGCCGTGCAGGCCGCACGACCGCATCCGGGCCAGCGGGCGGTCGCGGACGCGCTGCGGCGCCTGCTCAGAGACCCGGCCGGGCTGGCAGCCCCGCCCGGCCGGGTGCAGGATTCGTATGGTTACCGGGCCCTGCCGCAGGTGCACGGCGCAGCGGTGGACGCGGCCGGGCATGCCGGGCGAGTCATCGCCGTCGAGATGAACTCCGCCGCGGAGAACCCGCTCATCGATGCCGTCGGCCACGCCGCATGGCATAACGGGAACTTCCACGGCGGCTACATCTGCCTGGCGCTCGACTCGCTGCGTGCCGCCGTGTTCCAGGCCGCGGGGCTGTCGGTGGCACGGCTCGCCACGCTGACAGAACCGTCCGTCACGGGCCTGCGGCCGTTCCTGGCCGACGGCCAGGCGCCGAGCTCGGGGATCATGATGCTGGAGTACACGGCTCACTCGGCGCTGGCAGAGCTCCGGCTGCGGGCCGGGCCGGCGGCGCTGGGCAGCGCAGTCCTGTCGCGCGGCGCCGAGGATCACGCCAGCTTCGCCACCCAGTCCGCGCGTGAGACGACCGCGGCGGCTGCGGCGCTGCGGACCGTGGTGGCGTGCGAGCTGGTCGCCGCGACGCGGGCGCTGCGGCTGCAGGCGACGGCCGGGGCGGCAGACCAGGCCGGGGCGGCGGGCCAGGCCGGGGCGGCGGGCCAGGCCGGGGCGGCGAGCCAGGCCGGGGCGGGCCGGCCAGCCGGATTGCAGCTGGCGGGCGAGCCGCTGGCCCGGGCATTCCGGCTCGCATCCGGCGCACTGCCAGCCGATACGGCTGACCGCCCGCTGGACGGTGACCTGGCCACAGCCGAGGGCGTGCTGCCCGCGCTGGCCGCCGTGCTGCCCGCGCTGGCCGGCGGGCACGAGCCAGCCGGGCTCGCGGGTCCGTCCTGACCGACGCGCCGTCTGGCCGGGCGCTGCCCTGGCCGGGACTTCCCGGCCAGCCTTCCGGGCGGGCAGTCTGTACTCGTGGTCATCCCGGTTCACGACGTCAACCCGGTGCGGCGCACGCCGTGGGTCACCTACCTGCTCATCGCGATCAACGTCGCAGTGCTGCTGCTCACCCCGGCGTCGAGGGCGAGCGTGACCGGTACCTCAGGCACTGCGGCACTGTGCCAGCAGCAGGCGTTCTACGACAGGTGGGCGGCGATTCCGCGGGAGCTTGTCAGCGACCGCCCGCTGCGGCTTGTCGCGACCGGGCGGCCCGGCCCGGCGCCCGGCACCTGCGTCATCGCCCGGCCGTCGTACCGCAAGAGCCCTCCGCTGTCGGTGCTGTACTCGATGTTCCTGCACGCCGGCTGGCTGCACCTGCTCGGCAACATGCTGTTCCTGGCCGTGTTCGGCAACAACGTCGAGGACCGCTTCCGCAAGCTGCCGTTCCTGGTCTTCTACCTGGCCTGCGGATACGCCGCGGCGTACGGGTTCGCGGCGGCGAGCCCGCACTCCGCCACGCCGCTGATCGGCGCGTCCGGCGCGATCTCCGGCGTGCTCGGCGCCTACCTGGTGCTCTACCCGCGCGCCCGGGTGTGGAGCCTGGTGCCGTTCCTGTTCTTCATCCCGCTGCGGATCCCCGCGTGGTTCGTCCTCGGGCTGTGGTTCGTGCTGCAGTGGGCATACTCGGCAGGCCTGGCCGCGGCGGGCGCCGGGTCGGTCGCCTACCTCGCCCACGTGATCGGGTTCCTGTGCGGTGTCATCGTCGGGCTCCTGGTCCGCTCGGCGAGCCCGCCGCGAGGCCGGCCGGCGCCGCTGAGCTACCAGTAACCGCCTCGTCACCAGCAGCCGCCGCGCTCGCAGTTGCCGACCAGGACCCGGGCTGGCGGCTTGCGCGGCGCTTGCGCATCTGCCCGGCTATGCGCCCCCGCGTCAGCCGCGCAGCCGCAGCCCGCGCGGGGTGGGCCGGAACCCGGCCTGCTCCAGGGCCCGGGCCAGCGGCGTGTCGTGGACGCCGGCGCCGTCGGCCCGCTCCACGGTGAGCCGGCCAAGCGCGCCATCGCGCACCGCGGCTGCCAGGGCGGCGGCCGCGGGCTCGAGCAGCGCGGGATCGCTGGTCCAGGAAAGCAGCGTCCTGCCGCCGCGCTCCACGTACAGCACGAGGTCGCCGCCGACGAGGATGACCAGCGCCCCGGCCTTCCGGCCGGGCTTGTGCCCGCCGGGAACGTCATCGGGCCGCGGCGGCCAGGGCAGCGCCGCGCCGTAGGCGTTCGACGGGTCGGTCGCCGCCAGCACCCGGACCTGCTGGGCTGGCTCCGGGCTGGGCTCGGCCGGGAGCCAGGCCGGCTCCGCGGCTGGTTCCGCGGCCGGGTCTGCCGCCGGTTCCGCGGCCAGGTCCGAGGCGATCGCGCGGAGCCGGTCCACCGCCCCGGGCAGCGCGAACTGGGCAGCGCCCAGGCCCTCGACAAAGTAGCCGCGCCGGCACCGGCCGGTCTCCTCCATCGCCCGCAGCACCGGGTAGAGCGCGGCGAAGCCGCCCTCCGGCAGCCGTTCCGCCGCGGCGGCCCCGCGCAGCAGGACGCCGTGCCGCTCAAGGAGCGTTCCGGCCAGCGCGTGCAGCCGCCTGGTCCGGTCGGGCTCGCCCGCAGGCGGCACGGACCAGCGCCCTGAGGCGGTGGGCGGGCCGGACCGGGACGGAAGCACGCCGCGGCGGTAGCCGGGCCTTGCTGCCCTGCTCCGCGAGGCCAGGCTGGGCCGCTGCCAGGGGCCGGGGGCGGGCTGGGGAAGGGGGCGCGCCACCAGGGACGAGTACCCGGACCCGGAGGAGGACAGGGCCGGGGCGGCTGCGACCGGCACCGGGTGCGGCTGGGCCGCCATCGGCCTCCCGGCGCCCAGCACGGTCCGCAGCGGAGCGAGCGTGTCGTTGGTCAGCCTGCCCGCCCACACCAGGTCCCAGATGGCGGCGGCCAGCGCGTGATCGGGCACGGGGGGCACGCCGTCCGCGCGCAGCCGGGCATCCACCCGCTCCGCCAGCGCGCGGAAGAACAGCGCGCCCCCGCCGTCGAGCGCGGCCAGCACCGCCTCGTGCACGGGCGTCATCGTCAGCTCGCCCGGCGCCGGGAACAGCAGCGGGGCGGCGCCGGCCGGGGCGAGCACCACCCAGCCGTCCCCGCCCGGCAGGGCCCCGGCGCCCGTCCAGGCGACCTCGCCGGCCGCGGTCAGCTCATCCAGCAGCGCGGGGGAGTAGCCGGGCACCCTCCCGGGCAGCACCAGCGACTCCAGCGCGGAGGCCGGGACCGCGGCCCCGGCAAGCTGCTCGATGGCCTCATACACCGCGTCGGCGCCGGCCGGTCCGCGGCGCCGGCCGGTCGCGGCCACGTTCTGCCAGGCGGGCAGGAACGCCGCCAGGGCAGCCGCCGGGACCGGCTCGGCCTCCCGGCGCAGCGCGGCCAGGCAGCGCCGTCGCAGCGTCCGCAGCACCTCGGCATCGCACCACTCGGGCTCGCCGCCCCCGGGCCTGAACTCGCCCTCCACGGCCCGCCTGTCCGCGGCCAGCCGCCGTAGCTGGCCGGTCACGACAGCGACCCCGAGCCCGTACCGCTGCGCGAGCGCCGCCGCGGTGAACGGGCCGTGGCAGCGGGCGTACCGGGCGACCAGGTCGCCCAGCGGGTCGGCGACGGGCTCGGTGAACGCGTCCGGGATCCCGACGGGCAGCGCCACCCCGAGCGCGTCGCGCAGCCGCCCCGCGTCCTCGATCGCCGCCCAGCGAGGCTCCCCTGCCACCCGGACCTCGATGGCCCGCCGCTGCGCGGCCAGCCGCTGCAGCCAGCCCGGCGCCGCGGCGGGGTCGGCACAGCGCTGCGCGACCTCGGCCGCCGACAGCGGGCCGATGCGCGCCAGCAGGTCCGCGAGCTGCTCGCTATCACGGCAGGCCCGGCCGGGCGCCAGCGCCTGGAGCCCGCGTTCTGTCTCCTTTATGACCTCCGGGTCCAGCAGCTCGCGCAGGTCGGCCTGTCCCAGCAGCTCCGCAAGCAGCGACGAGTCGAGGGCCAGCGCCTGGGCGCGGCGCTCGGCAAGCGGCGCGTCGCCCTCGTACATGAACGCGCCGACATAGCGGAACAGCAGGGACTTACTGAACGGGGACGGGGCCGGGGTCTCCACCTCGACCAGCCGCACCCGGCGCGAGCCGATGTCGCGCATCAGGCCGGCCAGCGCGGGCACGTCGAACACGTCCTGCAGGCACTCGCGCAGCGTCTCCAGCACGATGGGGAAGCTGCCGTACTTGCTGGCCACGGCCAGCAGCTGGGCCGAGCGCTGGCGCTGCTGCCACAGCGGGGTGCGGCGGCCAGGCTGGCGGCGGGGCAGCAGCAGCGCCCGGGCCGCGCACTCCCGGAACCGCGACGCGAACATGGCCGAGCCGCCCAGCTCGGCGGTGACCAGCGGCTCGATCTCGTCGGGAGCGAACTCGGCGATGCCCGCCGGCGGCGGCCCGTCGGTGTCCGGGACCCGGACGATGATCCCGTCGTCGGTGTGCATCGCCTGCACGTCCATGTCCTGGTAGCGGTCCCGCAACCGGGCCGCGATGGCCAGCGCCCAGGGCGCGTGCACCTTCGCCCCGTACGGGCTGTGCAGCACCAGCCGCCAGTCGCCGAGCTCGTCGCGGAACCGCTCCAGCACCAGGGTCCTGTCGTCGGGCAGGTGACCGGTCGCCTCCCGCTGCGCGCTCAGGTAGCTGAGCAGGTTCTGCGCCGCCAGCTCGTCCAGGCCGTCAGCGCGCAGCCGGGCTGCGGCCTGCCCGGGCGCCTGCCCGGCCAGCTCGCGGCAGTAGGCGCCGATCGCCGCGCCGAGCTCGGCGGGCCGGCCGGGCGCGTCGCCATGCCAGAACGGCAGCTTCCCCGGCTGCCCGGGGGCCGGCGAGACCAGCACCTGATCGGCGGTGATGTCCTCGATCCGCCAGGAGGTCGCGCCGAGCACGAACACGTCGCCGACCCGGGACTCGTAGACCATCTCCTCGTCAAGCTCGCCGACCCGCCGGGAGTGACGGCCAGAGCCGCCGCCCTCGGCCCGCCTGTCGCCCGCGGCCAGGAACACCCCGAACAGCCCCCGGTCGGGGATCGTCCCGCCGCTGGTCACGGCGATGCGCTGGCCGCCGGGACGGCCCCGCAGGACGCCTGCGGTGCGGTCCCAGACCAGGCGGGCGCGCAGCCCGGCGAACTCCTCGCTGGGGTAGCGCCCGGCCAGCATGTCGAGCACCGCCTCCAGCACGCCCCGGGTCAGGCCGCGGAACGGCGCCGCCCTCCTGACCAGCCGCAGCAGCTCGCCGACCTCCCATTCGTCCATCGCGGTCATCGCGACGATCTGCTGGGCCAGCACGTCGAGAGGGTTACGCGGGACGCGCAGTTCCTCGATCTGGCCGCCGCGCATGCGGCGGGCCACGACGGCCGACTGCAGCAGGTCACCCTGGTACTTGGGGAACATCAGGCCGCGGGAGACGTCGCCGACACTGTGCCCGGCGCGGCCGGTGCGCTGCAGCCCGCTGGCCACCGAGGGCGGCGACTCGACCTGGATCACCAGGTCCACCGCGCCCATGTCGATGCCGAGCTCCAGGCTGGAGGTCGCGACCACGGCGGGCAGCCTGCCTGCCTTGAGCGCTTCCTCGATCGCGGTCCGCTCCTGCCGGGACACCGACCCGTGGTGCGCCCTGGCGACCTCGGCCGGGGGCTGCCCGCGCTCTGCCTGGCGCTCGGCTGCGAGCTCGTTCAGCCGCCCGCAGAGCCGCTCGGCGAGCCGCCGGGAGTTCGCGAACACGATCGTCGAGGAGTGCCGCTCGATCTCGTCGAGTACCCGCTCCTCGACGTGCGGCCAGATCGACCGGCGCCGCACCGGGTCCTCGTCCGGGGGCGGCGGAGCTGGCCCGTCGAGCTGCGACAGGGCAGGCTCGCCGCCGGGAGACGGGACGAGCCCGGCTGGCGGCCCGGCCCGGCCGGGCGCGGTGCCGCTGCCGTGCCCGGGGGCCATCCGGCCGGCGCTCTCCAGGTCGGCCATGTCCTCGACCGGGACCACGATCTGCAGCTCGATCCGCTTATCGCTGGGCGGCGCGGCGATCGTGACCGGCCGGTCGCCGGCGAGGAACGCCGCGACCTCCTCATGCGGCCGGACCGTCGCCGACAGCCCGATCCGCTGCGGCCGGGCGCGGCCGGACGGCGCCGGGCGCCCGACCCGGGACCCGGCTCGCTCCGGCTCATCCACTGCCTGCCCGTGATCCATGTGCCGCTGCGGGTGTCCTGGCGCCCCAGGCCGAGCATCGACCGTGCCGGGTGACCGCAGGGCGTCCAGGCGCTCCAGCGAGAGCGCGAGGTGCGCGCCGCGCTTGTTGCCGGCCAGGGCATGCACCTCATCGACGATCACGGTCTGCACGCCCCTGAGCCCCTCCCTGGCCTGGGAGGTGAGCAGCAGGAACAGCGACTCGGGCGTGGTGATCAGGATGTCCGGGGGCCTGGCGGCCAGCCTGCGGCGCTCCTCGGCCGCGGTGTCCCCGGTGCGCACGCCCACCCGGATGCCGGGCTCGGGCAGCCCGAGCCGGCGCGCCGCGTGCGCGATGCCGGCCAGCGGCGAGCGCAGGTTGCGCTCGATGTCCACGGCCAGCGCCTTGAGCGGGGAGACGTACACCACCCGGCAGCGCAGCTTCGGGTCGCGCGGCGGCGGCCCGGCGGCCAGCTTGTCGATCGCCCAGAGGAACGCGGCCAGCGTCTTGCCCGATCCGGTCGGCGCGACGACGAGGGTGTCATCGCCGTTGCCGATCGCGGCCCAGGCCTGCCGCTGGGCCGGCGTGGGCTCGGCGAAGGCGGCGCCGAACCATGCCCTGGTGGCCTCGCTGAAGGCCTCCAGCACATCTCCCGCCTGCCCCGCCTCGGGCGACAGCGCTGTCATGCTCCCATCCTGCCGCCTGCGTCGGACAGTGCCGGCCAGGGCGCGACGAGCGCGACCAGCGCGCCGGGCGCCGCCGGCGGCGGCGGGTAGCCTGTCCCGGTGCGGCTCACCGAGTTCTGGGACCGGATGCAGGCGCAGTTCGGCGCGTCCTATGCGGAGAGCGTGGCCGCCGATCAGGCGCTGGCGTCCCTAGGGGACAGAACGGTGAACCAGGCGCTGGCCGACGGCGAGGACGCGAAGGTCGTCTGGCGGGCGGTCTGCGAGGCCTTCGAGCTGCCGGACCGGCTGCGCTGACGGATCCCGTTGCGGTGCCGGGAGCGCGGCTGCTGGTGCATGTGCCCGGCGCTCCGGGTTCCGGGAGGACGGGAAAAGGCGCTGTGCATCCACGGCGTGTCGCGTTCATGATCGAACAACTGTTCGCCTAGGGTATGAGTTGCGGGCTGATTTCTGCCCGCCTCGCGCCGCGGCGCGCGTGGCGTCCCGGAAATGTCGGTGGCCGGGCGTAGCGTCCGTGCCGAGACCTCAGACATGACCAGCGTGCCCCAGGCAGCGACTCACGGGAGTTCACATGGCACCCACCGCATCCAGCGACAGGCCGGGTAACGGGAAGGCCGGTGACAGGGAGAAGTCCCTGGAGACCGCGCTCGCCCAGATCGAGCGGCAGTTCGGCAGGGGCGCGGTCATGCGCCTGGGCGAGGAGGCCCGCGCCCCGGTCGAGGTGATCCCGACCGGCTCGATCGCGCTCGACGCCGCGCTCGGCGTCGGCGGCCTGCCCCGCGGCCGGATCGTCGAGATATACGGGCCAGAGAGCTCGGGAAAGACCAGCCTGGCGCTCCACGCGGTCGCCAACGCGCAGAAGGCCGGCGGGATCGCCGCCTTCATCGATGCGGAGCACGCACTCGACCCCGACTATGCCAAGAAGGTCGGCGTGAACACCGACGCGCTGCTGGTGTCCCAGCCGGACACCGGAGAGCAGGCCCTGGAGATCGCGGACATGCTGGTCCGCTCCGGCGCGATCGACATCGTGGTCATCGACTCGGTTGCGGCGCTGGTGCCGCGCGCGGAGATCGAGGGCGAGATGGGGGACAGCCACGTCGGGCTGCAGGCCCGGCTCATGTCCCAGGCCCTGCGCAAGCTCGCGGGCGCGCTGAACCAGACGAAGACCACGGCCATCTTCATCAACCAGCTCCGGGAGAAGATCGGGGTCATGTTCGGGTCGCCCGAGACCACGACGGGCGGGAAGGCACTGAAGTTCTACGCGTCGATCCGCCTCGACGTGCGGCGCATCGAGACCCTCAAGGACGGGACCGATGCGGTCGGGAACCGTACCCGGGTCAAGGTGGTGAAGAACAAGGTGTCGCCGCCATTCAAGGTCGCGGAGTTCGACATCCTGTACGGCGTCGGGATCAGCCGCGAGGGCAGCCTTATCGACCTGGGAGTGGAGCAGGCGATCATCCGCAAGGCGGGTGCCTGGTACACCTACGAGGGTGACCAGCTCGGGCAGGGCAAGGAGAACGCGCGGAACTTCCTGCGCGACAACCCGGACCTCGCCGACGAGATCGAGAAGAAGATCAAGGAGAAGCTGGGCGTCGGGGCCCGGCTCGACGCTGACCTCGCCGCGGGGACCTCATCGGCGGCGTCCGGAGGCGCGGCGGGCGACGCGCGCGTTATCGGGGCGGCGGCGCCGGTCGCGCCGCTGGCGTGACCGGCGCCGCGCGATCCGCGCCGGGCGCCCGGTCCGCTCGGATCGCCCGGCCTGGCCAGGCCCGGCTGCGGCACGGCGGCGGGGAGCGGGCAGGTGATCCCGGCTTGCCGGTCAACGACCCGCCGGCGAGTCAGGCTGCCGGCCTGGCGGCGAGTCCCGTCACAGCTCCGGGGGCCGAGCTGGGTGCTGCTCCGGCGGCGAATCCCGTCACCGCTCCGGGGGCCGAGCCAGGTGCCGACCCCGAGGCGGTGGCCCGGCAGATCTGCCTGCGCCTGCTGGCATCGGCCCCCCGCACCCGGGCCGAGCTGGCGGCAGCGCTCAGCCGGCGCGGGGTTCCGGACGCCGCGGCCGAGGCGGTGCTCGCACGCTTCGCCGAGGTGAAGCTGATCGATGACGCCACGTTCGCCCGGGCCTGGGTCGAGTCACGGCACCACGGCCGGGGCCTGGCGGGCCGGGCGCTGGCCGGTGAGCTACGGCGCAAGGGCGTTCCGGCCGAAGACATCGAGGCGGCGGTTGGCGGCCTGGACCCGGAGCAGGAGGTGGCAACGGCGCGCGCGCTGGTCGCCCGGAGGCTCGCTGCCAGCACGGGGCAGCCGCAGGAGGCCAGGATCCGCCGGGCGATCGGCGGGCTGGCACGGAAGGGCTACTCGCAGGCGCTCGCCTACCGGCTGGTCCGCGAGGCGCTGGAGGCGGAGGGCTCCGGCCTGGCCGGTGCCTGGCCCGAAGAGGCTGAGACCAGCTCGTGGGACTGAGCCCGCCCCGGGATTGGGCTCGCCCCGGGATTGGGCCCGCCCGGTGGCTGAGCCCGCCCCGGTGGCTGAGCCCGCCCCGGTGGCTGAGCCCGCCGGCGGGGCTGAGCCCGGTCTCGGAAAGAGCCCGGCCCTTGAGACACCGGCGGTGCGCAGCGCCCGGCAGCGACCGCAGCTTGCCCAATTCGTTATCTGCGCTTAACCTCACGGCAGTGAGGTTTTACTCCGCGCAGCGGATCAGCCGAGGCGAATGACAAGCGAATAATAGTGATATATCCATGATATATCGGCAAGAACCGGACACAAGTTCCCGGCCCGGGTATCGACGGAGGGAACCGAGGACCTGACGCTGGACGCGGTTCCGCGCTGCTGGTCGCGAGTCGCGGATCGCGTCATCCGGGTGCCCGGTGCGCCCGGTGGCGGGAAGCCCGGCCGGGTGGGCGCTCAGCCCTCTACCGGAGGGCCGAGCCACCAGGCGCGCTGGCGCTTATCCCTCGCGATGCCGGGCAGGCAGCGGGAGGCGAGGCGGATCAAGGCCGGTGCTGGGGCCGCGTCCAGGCGGACTGGTCCGGTCCGCGTCTCCGGCCGCGACCGTAGCGCTGCCGGGACGCTTGCCTGGGACGGGCCGCCGGGCCGCTTGCTGGTTTGTCAGGTGACGGAGGGAGGACGCGACCGGGAGACGCCCGGCCTGATCACGACCACTGGTACCGGAGCGGTCGGCTGCGCGAAGGGTATCCCTCGCTACAGGGCATGTCCCTGGCACGGCACGCCGCGCGGGGACCGGAGCGGAAGGGGCAGACGGTGGGTGGCGCAGCGGGAGTCATAGCACTGGTCCTGGCGGTCGGGCTGGTGGCGGCGCTGTTCGCGCTCGTCGTGGTGCTTCGCCGGTCGCCTGCGCGAATTAGCGCGGCGGCCAGCGCGAGCGACGTGCCAGCGGAGCACAGCACGCCCCAGGCGCGCTCCGGCGCCAGCCCGGCAGCCACGGAGGACGGCGCAGCGGCGGCCGCCCTGGCCGGCGCCGCGTCGGCTGAGACCGCTGCGGCGCATCAGCTTCTGGCCGAGGCGGACAAGCAGGCGGATGCCCTGCGGCAGCGCGCCGAGTCCGACGCCGAGGCCATCGTCCGGGCCGCAGAGGCGGCCGCCGAGGAGGCCGCCGCCGCCCGCCGTGAGCTCGAAGAGGAGATCCGGGCCGGGAAGAACGAGCTCCGGCAGCTCCGCGCCGACCTGGAGCGCAGGGAGAACCGGCTGGCCGACCGGGAAAAGCGGATTGACGAGGAGGTCAGGAAGCTTGATCAGCGGGCGGCCAGCCTGGACCGGATCCGGGAGGAGCTGGACACCCGGCGGGCCGATCTGGACAGGCTCGACGAGGAGCGGCGGGCGGAGCTGGAGCGGGTCGCGGGCCTTACCGCAGGGCAGGCCAAGAGCGAGCTCGTCGCGAGCATCGAGAACCAGGCCAAGCGGGAAGCGGCCAGGATCGTCCGGGACATCGAGAGCGAGGCTCAGCGGGATGGCGAGAAGCGCGCCCGCAAGATCATAACGCTGGCCATCCAGCGGGTCGCGAGCGAGCAGACCAGCGAGTCCGTGGTATCCGTGCTGCACCTGCCCGCCGACGAGATGAAAGGGCGGATCATCGGCAGGGAGGGCCGCAACATCCGGACCTTCGAGAGCGTAACCGGCGTCAACCTGATCATCGACGACACGCCCGAGGCCGTGCTGCTGTCCTGCTTCGATCCGGTCCGCCGGGAGGTAGGCAGGCTGACGCTGGAGCGGCTGGTCGCCGATGGCCGGATCCATCCGCAGCGGATCGAGGAAGCCTACGAGCGGAGCAAGGCGGAGATCGAGCAGCTCTGCGTCCGGGCGGGCGAGGACGCGCTGGTGGAACTCGGCCTGACCGACATGCACCCCGAGCTGACCAACCTGCTCGGCAGGCTCCGCTACCGCACCTCCTACGGCCAGAACGTGCTCAAGCACCTCATCGAGTCCGCGCACATCGCCGGCATGATGGCAAGCGAGCTCGGCATGAATCCGGCGCTGCTGAAGCGGTGCACGGTGCTGCACGACATCGGCAAGGCCCTGACCCACGAGGTGCAGGGCAGCCACGCGCTGATCGGCGCGGAGATAGCCCGCCGCTACGGCGAGTCCGAGGATGTGGTGCACGCGATCGAGGCGCACCACAACGAGGTCGAGGTGCAGACGGTCGAGGCGGTGCTGACCCAGGCGGCTGACGCGATCAGCGGCGGCCGGCCGGGTGCCCGGCGCGAGTCGCTGGAGGCCTACGTCAGGAGGCTGGAGCGGCTGGAGCAGATCGCCCGGGCGCAGCCAGGGGTGGCGAAGGTCTTCGCCATGCAGGCCGGGCGGGAGATCAGGGTGATGGTCAAGCCCGAGGACGTCGACGACATCCAGGCCCAGGTGATCGCCCGTGACGTGGCCAAGCAGGTCGAGGAGGAGCTCACCTATCCCGGCCAGATCCGGGTGACCGTGGTCCGCGAGTCCCGGGCCATCGAGTTCGCCCGGTAGGACGCGGGCCGGGACGCGAGGCAGCCGCTGGCTCAAGGCCGGGGATGCAGGATCACGGCGGGGTGCTCAGCAGCAGCACGGCATAGGCAACGAGCCAGTGACTCACCATGTAGTCGTCGGATGCGACGTGGGGCAGTGCCGCCTCTGCGTGCACTACCGCGGCGGCGCGGGCAACGGCCGCCCGGGAGTCGCCGGCCGGCAGGCACCCCGCGATCCTTCGCCAGCACCAGGCTCGGCTGGCGTTGAGCCCGTGCAGGTGCGCGATCTGGCCATCGCTTGAGTCCGAGACCGCGACCGGAGCGAACAGTGCGGCAGGCTCGCCCTTGGCCAGTCCCGGCAGGAACTGGCTCAGCCATCCGGCGAAGGACTCTCGCGGCAGCACGCGAGTCATCAGCTCGGCCTCGGCCAGCGCTGGCGACAGGAAGTCCTGCCCCGATGGCTCGTACCCGGCGGGGTAGCCGGAGTCGGCGCCGTACCACTCGCGCGCCCTGGCGATGATCGCGTTCCTGAGGTCAGGGCGGCCGGCGCGGGCCGCTTCTGTCGCGTAGGGCAGGGCAAGGGAGAGACCGAAGGCGGTGTTGGCGTGGACGCCGTGCCGCACCGGGTAAGTGACCCGGGGGAGCCAGTCGAGGAAGCGCTGCTCCAGCGCCTCGCCGAGCGGCTGTATGGCCGCTGACCACTGCCGGGCGTCGGGGTCAGCCCACGCGCCGGCTTCCGCGGCCAGCTTGAGCGCCCATCCCCACCCATACGGGCGCTCCCCGTTGGCCTGGTCACTCCGGGCGAACCTGGCCTCGGCCGCGAGCCCGGCAGGCGTCAGCTGCCCGCGCAGCAGCTCCCTGACCCCGGCGGCCCACGGGGCGCCGGGAAAGGCACGCAGTAGCCGCACCAGCAGCCAGTGCATCTCCACGCAGGAATGCCAGTCGAAGCTGCCGTAGAAGACCGGCGTCACGTCCCTGGGCCGGGGAGGAAAGTCGCCAGGCCCGGTCATGAGCCGCCGGAGCAGCACCGGGAACTCACGGCAGATGTTGCTGACCGCGATCCGGGCATAGCCGGCCGCGTTGCGCCGCAGGATCTCGGTCCAGTACCCGGCGTCGCCGGCGGGGCTTCCGGGGTCCGCCGCACTGCCGGGGTCGCCGGCCGGACTGCCAGCGTCGCCGGCCCCGCTGCCGGGGTCCGCCGCACTGCCGGGGTCGCCGGCCGGGCTGCCAGCGTCGCCGGCCCCGCTGCCGGGGGTGCCCTGCTGGCGAGCCGGAACCCTCCCGGCGCCGTTCATCGGCGGCACGAGCTACAGGTCCCTGCCCTCTGCGGCCGGCCTCGCCGGCGAGCCGCCGGCCAGTTTCACCGGGGCAATGCCGGGCGGCGTGAACCCGAGGATCTGCCCGTAGAACGACAGCTCCGCTTCCAGCGAGGTGATGATCGACTCCGCCTTCCTGAACCCGTGCGACTCGCCCTCGAAGGCGATGTAGGCGTGCCGGATGCCGTGCGCGGCGAGGTCGGCGGCGATCGACTCGGACTGCGCCGGCGGGACCACCGGGTCGTCCAGGCCCTGTAGCAGCAGCACCGGGCAGGTGGCGTCGCTGACATGGCCGAGCGGTGCCCGCTCGGTGTACACCACCTCGAAGCCGGGCAGCGGGCCGATCAGCCCGTCGAGGTAGCGCGACTCGAAATCGTGCGTGGTTGCCGCGAAGTCGCGCAGGTCAGCCACGCCATAGTAGGACGTCGCCGCCGCGAATACCGGCTCGCCGGCCAGGACGCCGGTGGTGACCGCGGCCAGCGCCGTCCACCCGCCCGCCGAGCCGCCGCGGATCGCGAGCCGGCGCGGGTCCGCCTGGCCGGAGCCGGCCAGCGACCGGGCGGCGTCCATCGCGTCTTCCACGTCCACCACGCCCCACTTGCCGCGCAGCCGCTCCCGGTAGAGCCGGCCGTAACCGGAGGAGCCGCCGTAGTTCACGTCGATGATCCCGATCCCGCGGCTGGTGAAGTAGGCCTTCTCCAGGTCCAGGACCGGGACGGAGTGGCCGGTCGGGCCGCCGTGCACCCACACCACGTACGGCGGCGGCTCGCCCTCGGGACCCGTGGCGTCCGGGCTGGCGGGGGGATAGACCAGGGCGTGCACTGTCCGCCCGTAGCGGCCCTCCACCTCGACAGCCTCCGGGACCGGCAGGTACGCCGGGTCGGGCACGTCCTCCAGGCTCCGCCGCAGCACCTCGGTATGCCCGGTCGAGGCGTCGATTCGGATCAGCGAGAGCGGCTCGGCCTGCCCGCCGGCGATCGCGGTGATCGTCGTGCCGTCGGCGGCCAGCGCCGAGCCGAACGACGTGAACGGCCCGGTGTCCAGGTCGGCAAGCTCGCAGCTCTCCGGATCGAGTATGCCCAGGCGCATGCTGCCCCGGCCGTGCAGCACCGCCAGCCTGCCGTCGCCCAGCAGGGCGAACGGGCGGCCGCCGAGCTGCCACAGCGGCCCGGCGAACTCCTCCTCGGCCGGGTAGAGAGCCTGCGGCGGCTGGCCGGACAGGCCGACCTGATAGATGTTCCACCAGCCAGTCCAGTCGGTGGCGACATACAGGCTGTCGGTGTCGCGCCAGGCCGGTGCGAGCACCGACTCCCGCAGGCCGCCCTTGACCAGCCTGCCCGGCCCGACGCGTCCCTTCTCGACGCTGGCTACCCGCAGCTCGGTGCCGTCCCATGGCATGTGCGGGTGGTTCCAGCAGATCCAGGCAAGCCGCCTGCCGTCCGGCGATGGGGTCGGGAACGCGAAGAAGTCCGGGCCGGAAACCAGTTCGCGGACCGCGGAGGGGTCCTCCGCAGCCGAGCCGTCCAGCGGGACCGCGACGATCGCCCGGACGACCTTCCCGGTCTCGTGCCGCTCCCGCACGCACCAGACTTCCCGGCGGTCGGGGGACAGCACGAGGTCCGCGTAGCGAAGCGCGCCCGGGCCGAGGCTGCCGCCGTCGGGCCGCGCACCGGGCGCCTCCGGGTCCGGGGTGATCGGCCGCGGCTGCTCGCTGCCCTCGGCCACCTCCGGGCCGGCAACGTACAGCCGCTGATCGGCGAAGCTGGCGAAGACGATCGCGCGCCCGCGCGGCCCGCGCCCGCCGGCGGAGGCGGACCGGGTCGCCGACCGCGGCACGGGCAGGAACGACCGGCCGCCGTACTCATGCACGCGAGTCCGGGCGTTCCACGGGGCGGGCAGCAGCGAGGTCAGCCTGCCGCCAGCCGACCGGTGCATGACCGTGACCCGCCCGGCCTCATCCGGGCGTCCCTCCTGCCACCAGACCTCGCCGCCGGCCGCGACCGGGAACGAGATCCTCAGCTCGCCTCCGGCCACGTCGGCCGCGGTTATCGGGGACTCCCACTCACCGAACGGCACCGTCGGCGCCATCGCGGCGGTGCGCTGGCTGTCTCCTGCCTCGGCTCCCTCGCCCGTCATGCCGCCGGACGGTCCCGCCACGCTGTCTGTCATAGCGCTATCTTGGCCTACCCGGTGCCTCGCTTGCGCGGGATGCCCGATATGGGACAGCGGCACGGATAGTGAGGGCACGCGGCCTTGCCCCGCCCGTTCCGGGACCACGGCGCGTCCGTGCCCGGTCGCCAGGGCGTCTACCCTGGTGACCATGCCGGCCAGCGACACGCCGCGGAGCTATGAGATCCGCACCTACGGGTGCCAGATGAACATGCACGATTCCGAGCGGCTGGCCGGGCTGCTCACCGAGGCCGGATACCACCCGGCGCCGCCCGGGGCCACGCCGGATGTCGTCGTCTTCAACACCTGCGCGGTCCGGGAGAACGCCGCGGACCGCCTGTATGGCAACCTCGGTCATCTGCTGCCGGTCAAGGCCGCCCATCCCGGGATGCAGATCGCGGTCGGCGGCTGCCTGGCGCAGAAGGACCGCAGCCGGATCACCGAGCGCGCGCCCTGGGTGGACGTGGTGTTCGGCACCCACAACATCGGCTCGCTGCCGGCCCTGCTGGAGCGGGCCCGGGTGCAGCGGCAGGCCCAGGTGGAGATCGCCGAGTCGCTGGAGCGGTTCCCGTCGGTGCTGCCCGCCCGGCGTGAGTCCGCCTACTCCGCCTGGGTCGCGATCTCGGTGGGCTGCAACAACACCTGCACGTTCTGCATCGTGCCCAGCCTGCGCGGCCGCGAGGAGGACCGCAGGCCCGGTGACATCCTGGCAGAGATCCGCGCGCTCGTGGCCGGGGGCGTCGTGGAGGTCACCCTGCTCGGGCAGAACGTGAACTCCTACGGCGCGGCGTTCGGCGACCGGCTCGCGTTCGGCAGGCTGCTGCGCGCCTGCGGCGAGGTCGACGGACTGGAGCGGGTCAGGTTCACCTCCCCGCACCCGCGCGACTTCACTGACGACGTGATCGCCGCGATGGCGGAGACGCCGAACGTGATGCCGTCACTGCACATGCCGCTGCAGTCGGGCTCGGACGCGGTGCTCAGGGCGATGCGCCGTGCCTACCGGAGGGACAGGTACCTGGGGATCCTGGAGAAAGTCCGGGCGGCGATGCCGGATGCCGCGATCACGACGGACATCATCGTCGGCTTTCCAGGAGAGACAGAACGTGACTTCGCCGCGACTCTCGACCTCGTGCGGGCCGCCCGGTTCGCCGGCGCGTTCACGTTCCGCTACTCGGTGCGCCCCGGCACGCCGGCGGCCACCATGCCCGACCAGGTCCCGCGCGAGGTGGTGCAGGAGCGCTACGAGCGGCTCACCGCGCTGGTCGAGGAGACATCGCTGGCCGGGCACCGGGAGCAGGTCGGCCGGACGGTGGAGGTGCTGGCCGCCGAGGGCGAGGGCCGCAAGGACGAGGTAACCCACCGGATGTCCGGCCGGGCCGCCGACAACCGGCTGGTGCACTTCGCTCCCGCCGGGACCGCGCCACGGCCGGGTGACCTCGTCACGGTCGTGGTGACGGATGCCGCACCGCACTACCTGATCGCCGACGCCGGGCCGCTCTCGGTGCGCCGTACCAGGGGCGGCGACGCGTGGGAAGGCCAGCAGCCTGGCCCGCCCGTCCCGCACGCTGCCGCAGCACCTGGCCGGGACCGGCAGGGACCCGGCGAGGCCTCCGGCAGCGCGGCGCCGGTACTGCTCGGGATGCCCGCGCTCGCGCCCCCGTCGCGCCCGTCCAGCCTGCCTGGCCCGTCCGGCCCGCCCGGCCCGTCCGGCCCGCCCGGCCCGCCCAGCCTGTCCGGCTCGTCCGGCCGGTCGTCCCGTCTCGTCCCGTCCCGCTCCTCACGGGCGCCCGCGCAGGCCTGACCGTGCTGGTCGCGGCCGCGGTCTGCCCGCATCCGCCGCTGCTGATACCCGGCGCCAGCGGAGCCTCGTCCGTCCTCGACGACGTCAGGGCCGCCTGCGAGGCCGCCGTGGCGGGACTGCTGGCCAGCGCGCCGGACGTTGTCGTGGTCGTCGGCGGCGGCGAGGAGACCGCCCGTTACGATCCGGCCGCCACCGGAAGCCTGCGCGGGTTCGGCATCCCCTGGCAGACGGGGGACGGCACGCCGGTGCTGCCGCTGTCGCTGACCGTCGGGGCGTGGCTGCTCCGCAGCCACCTGCGGGCAGCCCCGGGGCGGGTGCGGCTGCAGGCGATCGCCGGCACGGCCGGCCGGGACGAGTGCCTGCGCCTGGGCACCCGGCTCGCGGCGCTGGAGCCGCGCGTGGCGATGCTCGCCATGGGAGACGGAACAGCCCGCCGGGCACTCGGGGTGCCCGGGGCACCCGACCCGGCGGCGGAGGCTTACGACGCGGGCGTCGCCGCCGCGCTCGCGTCAGCCGACGCGGCCCGGCTGGCGCGCCTCGACCCGGCGCTGGACGCCGAGCTGCTGGTGGCCGGCCGCGCAGCCTGGCAGGTGCTGGCCGGGGCCGCGGGCGAGGCCCGGCTGCGCGGCCGGCTGCTCTGGGCGGCTGCGCCGTACGACGTCACCTACCTGGTCGCGGCCTGGCAGGCCGGCCGCGAGGGCGGCGGGCTGACTTGCCCGGGCGGGCGCCGGTCTGCACCCTGAGTGCATGCCCTCGGTAATAGCGATCGTCGGGCCGACCGCCACGGGAAAGTCCGCGCTGTCCCTGCGGCTGGCCCGTGAGCTGGACGGTGAGGTGGTCAACGCCGACTCGATGCAGCTGTACCGGGGCATGGACATCGGCACCGCGAAGCTCCCGGCCGCTCAGCGCGGCGGCGTGCCGCATCACCTGATCGACATCTGGGACCTGTCGAAGGAGGCGAGCGTCGCGGAGTACCAGCGCCTGGCGCGGGACGCCATCGCCGGGATAGCAGCCCGTGGCCGCATTCCGCTGCTAGTCGGCGGGTCGGGGCTCTATGTCAGGGCGGTCCTGGACGACCTCAGGTTCCCCGGTACCGACCGGGAGGTCCGCGCCCGGCTGGAACGCGAGCTGGCCGAGGCGGGGGCCGCCGCCCTGCACGCCCGCCTGGCCCGGCTGGATCCGGCCGCGGCCCGGGCGATACTGCCCGGCAACGGCCGCAGGATCGTCCGGGCGCTCGAGGTGCTGGAGCTGTCCGGGCGGCCGTTCGCGGCTACCATGCCCGGCTACGACACGGCGGGGTCTGCGCTGCCCGCGGTGCAGATCGGGCTTTGGCTGCCAAGGCAGGAGCTGGATGAGCGGATCACCGCACGGGTGGCCTCGATGTGGGCGGCCGGGTTCGTCGACGAGGTGCGCCGCCTTGCCGCGGCCGGGCTGCGCGAGGGGCGGACCGCCAGCCGCGCCCTGGGTTACGCGCAGGTGCTGCGCTTCCTCGACGGGGAGTGGAGCGAGCAGCGCGCGGTCGCGGAGACGATCCGCGCCACGCGGCGCTTCGCCCGGCGGCAGGAGTCGTGGTTCCGCCGCGACCCCCGGATCACCTGGCTTCCGGCTGACGGCGCGGACCTGGCCGGCCGGGCGCTGGATACGATCGGCGCATGCGGTTCGCCAAGGGCCATGGCACCGGGAACGACTTCGTCATCCTGCCCGACCCGGACGGCGTCATCGGGCTCACCGCGGAACTGACCCGCCGCCTGTGCGACCGCCGCACCGGCGTCGGCGGAGACGGGGTGCTGCGGGCGGTCCGCTCCGGGAGCGGCTCCGCGGACTGGTTCATGGACTACCGCAACGCCGACGGAAGCGTCGCCGAGATGTGCGGCAACGGCATCCGGGTGTTCGCTCGCTACCTGCTCCGCGCCGGCCTGGCGGAAGGTCCTGAGCTTGTCATCGGAACCCGGGCGGGAGAGCGGCGGGCCTGGCCGGAGCCCGGCGGGGAGATCACCGTGGACATGGGCCCGGTCCGGATGCTCGGCCCCGGCACGGCGATCGTGGGAGGCAGGCAATGCGGCGGGGTCGCGGTCTGGGTCGGCAACCCGCACCTGGCCTGCCTGACTGAGACGCCGCTCGGGGAGTTCGACCTGTCCGCTCCGCCGGTTACCGATGCGGCCCAGTTCCCGCACGGGGTCAACGTGGAGCTGGTGCGGGTCACCGGGGAGCGGGTCGCCGAGATGCGGGTGTTCGAGCGGGGCTCCGGGGAGACGATGTCCTGCGGGACGGGAGCGGTGGCGGCCGCCCTCGCGGCCGCCACCGCCGGCGGGCCCGTCGCGGCGGTCCCCGTGGCCGCCGAGCCGCCCGGATCCGCGGAGCGCGACGGATCCGGCGCGACGGGTCCCAGATGGGTGGTGCAGGTGCCCGGCGGCAGCCTCACGGTGACGCTCACCGCGACGACCGCCCTGCTCACCGGCGCGGCCGAGATCGTGGCCGAGGGCGAGCTGAGCGAGGCCTGGCTGCGCGCCGGCACGGCTAGGAGCCGCCCGAGTCGCCCGCCAGCCGGAGCCCGACCGCGACCAGCGCCCAGCCGGCCCGGTTCCTGATCGGGGAGACGATCGGGACGTATGCCGGCCGTGCGCTGGCCCGCCGGGCCCGGGCGGCCCGGCGGGCGCGGTGCGCCGCGCGGGCCTCGGATCGTAGCTGCCTGGCGTGCTCGCCCGCGAGTGCCGGCAGGGTGTGGGTCTGCATGACGGTGATCCTCCATGTCGGACCTGGTGGCACAGGTATCTCGGGTGTGCTGCGTCCCAGCGTGTCTCACGCCGGTCTGCCGCCGCCTGATCGTGCTTGCTGATCCGGGCGCCGTCTCAGCCGACGACGGCTTCCGCGGCGCGCTGGACGGTGATGTCGCCGCTCACCGTGCGGCACTGCACTGTCATCACGGCCTCGGCCGTCTCGCCGGCCGGCTCGAGCTCGCTGCTGACATCCCCGGAGAACGTGGAGAGGTCCAGGTACACGTCCCGGCCAGGGGCAACGCCGACCCGGATGTCGCCGGAGACCGTGAGGGTCTCGGCGAGGCCTCCGCACGCCGCCTCGATCCAGACATCGCCGCTCGCGGTCTTCGCCGTCACCTCGTCATCGACGCGCCGCACGCGCACATCTCCCGATGCCGTGGCGACATGCGCGGCACGGGCCCTGGCGAGATGCACGTCGCCCGAGGCGGTCTTGACATCGGCAAGCTCGGTGATCAGCTCGGCCGTCACCTCTCCGCTTGCCGTGGCAGCGGTCAGCGAGGCCAGCTCGCCAGTGCAGCTCAGGTCGGCCGACGCCGTCCTGATCTCGCAGGACGATCCGGTCGGCAGCGTCACCCTGACGTCCGCCGACCCGCTGCGGCCGACGATCAGGCGCCGTGGCATGTCGATGACCAGGTTCCCGTCGCCGAAGTCGACGGTGATGCTCTCCAGCAGCCGCTGCTCGTCGGTAAGGCGGCCAGCCGGGGTGATGGCAACGGTGATGGTGTCGGTCGCGGCCGCCGTGACGTCGATGCTGCCGGACGGGATGCTGATGGTTGCGGTGATCGGCTCGCTGGTGGCGAACTCCCAGGTGGCCATGGCGTGAGATTCCCTTCTGGAGGAGGTTGGCGAGCGGCGGGTGTGGATCAGCTCCTGGCGAAGCCCTGAATGCGGCGGCCTGGGCCGCGCCTGGCACGGGCCTGGAATCCGCCCGGGCCGCCGGGGCTTCCCGGGTTCCCCAGCGCCTGGCTGGCCACCCGGATCAGCCAGGTGTTCAGCGAAACGCCCTCAGCCGCTGCGGCGGCCTCGATCCGTGCCTTGAGGCCCTCGGGCAGGCGCAGCGTCACCCGCGCCGTGCCGGCGTCATCCCGGCCATCCGGGGCCGACGATGCCGCAGCCGAGGTCGGGACCGGCGGGACTGGCACATCCTGGGTGACGACGAAGGACGGCTCGCCGCCGGCCAGGCGGACCTCGACGAGCGTGCCGTCAAGTTCGGTGGTGATCTCCGCCGCAGCCGCCGACAGCACCTCGAGCAGCGTGAGCCGCAGGGCGGACTCCAGGGCCTCGCCCAGCAGGTCCACGACCCTGGCGATGTCCTCGCCGGCGAAACGGGTCAGCGAGGACAGTTCCCTGCGCAGTCCGCTGACGTAGTCTGACAGCTCCATGACATCACTATGACGTCATTAGTAGCGTCTGTCAAGCGTCAGTCTGATTTTGATTGATGTCAAGATAATGTCTTAGGCGTCAGCTTCTGGCGGCAGGCTGATGTCAGAACGCCGGAGCCTTACCCGGCCGCCGTGCGCCTTCGCCTGCCGCGGCGTGGTGCCGGCCTGCTCCCGGCGGCCTCGCGGGAGCCGAGGGGCGCTCAGAGCAGGGCAGCGGGCGGCTCGGCGCGGATCGATGCGTCCAGGACCTCGGCAATGTGCGCGACGGGCATCCGCACCCCGCGATCCGCCAGCGCCGAGGCAATCTGCATCGCGCACCCGGGGTTGCCCGACACCAGCAGGCTCGCGTCGGTGGCAGCGGCCGCCGCGGCCTTGCGCCTGCCGAGCTCTGCGGCGGGCCTGGGCTGGACCAGGTTGTAAATGCCGGCCGAGCCGCAGCATGTGCCGCCGTCGGCGATCTCGGCAAGGCCAAGGCCCGGTATCGCGCGCAGCAGGTCCCGCGGCTGGGTGACGATGCCCTGCGCATGCGCGAGATGGCAGGCGTCGTGGTAGGCGACGGTGACCGGGAGCGGATGCCGCCGGGCGGCCGGCCCGAGCTCGGCCAGGTACTCGCTGAGGTCACGGCCCTTCGCCGCCAGTGCCGCCGCCCGTCCGGCCCAGGCCGGATCGGCCGACAGCAGCGTCCCGTACTCCTTCATCGCCGAGCCGCAGCCGGCCGCGTTCACGACCACTGCGTCCACGGCGGCGCGCTCGAAGACGGCGATCGCCCGGCGGGCGAACGAGGCGGCCTCAGCGGCCCGGCCGCCGTGCAGCGACAGGGCACCGCAGCAGCCCTGGCCTGGCGGGATCACCACATCGCAGCCCTCGGCCGAGAGCACTCGCGCGGTGGCGGCGTTGACCTGCGGGAAGAACACCCGCTGCACGCAGCCGGTCAGCATCCCGACCCGGGCACGGCGCCGTCCCTGCGCCGGGACGACCGTCGCTGGCCGGCCCCGGGTAACCGGCATTCCCGGACTGGAGGCCCGGCCCCGGCCGGCCGGCATTCCCGGGCTGGCCGTCGCTGGCCGGCCCCGGGTGACCCGCATTCCCGGGCTGGAGGCCCGGCCCGGTGCCACCGTCAGCGCAGCGACCAGTTCCGGGGCCAGCCGGGCTGTCAGGCCGCTGCGCCTGGCCATGCGGTCCAGGCCCGCCCGCTGCATGGCCCGCAGCGGGCCAGCAAGCAGCCGGAGCCTTCCCGGGTAGGGGAATGTCGCGAAGATCGCCGCCCGGACGGCCCGGTCACGGGCGGACCTCGTCGGCAGCGGGCCAGGTGCCCCGGCCCAGCCGCGGGCGGCCTCGATCAGCCGGTCGTAGCGGACCCCGGAAGGACAGGCCGGCAGGCAGGCCATGCAGCCCAGGCACCGGTCCAGGTGGGCGGCTGCCGCCGGGCTCGCCTGCGCGCCGTCGAGAAGCTGGGTGATCAGGTGGATCCGGCCCCGCGGCGAGTCCATCTCCTCGCCCCATAGCTGGTAGGTCGGACAGGCCGGCAGGCAGAAGCCGCAGTGCACGCAGTCCGATGCGAGCGCCCGAAGCTCGCCGGCCGGGTCCAGGAGCGTGCGCACCGGGTCCGCCGGGACCGCCGGGTCCGCCGGGCCTGCCGGGGCGGGGTCCGCGGGGTGCGCAGGGTCCGCGGGGTGCGCGGGATGCGCGGGGTCCGCGGGATGCGCGGGATGCGCCGAGTGCGGGGGGCGCGCGGGACCGGGAGGATCGGGAGGATCGGGAGGGCCCGGGGGACCAGGAGGACCGGCGGGGCTGCCGGGACGCTCGGTCATCAGGCCACTCCTGCCAGGCGGCCCGGCGCGAGCCGGTGCTCGGGGTCGAACTGGTCCTTCACCGCGCGCATCAGCCCGGCCGCCGGCACCGGCCCCCAGCAGTCAACGGCCGCCCGGACCGGGCCAGGCGCGCTGACCACGACGACGCTGCCGCGGGCCGGCAGGCCGGCGGTCCCGGCGGTCCCCGTGGTTCCGGCGGTCCCCGTGGGAGCGGCTGAGGCGCCGTCGCCGGGCCGTGCGCCGCGGACGAGGTCGCGGAGCCGGGTGACGAAGCCGGCCACATCCTCCGGGGCCGCCTCCGCCGGGATCGCCGCGTGCAGCACGCCGGCCGCCGAGCCGCCGATCGCGGGGTCGAGGCCGGCGGAGCCGGCCGCCGCGTCGATCGACTCCAGCACGCCGGCCAGCGCCCCGGGCCAGAACGCGACCCGCACCAGCGTCCCCGGCGCCCCGCAAGGCCCGGAAGGCGGCCCGGCAGCCGAGGGCATGCGGCCCCACCAGGGCGGCGCCGCCGCCACGACGCTGGCTCCCGGCCCGAGCAGGTCGCGCATCCGTCCGGCGCGCTCGGCTACCCCCTCGGCGGTTCCCTCCAGCAGGATCGCCGCCTGCAGCGGAACCCCGCGGCGCGGACGGCTCACCTCGGCTGCCGACGGCGCCAGCGGCGACTGGGTGGCGGCTCGCATGGCGGCGGCGGCCGCCCGGGCGTCGGCGCAGTCCAGCGTGACGAAGGCGGCCGCGGCGGGCAGCGGGTGCAGCCGGAACGTGGCCTCGGCGATCAGCCCGAGGGTGCCGTGCGACCCGGCGAACAGCTTGCCGAGGTCGTAGCCGGCCACGTTCTTCACCACCTTGCCGCCCGCCCGCGCCACCGTCCCGTCAGCCCGGACCACGGTGATGCCGATCAGCAGGTCCCGGGGCGAGCCGTAGCGCAGCCGCAGCGGGCCTGCCGCTCCGGTGGCGATCACCCCGCCCACGGTGCGCGCGGCCTCGCGGCCGGCCGAGGGCGGGTCGAGCGCCAGGCGCTGGCCCGCCGCGCTCAGCACCCGGCCGAGGTCGCTGAGCGTGACGCCGGCCTGCACGGTCGCGATCAGGTCCCCGGCCGCGTGCTCCAGCACCCGGTTCATCGCCGTCATCGCCACCACGAGGTCACATCGCGATGGCGGATCGCCCCAGTCCAGGTGGGTTCCGGCGCCGCGGAAGGTGACGGCGAGACGGGCACCGGCCGCGGCGCGCAGGACCGCGCTGCACTCCTCCAGGCTTGCGGGGACGGCGACGAACGAGGCCGCGACGCCGGCCACCGCGTCGGCGGGCCCGGCCGGCCGGACCGTCGCGCAGGCGCCGCTGAGGGCCGCCGGGATCGTCCCGGCCGTCATGGCACACCCGGCACGGGACATCCGTTCTGCATCAGAACTGCTCCAGCTGCCCGGATGCCACCAGCGGATGCGGGGCGCGGCGGATCCCGGGAACCTCCCCGCACAGCCGCGGGGTCGGGAAGACCTTGCCCGGGTTGCACAGCCCTGCCGGGTCGAACGCGCAGCGCAATAGCTGCATCGTGTCGAGGTCGTCAGCGCCGAACATCTTGGGCATGTAGGAGGACTTGTCGACGCCGACGCCGTGCTCGCCGGTGATGGAGCCGCCATGGGCGATGCACTGGTCCAGGATCGCGCCGGACAGCTCCTCGGCCCGCTGCTGGGCGCCGGGCTCGCTGTCATCGAACAGCACCAGCGGATGGAGGTTCCCGTCCCCGGCGTGGAACACGTTCGCCACCCGGATGCCGGCGGCTGCCGACAGATCGGTGATCGCGTCGAGCACCTCATGCAGCGCGGTCCGCGGCACCACTCCGTCCTGCACGATGTAGGCGGGGCTGATCCGGCCCACCGCGGCGAACGCCGACTTGCGGCCCTTCCAGATCGCGGCCCGCTCGGCAGCGCTGGCCGCCTCGCGGATCTCGTAGGCGCCCTCGCGCTCGCAGATCTCCCGGACCGCCGCGGACTCCCTGGCCACATCGCCCTCAGGGCCGTCCAGTTCCACGATCAGCACCGCGCCTGCGCCCTCCGGGTACCGGCAGGCGACGGCGGCCTCCGCGGCCTCGATCGCCAGAGCGTCCATCATCTCGATCGCGCCGGGCAGGATGCCGGAGGCGATGATCGCCGATACCGCGGCGCCGCCCGCTCCCATCGTGGTGAACGCGGCCAGCAGGGTGGTCACCGCCTCCGGGAGCCTGGTCAGCCTGACGACGATCTTGGTGGCGATGCCGAGCGTGCCCTCCGATCCGGTGAACGCGCCGACCAGGTCATAGCCCGGGGCCGCCGGCGTCCCGTCGCCGAGCCAGGTCAGCTCGCCGTCCGGGGTGACGATCTCCAGGCCGGTGACGTGGTGGGTGGTGAACCCGTGCTTGAGGCAGTGCGCGCCGCCGGAGTTCTCCGCCACGTTCCCGCCCACCGAGCAGATCACCTGGCTGGACGGGTCTGGGGCGTAGAACAGGCCGAACGGCTCGGCGGCCCTGCTCACCGCCAGGTTGGTGACGCCGGGCTCGACCACCGCCCGGGCGCTCGCCGGGTCGATCTCGAGGATGCTGCGCATCTTCGCGGTGACGATCAGCACCCCGTCGGCGCGGGGCAGCGCGCCGCCGGACAGGCCGGTGCCCGATCCGCGGGCCACGAACGGGACCTTCATCCGCGCGCACTCCCTGACGATGGCGGCTACCTGCCCGGCGGTTTCCGGCAGCACCACCACGCCCGGGCGGCAGCGATGCGCGGTCAGCCCGTCGCACTCGTAAGTGCGCAGCTCCATCTCGTCGGTGATGACAGCCGCCGCACCGCAGATAGCCGCGAGCCGTTCCGCGAGTTGCCGCACGAGTCCAGTCAATCACTCCTTGCGGCGGTCAGGGCATGCGCTCGTAGGCCGGGATGGTCAGGAACTCGGCGTAATCGTCGGCCAGGGCCACTTCGCGGAAGAGCGCGGTCGCCGCATCGAAGCGGGACTGGTCGAACGCGCTGCCGTACATCTCGCGGATCTTGCCGAGCTCCTCGCCGATGAGCCGGTCGACAAGGTCCCTGGTCACCGTGGGCCCCTCGGCGAGGGCGACGTCGTTGTGCAGCCACTGCCACACCTGGGACCGGGAGATCTCGGCTGTCGCGGCGTCCTCCATCAGGTTGAAGATCCCGACCGCGCCGGTGCCGGCCAGCCAGCTCGCCAGGTACTGCAGGCCGACGCTGATGTTATTGCGCAGCCCCGCCTCGGTGATCTGGCCCGGCGTCTGGCTGATCGCCAGCAGGTCCGCGGCGGTCACGGTGACGTCCTCGCGGAGCTTGCCGATCTGGTTCGGCGCCGGGCCGAGCACGCCGTCGAACACTTCCTGGCAGACCGGGACCAGGTCGGGGTGGGCGACCCAGGAGCCGTCGAAGCCGTCGGCCGACTCGCGCGCCTTGTCCTCGCGCACCTTGGCCAGCGCCCTGGCGTTGACCTCGGGATCGCGGCGGCTGGGAATGAACGCGGCCATCCCGCCGATCGCGTGCGCCCCCCGCCGGTGGCAGGTCCTGACCAGCAGCTCGGTGTAGGCCCGCATGAACGGCGCGGTCATCGTCACCGAGTTGCGCTCGGGGAGCAGGAATTCCCGGCCGCGGGTGCGGAACTTCTTGATGATGCTGAACTGGTAGTCCCAGCGGCCCGCGTTCAGGCCGGCGCTGTGCTCGCGCAGCTCGTAGAGGATCTCCTCCATCTCGAACGCCGCCGGGATGGTCTCGATCAGCACTGTCGCCCGGATCGTGCCGCGGTCCATCCCGAGATAGTCCTGGGCCAGGTTGAAGGCGTCGTTCCAGAGCCGCGCCTCCCGGTGGCTCTCCAGCTTGGCCAGGTAGAAGTACGGGCCCTTGCCCGCCTCGAGCTGGCGGCGGCCGCAGTTCGCCAGGTACAGCGCGAAGTCGAAGAGGCTGCCCGGCACCCGCTGGCCGTCCACCAGCAGGTGCTTCTCGTCCAGGTGCCAGCCCCTGGGCCGGACCACGATCGTGGCAAGCTCGCCGGCCGGGCGCAGCCGGTAATCCTTGCCCTCCTCGCTGGTGAAGTCGATGGCCCGGTCGAGCGCATCCTTCAGGTTGAGCTGGCCGGTGACCATGTTGTCCCACAGCGGCGTGTTGGCGTCCTCGAAGTCGGCCAGCCAGACCCTGGCGCCGGAGTTGAGCGCGTTGATCGTCATCTTCCGGTCGGTCGGCCCGGTGATCTCGACCCGGCGGTCCACCAGCCCCGGAGCCGGCTGCGCCACCCGCCAGGACATGTCCTCCCTGATGTGGCGGGTGGCGGGCAGGAAGTCAAGCGTGCCGCCGGCGTTCAGCTCCTCCTGCCGGGCAGCCCGGTCGGCCAGGAGCCGCGCGCGCACCGGGGCAAGCTCCCGGTGCAGCGCGGCCACCAGGCCAAGCGCCTCGGCTGTCAGGACCTCCTCGTACCTCGGCCCGGCCGGGCCGGCGATCTCGACGCCCGGTGGTTGGCTCATGCGCCACGCTCCTTCTCCGGCGGCCCCGGTCGGCCGGGCATCCCCCGGCTGGCCACGACGTTATCCAGGTGACGGCAGGATACGTTGGTGGCAGCATCGGTTCGGAGCCGGACAGGCGGCTCGCGCGGGCCGCGTGCGCAGACAAGGCGGCAGCGATGCTGCTGCCGCAGCTAGGCAGGCAATGACAGCGATTCCCGAATATGACGAGGACCATCCAGAGGATTCCGGCACCGGCCGGCTAGACCTTGAGGACCGGCACGCGCTCCGGCGGGTCGCAGGGCTCTCCACCGAGCTCCAGGACGTCACCGAGGTCGAGTACCGGACGCTGCGCCTTGAGCGCGTGGTGCTGATGGGCGTGTGGACCGACGGGACGCTCAAGGACGCGGAGAACTCGCTGCGGGAGCTGTCCAGGCTCGCCGAGACGGCCGGGTCGGCGGTGCTCGACGGGCTGATCCAGCGGCGCAGCCGTCCCGACTCGGCAACCTACGTCGGGGCCGGCAAGGCCTCCGAGCTCGCCGAGGTGGTCGCGGCCACCGGGGCCGACACGGTGATCTGCGACGGGGAGCTCACCCCGGGCCAGCTCCGGCGGCTGGAGGGAATCGTGCGGGTCAAGGTCATCGACCGGACGGCGCTCATCCTCGACATCTTCGCCCAGCACGCCCGCAGCAAGGAGGGCAAGGCCCAGGTGGAGCTGGCCCAGCTGCAGTACCTGGTGCCCAGGCTGCGCGGCTGGGGCGAGTCACTGTCCCGGCAGGCAGGCGGCCGGGTGGCCGGGGGCGGCGGGATCGGCACCCGGGGGCCCGGCGAGACCAAGCTGGAAACCGACCGGCGCCGGATCCGGACGCGGATGACCAGGCTGCGGCGCGAGATAACCGAGATGGCCGGGGCGCGCCAGGTGCAGCGCGGACGGCGGCGGAGGCGGGCCGTGCCGTCCGTCGCGATCGCCGGCTACACCAACGCCGGCAAGTCCAGCCTGCTCAACCGGATCACCGGCGCGAGCGTGCTGGTGGACGACTCGCTGTTCGCGACGCTGGACCCGGCGGTGCGGCGGGCGCGCACCCCGTCCGGGACGGCGTTCACCCTCACCGACACGGTCGGCTTCGTCCGGCACCTGCCGCACCAGCTTGTCGACGCCTTCCGCTCGACGCTTGAGGAGGTCACCGAGGCCGACCTGATCCTGCACGTGGTCGACGCCTCCGACGCCGACCCGCGCGCCCAGCTCCGGGCCGTGCGCCAGGTACTCGGCGAGATCGGGGCCGGCGACGTGCCGGAGCTGGTAGTGATCAACAAGTCGGATGCGGCCGATCCGGTCGAGATCGAGGGACTTCGGCTGGCCGAGCCGGGGGCGGTCGTGGTCTCGGCGCGCACCGGCGAGGGGATCGGCGGGCTGCTCGGCGAGATCGAGCGGCTGCTTCCCCGGCGGGACCGGGAGGTCAGCGTCGTCGTCCCGTACGCCAGGGGCGACCTGCTCGCCCGTGCGCACCAGGAGGGCGAGGTGCTCTCGGTGCGGCATCAGGACGACGGAGCGGAACTGACCGCCCGGGTGCCGGCCGGGCTCGCCGCGGAGCTGGTCAGGTGCGGCCGGCCGGCCGGAGCCGTCGCGGGACAGCCGGCATAAGCTCGCCGGCCGGGCGCCGGGCGCCAATCGGCACGGGGCCGCCCATGGGGGCTTGTAGCGGGACCCTCCGCTGCATTACCGTAACTGAACCGATATGTAGGCAGCCAATCCGCAGACTTCCCGGCCGAAAGCGCAGCACGCGATCCGGGCATCAAGGCCGGCAGGCCGGCCTGGCGTCCTGCCAGGCTTGACTCGGGGCAGGTGATCTGCTCATGACGGTCATGCTGCTGACCAACATCGGCCGCCTGTGGACCGGCTCCGAGGTATGGAGCAACGCCGCCATACTCACCCACGGTGACCGGATCGCATGGGCGGGCCCGGCCGCCGACCTGCCCGGCCGCATCCCCGGGGTGATCGACGACATCGTGGACGTCGACCATGTCGAGAACATGAGGGGCTGCCTGGTCACTCCCGGGCTCATCGACGCGCACACGCATCCGGTGTATGCCGGGAACCGGTGGGCGGAGCTTGCGATGCGGTCCGGCGGCGCGTCCGCTACCGATATCGCGGCGGCCGGCGGCGGCCTGGCATCGACCGTGACGATCACCAGGGGAACCGATCCGTGGACCCTCTGCGACGGAGTCCGCCGGCGGCTCCGGTCCTGGCTGGCGAATGGCACCACCACCATTGAGGCGAAGACCGGCTATCACCTGACCAGGGACGGAGAGCTTGCCGACGTCCGGCTGCTGCGCTCGCTGGAGCGCGAGCCGGGCATGCCGCACGTGCACGTGACGTTCCTGGCCGCGCATGCCATTCCGCCGGAGTACTTCGGCCGCCGCCGTGACTATGTCGACGCCGCCTGCTCCTGGTCCGCGGATGCGGCCGTGGCCGGCGCCGACAGCGTGGACGTCTACTGCGACGAGGGCCGGTTCACCGAGGAGGAGACCCGGTGGGTGCTGGGCGCCGGGCGGGCCGCCGGCCTGCTGCCCCGGATGCACGCCTGCGGCGACGCCAGGACCGGCTCCGCGCGGCTGGCTGCCGAGCTTGGCTGCGCATCCGCGGACCTGCTGACCGCTGTCGGCGATGAGGAGATCGCCGCGCTGGGCGCGGCCGGCGTGGCGGCGGTGCTATGCCCCGGCGCGATGGAGGATGCCCAGCGCCCGCCGGTGCGCGCCCTGCTCGACCGGGGCGTTGCCGTGGCGCTTGGCTCAGACCACTCACCGGGTGGCAGCGGGATCACCTCGATGTCGCTCGTCATCGCGCTGGCGGTGGCCAACCTGGGCATGAGCGTCACCGAGGCGCTGCGGGCCGCCACCGTCGGCGGCGCCCATGCGCTGCGCACGCCGGACCGCGGCGTGATGGCCCGCGGCAAGCTGGCCGACATCGTGGCCTGGGACGCCGACCACGAGGGCGCGTTCGCATGGGCATACGGCCTGCGCCCGCTGCAGGTATGGCGCAGCGGCGAGCCGCTGTCGGGATAACTGCCCGCCTCGTGGCATGCTGCGGGCATGCCAGCAACCGCCGGCTCCGCGCGAGACCCGGCCCCGCCGCCCGCCCCGGTGACCGTCGTCGTCGGCGAGGAGGAGTTCCTCGTCGAGCGGGCGGCCGCCGAGATCGTGTCCGCGGCCGGGGCCGCGGACCGCCGGGAGATGCCGGCCGCCCAGCTTGTGCCCGGCGAGCTAGCCGGGCTGACCTCACCCTCGCTGTTCGGCGGCGGCACCGCGATCGTGATCCGCGCGGTCCAGGACGCGGCAAAGGACGTGGCGGCCGACCTGATCGGCTACGCGCAGGCGCCGGAGCCGGAGGTCACCCTGGTCCTCACCCATGCCGGGGGGGCGAAGGGCCGGGCGGTCCTGGCCGCGCTGGCCAGCGCCGGGGCGGCCCGCGTGGACTGCCCGGCGGTGCGCAGGTTCGGCGAGCGGCTGGACTTCCTGCGCGGGGAGTTCCGGCGCGCCGGGCGCCGCGCCGATGACTCCGGGCTGCGCGCGCTGCTGGAGGCGGTCGGCACCGACCTGCGTGAGCTGGCCGCCGCGTGCAGCCAGCTCGCGGCCGACACCACGGGAGTGATCAGCCAGGAGATGGTCGCCCGCTACTACCGGGGCCGCGCCGAGGCGACCGGCTTCACCGTGGCCGACCGGGCCTTCGAGGGGCGGCTGGCCGACGCCCTGGAGCAGCTGCGCTGGGCCCTCGCCACCGGTGTCTCGCCGGTGCTGATCAGCAGTGCGCTCGCGCAGGGAGTGCGGGCGCTCGGCCTCGTCGGCTCGGCCGGCGGCAGGGCCGGGGAAGAGCTGGGCATGCCGCCGTGGAAGATCGACCGGGTGCGCGACCAGCTACGCGGCTGGACACCGGAGGGCGTCGCCCGGGCGCACGCGGTCATCACCGAGACCGACGCGATGGTCAAGGGCGAGGGCGTCAGCGCCGGGTACGCGCTGGAGCGCGCGATCACCGCGATCGTGGCCTGCCGAGCCGGCTAGGCCACGCGCCCCGGGCCGGCCGGCGGCCCGGCGCGGCGGGATTCGCGAGGGTCAGTCCCGGACCAGCTCGGCGGCCCGCCTGGCGATCGCTGACTTGCGGTTGGCGGCCTGGTTGGCGTGAATGACGCCCTTGCTCACGGCCTTGTCCAGCTTGCGCGTCGCCGTGCGCAGGGTGGCGGTGATCTTCTCGGAGTCGCCGGACTCGGCTGCCTCGCGGAACCGCCGCACGGCGGTCTTCAGCTCTGACTTGACGGCCTTGTTCCGCTGCCGTGCCTTCTCGTTCTGCTTGTTGCGCTTGATCTGGGACTTGATGTTCGCCACGCGAGTTCCTCGCTACTGATGTTCCGGAGCTAAGAGGTCAGCCCTGACAGGGCCGGGCACGCCCTGGGCAACAGCCGACCACACAGGGTATCAGCTCCGGGAGCCGGTCCATTCCAGGCCGTCGGCCCCGCCGGGCGCCCGGACCTCGGACCGGATCTTGTAGTGCATCTTCTTGCCGGTCGCCGTGCGCGGCAGGTCGGTCACGAACCGGTAGGCACGCGGACGCTTGAAGTTGGCCAGCATCGGGTGGGCCAGGCAGTGCCGGTCGCACTCGGCTGCCGTCAGCCCCTCCCCGGCGGGCACCACGTAGGCCACGACGATCTCGCCCCAGCGCTCGTCCGGCAGCCCGACCACGATCGAGTCCGCCACCAGCGGGTGCTCGTTGAGCGCCTCCTCGACCTGCACCGGGTGCACGTTCTCGCCGCCGCTGATGATCATGTCGTCCTTGCGGCCGACGATCGTCACGTACTCGTCGGCGTCCCAGGTGCCGAGGTCGCCGGTGTACACCCAGCCGTCGCGGAACCTGGCCGCCTCCTCGGCCGGGTTGTTCACGTAGGCGTAGCCGGACTTCGGCGAGCGCATGATCACCTCGCCGGTCGTGGCGCCGTCCTTCGGCACGAGGTCGCCAGGATCGGCCAGCCTGTCCTCGTAGACGCCGACGACCGCCACGTCGTCGTCTGTGCAGGCCCGGCCCGCGCTCCCGGCATGCGCAGGCAGGTCGGCGGGGCGCAGGAACGTGTTCCAGAAGGCCTCGGTGGTCCCGTAGCCGTTGAAGATCCGCGGGGTCAGCAGCTTCTGGTAGCGCAGGCAGGCGGCCCGCTCCAGCGGCGCGCCCATCGTGACGATCCCCCGCAGCGTGGCCAGGTCGCGCGGCCTGGCCTGCTGCGCGTCGGCCAGCATCGCCAGGTTGGTCGGCGCCCCGATCAGGAACGTCAGCCCTTCCGACTCGACCAGGTCAAGGCAGCGCTCAGGGTCGAAGGCGGCCATCGTGACCGCTGCGGCGCCGGCGTAGAAGACGGCGTTGGGCCCGCCCGGGCTGATCCCGCCGCGGTGGAACCATGGCGTCATGTTCAGCGTTCTGTCCTCTGGTTCCAGCGGGAAGTGCATGATCACGTCATGGGCCGTGAGAACCTCGGCCAGGCTCGGCAGCGAGACGCCCTTGGGCATGCCGGTCGTGCCCGAGGTGTACAGCCGGGTGGTCTCGTCCCACGTCGTGCCGTCTGGTAGCGGCGGCGGCGCGGCGCCGGCGGCCATCAGCGCGTCCAGCGCCGTGGTGCCCTCCGGCGCCGCGGACCCGTCCCGGCTGACCGACACCAGCAGCCGTGGCCGATGCGAGGCCATGGCAAGGGCCTGCCGGGCGCCGTCGATCAGAGAGCTGTCCAGAACGAAGACCGCGGGCTGACTGTCATCCAGCACGTGCGCGGTCTCGCCGGGGCTGAACCGGAAGTTGACCGGCGAGGCGATCCCGCCGAGCCGCTGTGCCGCGAGGTAGACGAGGGCGAACTCGGGGCAGTTGTAGAGCTGGAAGGTGATCACGTCACCGGGCCCGGCGCCGCGGGCGGCCAGCCCGGCGGCGAGCGCGTCCACCTCGGCACCCAGGCGCGCGTAGGTCCAGGACCGGCCGGTGGCCGGGTCGGCGAGCGCCAGCCGGCCGGCGTAGCGGTGCACGTTGCGCAGGAAGCCGTCCAGGAACGTGAAGTGGTGCTCGAACACCTGCCGGAACGCAGTCGGGTCGTACCGGTACTGGCTCACTTTCTCCTCCGGTGGGCTGGCCGGGCTAGTCCGGCGCGGTGAACACCGCGACGACATTCTGGCCGCCGAAGCCGAACGCATTGGTCACCGCGGTGCGGACCGGCATCTGCCTGGCCACGTTCGGCACGTAGTCCAGGTCGCAGAGCGGGTCGGGGGTGTGCAGGTTGATCGTGGGCGGCACGACGCCGGTGCGGATCGCGAGCGCGCAGACCATCGCGCCGAGCGCGCCCGCCGCGCCGATCAGGTGGCCCACCATGGACTTCGGCGCGCTCACCGCCACCTGGTCGGCGTCGGCCCCGAAGGCTGCCCGGATGGCGGCGGTCTCGGTGGCGTCGTTGGCCCGGGTCGAGGTGCCGTGCGCGCAGATGTAGTCGACCTCGGCGGGCTTGGTGCCCGACCGCTGCAGCGCCTGGGTGATCGCGGCCGCCGCGTAGGTCGCATCCGGATGCGGAGCGCTGACGTGGAACGCGTCACAGGTCAGGGCGCCGCCGGCGATAGCGGCGTAGGGATCGGCGCCGCGCCTGCGGGCGTGCTCCGCGGACTCGGCCACGGTGATCACCGCGCCCTCGCCGAACACGAACCCGTCCCGGTCGGCGTCGAACGGCCTGCTAGCCGCGGGCGGGTCGTCGTTGCGCCGGGACAGCGCGCCCATCACGGCGAGCCCGGCGAACATCACCGGCTTGATCGCGGCGTCGGTGCCGCCGCAGATGACCACGTCCGCCTCGCCCGCCAGGATCAGCCGGCGCGCCTCCAGCAGCGCGTAGATGCCGCTGGCGCAGGCCAGCGCGCTGGCGTTGACCGGCCCGTGCACCCCGAGGTCCATCGCGACCTCGCAGGCGGGCATGTTGGCCAGCGAGGAGGCGACGAAGTAGGGGCTGAGCCTGGCGCCCCTGCCGTCCAGCACCTGCCGGGTGGCGTCCTCGACGGTGTCGAACCCGGCGACGGCGGCGTTGATCACGACGCCGACCCGGTCGGCGTTGTCCGCGGTGATCGCCAGGCCGGCGTCGGCGACGGCCTCCCGCGCCGCCGCCACGGCGAACTGGGCGAAACGGGCGGTGCGCCGCAGCCGCCTGCGGTCGAGGAAGTCCTCCGGGCTGAACCCGCGTACCTCGGCGGCGATCCGCACCGGCAGGCCGCTGGCGTCGAACGCGGTGATCGGCCCCACCCCGGAGGCGCCCGCGACAAGCTGCCGCCATGTGGTCTCCCGGTCGTTCCCGACCGGCGTGATCGCCCCGATCCCGGTGATGACGACGCGCTCGGACGCCTCGGCGCGGCCGGCGGGCCCCCCGGCGGCTGTACCGGTCACCGGCCCACCAGGTCGCGCAGTTCCGCCAGCCGCTCGTACTGGACCAGCGGCGCGTGCGGTGTCGGCATCAGGATGAACTCGCTCACTCCGGCCTCACGGTAGTCGCGCAGCATCTGCGCCACGTGCCCGGCGGGGCCGTAGGCGGTCCACTTGTCCACCACCCGGAACGGCATCCGGTACTGGCCTGCGGTCATCTCCTCGCACCGGCTGCGGGCCTTGGCCGGGTCGTCGTCGATGTCGGCAAGGACCAGCAGGCCCACGGAGGGTGCCGGCCTGCCGTGCTCGGCGGCCAGGTCGGCGAGCCGGCGGCGCGCCGCCCGGATCGCGCCGGGGTCCAGCCACATCGGCAGCCACTGATCGCCGAACCGGGCCGCGCGCCGCATGGACGCCTCGCGCCGCCCGCCGACCGACACCCGCGGGACCGCGGAGACAGCCGGGCGCAGCCCGGGGACGGTCACCGGCGCATGCGGCCCGGCATGGCTGACCGGCTCGCCGCGCAGCAGCGCGGGCAGCACCCCGAGGATCTCGTCCAGCCGGCGCCCCCTGGTCTGCACGGCAACCCCGGCCGCGGCGTACTCGTCGGCGTACTCGCCGCCGGCTCCGACGCCCAGGCGCAGCCGGCCGGGCGCCAGCGCGTCGATCGTGGCGAGCTGCTTGGCCGCCCAGGCCGGATGGCGCAGGGCAAGCTGCAGCACGCTGACTCCCAGCTCGATGCGGCCGGTGACGGCCGCCGCCGCGGACAGCGCGCAGAGCGAGTCCAGCACGGGGGCGGGGCAGGCCAGGTGGTCGCCGGCCCAGGCGGCGTCGAAGCCGAGCTCCTCGGCGAGCCGGGCAGCCTCCACGACCGGCGGCGTCCCCACATCCAGCGGGTCGAAGGTCGGCAGCAGCACGCCCCACCGGACCGGCCCGGCCGGGGCACCTGCGGGGGTCGTCAGGTCGCCGTCCACACCCAGGATCTTGCCATGCGCCACCCGCGACAGGGAGGGGCACGGTCATGAGCAGGCAAACCGGGCGCGTGGCAGAGCAGTCGCCGGGGCATGCGACCATAGACAACTGGCTCGCGCGTCGCGAGCCCGTCGCTGCCCGACGCCACCATCCGGCGGAATACCGTGCCAACCATGCCCGAGCCATCCACCACCGATCAGGCGCTGATCAGGAACTTCTGCGTGATCGCCCACATCGATCACGGCAAGTCCACGCTTGCCGACCGGATGCTGCAGCTCACCGGGGTGGTCGGGGAGCGGCAGATGCGCGCGCAGTACCTGGACCGGATGGACATCGAGCGCGAGCGAGGGATCACCATCAAGAGCCAGGCCGTCCGGCTGCCGTGGACCGGCCCGGACGGGGTGCGCTACGTCCTGAACCTGATCGACACGCCCGGTCACGTCGACTTCTCCTACGAGGTATCCAGGTCGCTCGCGGCCTGCGAGGGCGCGGTCCTGCTGGTCGACGCGGCGCAGGGGATCGAGGCGCAGACGCTGGCCAACCTGTACCTGGCCCTGGAAGCCGACCTGCAGCTGATCCCGGTGCTGAACAAGATCGACCTGCCGGCCGCGCAGCCGGAGAGGTACGCCGCCGAGCTTGCCGGGATCATCGGCTGTGACCCCGGCGAGGTGCTGCTGGTCTCGGCCAAGACCGGCGAGGGAGTGCCTGCGCTGCTGAACGCGGTGGTCGAGCGGGTCCCGCCGCCCTCAGGCGACCCGGGCGCGCCGCCCAGGGCGCTGATCTTCGACTCGGTGTATGACACCTACCGCGGGGTGGTCACCTACGTCCGGGTCGTGGACGGCCGGCTGTCGCGCCGCGAGAAGACGCTGCTGCTGTCCACCAGGGCGGTGCACGAGACGCTGGAGGTCGGCGTGATCTCGCCGGAGCCCGTGCCGACCGAGGGGCTGGCGGCGGGCGAGGTGGGATACCTGATCACGGGCGTGAAGGACGTCCGCCAGGCCAGGGTCGGAGATACCGTCACCAGCGCCGCCAGGCCGGCCGCGGAGCCGCTGGCCGGCTATGCGAACCCGCGGCCGATGGTGTTCTCCGGCCTGTACCCGGTCGACGGCGATGCCTACCCGGAACTCCGGGACGCCCTGGACAAGCTGCGGCTCAACGACGCGTCGCTGGTCTACGAGCCGGAGACCTCGGCAGCGCTCGGGTTCGGCTTCCGGTGCGGGTTCCTCGGCCTGCTGCACATGGAGATCGTGCGGGAGCGGCTGGAGCGGGAGTTCGGTCTCTCGCTCATCTCGACGGCGCCGAACGTGGTCTACCGCGTGGTGATGGAGTCCGGCGCCGAGATTGTCGTCACCAACCCGAGCGACTTCCCTGGCGGCCCGGCCGGCCAGGGCCGCCCGGGCGGGGCGGGCGGCAAGGTCAGCAAGGTGTTCGAGCCAGTCGTGCGGGCCACGGTGCTGGCGCCGAGCGACTACATTGGCGCGATCATGGAGCTGTGCCAGGGCCGCCGGGGCGTCCTGCTCGGCATGGACTACCTGTCCGCGGACCGGGTCGAGATCCGCTACACGCTGCCGCTCGCCGAGATCATCTTCGATTTCTTCGACCAGCTCAAGTCGCGTACCCGGGGATACGGGTCGCTGGACTACGAGCCCGCCGGGGAGCAGGAGGCCGACCTCGTCAAGGTCGACATCCTGCTGCAGGGGCAGCCGGTGGACGCGTTCAGCCAGATCGTGCATGCCGACGAGGCGCGCGAGTACGGCCTGGCGATGACCGCCAGGCTGAAGTCGCTGATCCCGCGGCAGCAGTTCGAGGTGCCGATACAGGCGGCGATCGGGTCCCGGGTGATCGCCCGGGAGAACATCCGGGCGCTGCGCAAGGACGTGCTGGCCAAGTGCTACGGCGGTGACATCACCCGCAAGCGCAAGCTGCTGGAGAAGCAGAAGGAGGGCAAGAAGCGGATGAAGACCATCGGCCGGGTCGAGGTTCCGCAGGAGGCCTTCGTCGCCGCGCTCTCCGCCGACATCCTCCCGCGGTGACCCGGCGGCCATCCGCCCCCGGGGCGGGACGGCCCCGGTACCGGAGCGCCCGCGGGCACCCGGCCGGCCGGAGGCTAGCCGGGGTGAGCAACGCCGGGGTTCGCCGCGGCCACCGCCACGAGCCCTACGACCAGGAGGGCGACCGCCAGCCAGCCGAGGACCAGGCCGGCGGTGGCAAGGCCGTAGCCGCGCTCGACGCCCCCGCTGCGCCGGATCTGGCGGCGCGCGATGACCCCGAACACGATGGCCAGGATCGTCGGCACGGGCGGGATCACTACCTGGCCTATCCCGCAGGCCAGGGAGGCGATCGCGAGCGGGTTGGTACGCGGCGCGGCCGGCACCGCGGGCGCCGTCGCCGCGGGCGTGGCTCCCGGCAGGTCGGCGGTCACGGCCTGGAGCTCGGCGTGTGTCCGGGCGGACAGCGCCAGGCCCATCCGCTCGTCGAGCTCGTCCTTGGTGAGCCGGCCCTGGACGAAGGCCGTCGTCAGCCAGGAAGTGGCGGCCTCGCGGTCCTCGTCGGACGCCCGCGCGTCGCCGTGACCCTGGGACGTCATCCCCCGTACCTCCGTCGTTCCCGCGCATCCGGCAGCCGCCCTGCCGGGCGCCGCTGGCGCGGACAGGGACCACTGCTGTCAGGATAACCTGCTGGCATGGGCACTGCGGCGCGCTTTGGGCGCCTTGCGGTGCCCGCCTGCCGCTGGCCCGCGGCCAGCGCGCCCGCGCGGCGGCGGAGGACCTGACGATGCCGGGAGCGCCGCCGCACGGCGATCCGGTCCCGCCGGACGGGCGGCTGCCGGGCCCCGCGCTTGACGGGCTGGGCAGCAGGCCGTTCGGCATCTACGTGCACGTGCCGTTCTGCGCCACCCGCTGCGGCTACTGCGACTTCAACACCTACACGGCCGCCGAGCTGGGCTCGGGCGTCTCAAGGGACGCATATGCCGGCCAGGCGATCGCGGAGCTGGAACTGGCCAGGAAGGTGCTCGGGCCCGCCGATGCGCCGGCCAGCACGGTGTTCTTCGGCGGCGGGACCCCGACCCTGCTCGCGCCCGCGCAGCTCGGGGCCATTCTCCGGGCCATCGGCTCGGAGTTCGGCCTGGCCCCTGGTGCCGAGGTCACCGCGGAGGCGAACCCGGAGAGCGTCGATGAGCGGTCCCTGGCGTGCCTGCGCGAGCAGGGCATCACCCGGCTGTCGCTCGGCATGCAGAGCGCTGTGCCGGAGATCCTGGCCGTGCTGGACCGGGCGCACCGGCCCGGCCGTGCGGTGCAGTGCGTGCGGTGGGCGCGGAAGGCCGGCTTCGGGCAGGTGAACCTCGACCTCATCTACGGGACGCCGGGAGAGGACGCCGCCCGCTGGCGCCGGTCGCTGGCCGCCGCGATCGAGGCCGGCCCCGATCACGTGTCGGCCTACGCGCTGATCGTGGAGAACGGGACGAGGCTCGCCGCCCGGATCCGCAGGGGCGAGCTACCGCCGCCGGACGAGGACGCGATGGCTGAGCGCTACCTGCTCGCCGATGACGTGCTCGGCTCGGCCGGCCTGGACTGGTACGAGATCTCCAACTGGGCGTCCTCACCGCAGTCCCGGTGCCGTCATAACCTCCTCTACTGGACCGGTGGTGACTGGTGGGGGATCGGCCCGGGGGCGCACAGCCATGTGGGCGGCACCCGGTGGTGGAACGTGCGGCACCCTGCCGCCTACGCGTCCCGGATCTCAGCAGGCCGCAGCCCGGGACAGGCGCGCGAGGTACTCACGCCGGCGCAGCGGCGGATGGAGCAGATCATGCTGACGACCCGGCTCGCCGAGGGCTGCCCCGTCGCGGCGCTGTCGGATGCCGGCCGGGCCGCCGCGGCGCGGGCCGCCGCCGACGGCCTGGCCGACCGGCACGCACTCCGGGCGGGACGGGTGACGCTCACGCGGTCAGGCCGCCTGCTCGCCGACGCGGTGATCCGCGGTCTCACCGACTAGGCCGGCACCTTGCCGCCAGCGGCAAGCGCCTGGTCGCCGCCGTGCACGATCGTGGCGCACAGCCAGCCGGGAATCGCCGCATGCTGCCCGCTGCCGGCGCCGACGGCGGCTCGCACCAGGTAGCCAAGCGAGATCAGCCAGAGTATCGCGGTCACCGGCACCATGATCGTCAGCGCGACCACGACGGAGTCGAGCGAGAGCATCAGGCCCACGATGAGCGCGCTCAGGGTGTAGAGGATCGCGGTGACCGCGAGGTTCAGCGCCTGGCCGGCATGCCAGCGGACAAACGGCGACGTGCGCCGCTTGAGCAGGTAGATGACGAGCGGCAGGACAAAGCCCGTGAACGGCACGCCCAGGTACCCGAGCATGGCCCAGCGCTCGTCACCGGGCGTGAGGCCGCCCGCGGTCGCAGGCCCTGGCTCACTGCCGGTGACGGCAGCCTGATCGTCCCCGGCAGCTGCCGACGGCCATCCGGTGCCGCCGGCATCCGCCCCGGCGGCCGCCCATGCGCCGGCGGGCCACTCCCCGGCATCCTCGGGCCCGGCCCAGCCGCCCGGGTGCTCGCCGTCGCCCGCCGCGTCGGGCCCGGGCCCGGGGGCAGATGTCCACTCGGCCGCGCCTGGCTGCTCCGCTGGCGCAGGCCAGACAGGTCCGCGGCTACCCTGCTCGGCCGCGATCCAGCCGTCGTCCTGCCACCCCGCCTCATCCTCGCCCGCCTGCCCGGCGTCCGGCCACCGGCCGTCGCCGTCGCCGGCCGGCCAGCCAGCATCGGGCAGGGCACGCAGCGGAGGTGCGGGTTCTTCTGGCTGCGGCCCTGGCTGCGGGTGGCCGGGTGCCGGCTGCGATGAGTGTCTGGGCATGGACCTCGCCTGCGGGTAGTCGGCTCACCACACGCTAGCTCGCCGTCCGGCCGCTCGCGAAACCCGGCGGCCGGTTCTGGCAATCCGGCCAGGACAGGGCGCTGCCGCCCGGATCCGCCCGGTTCACAGCGTCCGGAAGGCGGCCTTCCGGCCATAGACTTGGCACTCGGGGTAATGGAGTGCCAGGGAGGTGCGCACGTGCTGGACGACAGGAAGCTCGCAGTGCTGCGTGCCATCGTCGAGGACTACGTGTCAACCAACGAGCCGGTGGGCTCGAAGGCGCTGGTGGACCGGCACAACCTGGGCGTGTCCCCGGCAACGATCCGCAACGACATGGCGGTCCTGGAGGAGCAGGGATACATCGTCCAGCCGCACACCAGCGCCGGGAGGATCCCGACGGACAAGGGCTACCGGCTGTTCGTCGACCGGCTGTCCGGCGTCAAGCCATTCTCGGCCGCCGAGCGCCGCGCGATCGAGTCATTCCTGGCCGGGGCGTACGATCTCGACGACATCGTGATGCGGACGGTGCGGCTGCTCGCCCAGCTGACCCGTCAGGTCGCCGTCGTGCAGTACCCCTCGCTGACCCAGTCGAGGGTCCGGCACGTGGAACTGGTGCCGCTCGCCGACCGGCGGGTGCTGCTGGTCCTGATCACCGACACCGGCCGGGTCGAGCAGCGCGCCGTGGAACTTCCGGGCCGGATCGCCGAGGATTCGATTACCCAGCTGAGGGCCGTGCTGAATGCCTGCCTCGACGGGCGGAAGCTGACCGAGGTCGTCTCGGTGGTCGCCGGGCTGCCCGAGCGGGTCGCGCCCGACGAGCGTGCCAACGCGGCAGCGGTGTTCTCGGTCATCCTGGAAACCCTGGTCGAGCGGCACGAGGAGCGGGTTGTCGTCGGCGGCGCCGCCAACCTCACCCCGGCTGACTTCGCCCGCGGCCTGCAGGAGGTCCTGGAGGCGCTCGAGGAGCAGGTCGTCCTGATGCGGCTGCTCGGCGAGGTCGGCGACGACCCCTCGCTCACCGTCAGGATCGGCGCCGAGAATGACGTGCAGGGGCTGCGCAGCACATCACTGGTGGCGTCCGGCTACGGTACTGGTGAGCACGCCCTGGCGCGGCTCGGCGTCCTGGGCCCGACCCGGATGGACTACCCGACGGCGATAGGAGCGGTGCGCGCGGTGGCACGGTACGTGGGCCAGATCCTGGCGGAGTCCTAGGACCTGCGGTGGCCAGCGACTACTACGGGACTCTCGGCGTCCGCCGCGACGCAAGCCAGGACGAGATCAAGAAGGCCTACCGGCGGCTTGCCCGCGAGCTGCACCCGGACGTGAACCCCGATCCGCAGACGCAGGAGCGGTTCAAGGAGATCACCCAGGCCTACGAGGTCCTGTCCGACCCGCAGAAGCGCCAGATGTACGACATGGGCGCCGACCCGTTCGCGCCGGCGGGCGCCGGCGCTGGCCCCGGCGGCTTCGCGGCGGGCTTCCCGTTCAGCGACATCATGGACGCGTTCTTCGGCGCCGGCACCGCGACCAGGGGCCCGCGCAGCAGGGCACGCCGCGGCCGCAACGCCACCATCCGGGTCGAGCTGGACCTGGCCGAGTGCGCGTTCGGCACCACCAGGGAGCTTGCGATCGACACCGCGGTGATCTGCCCGACCTGCTCGGGTGAGGGCACCGCGCCCGGAACGCACCCGGAAACCTGCGACATCTGCCACGGCCGCGGCGAGGTCAGCCAGGTCACCCGGTCCTTCCTCGGCCAGGTGATGGCGTCGCGGCCGTGCCCGGCCTGCGGTGGCTTCGGCACGATCATCAGGCGACCCTGCCCCGAGTGCGACGGGGACGGCCGGGTCCGCACCCGGCGCACCCTGAAGGTCGGCATCCCGGCCGGGGTCGAGGACGGGACTCACATCCAGCTCGCCGGGGAGGGAGAGACCGGCCCTGGCGGCGGCCCGCCGGGCGACCTGTTCCTGGAGATCGTCCAGCTGGCCCACCCCATCTTCGAGCGGCAGGGCGACGACCTGCACTGCACGGTCGCGATCCCGATGACCGCGGCCGCGCTGGGTGCGACGCTGCAGGTGCAGACCCTCGACGGGCCGGCCGAGCTGGACATCCGCCCGGGCACCCAGTCCGGCCAGGCGATCCCGCTGCGCGGGCAGGGCACGGCGCACCTGAACTCCTCGGGACGGGGCGACCTGTACATTCACGTGACCGTGGAGACGCCGGTCAAGCTGGATGCCGAGCAGGAGGCGCTGCTGCGCCAGCTTGCCAAGCTCCGCGGCGAGGAGTCCCCGCCCGGCCGGTTCGCCCCCGGGCAGCAGGGATTCTTCTCCCGCCTGCGCGACGCGTTCAACGGCCGGTAGGCCGGGTGAGACGTGCGGCCGCCGGTGTTCTGGGCCGAGCCCGAGGCGCTGCGCTCCGACCTTGTCGTGCTGGAGGGCGCCGAGGGGCATCATGCCGCGAACGTGCGCAGGCTCGCCGCCGGGGAGCGGGCCGACGTCACCGACGGGGCAGGAACCGTGGCGGAGTGCGTCGTCGCCGATGCCCGGCCGGGACGGCTCGAGCTGGCCGTCACCAGCCGCACGACGCTGCCGCGCCCGCGGCCGGCGGTGACGGTCGCCCAGGCGGTGCCGAAGGCAGGCCGGGGCGAGCTGGCCGTCGAGCTGCTGACCGAGGTCGGGGTGGATACCGTGCTGCCCTGGCAGGCCGAGCGTTGCGTCGCCCGATGGCGCGGCGAGCGCGCCAGCCGGGCGGTTGGCCGCTGGCGGGAGACCGCCAGGGAAGCCGCCAAGCAGTCACGCCGGTGCTGGTTCCCCGAGGTGGCCGAGCCGGTGACCACCACCCGGCTTGCCGAGCGAGTGGCGGCTGCCGACCTGGCGATCCTGCTCGACCCGGATGCCGCCGCGCCGCTTGCCGGGATGCGGCAGCCCGCGGATGGCGAGATCCTGATCATCGTCGGCCCTGAGGGCGGCGTGAGCCCGGCGGAAGCCGCCGCGCTCGGGCGGGCAGGGGCGGTGCCGGCCCGGCTCGGCAGGACGGTCCTGCGCACCTCGTCGGCCGGAGCGGTAGCGGCTGCGGTCCTGTCCGGCTGCGGCGGCCGCTGGCGCTGACGGCCCGCTGGCGCTGCCGGGTGCTGGCGCTGGCGGGCGCCGGCTAGTCGCGGGACCTGCCTGGCGGCGACACCCCGAGGGCTACCGCCTGCGCCTCGCTGCTGCCGGTGGGGCGAGGACTGCGGCGGGAGGCCGGCTTCTTCGAGCGCTGCGCGCACGGGATGCTCACGGTGTGCGCGCTGGCCGGCCTGACCGCCGAGATGAACAGGATGGCAGGCGCAGCGGACCTGAAGACAGACGACGACGGGGTGCCGGACGGGGACTGGGTGCCGGACGGGGACTGGGTGCCGGACGGGGACTGGCTGCCGGACGGGGACTGGCTGCCGGACGGGGACCGGCTGCCGGACGGCGACTGGGTACCGCCGGGCACCGTCTGCGTCGGGGTAGCGGTCGGGCTCGGCGTCGGCGAGGTCGTCGGCGTGGGCGTCGGGCTGACCGTGGGAGTGGGGGAGACGGTCGGCGACGCCGGAGCCGTCTGCCTCGCGGTATGGCTCGGCCGGCTGGAAGGCGACCGGGAGGGCGCGCACCTGCTGCTGGATGCCGCGGGACCGGACGGGCTCGCCGATGCGGAGAAATGCCGGGGCCTCGCGGCGTGAGCGGCCCCTGAGCGACCTCCGGAACCGGCCTTCCCGCCCGCCGGGCCGGACCCCGTGGCGGAGCTCACCTGCAGGACGGCCTGGTTCAGCTCGGTGATCGCCAGGCCGGCGACGGCTGCCACGGTCACGGCAATGGCGATCACCGCTGCCGGCCGCAGCCATTGGTAGGCACCGCCGGGCTGAACCGCCGCGGGCAGCGGATGCAGCAGCGCCTCGGCGGCACGGCGCAGCCTGTCGCGGAATTCCATGAGGACAATGCCGGCCGAACTGCGAAAGGGGAGGCGGTGCGCGCCTCCCCGGGCGCGCGCACCGCTGGCGATCCGCTCCTGGATCTGCCGCAGGGCGTCATGGGCGGGCTGGACAGGCTCGGCGGCCTCATGGAGCGCATGCCGCAGGATGCGGTGGATGTTCTCGGGATCACGCTCAGGTGTCATGACTCCGGCTCCAGCACGCTGCGCAGCGTCGCGATCGCGCGCGCAGTGTGACTCTTGACTGCCCCCCTGCTGATCCGCATCGCGGCGGCGATCTCGGCCTCCGAGAGGTCTGCGTAATAGCGCAGCACGAGCGCCTCGCGCTGGCGCTCCGGCAGGTCCCGGAGCGCCGCGATCACCGCGGAGCGCTCAAGCTGCATGATCGCGCCGTGCTCCGCGCTGGGCATGTCCGGCGCGGGCTTGGGCGCATTCCGATCCACGACAACCCGGTGCCGGATAGCTGACCGGCACCGGTTCACGACTGCCTGGCGAAGGTAAGAAAGCGCCTTGTCGTAGTCCCTGAGCCGGTGCCAGCCGGTGTGCATGGCGACAAAGGCGTCCTGTACCACTTCCTCAGCGATCGACGGGTCCCTGGTCAGCAGAGCCGCCAGGCGCACCAGCGACCGGTAGTGCGCGCCGTACAACTCGGTGACGGCCCGCTCGGCATCCCACACCGCGGGCGCGGCGGCCACCGGTGCGCGCGCCACCAGAGTTTCGGTCACGTGTATGGGACGCGCGGCTGCGTTCCCTGGTTCACCTGCCGTCATGCCGTGTCTCGACTGCCCGGCGCTGCCGCGCGTGTCCACGTCACGAGCTCACCCACCCCTGCGCTTCATTGATCAATCGCGATGCCGCGCAGCCTGAACCGGCCAACAGCGTCGCGGCTGACCTTGGGCTCGCGCACCGGAGGGGTGGTGCGCCGTGCTTCGCAGTAGGGCTAACGATATATCCGCCGCGTCCGCGGGACCAGCGGACACTAACATCTCCTCCATGACCGATTGCCTGTTCTGCGGCATCGTTTCGGGCGATGTCCCATCTGTGCGGGTACTCGAATCCCAGCGAACTATTGCATTTCGCGACATTAACCCTCAGGCGCCGGTTCACGTGCTGGTGATAACGAGAGAGCACTACCCTGACCTCGCGGCGGTCGCGGCCGCCGGGGACGGGCTGCTGGACGAGCTCGCGGCACAGGCGCACAAGGTGGCGGCAGGCGAGGGAATCGCTGACACCGGGTACCGCGTGGTCTTCAACACCGGCGCGCAGGCGGGCCAGACCGTGCCGCACGTGCATGCGCACGTCCTTGGCGGGCGCCCGCTTGACTGGCCACCGGGTTAGACGGGAAATGGAGGCGGCACCCGGCCCGGTATCCGCAGGCGGCGACCGGGCATCTGCGCGGAAGGCAGGGCGGGAAGTGGCGCGGCGGGCGGCTAGCATGGCGGGCATCGGGCCCGGGCGAGCGCCCGGGCGAGGAAGGGGTCTTGGCAGATAAGTCAGGCGGTCGCGGGGACGGCGCGGGGGGCGCCGATGCCCAGCTGAAGATCGTCATTCCGGATGACCACTCCATGGTCGCGCTCCTGGGCTCCAGGGACGAACTGCTGCATGTGATCGAGGAGTGCATCAGCACGGATATTCACGTGCGCGGCAACGAGATCACCATTACGGGCCCGGCGCAGGAATCCACCCTGGCCGTCCGGCTTTTCGAGGAACTGACCAAGCTCGTCGCGAGCGGAGCCGAGCTCACCCCGGACGGTGTCGAGCGCAGCGTCGCCATGCTGCGGCGGAAGAACGGGGCACTGCCCGCTGACGTGCTGACCCTGGACATCCTTTCCGCGCGCGGGCGCACGATCCGTCCGAAGACGCTGAACCAGAAGCGCTACGTCGACGCGATCGACAAGCACACGATCGTGTTCGCGATCGGCCCTGCCGGCACCGGCAAGACCTACCTGGCGATGGCCAAGGCCGTGAAGGCGCTGCAGGCCAAGGAGGTCAACCGGATCATCCTGACCCGGCCGGCGGTGGAGGCGGGCGAGCGGCTCGGGTTCCTGCCGGGCACGCTGTACGAGAAGATCGACCCGTACCTGCGGCCGCTGTACGACGCGCTGCACGACATGCTGGACCCGGACACGATCCCGCGCCTTACTGCCGCCGGCACGATCGAGATCGCCCCGCTCGCGTACATGCGCGGCAGGGCCCAGCCTGCGGAAGCGCCGGTGCTGACGCCCGAGGGGTTCCAGCCGATCGGCTCGCTGGCCGTCGGAGACCTGGTGATCGGGTCCAATGGCGAGCCGACGCCGGTGATCGGCGTGTTCCCGCAGGGCAGGCGGGACATCTACCGGGTTGTCACTCAGGACGGCGCCTCGGCGCTGTGCTCTGGCGACCACCTGTGGACCGTGTCGGCCCGGCGCGGCCGCCGGCGCGGCAGGACGCCCCTGCTGCTCACCACTGCGGATCTGGCCGGGATGCTGCGCGCCCGCCGGCCGATCCGCTATGAGCTTCCGCTGCACAGCGCTCCCGTGTGCTTCCCGGAGCGCGAGGTCCGGCTGGACCCGTACGCGCTGGGGCTGCTGCTCGGTGACGGCGGCCCGGCCCGGACGGCGATGCCGGCCCTGGCCACGGGCGACGCCGGGCCCGCGCTGGCGGCGCAGCGGCGGCTGCCGGTGGCGGAGGTCACGTCCCGGCCGGACAGCAGGTTCGTGCCCGGCCTGTACCTGCACAACTCCGCAAGGGTGCGGCTGGCAGCGCTGCAGGGCCTGCTGGACTCCGGCGGCGAGCCGGTCGCTCAGCGGGGCCGGACCTGCCGGATCAGGTACGTGACGACCTCGCCGCGGCTTCGCGACGACGTGATGTTCCTGGTCCGGTCGCTCGGCGGAGTCGCCTGCACCCCGGCCCGCCCGGCGGCCGGGCACCGGCAGGATGCCTGCGTCCTCGACATCCGGCTGCCGGCCGGGATCGAGCCGTTCCGGCTCACCCGGAAGCTGGGCAGCTACCGGTCTGCGGGCGGCGGCGGCCGGCCGGTGCGATTCATCGAGAGCATCGAGCCCGCCGGGACCGCCGAGTGCGTGTGCATCGCGGTGGCGGCGGCCGACTCGCTCTACACGACCGAGGACTTCCTGCTGACGCATAACACCCTGAATGACTCGTTCATCATCCTGGACGAGGCGCAGAACACCTCGGCCGAGCAGATGAAGATGTTCCTGACCAGGCTGGGGTTCGGCTCCAAGATCGTCGTCACCGGGGACGTCACGCAGGTCGACCTGCCGGCCGGCCAGCAGAGCGGCCTGCGCCAGGTCCAGGAGATCCTCGATGGCCTCGACGACGTCTACTTCTCCCGGCTGACCAGCCACGACGTGGTCCGGCACAAGCTCGTCGCGGACATCGTCGACGCCTACGCCCGGTATGACTCCCGCAAGGCCGGGGAGCTCCAGGCGGGCCGGCCCGGGCGTCCGGGGCGCGCCGGCCGGCCGGCCGCCGGGCGGCAGGACCGCGGCCGGGCGTGACCAGGCGGAAACCCGCGATGGCAGGGCGGCCATGAGCATTGAGATCGCCAACGAGTCCGGCGCGGGCGTGGATGAGGCCTGGCTTGCCGCGCTGGCCCGGCACGTGCTTGACGAGATGCAAGTTCATCCGCTGGCCGAGCTCTCGGTGCTGCTCGTGGACGAGGAGACCATGGCTGACCTGCACCAGCGCTGGATGAACGAGCCCGGGCCGACCGACGTCCTGGCGTTCCCGATGGACGAGCTGTACCCGCCGCCCCCGCCGGGCGGGGCGGCACGCGCGGGACATGCGGGGCGCGACCCCGCGGACGAGCACGACGGCGAGACCATCCTGCTCGGCGACGTCGTGCTGTGCCCGCAGGTCGCCGCGGCGCAGGCAGCCGGCGCTGGCCACCCCGTCCGTGACGAGCTCGACCTGCTCTGCACCCACGGCATCCTGCACCTGCTCGGCTACGACCACGCCGAGCCGGGGGAGCACGCTGTCATGTTCGGCCTGCAGGACCGGCTGCTCGCGGCCTGGCGGTCTGCAGTCGCGTGCGGCGGCACCGGCGGCGGCCGGCCGCCGGGGCAGCCTGAGCGCCCGGCGCCCGGCTGAGGCAGCCGGAGACGGGCTTGTCATGATCTGGCTGCTCGCGGTCGCTGCGGTGCTGATCCTGCTGGCCGGCTGGTGCGCGCGGGCCGAGACCGCGCTGCTGCGGGTGTCCCGGGCCGGGGCACGCGAGCTCAGCGGGGCCGCGGGACCGGATGCCGGGCGGCTGCAAGCCCAGCTATCCGAGGTGCCTCTGTACCTGCCGGTCCTGCTGCTGGCCCGGACCACCGCCGAGCTCGCGGCCACCGCGTGCGTGACGGCCGTGGCGCTGCGCGAGCTTGGCACCGGGTGGCAGGCGTTCACCGTCGCGGCCGCCGCCATGACCGTGGTCGTCTACGCCACCGAGGGCGCCGTGCCCCGGCGCATCGGGGCCGCGAACGCTGCCCGGGTGGCCGGCCGCGCGGCATCCGTTCTTCATCGTGTGATGCGCATGCTCGGCCCGCTGCCACGGATCCTGCTTGCAGTGATCAGCCCCGGCAGGGGGCGAGGCGACTCCGCGTCGGGCTCGGAGGAGGACCTGCGCGGCCTGGTGGACCTCCTGGAACAGCGCCGGGTGATCCAGCCAGGCGAGCGGGCCATGATTCACTCGGTCTTCGAGCTCGGCGACACGATCGTCCGCGAGGTCATGGTGCCGCGGACCGACATGGTGGTGATAGAGCGGGACAAGACCCTGCGCCAGGCTCTCTCGCTGGCGCTGCGCAGCGGCTTCTCCCGGATACCGGTGATCGGCGAGAACCTCGACGACGTGGTCGGCCTGGCCTACCTGAAGGACATGGTGTTCCGCAGCCAGGAGCACGGCGCGGAGAGCTCGGCCGAGAAGGTCGAGTCGGTCATGCGCCCGGCCACGTTCGTCCCGGAGAGCAAGCCCGTCGATGTCCTGCTCCGGGAGATGCAGGCCCGCCAGATCCACCTGGCCATCGTGATCGACGAGTATGGCGGCACCGCCGGCCTGGTGACGATCGAGGACATCCTGGAGGAGATAGTCGGGGAGATCGCGGACGAGTACGACAGGGAGCAGCCGCCTGTTGAGTGGCTCGGCGAGGGCAGGGCGCGGGTCACCGCCCGGCTCCCGGTGGACGAGCTTGCGGAGATCTTCGGCGTTGACATCGACGCCGAGGACGTGGAGACGGTCGGCGGGCTGCTGGCCCAGCGGCTCGGCCGGGTACCGATCGCCGGGTCCCGCGCGGAGGTGTCGGGTCTGCGGCTCACGGCGGAGAGCCTGGCCGGCCGGCGCAACCGGATCGGCACCGTCACGGTCGAGCGGCTCCGGCCCGGCCCAGCCCGGGAGAGCGAGAGCGCACTAGACTCGCCCCCGTGAGCGACGCAGGCGGAGCGGGCCGGCCGGCACCAGGCGGCGCCCGCGAGGCGGGCGCCCGCGCGGGCCCGGCCGCTGAGCCGGGGGCCGAGGACGTCAAGCTCATCACCCTGGCCAGGGCGGCTCGCGCCCGGGTCAGCGCCGCCGAGGGCGCCGCGGTCCGGGACGAGACCGGGCGGACCTACGCGGCCGCCGCGGTCGCCCTGCCCTCCCTCCACCTGTCAGCGCTGCACCTCGCCGTGGCGATGGCGGTGTCCAGCGGCGCGTCCAGCCTCGAGGCAGCGGCCCTGGTCAGCGATGGCAGTGACGCGGACCCTGCCGACCTGGCGGCCGTCCGCGACCTGGGTCCGGACGCCGTGGTGTACCACGCGGCACCGGACGGGTCGCTGCGGGCGACGCTGCGGTCCTGATGGCCCCGTCGTCGCAGCCCGAGGGCCGTGCGTCGGCCCGGGGCGAGCGGCCCGGCGGGCCCGCCGGGTTCAGGTCGGGTTTCGCCTGCTTCGCCGGCCGGCCCAACGTCGGCAAGTCCACGCTGATGAATGCGCTCGTGGGCACCAAGGTCGCGATTACCAGCAGCCGCCCGCAGACCACCCGCCGGGCGATCCGGGGGATCGTGTACCGGCCGGACGCTCAGCTCATCATCGTGGACACGCCCGGCTTGCACCGGCCGCGGACGCTGCTCGGCGAGCGACTCGACGGCGTGGTCCGCGCGACGCTCGCCGAGGTCGACGTGATCGGCTTCTGCCTGCCGGCCACCGACCCGATCGGCCCCGGGGACAGGTACCTGGCGGCCGAGCTGGCGAGCCTGGGCAGCACTCCGGTGGTCGTGATCATCACCAAGACAGACCTGGTACCGGCTCATCGGGTTGCCGAGCAGCTTGCTGCCGCGGCCGGCCTCGGTGACTGGGCCGACCTGGTGCCGGTGTCGGCTGTCACCGGCTTCCAGCTCGACGTGCTGGCAGACGTGCTGGTCTCGTACCTGCCCGAGGGCAGGGCCCTGTACCTGGACGGTGAGGTGACCGACGAGCCGCCCGAGCAACAGGTTGCCGAGCTGATCCGGGAGGCGATCCTGGAGGGCGTGCGGGACGAGCTGCCGCACTCGATCGCGGTCGTAGTCGAGGAGATGGGCCCGCGGGAGGGGCGGCCTGGCCTGACCGACGTGCATGCCGTCATGTACGTCGAGCGGGCGAGCCAGAAGGCGATCGTGGTCGGTGCCCGCGGGGCCAGGATCAAGGATGTCGGCACCAGGGCCAGGCAGCAGATCGAGGCGCTCCTGGGCACCAGGGTCTACCTGGACCTGCGCATCAAGGTCGCCAAGGACTGGCAGCGGGATCCGAAGCAGCTACGCCGCCTCGGCTTCGGCGCCTGCTGACGCCTGGCCAGCCCGTGGCGGCCGGCCCAGGGCGCCAGCCAGCGCCGGGCCAGCCCGCTCGCCGTATCGGCCCGCGCGGAAAGGCCCTCCCCAGGTCAGCTTCCTGGCCCGGCGAGATCCGCGACGCTCATCTCCCAGCCGACCTCGTAATCGAGGACCTGGTACCCCAGCAGCTCGTTGATCGCGATCATGTGTCTGTTGGTCTCGGAGTTGGAGGTGATGATCGTCTGGATCTGTGGCTCGCGACGGGCCAGCAGTTCCAGCATCGTCACCTTGACGCCAAGCCCGAGCCGGTGGCCGCGGTGCGGCCGGGTCACGGCCGTGATCCACTGGAAGCCCCAGGCCGGCCGCTGCGGGTCCACGCCGATCGCTGTCAGCGCCGCAAGCTCCCCGGACGCGTCGTGCCGTGCGGCCACCGAGTAGCTGGTCATGCCGCGCGCCTCGTTCGCCTGCTCCATCCGCCGGACCCTCGCGCGGTCCCACTGGATGGGCTCCTCGACCTCGCTGCGCGGGGCGTCGGTCATCGCGGCCTCGAGCGCGACAACGTCGTCGAGGTGCTCCTCGGGCACCGGCCCGTGCCAGGACAGCAGGGAGTAACCGGCACGGGCCCGCTCCGCCTCCGCCGCGAGCTTGCTCAGCGACTCCGCGGTGACACTGGCCATGTCGAGTACCCGGCGCACCTCGGTCAGGCCCTGCCGGGCGCCGGCCGCCCGGGCGAACGCAGCGCCCGCACTGCCGGCCATGGCGTAGCCGAGCAGGGTCGTCCGCCCCGCGGCGTGCGCGCGGCCTGCGGCATGGCGAAGCAGCCGCCTCCCCAGCCCGCCCAGCCTGCGGTCCAGCCGCACCAGCGGGCTCACCCAGGCGTTGCGGGTGTTGTCCCGGCCGGGCAGCTCCAGCAGGTAACAGCCGGCCGGCTGGCCTGCGTCGATGGCGATCCACGCTTCGGTGGGGTCTCCGCTCCAGGTTCCCTGCCACCACGCGGCGAAGGACGCCAGCGTGCCCGGCGGGCCCTCGGGGCAGTCCACCGGCCGGGCCGCGGACTCCATCTCGAAGCAGAGCCGGGTCCGGTCAGCCTCGGCGGCGGGATCGAACTGCTCGATGCGCATGCCTGCCAGCCAACCCGGCCGGACCGCAGGGCGCCACTCATTATCCCGGCGCCGCGCTGGCCCGGCGGCCGGCCGGCAGGCGCCGCCCGCGCGAGCAAGGCGGGTCAGTTGAACAGTCGGCGGCCAAATGCTCGATTCATCTGTTTTCGCAGGCAAGACATGTGATGATCGGCACCTATCGCCGCCGGGCCGGAAAGCCGGCCGGCAGGCGGCGGCGGGAGCGTCCGGGAGGGAGCGCAGCCGTGCTGGTCATCTTCGGGATCCGGGTCCTTTACCGGGTCGTCGGACGGGGCCTGCTGCACTGCCAGCGCTGCGGAGGGGACCGCCCCTACCGGCACCGGGCGGGTCGGCACTGGCTCACGCTGTTCTTCATCCCGGTGATCCCGCTGACGAAGGCGGGGGAGCACGTGCAGTGCACGGAATGCGGCACCTGCTACCGGATGGGGGTGCTCGACCTGCCGACGGTGGCGCAGATGCAGGCCGCGCTGCCGGCCGGCATGACCGCCGCCGCCACCACCATGCTCCGGGCCGGGGACCCCGGCAGCTCCCTGGCGAGGCGCCGGGCGATCAGCGCCATCAGGGAGGCGGGTCTGGAGGGTTACGACGACGATGCCCTCACCGCCGACCTGGCCCTGGCCGCGGAGGGCATCGAGGACGAGCAGGCGCCCCTGGCCAGCCTGGCGGTCCAGCTTGCTCTTCCGGCAGCGGAGTGGTTCCTGGCCGATGTGGTCCGGATCGGGCTGGCTGACGGACCGCTCACGGCCGCCGAGCGGCGCGCGGCAGCGGAAGTCGCGGCCCGGCTCGGCATGACGCCCGCTCATGCCCGCGGGGTGATCTCGATGACAGAGGAGAGCGCCACCGCCTGATCACCCGGCCGGTGCGGGACAATGGCAGGGTGGGCCGTTACCGCGACGACGCCGTCGTGCTCCGCACGCAGAAGCTCGGCGAGGCCGATCACATCGTGACCCTGCTGGCCCGGCGGACCGGGCGGGTGCGCGCGGTGGCGAAGGGCGTGCGGCGGACCCGTTCCCGGTTCGGCGCGCGGCTTGAGCCGTTCACCCATGTCGACCTGCTGCTGCATGAGGGGCGGTCGCTGGACGTCGTCACCCAGGCCGACACCATGCGGGCCTACGGGGAGGCGCTCGCCGGCGACTACCCCCGCTACACCACGGGAACGGCGATGCTGGAGACCGCCGAGAGGCTCACGCCCGTGGAGAAGGAGCCGGCGCTGCGCCAGTTCCTGCTGCTGATCGGCGGGCTGCGGGCACTGGCCGAGGGCGCTCACGACCCGCGCCTGGTGCTGGACGCCTACCTGCTCCGCTCGCTGGCGGTCGCGGGCTACGCGCCGGCCCTGCAGGAGTGCGCGGTCTGCGGCACACCGGCCCCGGCCGCAGCGGCCGGTGCCGATGCGCCGGCCGCCGCAGCCGGATCGGTCCCGTTCGCGATCGGCGCCGGCGGCCTGCTCTGCCGCAACTGCCGGGTGCCCGGGGCCGCCAGCCCGTCGGTCAGCACCATTGCCCTGATGGGCGCCCTGCTGCGCGGCGACTGGCGGTATGCCGACGCCAGCGAGCGCCGCCACAGGGCCGAGTGCAGCGGCCTGGTCGCCGCCTACCTGCAATGGCACCTGGAGCACGCGATCCGCTCGCTGCGCCTTGTGGAGCAGGCCGGCGACGCCGGGCGTGCCCGCGACATCCAGGCGGCGCCGTGAGCGGTCGCTACCGGCCGCCGGACCCGCATCCCTCAGGGGTCCGGCCGCCGGCGATCCCGGCCAGCCTGCTGCCCCGGCACGTGGCACTGGTCATGGACGGCAACGGACGATGGGCGAAGCAGCGCGGGCTGCCCCGCACCGAGGGGCACAAGCGCGGCGAGTACTCGCTGTTCGACGTGATCATGGGCGCGATCGAGCTGGGGATCCCGTATCTGTCCGCCTACGCGTTCTCGACCGAGAACTGGCGCAGGTCACCGGATGAGGTGCGGTTCCTGATGGGGTTCAACCGGGACGTGATCCGCCGGCGCCGCGACCAGCTCAACGAGATGGGCGTGCGGGTCCGCTGGGCAGGCCGGCGCCCCAGGCTCTGGCGCTCGGTCATCGCAGAGCTTGCCGACGCGGAGCGGATGACCGCCGGGAATACCGTTCTGACCCTGCAATTCTGCGTCAACTACGGGGGGCGGGCGGAGATCGCGGATGCGGCCGCCGCGATCGCGGCCGACGCGGTGGCTGGGAAGCTGCGGCCGGACCGGATCGACGAGAAGGTCTTCGCCCGCTACCTTGACGAGCCGGAGATCCCGGACGTGGACCTGTTCATCCGGTCCTCGGGAGAGCAGCGCACCTCCAACTTCCTGCTCTGGCAGTCTGCCTATGCGGAGTTCGTGTTCATGGACACGCTGTTTCCCGACTTCGACCGGCGGCACCTGTGGCGGGCCTGCGAGATCTACGCCAGCCGGGAGCGCCGGTACGGCGGCGCGCAGCCGAACCCTGCCCCCGGCGAGACCCTTGGCGGGTGAGGACCGGCCGCCGCCTCAGGCCAGCCGTCGCCCGACCACCACGGGCTCGGTGTCCGCGCCTGTCATCACGCTGTAGCTGCCTCCCGGCGTCGTGGAGGCGCCGCCGTGACCGCCGCGTGTCACAGGGACGTGAGGACCGCGCGGACGCTCCGGTCGGTCTGCCTGATGTGGTTAAGCGCGGCTCGCCGGCCGGCCGCCTCGTCGCCGGACCTGATGGCGCGCTCGATGGCGGCATGCTCGCGCCCGGTCCGGTCCATCCAGAGATCGGAGCCGGGGATCGCGCGGAGGGCGTCGTCCAGCGCCAGCCGGATCTGCTCCGAGGAGGCCCGGAAGAACCGGTTGTGCGCGGCGTCCGCGACCGCGAGGTGGAATCTGGTGTCGTGCGCCATCATCTCGGCCTCGGTCACCGAGGCAGCAAGCAGCCGGGCGGCCGTGCCGATCCGCTCCAGGTCGGCGGCGGTCCGGTTGCGGCAGGCGGCCGCCACTACCTCTGGTTCGAGCGCGAGCCGGTACGCGAGCGCCTCGCTGATCAGCTGCCGGTTAGCCGCGATCCTGGCCAGCACGGCGGCGAGGGCCTGACCGCCTGGCTCGGTATCCCGGACGAAGGTCCCGCCGGTCCGGCCGCGCCGCTTCTCCACCAGGCCCTCGGCGACCAGGATCGCGATCGCCCGCTGCACCGTCGGCCTGGCGACCCCGAAGATGTCGGCGAGCCTCCGCTCGGCGGGCAGCGACCGTCCGGGCCCGATCACCCTCAGCGCAATTTGGCGCCGCAGCTGGTCGGCCACGTACTCATGGGCCCGCGGCCGCCCGGGCCGGGCCGCCGGCGCCCCGGCCTGGGCGCCGCCGCCCGGGGACGGGAATCCGCTGGCGCTGAGGCCGATCAGGTCCAGCCTGGCCGGGCGTGCCTCGGTCATGATGCCCTCCCGGAGATCACCAGCGGCTTAGCGGCTGAACTGCCACGCTGCCAGCGCTACCAGGCAGCCGACCGCGGCACACCTGCCCAGCCGGCCGGCGCTGCTCAGCCGGGGCCAGGATACGGCGGCGAGCCAGCCGGCGAAGGCGCCGACCGCCAGAAGGGCGATCCCGCCTGCCCAGCCGCGGACGGCCAGGCCCGCGATCAGCAGCGCGGCGGCGACGGCCGGAGGCAGCCAGGCAGGAAGCCCGTGCAGGTACACCAGCACGGCCGCGCTGCGCCGCTCCATGGCACGCCGTGCAGCCGAGGCCCCCGGCGTGTACAGGGTGTCGCCAGGCGGCAGCGGGCGGGAACGGCGCCGGGTGGCGCCGGGCCGCGCCCGGGGCCGGTGCGTGCTCATGGCGGTGCTGACTCCTCTGGCCGGCGATCGCCGGCCGGTAGCTGCGTCGGGTTCATCGCCACAATACGGGCAGCAGGCGGCACGCCACGCACGGACAGGTCGTGCCGGCCCTTCGCGCTGCCGCGGCTAAGCTTGGCGGATACCGCGCCCGGGGCCACGGCCCCGCTGGCAGCTACCGGTCACCTCAGTTGCAGCCGCCGACCGCCAGCCGGATGGAGACAGACATGGCTAAGCGCAGCGATCGCATGGACACCCTGGTCAGCCTCTGCAAACGGCGGGGGATCGTGTACCCGTCCAGCGAGATCTACGGCGGGCTGCGCGCGGCCTGGGACTACGGCCCGCTCGGCGTGGAGATCAAGAACAACATCAAGCGGCAGTGGTGGCGCTCGATGGTGCAGGAGCGTGACGACATCGTCGGCATCGACTCCAGCGTGATCCTGGCCAGGGAGGTATGGGAGGCCAGCGGGCACGTGACCGAGTTCGTCGACCCGCTCACCGAGTGCCAGAGCTGCCACAAGCGGTTCCGGGCCGACCACCTGATCGAGTCCTACCAGGAGAAGCACGGGCATGCTCCGGAGGACGGCCTGGCCGGCATCACCTGCCCCAACTGCGGCACCAGGGGCAGGTTCACCGAGCCGAGGATGTTCAACGGCCTGCTGCGCACCTACCTGGGTGCGACCGAGGACGAGTCGGGCCTGGCCTACCTGCGGCCGGAAACTGCCCAGGGGATCTTCATCAACTACCGCAACGTGCTGCAGACCTCCCGCCGGAAGATCCCGTTCGGCATCGGGCAGATCGGCAAGTCGTTCCGGAACGAGATCACGCCAGGGAACTTCATCTTCCGTACCCGCGAGTTCGAGCAGATGGAGATGGAGTTCTTCGTCAGGCCCGGCACCGACGAGGAGTGGCACGACCGGTGGATCGCCACCAGGCTGGCCTGGCACACCGGCCTCGGCGTCAGCAGCGAGAACCTGAGGCTGACCGAGCACCCGCCGGAGAAGCGCTCGCACTACTCCAAGCGGACCGTCGACATCGAGTACCGCTACGACTTCCCGGGCCGGGAGTGGGACGAGCTCGAGGGCATCGCCAACAGGACCGACTTCGACCTGTCGGTCCACGGGAAGGCCTCCGGCCAGGACATGACCTACCAGGACGCGGAGACCGGCGAGCGGTACGTCCCTTACGTGGTCGAGCCGGCCCTGGGCGTGGACCGGTGCATGCTGGTGCTGCTGCTCGAGGCCTACGACGTGGACGAGGCGCCGGACGCGAAGGGGAACCTGGAGAAGCGGACCGTGCTGCGGCTCGACCACAGGATCGCCCCCGTGAAGGTCGCGGTGCTGCCGCTGTCGCGCAACGCCGACCTCTCGCCCAGGGCTCGCGACCTGGCCGCGCAGCTGCGGCAGCACTGGAACGCCGAGTTCGATGACGCCAGCGCCATCGGCCGCCGGTATCGCCGCCAGGATGAGATCGGGACACCGTTCTGCGTGACCGTCGATTTCGACACGCTGGACGACCAGGCGGTCACCGTGCGCGAGCGGGACTCGATGAAGCAGGAGCGGATCTCCCTCGGCCAGGTCATCAACTATCTTTCGGAACGCCTCTCCGGCTGCTGACCACGTGTGCCGGGCGGGTGCCCGGCCTGCGGTCCGGGCCGCCCGGCTGCTGGCCGCCAGTGCCGGGCATACCTTTCACGGCTTGTTGCCCGACATACCAGGGCATACCGGGCGTGATCATGGTAACAAGCCGTGATAAGTGGGCCCGGGTTGTCACGAGTCGTGATAAGTCGCCAGGGTGGTCGCGCGGCGGAAAATCTCGGCAGCGGCACGGTGGAAGCCCTCGGGCAGTCCGGCCGCCGCCATCGAGGCGGCGACCTCCTCCATCTCGCCGGTCCACCGCCAGCCCTTCGCGGCCGCGGATCTCGCCGCACCGGCCAGCCGTGCCTTAAGCCCCGGCTGGGACAGCCCCCATTCCGCGAGCAAGGTGTCCTCGACGCCCTCGGCCCTGGCCAGTGCCCGGACCGCGAGGATCAGCGCCGCGGTGCCCTTGGTCCACCCGGCGTAGGCCATCTTGACCGCCGACGCCGCGCCGATCTCGCCGCTGACGACCCGTGCGTCCAGGGCAGTGCCGGCGAACAGGTCCGCGACGGCCTGCGCGTCGGGGCCGGACAGGTACAGGCGGGTCGTGCCCGGCTCGACCGGCGGCGGGCCGATGATCCCGCCATCCACGTAGCTGCCGCCGCCCTGGGCGATGATGTCCGCGACCTCACGGGCGGTGGCCGGCGAGATCGCGTTGGCGTCCGCGTACAGCCCGGTGAACCCCTGCACGTCCCAGGCCACGTCGAGTGCCGCATGCGGCGGGCAGACCGAGAGGATGACGTCGGCCTGGCCGGCCATCTCCGGGGCAGTGCCCGCGTCTGCGATGCCAGCCGCCCGGGCCCGGGCCGCCGTCTCCGGGGAGCGGTCCTGGGAGGCCCAGAGCACCTCGTGGCCGGCATCGGCCAGGCACCGGGCCACTGCGCTGCCCATCTCGCCGGGATGGAGCAGCCCGATGACGAGTCCGTCCATGGTCACAAGTGTCGCGCCTGGAGCAGCCGCCTGGTGGCTCTCCCGGGGAAGGTGCCCAGCTCCGGCTGCTGCGGCCGGGCCAACGCCGACAGGGCTACCGCTGGGCGGCTGCTCGGTTACCAGACAGGCCTGCCCGTGGCAGCCGACGTCATCAGCCGGGCGTGGCGCCAGGCGGCACGCCGTACCGGCGCTCCGCCCGGCTGATAATCCTGACTGCCTGCGTCAGCATCGCCATCACCTGGGGGCCATGCTGCCGGAGGAAGGACCTGCGGGCGGCCACCTGGAGCCGCTCCTGGAGCATCACGATCGGCCGGGCGCAGGTAACGAAGATCCGCGCCCACTTCCGGTTCAGCCTGCTCATCTCAGCAGGACTCGCGCCGCGCAATTCCGCACCATCCAGGTGCCCGACGACCCAGTTCGCGAAGTCGCCAAAGGATCGCATGGGCCGGGAGGGCGGGTACCCGAAAGGATTCGCGGGCCATCCGTAACGGGACGCGCAGGCCTGGAGCCCGGGCACCGCCGTCCGGACCTGAGCCGATGCCTGGATCCTGGTCACGATGGACATCCACGCCGATGCCAGCCTGCCGCTGGAGTCCTGCTGGACCGGCCGGAATACGCGGTCGGCTGCCTTCTGGCAACCCTGCCACGCAGCCAGGAACCCGCGCGCGCCCGACGCCACGTCATTGCCGGTGATCGATGCGCCCGTGCCGAGCTGATGCGTCTGCGCGATCCTGGCCAGGTCAGGAAACTGCGAATTGTCAGCAAGTCCCCGGGCCCATGCCAAGGCCGACAGCGGGCGGGGGGCGTGGAATCCCTGCCTGACCACGCACCGCGAGGCGGCCGACCATTCAAGGGACTGGATCGTTCCCTCAGCCAGGGCGCCGATGGCGAACTGGGTGCCGGTGGCAGGGAAGAAGTCATCGAGCAACTGGCTGCGCAGGGTCGCAGCGGCGTCGGCGCGGCGATCGGCCCCGGGCCGGGAGTCGGCCGTGTGGCTGCCGCCTGCCGGGGCTCCCGCCGGTCTCGTCGCAGCGACGGCTAGGACCGCGGTGATCACGGCAGAGACGGCCACCGCCGCGCTGAGGGGAATGATCACGCGCGACCATCGCCCTCGGCGAGCCCGCGCGGGACGCGTCGCGGCGGCTGCAGGCCGGACACCCGCGCCTGCGTCGCCGAGCGAGAGCGGAGGGATGCTGCCAGGCGTGATCTCGGCGGCAGCCTGCCTGATGGACGACCGGACAAGGTCCTCGAGCGTGTTCATGAACTCGTCCCCAGCATCTGGCCGAGCGCGGCGAGCGCCCGGTAAATGGTCGACCTGACGGTTCCCGCGCTGATTCCCATGTCTGCGGCGATCTGTGCGTCCGACAGGTCCAGGTAGAACCGGAGCACCAGCGCCTCCCGCTGCCGGTCTGGCAGCCTCCGGATAGCGCGCATGACCGCCCGGTGCTCATCTGCGGTCAGGGCCGCGGCCTCGGCCGACTCCGCCGGGATGTCAGGCGGCGCGGATGTGCGGCCGGCCCGGCCGCGGCGCAGCACGGACCGGCAGCCGTTGAGCACCGACGAGCGCACGTACGGCAGCGCCCGGCTGGTATCGGCCAGCCGTCCCCAGTTCCGGTAGAGCCCGAGGAACGCCTCCTGGACAACGTCCTCCGCGGCCTGCCTGCTGCCGAGCATCACGTACGCCAGCCGGACCAGGCCCAGCGCATGGGCCTGGTACAGGACGGCGACCGCTTCCTCCCGGCTCGCCGCGCAGCCGCTAGCGGCAGCGCCGCTCCCGGCCGTGAGTTCCGGCGCGGAGCCGTGCGCTTTGGCGCTCATACTCCTGAGACGCAACGTCACGGGGATCCGCTGCCTGGAAGGCAGTGCTTTCCGGGCACGGCTGCGTCCGGCCAAGTCGGCGTCCCGGCGCGACGCTCGGTAGAGTCGGGGCCGAGGGCCGTGAGGCCGAGATCACACAGTCAGCCTGCCCCGCCGGGCGCTGCAGCCCGGCCAGGTGGCATCGCGAGGAGTGCGCGGCATGCCGAAGTTCGTCTACGACTTCACCGAGGGAAACAAGGACCTTAAGGACCTGCTGGGCGGCAAGGGCGCCAACCTGGCCGAGATGACCAACCTGGGGCTGCCGGTGCCGCCCGGTTTCACCATCACCACCGACGCCTGCCGTCACTACCTCAGGCACGGCTCACCCCCCGAGGGGCTCGGCCGGGAGGTCGATGAGCATCTGGCCGCGCTGGAGCGGAAGATGGGGCGGCGGCTCGGCGACCACGCCGACCCGCTGCTGGTCAGCGTCAGGTCAGGGGCCAAGTTCTCGATGCCCGGCATGATGGAGACGGTGCTGAACATCGGCTTGTCCGACGAGTCCGTGCACGGCCTGGCCAAGCAGTCCGGCAGCGAGCGGTTCGCCTGGGACTCCTACCGGCGGCTGATCCAGATGTTCGGCAAGACCGTGCTCGGCATCGACGGCGAGGCGTTCGAGCACGCCATCGATGCCGCGAAGAAGGCCAAGGGCACCAGCAGCGATCTCGACCTAGACGCCGCTGACCTGCGCGGGCTCGTGGACTCCTTCAAGGGCATCGTGCGCGAGCGCACCGGGCGCGACTTCCCGCAGCAGCCCAGGGAGCAGATGGACCTGGCGATCAACGCGGTGTTCGACTCGTGGAACGCCGACCGTGCGGTGCTGTACCGGCGCCAGGAGCGGATTCCGGCCGATCTCGGCACGGCGGTCAACGTGGTCGCGATGGTGTTCGGCAACCTCGGCATGGACTCGGGCACCGGGGTCGCGTTCACCCGCGACCCGGGATCGGGCCAGCAGGGCGTCTACGGCGACTACCTGCAGAACGCCCAGGGCGAGGACGTGGTCGCCGGCATCCGCAACACGGTCCCGCTGCAGGAGCTTGAGAAGATCGACGCCCGCTCCTACGCCGAGCTGATGCAGATCATGCAGACGCTGGAGAACCACTACAGGGACCTGTGCGACATCGAGTTCACGATCGAGCGCGGAAAGCTCTGGATGCTGCAGACCAGGGTCGGCAAGCGAACCGCCGCGGCAGCCTTCCGCATCGCCACCCAGCTCGTCGACCAGGGCCTCATCGACATGGATGAGGCGCTGCAGCGGGTCACCGGGGACCAGCTCGCGCAGCTGATGTTCCCGCGGTTCGACACCAGCGCCGAGGTCACGAAGATCACCACCGGGGTGAGCGCGTCGCCGGGCGCCGCAGTGGGCAGGGCTGTCTTCGAATCCGGGCGGGCGGTCGAGCGGGCCGCGGCGGGGGAGAAGGTGATCCTGGTCCGCCGCGAGACCAATCCGGACGACCTGCACGGCATGATCGCCGCCCAGGGCATCCTGACCAGCCGGGGCGGCAAGACCAGCCACGCCGCGGTGGTCGCCAGGGGGATGGGCAAGACCTGCGTCTGCGGTGCCGAGGAGCTGGAGGTTGACCTGGCGGGACGGCAGTTCACCACGCCCGCCGGGGTTACCGTCCGCGAAGGCGACGTGATCTCGATCGACGGCACCTCCGGCGCGGTGTACCTGGGCGAGGTGCCGGTGGCCGCATCCCCGGTGGTGCAGTACTTCGAGGGGGGCCTGCCCGCCGACGCCGACGAGCTGGTCCAGGCCGTGGACCGGATCATGCGGCACGCCGATGCGCGGCGCCGGCTGGGAGTGCGGGCGAACGCCGATACCGGCGAGGACTGCGCCCGGGCGCGGCGGTTCGGGGCGGGCGGGGTCGGGCTGACCCGCACCGAGCACATGTTCCTCGGCGAGCGCCGCCAGCTTGTCGAGCGGCTGATCCTGGCCGCCGACGAGTCGGCCAGGCAGGCCGCGCTGGACGCGCTGGAGCCGCTGCAGCGCGGCGACTTCGTGGAGATCCTGGCTGCCATGGACGGGCTGCCGGTGACGATCCGGCTGATCGACCCGCCGCTGCACGAGTTCCTGCCCGACCTGACCGAGCTGTCGGTGAAGGTCGCGCTGGCCGGGGACAACGCCACCGAGCAGGACCGCAAGCTGCTCGACGCGGTGCGACGGCTGCACGAGCAGAACCCGATGCTCGGCCTGCGCGGGGTCCGGCTCGGGCTGGTCATCCCCGGCCTGTTCGACATGCAGGTCCGGGCGATCGCGCACGCGGCGGCCGAGCGCGCGAAGGCCGGCGGCGACCCGCGCCCGGAGATCATGATCCCGCTGACCGCGTCGGTCCAGGAGATGGAGATCTCCCGGGAGCGCTGCGAGAAGGTCCTGGCGGAGGTCGCGGAGGAAACCGGGATCAGCGTGCACACGCTGATCGGCACCATGATCGAGGTGCCGCGGGCGGCGGTCACCGCGGGCCAGATCGCGGAGAATGCCGAGTTCTTCTCCTTCGGCACCAACGACCTGACCCAGATGACCTGGGGCTTCTCCAGGGATGACGTGGAGGGCGCGTTCTTCAGCCGGTACATCGAGCTGGGCATCTTCGGTGTCTCGCCGTTCGAGACGATCGACGCCGAGGGAGTCGGCCGGCTGGTCCGGATCGCGGTGCAGGAAGGCCGGGCGGCCCGGCCCGCGCTGAAGGTGGGTGTCTGCGGGGAGCACGGTGGCGACCCGGAGTCGGTGCACTTCTTCCACTCCGCCGGGCTCGACTACGTGTCCTGCTCGCCGTTCCGGGTGCCGGTGGCGCGGCTGGAGGCAGGCCGGGCGGCCGTCGCGGAAGCGGAGGCCAGCGACAGCCGGTGATCCCGGACCAGGCGGGCTACGACGCTGAAGCGACCGAGCGCTGGGCGCCGGAGCCGCGCAAGAGCTCGGGCACGCCCGCACGCGGCCCGTTCGTCCGCGACCGCGCCCGGGTGCTGCACAGCTCCGCGCTGCGCCGCCTGGCGGCCAAGACGCAGGTCGTCGCGGTGGGCGCGGCCGACTTCCCGCGCACCAGGCTGACTCACTCGCTGGAGTGCGCGCAGATCGGCCGGGAGCTCGGCGCGGTGCTCGGCTGCGATCCCGACCTGGTGGATGCCGCCTGCCTGGCTCATGATCTCGGCCATCCTCCGTTCGGCCACAATGGCGAGTCCGCCCTGGCCGAGATCGCCGCCTCGTGCGGCGGCTTCGAGGGCAACGCCCAGTCGCTGCGGCTGCTGACCCGGCTGGAGGCAAAGGTGCCCGGTGCCGGGCTGAACCTGACCCGCGCCACCCTGGACGCCACGCTCAAGTACCCGTGGCTGGCCCCGCCCGCGGGGGCGGAGGGCTCCGGGGGCTGGCCGGCCGCCCGGGCAGGCACCGTCAAGTATGGCGCCTATGCCGACGATGCCGAGGCGTTCTGCTGGATCCGGTCCGGCGCTCCGGCAGGCCGGCCGTGCCTGGAGGCACAGGTCATGGACTGGGCCGACGACGTGGCCTACTCGGTTCACGACCTGGAGGACGGGCTGCATGCCGGGCTGATCACCCTGCGGGCACTGCGCGACCGGGCAGAACGCAGCCGCATCGCAAGGCTCACCCTGCAGAGCTACTGCGACCCGGCTGATGTCACGGAAGCCGAGTTGCTGGAGGTCTTCACGGGCCTGATGGCCCTGCCGTGCTGGCCCCGGGAGTTCGACGGCGGGCCTGCCTCGCTGGCCGCGGTGAAGAACCTGACCAGCGAGCTGATCGGCAGGCTGTGCCGGGCCGCCCAGGACGCGACGCTGGCGGCCGCGCCGCCCGGCCCGCTCACCAGGTATGCAGCGGACCTGGTGGTGCCCCGGCGGCAGCGGCTGGAATGTGCCCTGCTCAAGGGCGTTACCGCGGGTTACGTCATGAGCCGGGCCGGCGCTGCGGCCGCCCAGGCCAGGGAGCGGGAGCTGATCGCGGAGCTGGCCGCGGCGATCGAGGACGGGGCCCCGGAGTCCCTCGACCCGGTGCTGCGCCCGGCCTGGCTGGCTGCGGGCTCCGACGCGGCCCGGCGGCGCATCGTCGTCGATCAGGTCGCGTCACTGACCGACACTTCCGCGATTGCCTGGCATCGCCGGCTACGGGAATGAAACGCTTGTCCGGTGCAGCCGCCGCACGCGGCGCGCTGCCCGGCCGCAGCGCGGGCCAGCCCGATGCAGAGCCCGCGGCGTACTGACCCGCTAGGGAGGGCCGATGGCCGAACCAGCCTTTGTCATCGTCGGAGCGAGCCTGGCCGGCGCCAAGGCCGCGGAGACCCTGCGGGAGGAGGGGTTCTCCGGCCCGGTGGTGCTGATCGGCAGCGAGGCGGAGCGGCCGTACGAGCGCCCGCCGCTGTCCAAGGGGTTCCTGCTCGGCAGCGACCCGAAGGACTCGATCTACGTGCACGAGCCTGGCTGGTACGCCGAGCACGACGTGGACCTGCGGCTGGGCGTGACGGCGACCGCGATCGACCGGTCGTCCCGCCGGGTCGCGCTCTCGGCGGGAGAGCCGGTGGAATACGCCAGGCTGCTGCTGGCGACCGGTGCCTCGCCGCGGTCGCTCAGGATCCCGGGCGCCGACCTGGACGGCGTGCTGTACCTGCGCACGGCCGGCGACTCCGAGCGGCTGCAGGAGGCGCTGCGCCGCGGCGGCCAGGTCGTCATCGCCGGCGCGGGATGGATCGGGCTGGAGACCGCGGCCGCCGCGCGGCACTACGGCTGCGAGGTCACGATCGTGGAGCCCGAGTCCGGCGCGCTGGTCCGCTCGATCGGCCCGGAGCTGGGCGCGGTGTTCGAGAGCCTGCACCGCAGCAACGGCGTGACGTTCCGGTTCGGCGAGGGGCTCGCCGAGCTCCGCGGCTCAGGCAAGCGGCTCGGCGCCGCGGTCACCTCATCGGGCGCCGAGATGCCCGCCGACCTGGCGATCATCGGCATCGGCGCGGTGCCGAACACCGGGCTCGCCGAGGCGGCCGGCCTGGAGGTCGAGAACGGCGTGCTGACCGACGCCGCGCTGCGCACCTCGGACCCCGACATCTTCGCGGCAGGTGACGTGGCGAACTCCTTCCATCCGCTGCTGGGCCGCCGGGTCCGGGTAGAGCACTGGGGCAACGCACTAAAGGGCGGTCCCGCGGCGGCCCGGTCGATGCTCGGCCAGGAGGTGTCCTACGACCTGGTGCCGTACTTCTACAGCGACCAGTACGACCTGGGAATGGAGACCGCCGGGCTGCCCGAGCCGGGCAGCTATGACCAGGTGGTCTACCGGGGTGACAGGGAATCGCTGGAGTTCATCGCGTTCTGGCTGTCCGACGACGTGGTCGTGGCCGGCATGAACGTGAACGTCTGGGACGTCAACGAGGACATCCAGGAGCTGATCCGTTCCGGCAGCCCGGTCAGCATCCCCCGCCTCACCGATCCCGACGTCCCGCTCGCCGAGGTGTGATGGCGCTCCCCGGCTAGGACCGCCCGCCGAGCACGGCCCCGAGAACCTCGCCCGTGTCGCGCAGGTCGGGCAGCACCGCGTGCGCCCCGGCGTCGGCTAGCTCCCGGGCGGTGAAGCTGCCGGTTGCGACGGCAACCGACCGGGCCCCGGTGGCCAGCGCCGCCTCGATGTCGCACGGAGTGTCGCCGACCAGGACGGTAGCGGGGCCGGCGAAGTCCTGCCGGTACCGTGCCGTGGCGGCCCGGCGGGCCAGGTGGACGAGGTCGGCGCGGTCCTCGTGGGCGTCGCCGTAGGCGCCCGCCTCGAGGTCGAGGTCGCGGCCGAGGCCGGTCGCCGCCATCTTCAGCTCGGCCAGCGGCCGGATGTTGCCGGTCAGCAGGGACTGCACGGGCTTGCCTGAATCGCTAGGGCCAGCCGGGCCCGGCAGGCCAGGCAGCCCGGGCAGCCCGGCAATGGCCGCGACGGCCGCCGCCGCGCCGGGCAGTGCCCTGACCCGCTCCCGGGCCAGGCCGGCAAGTCCCGGTGCGGCCCGCACCATGGCCGCGATGAACTCCCCGGCCCGCCGCCGCGGCCCGGGGACGCCCGCCAGCCGCAGCATCTCGGTCACGATTGCCCGGTCGGTCCGGCCCGCCATCGTCGGCCACGACGACTCCGGCGGCTCGCTGCCGAACGTGGCCAGGAACGCCAGCCGGTACAGTTCCCGTCCCAGCCCGCCGGCGTCGACGAGGGTGAAGTCAACATCCCAGAGGATCAGCAGGCTGCGCGGCGGCATCCAGCGAAGGTATCAGCCGAGGGCACCGGAGAAGCGCGGGCAGGAGCCGCGCGGACCGGGGGTGGCCGCGACTAGACTCGCCCGCGAGGCGGCGCGGAACGGAGGGGCTGACAGATGGCAGGCCGGATCCGCGACGAGGACGTCGCCCTGGTCCGCGAGCGCTCCGCCATCGACGAGGTCGTCGGCGAGTACCTGCAGCTCCGCAGGGGGGGCGGGGGATCGCTGATGGCGCTCTGCCCGTTCCACGAGGAGAAGACGCCGTCGTTCAGCGTCACCCCGTCGCGCGGGCTGTGGTACTGCTTCTCCTGCCACGAGGGCGGCGACGTCATCACCTTCGTCCGCAGGATCGACGGGCTCTCCTTCGCCGAGGCTGTCGAGCGGCTGGCTGCCCGGCTCGGCGTCGACCTGCACTACGAGCAGGGCGGGACCGTCCCGGGCCAGGAGCAATCCCGGCGCCGCCGCTACCTGGAGGCCCACCGCGAGGCAGCCGTTTTTTATTCAGAACGGCTTCAGGCCGCCGATGCCGCACCGGCCCGCGAGTTTCTCGCGGCGCGCGGATTCGAGCCCGGCGGCGCGGCGCGGTTCGGGGTCGGGTACTCGCCGGCGGAGTGGGACGCGCTGACGCGCCACCTGCGCGGGCGCGGTTTCACCGAGGCCGAGCTGATCGGAGCGGGGCTGGCCAGGGAGGGCCGGCGTGGTGCCGTGGACCGGTTCCGCGGCCGGCTCATGTGGCCGATCCGCGACCTGTCCGGGGACGTCATCGCGTTCGGCGCGCGCAGGCTCGGCGAAGGCGACGACGGCCCCAAGTACCTGAACACGCCCGAGACCCCGCTGTTCAAGAAGGGCTCGGTGCTCTACGGGGCGGACCTGGCCAAGCGGGACATCGCGCAGCGGCGCCAGGCGGTGATCGTCGAGGGTTACACCGACGTCATGGCATGTCACCTGGCCGGCGTGACGACCGCGGTCGCGACCTGCGGGACGTCGTTCGGCGACGGGCACGTCAGGATCCTGCGGCGGCTGCTCATGGACGCCGACTGGCTCAGGGGCGACGTGATATTCACCTTTGACGGGGACGCCGCCGGGCAGCGGGCCGCGCTGCGAGCGTTCGGCATGGAGGAGAAGTTCGTCACCCAGACGTTCGTCGCCGTGCAGCCCGATGGCCTGGACCCGTGTGACCTGCGGCTGGCCCGGGGCGATGCGGCCGTCCGGGACCTGGTGGCGCAGCGGGTGCCGCTGTATGAGTTCGCCATCCGCAGCGCGATCGCAGCCCACGACACCGAGACCGCGGAGGGCCAGCTAGCCGGTCTCGACGCGGCCGCGGACGTCATCGCGCGGATCAAGGATTACGGCCTGCGCAAGGTCTACGCGGGCAAGGTCGATCGCTGGCTGGGCCTGAACGACGAGCGGTTCGTGCTCCGCCGGATCGACGAGCGGATCCGGTCGCGGGGAGCGCGCCGCCGCGCGCCTGCCGCCGACGGCGCGGGCCGTCCCGGTGCCGAGCACCGGGAGAACGGCCAGCAAGCGGTGGGGGGCGGCGACGCCCGGGCAGCCCGCGCGGCAGGCGCGCCTGCCGGCCCCGCTGAGCGCTATGACGTGCGTGACCCGGTCATCCAGGTCGAGCGTGAGGCCCTGAAGCTGGCCATCCAGCGGCCGGCCCTCTGCGGGCCGGCGTTCGACGGGCTCGGACCGTCCTACTTCACCACGCCTGCGCATGCCACGGTGGCGGGGATCATCGCCGGGTGCGGAGGGGCGCGGGCCGCCCGGGACGGCCGGGAGTGGGCGCAGGCCCTGCGGGCGGCGGCCCCGGACGACGGGATCAGGAACTTCATCACCGAGCTGGCGGTGGAGGCGCTGCGCGTCCCGCGACGTGACGGCGAGGCCGATGCCGATTACGCCGACGCCGTTCTGGCGCGGGTAGAGGAGCTGTCCATCGGCCGGGAGATCGCGGCCGTCAAGTCACGGCTGCAGAGGCTGAGCCCGGTAGCCGGGCAGCCGGAGTACAACCGGACGTTCGGCGAGCTCGTCGCGCTCGAGCAGCGCCGCAAGGCGCTGCTCGACCGGGCCGGCGCGGCCCTGTAGGGCCGTGCCGGTGGCTGCCAGCGGCCGCCGGGCAGGGTGCCAGCGGCGCCGGGCAGGGTGCCAGCGGCGCTGAGCTGGCTTCCGGCGCCGGGCCACGGCCGCTGCCCGGCGTGGCATACGCCGAGGTCATGCCCCTGCCGCAGTGAGCGCCGGGTAATTATCATGACCATTTGACTGATCACTAAACCTAGCCCAGGGGTGACAATATTAGAGCGCTCCCTTTGCTGCTTCTTGACGCACACTTGCTCCATGACCCCCACGGCTGTACCCCTCGCCGCATTCCCCGCTGATCAGGTAGCAGACGTCGTCGACTGGGCCAGGGAGCAGGGCGCGGTAGCGATCACGGACCTGACCGCCGCGCTCGATCGCTACGACCTGCCGGCGGAGACGATCGACGCCGTTCTGCAGCAGCTATCCGCGGACGGCGTGGACATCGAGGAGATCCCGGTCGATGATCACTCAGATCCCGGCCCGACCAGGGGAGACGCGGGACGTCGTGCCGGGACCGGGGACCTGGTCAGGATCTACCTGCGGGAGATCGGCCGCGTTCCGCTGCTCACCGCGCACGACGAGGTCGAGCTCGCCAAGGCGATCGAGGTCGGCTTGTTCGCCCAGGAGAAGCTGGCGGGCGGCTGCCCGGCAGCGGGCGCCCCGGACGCCGATGCGGCAGAGCTTGCCGCGCTGGTAGCCGAGGGGACGCGCGCCAAGCAGCGGCTGATCGAGGCGAACCTGCGGCTGGTGGTGTCGATCGCCAAGCGGTACATCGGGCGCGGCCTGGTGTTCCTCGACCTGATCCAGGAGGGGAACCTCGGCCTGATCCGCGCGGTGGAGAAGTTCGACTACACCAAGGGCTACAAGTTCTCCACCTACGCGACCTGGTGGATCCGGCAGGCGATCACCAGGGCGATAGCCGACCAGGCCCGCACCATCCGCATCCCGGTGCACATGGTCGAGACGATCAACAAGATGTCGCGGATCCAGCGTCACCTGCATCAGGACCTGGGCCGCGAGCCCACGCCGGACGAGATCGCGGCCGAGATGGACCTGTCGCCGGAGCGGGTTGCCGAGATCCAGCGGATTGCCCAGGAGCCGGTGTCGCTGCAGGCGCCGATCGGCGAGGAGGACTCCGATCTCGGGGACTTCATCGAGGATGCGGACGCCGTGGTGCCGATGGAGGCCGCGGCGTTCCTCATGCTCCAGGACCAGCTAGACGAGGTGCTCGACCAGCTTCCGGCGCGCGAGCAGCGGATCATCCAGCTCAGGTTCGGCCTGACCGACGGGCACCCGCGGACCCTGGAGGAGGTCGGCCGGGAGTTCGGGGTGACCAGGGAGCGGATCCGGCAGATCGAGTCCAAGACCCTGGCCAAGCTGCGGCACCCCAGCCGGGCGGAGAAGCTGCGCGAGTTCCTCGCCTAGCGGCACGGACGCCCCTGATCGCCGCGAGCTAGACCGCGGGGCGCAGGCCCGGGGCGGGCCGGTCAGGTGTGCTTGCCAGTCCCCGGCGCGGCGCTGCCGGCGGGCCCGCGGGCAGCGCCGCTGCCGTCCGGGTGCCGCGAGGCGCGCCCAGGCAGATGTCCGGTGACCTTATGCCGGGCTGCCTCGGCCATCTTCGGGACACGCTCGCCGAGCTGGCCGGTGACCTTATCCCTGGCGGTGCCCGCGAATCCGGTCACCTGGGCCTGTATGGCCGTCGCCGCCCGATGCGCGGCCGGGCTGTCGGCCACCTTCCGGGCCGCGCGGCGCATCTGCTCGTATCGTTCCCGGCCGGCGCGGGCGCCGAGCACGAAGCCTGCGGCCAGGCCGCTGATGAATGCAATCCGGTACCGATGCATCTGGCTCACTCTCCGGTTCGCTGCGGCCGGGCCCCGATGTTCCGCGACCGCGAGACCTCCGGGTAAATGCCCCTTGCCGGGCCGGTTATGCGTGGCGACGGCATGGCCGGGCCGACGGCAGGGCACCGGCCGGGGCGAGGCCCGGCTTACCGCCGGCTAGCCGGAGCAGGCGGGTCGCCGGGTGCGCTACCCTTAAGCCCGCGGCGCTGATGCAGCACCCGGGCCGTCAGCGCGGCCGATCCCGCGTAGCTCAACTGGCAGAGCGTCCGGCTGTTAACCGGCAGGTTACAGGTTCGAGTCCTGTCGCGGGAGCGCAGAGGCTATCGCCAGCGGCCCGCGGGAACTTGTCCCCGCGGGCCGCTCGGCTGGCCGGTGCCGGATCGGCGCGGCACCCGTCCGGCTCATCCCATCATCTGCGCCTGCGCGCCGGCGAGGTCCTCGCGCGTCACCCGGATGCCGACGAGCGTGATGACCAGAGCCAGCACGGCGATCCCGGCTGAGACCAGGAACCCATGCCCGAACCCGACGGCCAGCGCGTGCTGGTAGATCGATGCCGGCAGCTTGCCGGTCACGGCCTGCGCCGGGTGGCCGGCCTTGGCCGCGGCCGCGGCAGCGGCGGCTACCTGGCTGTGGATGCTGTTGGCGACTGCCGTCCAGGCCACGGTGCCGAGCACGGCCAGCCCGATCGCCCCGCCGACCTGCTGGCCCACGTTGGGCAGGCTGGCGGCCAGCCCGGCGTCGTGCTCAGGCACCCTGGACAGCGCGATGAGCGTGATCGGCATGAAGAGCATGCCGAGGCCGGCCGCGGTCACCAGCATGGGGCCGAGAAGGCCGCCGACGTAGGTGGAGTGCTCGCTGAGCCGCGACAGCCAGAACATGCCGCCCGCCCCGATCGCGGTGCCGGCGATCAGCAGCGGCCTGGCGCCGATGCGGGGCACTAGCTGGGTGCTGACCCCTGCCATGAGGATGATCACGCCGACCATCGGAAGGTAGGCGACGCCAGTCCTCAGCGCCGAGTACTGCCACACGTTCTGCACGAACAGCGTCAGGAAGAAGAACATCCCGAACATCGCGGTGCCCACGCAGAGCATGATGAGGTTGGCCGCCGACCGGTCTCTGTTGCGGAAGATCCGCAGCGGCATCAGCGCGTGACTGCTGCGCGCCTCGATGATCACGAACGTGGTCAGCAGCACCGCAGCCGCGCTCAGCGCTGCGATAACTCTGGTGTCCCCCCAGTGCGAGACGCCGTTCGGCGTGGTGGCGGCCTCGGACAGGCCGTACACCAGGGATGCCAGCCCGAGTGCCCCGGTGATCGCGCCGGGCAGGTCGAACCGGCCGCGCAGCCGCTCCGACTCGGCCAGCACCCGCGGCGCGAGGGCCGCGACGACCAGGCCGATCGGCACGTTGACGAACAGCACCCAGCGCCAGGACAGGTAGGTGGTCAGCAGGCCCCCTGCGAGCAGGCCGACGGCGGCGCCGCCGATCGACATGGCTGCGTAGACGCCCATCGCGCGGTTGCGCGGCGGGCCCTCCGGGAACGTGACGGTGACCAGGGACAGCGCTGCCGGTGCGACGACTGCCCCGCCGACGCCCTGGACGGCACGGGCGGCGAGCAGCCACTCCTGACTGGTGGCGAAGCCGCCGGCCAGCGAGGCCAGGGCGAACAGGATCACCCCGCCGATGAACACCCGGCGCCTGCCGAGGATGTCACCGGCCCGGCCGCCGAGCAGCAGCAGGCCGCCGAACGTCAGGGCATAGGCGTTGACGACCCATTCCAGGCCCGAGCCGGAGAAGCCGAGCGCCTTCTGGATATGGGGCAGCGCGACGTTGACGATCGTGGCGTCGAGCACCACCATGAGCTGGGCGGTGGCGATGACAGCCAGGGCGAGGCCGAGGTTGCGGTGCGCCGGGCGGCTGGCCTCGCCGGGCTGCGCGCCGGTGACGGCGACGCTGCCCGGCTCGGTAGCCGGCCCCCGTGCGGACGCACGAACGGACATGTGCCTTCTCTCCTTGCCGCAGGTCCGAGGAGGTTCCGGCCGGCCGTCCGGCCTGATTGAGGCCGCATGAACCCGGCGCGGGGCCCCGTCAGGACCCAGCGTTGCTGGCGTGTGGTGTCTACAGATACGACGAGCGGGCTAGCCCGGATGTGACAGGCCGGTCGCTCCTGTGCTTGATGGTCACGCGAAATCGCGACGGGCGCGGGCCGCTGCGGTGGCGGAACTGGCGGCTCAGCCGGAGGTGGCCCGCGTGGAGTGGAGGTGCCTATCCACCTCCCCCCGGGATCTGCGCGGTGCCGGAGGCGCCCGGATCGGCCTGAGGACCGGCGGCTGCTCCGGCAGGCACCAGCGGGGGGTTGGTTGCTCCGGCAGGCACCGGAGGTGGAGCGGCTGCTCCGGCAGGCACTGGCGGGGGAGCGGCGGCCGCCGGGGTCACGCTCGGCAGCCCCGCGGACATCTTGCGGAGCAGGCGCAGGAACTGCTCCCGTTCCGCCTGCGTGAGCGAGCTTGCCCACGGCATCGCGGCGGCTAGCTCGCTCTCAACCTGCTGCCTGAGCAGGCTCCCGGTCGCGGTCAGCACCAGTTCCTTGATCCGGCGGTCGCCAGGATGCGGCTGGCGGGCCGCGAGGCCGCGCTGCTCCAGCATGTCGGCGATGGACGTCACGAACGACGGATCGCAGTGCATGCGCCGCCCGAGCTCCTTCATCGCCATCGGGCAGTCCATCAGGTGCAGCGCCTTCAGGAAGAAGGCCGGGACGCCCAGCCGTGCCGCGATGCGCTCGGCTACGCCCAGTATCTGGGCCATCAGCTGCCCGACGCAGTCAAGGATCTCGGCGTCGGTCCCGCCGATGTCCTGCGGCTGGTCGTCCATGTCGCTCCTGGTCTGCCGGACGTCTGCTGAGCATGTCAACGATTGACTTGCTCAAGCATATGCCCGGATGTTGAGCAGGTCAACCTTTTACTGGCTCAGTAATGCGGCGTGGCGGCGGAGCGGCGCGGCTCAGCCCCCGAGCATCCGCACCAGCACGATCAGGACGATCGCAAGCCCGATGGCATAGAGGCCGTTGCGGAGCCGGGTGCGCCGGTAGCCCCTGATCCGGCTGTGAGTGGTCCTGATATCGCCATGCGCTGCGTGCGCCCGGTTGACGGTCCACCCCAGAAGGCAGCCGACGGCGAGCGCAATGATCGCGATCCCGAACGCGGCCGGTCGCATGAATCCCCCCTGACGACTCTTCGTGACCGATCATGTCGTATCCGCACACAGATGTGCCAGCCGAATCGCCGAAATGGGTCCCCAGGCGCAGGATTGCCGTTCTGCCGGACTAACGTGTGCCCCGGGCTCATGCCGTGCAGGCTCCCCGTGTCGCAGGAAGGACAGCATGATGAGCGATGAGATGACCGCAGGGACCGTGACCATCAGCGGTCATAACGGTGACCCGATCGAGGCTTATCTCGCTCGGCCCGCCGCGCCAGGCCCGTTCGGCGGAGTCGTCGTTATCCACCACATGCCCGGCTATGACGAGGGCACCAAGGAGATCACCCGGAAGTTCGCTGCCCACGGGTATGCGGCCGTGATGCCCAACCTCTACCATCGCGACGCCCCGGGGGCCAGCCCGGACGACGCGGCGGCCACCGCCCGGGCCAAGGGCGGCGTGCCCGACGACCGGCTCGTCGGTGACGTCGACGGCGCCGCGCGGTACCTGCGCGGCCTGGACGGGTCCAACGGCAAGGTGGGGGTCATCGGGTACTGCTCCGGCGGCCGCCAGGCGTTCCTGGCCGCATGCAGCCTCCGGCTTGACGCCGCCGTGGACTGTTACGGCGCGTTCGTCGTCGGCGATCCTCCTGAGGGCATGCCGCTGAAGGTCACTCCGCTGCTCCACCTGGCGGGCAACCTGTCCTGCCCGCTGCTCGGCCTGTTCGGCCAGGAGGACTCCTATCCGTCGCCCGCTCAGGTCGCGGAGCTTGATGCCGAGCTGACCCGGCTGGGCAAGGAGCACGAGTTCCACAGCTACGAGGGCGCCGGGCACGCGTTCTTCGCCGTGGACAGGCCGTCTTACCGGCCCGCCGCCGCTGCCGACGGATGGCAGCGGATCTGGGATTTCTTCGGCCGTCACCTCGCGGGCTGAGCGGCGCCATGTGCACTTACCTGACCGAGAAGGCCGAGGTGAGCGGGAGCGGGAAGGGCGCGGACGGCTGGTTCCCGGTCACGGAGGCGTGCGTCTACTTTGACCACCCGCAGCATGCTCAGGCCGAGCACACGCTGAACATCGACTTTCAGAACGCTGCCCGCGGCCCGGCCGCCCGGGTCGCGGTGGAGCTGACGGCGGACTCAGCCCGTGCCCTGGTGCGCGCGATCGAGGCGACGCTGGCCTCGGTGCCGCCGGGCCTGACCTGAGGGAGGCACCGGCCGCGGGGTGACGTTCTGCCGGAAAATGTCGGCCCGCTGCGCGATGATGGGACGGCACGGCCGGCCGGAAGCGTCCCGGCGTGCAGTCGGGAGGCGGGGGTGAAGTTCCAGGTCGGGCGCGACGCACTGGCTGAGGCTGTGGCATGGGTGGCGCGGGCGCTGCCGACGCGGCCCGTGCTGCCCCTGCTGTCCGGGATGCTGATCGAGGCAGCAGAGCCCATGGGGCCCGGGGGCGGGGCAGGCCGCGGCGGCTCCGACGCGGCGGCGGGCGGGCCTGCCGGGTCCGGCCTGGCGAGCGAGCATGCCGGGACCGGTGCGGCGGCGGGCGCGCTCACCCTGTCCTGCTTCGACTACGACGTCTCCGCCCGGCTGCGGATCGACGCCGACGTCGCCGAGCCGGGCCGGGCCCTCGTGCCCGGGCGGCTGCTGGCAGAGATCGTCCGCAGCCTGCCGGGCACGGTCGCGGAGTTCACCTCCGATGCCGAGTCGGTCGGGCTCAGCTGCGGGAGCGCCGAGTTCACGCTGGTCTCGCTGCCGGCGGAGGACTACCCGGCACTGCCGGAGCCCCCGGCCGCCGTCGGGACGGTCGACGGGGAGGTGCTCGCCGCGGCGGCGATCCAGGTCACTCCCGCGGCAAGCCGCGACGATACGCTCCCGGCGCTGACCGCGGTGTGCCTCGACATCGACGGGGAGACGCTGACGCTCGCGGCCACCGACCGGTACCGGCTTGCCGTCCGGGAGATCTCCTGGCAGCCCGCGAGCCCGGGGCTGCGGTCGGCCGCGCTGGTCCCGGCCCGCACGCTGGCCGAGGTCGCCAGGACGATGGCGCGGGGAACCCCGGTGTCGATCGCCTTCGCCCCGTCCGCCCCGGGCGCCGGCAACGGCTCCGGCATCCGGCCGGCGGAGGGCGTGATCAGCTTCGAGGGCGGCGGACGCCGCCTGACGGTGCGCCTGATCGGGGGAGAGTTCATCCGCTACCGGTCGAGGTTCCCCGCCGAGTTCGGCAGCCGCGCCGAGCTGCCGGCCGGGGCGTTCCTGGACGCGGTCAGGAGGGTGTCCCTGGTCGCCGAGCGTGCCGTCCCGGTCTCGCTGGCATTCGGCGACGGCGCCGCGGTCGTGGAGGCCAGGACCGAGGGCCGGGCCCGGGCCGTGGAGACGGTTCCTGCCAGCTTCGAGGGCGATCAGCGGGTCATCTCGTTCAACCCGCAGTACCTGCTGGACGGGCTCGCCGCCGCGGCATATGTCGCGGCCGGCCGTCCCCGTCCCGGCACCGGGCATGGTCCGGACGTGCCGGCGGGCTCAGGTGCCGGGGATCGCGAGATGGCGCAGCCCGGTGACGCGGAGGCCGGGAGCGCGGAGCACTGCGAGACCGGGCCGGGCGGCGCGGACCCTGGCGGGCGGATCAGGCTTGACTTCACCAGCCCGGCGAAGCCCGCGATGATCACGTGGACCGCTCCGGCAGAGTCGGCGGACCGTCAGGCAGCGTCCTCGTTCCGCTATCTGCTGGTCCCGCTCAGAGGGCAGGTCAGCGCGTAACCAGCAGCGCCCGCTGCCCCCTGTCCCGCCTGCTACCAGCGACGACGACGTGAGCGCGGGCCGCCGCCCCAGATCCTGCGCAGAGCGCTGCGCAGCAGCGCGAAGACGATCAGGAAGATCGCGAGCCTGCCGGGGAAGAACGAGCGCAGTCCCGGGATCAGGAAGAGCCCCGTGTGCTGCGGCAGGAACCAGCCGAACGTCACCAGCATCGCCACCGCGAGCGCGAGCAGCACCGGCAGCGGCCCGCGCTGCATCCGCGGATTGCCGCGGCTGCCGGCGCGCTGTCCTGACCACTCGCCGCGTCCCTGGCGCTGACCGGCTGCTGGCACCGTCACCGGGCCCGGCGCCCCGGCGTGCGGCAGGTCGGCGGTAAGGGCGTCCAGGTCACTCTGGTACCGGGCGGCGAAGACAGCATCGAGGCGCTGCTGGAACTCCTCGTGAGTCAGCCGTCCCTCGGCGAAATGCTCCCGCAGGATGCTGGCAGCCCGCTCGCGCTCCGCATCCCCGATGCGCAGGTCAGGTCCTGGAGTCATGAGGTCCTCCTGGTTCCGCCGGGAGCGTGACGGCATCTCCGGTCATGAAAAAAGATATATCGCGTCAGGCGATTGGGCAACTGCGGCTCTGCCTGTCAGCCGGCATCTGCGAGGGAACGCGGTCAGTTGAGGAAGTAGCTGCTGCCACCGGTGGAGGGATTGGTGACGAGGGCCGGCACGGACAGGGTTCCGGCATGGGCGAAGGTCAGGGTGAGCGTGATCTGCGTGCCCGACCGCATCCGCCGGGCGTCGCTGATGAGCAGATGCGGCCCGCCGGGCGTCAGCCGCAGCGTGCTCCTGGCCGGGATGACAATGTCCCGGAGCGGGCGCATCTTGTGCCCTGCGCCGGCCGGGCCGTAGAAGGTGACGACGCCTCCCGCGCTGGTCTTGGCGGCGGTCAGGCGGTCGGCAGGACCAGTGTTCTGGATGATGACGTAGGCAGCCGTGTCGCCCTGAGCACTCGGCGTCGTCAGGTAGGCCGTGCCGAGCTGGATCGACGCCGAGGCTGAGGCATTCTGGCCGCATCCGGTCAGGATCGCGCTCGCGGCGAGCGCAGCCGATACCGCGAGCACGGCTCGCAACCGGCTCGTGCCGCGGCGCGGGCGAGATGACCCCTCGCGGGCGCCCGCCTGCCGCGCGGGCCCGCCACGAGCTCCGCCCGCTGCCTGCATTCCCGTCCTCGTATCGGCTTGCGTCATCTCAGTCTCGCATGCCCCGGCCGGCCAGGCGGCGCGGCCGGGTTCGCCCGCCCGGCGGGTCGTGCCGGCCGTTGCGCGCCCAGCATAGCCACGCGGCCGCGGACCCCGGTGCCCGGGAGCTACCGCGGGCTCAGCCGCGGTCGACGGCGGTGCCGATCAGGCCCAGCGGCGGCGAGCCCAGGGCGAGCAGCGCGGAGTGGAAGCGCTGCAGCGAGAAGCCGGCCCCCCAGGTACGGCGGGCCCGCTCGCGCAGATCGAGGATCTCCAGCTTGCCCCAGGTGTACCTGCCGTACGTGGGGTCGAACGTGGCCCGCCGGGCCTCCGACAGCGCCGCCGGCCCGGCGAGGTGGGTGTCGGCCTCGAACCTGCGGGCTGCCTCCGCGACCGTCATGCCCGCAGTGTGGATCCCGATGGCGCAGGCCAGCCGGGTGACCCGGACCAGCGCCTCCAGCCAGACCCCGATGGCAAAGCGCGGGTCGGCGCCGCAGAACCCCTCCTCGACGCAGAGCTCCTCGGCGTAGTGCGCCCAGCCCTCGACGAACGACTCCGAGTGCAGGGTGCGGCGGAGCACGCCAGGCGCGCGGCGCAGCGCCCGCCCGTGCGAGAAGTGCCCCGGGGCCACCTCGTGCACCGTGATCCCGGGCAGCGTGGTCGCGCTGAACACCTCCAGCCACTCCTCGCGCTCCTGCTCCGGCCAGGAGTCCTCGGGCGGCGTGATGTGATACCACGACGGTCCCTCGGGCTCGCCGGGAGCATTCGGCGACATCATTGCCATCGCCCAGCGGCGCGCCGGCGGTGCCAGGCCGACCAGGCACTCGCCGTCGGTGTAGGGCACCAGGCGCCGCTCGCGGGTGAACTCGATCGCCCGCTGCGTCCAGGCACGGGCCGCCGCGATCACCCCGCCGGCAGGCGGGTGGTCGCGTACCAGGTCACGGACCACCTTCATGGCCGGCCGCGCCGGGTCCACCCGCGCGCAGCTCTCGGCGAGCAGCGCGGACAGCCTGTCCCGCTCGGCATCGGCCCGCTGGCTCAGCCTGCCCACATCGACCGGCATGCCCTCGGCGCTGCTCATCAGCGCCGTGAAGGCGGCGGTGCCGAGCCCGGGGTCGGGGCTGCCCTCAGCCGCCGCGCGTTCCAGGTGAGCGACCAGCCGGGCGTGAGCGGCGCGGGCCGCCTGCGCATCGTCCTGCGTCGCGTCGGCCGGGATGCCGGCCGCCAGGCCGGCCACGGCCGCGGAGAGGGCTTTGGCGACAGGCGCGCTGACCCGGTCGAGGGACTCCAGCGCCGCGTCAATGGCCTGCGGCCAGGCCGCGAGGTGCGCCCGGCGGGCCGCGTCCCGCTCCTCCTGCGGGCCGTAGTCCCGGTCATAGTCGGACAGGTCCAGCCCGGCAAGGTGCAGGTAGGGGTTCCAGCGGTGCATCTCGAGGCCGGCGAGCCTGACCCTGGCCGCGTTCTCGAAGACGCTGAGATGAGCCTCGTCATGCGGGTCGGCGGCGGGGCCGTCGTTGCCGGCGCGCGCCGCGTCAAGGCGGGCCAGCCCGGCCCGGACCCCGGCTGGCGACAGGTCCTGGACCTGGCCGTCGTACTCATGCCTGCCGCCGTAGGCGCGCGCCTCGGCGACGCTGAGGTCGCACACCGCCCGCAGCCGCGGCGGCAGCTCAGCCCGCTCTTCCTGCTCTTGCATGGCCGCACCCTACTGGCCGCCCGCCCAGCCGGCGGCACCGGGCGTCCGCCCGGTGCGCGGGCGGCCAGTAGGCGGCTAGCCTGCCGCCGGGCCGGTCCTGACCACCTGGACGAACAGCGTGTGCACGGCGGTTCTCGCGCAGGCCTGGGAGGGAAGCCGGAGGTACAGCGGAGCGTACTGATTCGGCGGGAAGACCCGCAGCCAGCGGGTCGTCACCGGATGGCACCGGCTTGGCGGGTAGTCAGCGGCCTGCGTGACCTGCAGCAGGGCACTCGCGGAGGCGCCCGGGCGCAGTACGACCAGCCGTCGCGGATACGCCGCGTCCTCCTCTGCGGCCGCCCCGATCTGGCCGCCGGAAGGGCTGCTCACAAATGACACGCCGGGAAAGCCATACAGCGAGCAGGCAGTGGCCGAGGCATTGGTGAAAGTTATCGGATAATAAACGCTGCCCGCGGCGCCATTGCCCTGGCCGAGCGACCCGCGCAGCGCGGATGTCGCGCACGCGGGCGGGCCGCCTGCCGCGGGAGACGCCGTGGGGCCGGCCGCCGGCCCGGTGGCCGGGGCGGACGGGGCGGACGGGGCGGCCAGGGCCGTCGCGCGGGACCTGCTCGTGCCCGCGTGCCCGGATGTCCTCGCGCTCGCGGGCCGGCTGCCCCCTGATGGTCCGGAGGCGCAGGCCACGACGGTCAGCGCGGTGGCGGTGAGGGCCGCGGCGGCGGCCGCGCCGCGAGCCAGGCGGCGAGGCCCGCCGGCGAAGCTGGCGAGGATCATCATCATGCTCCCTGTGCTATCGGGCCCGGCCCGGACCTGGCTGGCAGCCCTGCGTGTCCTCTAGGACGCCGCTGGGTGGATGCTGGTTGCCGGAACGAGCCGACAAGACCCAGCCCAGGGGAGGCGCAGATGCCCGGCAGCCCGTCCTTTACCACCCGGCCGCAGCTCACCGGCACATTCGGCATGGTGGCCTCGACGCACTGGCTGGCGTCAGCGGCGGGAATGGCCGTTCTGGAAATGGGCGGGAATGCCTTCGACGCGGCGGTCGCGGCCGGGTTCGTGCTCCAGGTGGTCGAGCCGCACATGTGCGGGCCGGGCGGCGAGGTACCCGTGATCGGCTTCGACGCGGCGGCGGGGGAGTGCTTCGTGCTCAGCGGCCAGGGCAGCGCCCCGGCCGCGGCCACCCCGGAGGCCTTCACCGGGCTCGGCCTCGACCTGATCCCGGGCAACGGGCTGCTTCCGGCGTGCGTGCCCGCGGCGTTCGGGACCTGGCTGCTGCTGCTGCACCGGCATGGCACGCTCCGGCTGCGGGAGGTGCTGCAGTACGCGGTCGGCTACGCCGCCGCCGGGTATCCGCTGCTGCCCAGCGCAAGCGCGGCGATCGCGTCGGTGGCCGGCATATTCCGGGACCACTGGCCGACATCCGCGGAGATCTACCTGCGGCCGGAGCCTCCCGCAGCCGGATCCCGTTTCGGCAACAAGGTCCTCGCCGCGACCTACGAGCGCATCCTCAGCGAGGCCGAGGCGGCCGGAGCCAGCCGGGAAGCGCAGCTCGAGGCCGCGCGGCGGTGCTGGTATGAGGGCTTCGTGGCCGAGGCGATCGACGCCTACCTGACCCGGGCCGAGGTGATGGATGCCTCAGGGCAGGCCCATCGCGGCCTGCTGACCGGTGCCGACATGGCAGCGTGGCGGCCCTCATCGGAGGCGCCGGCCACGCTGGAGTTCGCCGGGCTGACCGTCTGCAAGACCGGCCCGTGGGGGCAGGGCCCGGTGCTGCTCCAGCAGCTAGCGCTGCTGGAGGCGTGCGGCGTTGCGGGGATGGCCCCGGGAAGCGCCGAGCTGATCCATGCCGTGACCGAGTGCTCCAAGCTGGCGTTCGCCGACCGGGAGGCATGGTACGGCGACCCGCGCTTTGCCGAGGTGCCGCTGGCAGGCCTGCTCGCCGCGGACTACGCCGCGCAGCGCGCCCGGCTTGTCGGCCCGGAAGCCTCGGCCGACCTGGTGGCCGGCGCGCCCGGGGGCGCGCTGCCGCGCCTTCCCGCGCTGGCACTGCGTGCCATGACAGCGGGCGCTGCGGGCGGCACCGGGGCGGGCGACGGCAGCACCGGCGAGCCGGCCTCGGCGGAGGCGCGCTGGCTGGTGCCGGAGCTGGGCCCGGGCGACACCTGCCACCTGGACGTCGCGGACCGGTTCGGGAACCTGGTGTCCGCCACCCCGAGCGGCGGCTGGCTGCAGAGCTCCCCGGTCATCCCCGGGCTCGGGTTCTGCCTGGGCACGCGGGGCCAGATGTTCGTGCTGGATGCCGGGCTGCCGAACACCGTGGCGCCGGGCAAGCGGCCGCGCACGACGCTGAGCCCTGGCCTGGCGCTCCGCGACGGCGAGCCTTACCTGGCGTTCGGCACCCCGGGCGGGGACCAGCAGGACCAGTGGTCGCTCGGCTTCTTCCTCAACCACGTGCTGTTCGGGATGAACCTGCAGGAGGCGATCGACTTCCCGGCCTTTCACAACGACCACTTCCCGTCCTCGTTCTACCCCCGTGAGGCGTTCCCGCGGTCGCTGGTCGTCGAGGACCGGGTGGCCCCGGAGGTCGCCGGCGAGCTGCGCCGCCGCGGGCATGATCTGGAGGTGATGCCGTCCTGGTCGCTCGGCCGGGTCACCGCGGTCGCCCGGGACCGCGGCATGCTGCATGCCGGCGCCAGCCCCCGCGGCATGCAGTGCTACGTCGCCGGCCGCTGACGCCGGCAGGACCGCCCGCCTCAGGCCGGGATGGCCAGCAGCGCGGCCAGCAGCGCCGCGACCGAGGCCAGCACGATGAGCCAGGCGGCGGCCGGCCCGCTTCCGGGGGAGGGCAGCGAGGCGGCCGCTGCGGTGAGCGCCAGCATGGCCAGCCCGGCGGTCAGCGGCAGCGCGGCCGGCCACAGCACCCGCGGCCCGGCGGCGGACTCGGCGAGGTGGACGGCGAGCAGGAACGCCAGCAGGGCGGCGCCGAGCAGCGCGGTGTGCCAGGGCCGCGCCGGATGGCGGACCTCCAGGATCAGCACCGCTATGAGCATCCCCTCCGCCCAGGGAAGCGACCGGATCACCAGGCCGGCGATGCTGGCGATCCGCTCCGGCATGTCCGGCAGCGCCGACGGCGCCGGGGCCGGGCCGATGGCCAGCTGGGTCATGGCCAGCACGGCGCAGCCCGCAGCCAGTGCGAGCAAGAGGGTGCCGGCGCCACCGGAGCCCCGCACCGGGGCCGCCGCCCAGGCGATGCAGGCCGCGCCGAGCAGCGTCGCGGTGCCGGCACGCAGCGCGGGGACCGCACGGGTCCCGATCGTGCGGCCCGGTCGCACGGCAGGGCCGGTCATCGGCGGCTCACCAGCACCTTCCTGCTATAGGGGGCGAGGGGCTCGTCCAGGCTCTGCTCCCCGTCCCAGCGCACCAGCGGGACGCCGAGCTCGCGCAGCGAGAACCTGATCGCGTCCTGCTCCATCCGCCAGATCCGGCGGGCAGCATCGCTCAGCCGTCCGGGCTGGAACTCCGGCTCGCCGGACAGCACATCGACGATCAGCAGCGTGAAGCCGCGCTCCCGCAGGTCCCGAAGTGACTCGATGAGATTCCGGTCGAGCAGCGGGCTGAACACCAGGATCAGCGACCCGTTCGGCAGGGCGGACCGCGGCAGCCTGCTGATGGCCGAGCGGAGGAACGGCTCGTGCGGTCCCAGCATCGCATCCATGATCCGGTAGTACTGGCGGCTGCCGGGCGCCGGAGCGAGCCACCGCACCCCGCCGGTGTACCGGACGAAGCCGACCCTGTCCCGTGCGGCGAGATAGGCCCGCGCGGCTGCCGCCGCGCCGCGCAGTGCGAGGTCCAGCGTGGTCCCGGCAGGCACCGGCACCTCTGCGCTGGCGTCTGCGATGATCACGACGGTCTGGGTGAGCTCCGCGGAGAACGTGCTGAGCTGCAGCTGGCCGCGGCGCGTGGTGGCCGGCCAGTTGATCCGCCGCTGCCGGTCGCCGGGCACGAACGCGCGGACGCCGGTGAACTCCACGCCCTCCCCGCCGGACCGTGAGGCGTGCTCGCCGAGCCTGCTGAGCAGCCTGCTGAGCGTGACCAGCCGTTCCTCCTCGGCTGGCCTCGGGTAGCAGTCGATCTCGGGGAGGCTGACGATCGCGCGGCCCTCGGTGAGCCGGAGCCTGTCCCGCAGCACGATCTCCAGCCCTCCGACCTGGCGGCGGCCCGCCCGCCGCACCGAGAACACCAGCCCGCCGGTGCCGTTCCTGGCCGCGCCGGGCCCGGGGGCCGCGCCTCGCGGCCCGGGAGGTCCGCCCGGGTCCCCCGCCGGGCGGTCACCCGCCGGACGGTCCCCCGCCGGACGGTCACGCGCCGGACGGTCACGCGCCTGGCGGTCACCCACCTGGCGATCCCCCGCCTGGCGCGGCACGGCGCCCGCCGGCGCCACCTTCGGCCCGGGCAGCAGGCGCAGGTCCACCGAGTGGCCGCCGTGGCCTCGGACGGCGACCGCGACCTCGGCTGGCTCGGCCTCGACCACCGCGGGCGCGCTCAGCGTGACCCGGACCCGTACCGACGGCGGATTCCGCAGCCGCCGGCCCGCGAGCAGCAGCAGGCCGGGCGCGGCGACCCCGGCGAACTCCGGCCGGCGGGCCAGCACGGCAATGATCAGGCCGGTCAGCGCCAGCGTGATCAGCCTCAGCGCGTGCGGGGACAGCCGCCAGGCGAGCCGCACCTCGCGCCAGCCGCCTGCCGGGGCGACTCGCTCCCCGGTCCCGCCCGCGCCCGCGGCAGCCATGCAGGCGGCTCAGCCGCGGCGGCGGGCAGCGCGGTCCCGCAGCGGATCGGTCTGCGGCGTGGGCACGTCGCCGAGCAGCCGGGCGATGACGTCATCCTGGCTGACCTGCCGCACCCACAGTTCCGGGCGCAGCGTGATCCGGTGCGCTAGCGCCGGCACTGCCACCCACTTGACGTCGTCGGGCACCACGTAGTCGCGCATCCGCAGCACCGCCCGGCCGCGGGCAAGCTGGACCAGCGCAAGCCCGCCGCGCGGGCTGGCCCCGACCTGTATCTGCGGGTGCCGCCGGGTCGCCCCGACCAGGGACACGACGTAATCAAGGACGTCGGGCGTGACCTCTACCTGCTCCAGCGAGCGGCGCATCGAGAGGACTTCCGCGGCGTCGCTGACCTGGCTCAGGGTTGCGAACTCGGCCTTGCGGTCCAGCCGCCGCTGCAGCATGGCCGCCTCGTCCTCGGCGGCGAGATAGCCAAGGCGCAGCCGCATCAGGAACCGGTCAAGCTGCGCCTCGGGAAGCTCGTAGGTGCCCTCGTACTCGATCGGGTTGTCGGTCGCCAGCACCACGAACGGCTGCGGCAGCGGCCGGGTCACCCCGTCCATGCTGACCTGCCCCTCGGCCATCGCCTCCAGCAGCGCCGACTGCGTCTTCGGCGGCGTCCGGTTGATCTCATCGGCCAGCAGCAGCTGGGTGAACACCGGGCCGGGACGGAACACCATCTGCCCGGTCGCCTGGTCATACAGCGGCGCGCCGACCACATCCGAGGGGAGCAGGTCGGGGGTGAACTGGATGCGCCGGAAGTCCAGGCCGAGCACCCGGGCGAAGGAGCGGGCGACCAGCGTCTTGCCCAGGCCAGGAAGATCTTCTATCAGGACGTGGCCGCCGGCCAGGATGCCGATCATGATCAGCTCAAGGGCCCGGCGGTTGCCCACGACCGCCTTCTCGATCTCGTTCAGGATGACCGCGCACCGCTTCGCGGTCTGGTCCGGGTCGGCCGCGGTGCCGGCCTCTGCCGGTGCCGGGGCGGCCGGGGCGGCCGTGGTGGCCGGGGTGGCCGGGACGGCCGGCTCGCCGCCGGCTGCGGGGTTTCCAGCGGGGTTCATATCTGTTCCAGCCGGTCGAGCAGCCTGGTCAGGGTCCGGTGCGGGATGCCCGGACTGGTGTCATCGGCAGCGGCGGCGCGCCGCGGGTCGACCCAGAACCACAGTTCGCGGTCCCGCGGCCGGGGGCAGAGCAGCTGGCGCGCGGCCTCGGGATCATCGCGCAGGTCGATACCGTAATGCTCGGCCAGCCGTGCGGCGAGCAGGCTCTGCAGCACCGCGCGCAGTTCCGCGTCATAGGCCGGCAGCGCCCGCACGCCTTCCTCAAGGCCGCCGCGCCTGCGCCAGTATCCGGTGAGCACCGTGATCGCGGCTCGCTGCTCGGTCGGCTGCTCATAGGCTGCCGGCTGATCGGGCGGCGGCAGCATCCAGCGCGCAGCTACCAGCGCCGCAACGGTGACGCCGACGACCGCGACGGTGAGCCCGCCAAGGCCCGCCCAGCCGTACCCGGCAGCCGCGGCGACCAGGGCGAGGACCGCAGCGACAGCCAGTTCGGGCAGCGCCGGACGCCAGCCCTCGGGGGTGGTCACGCGGCACCCCCGGCGATTACCTCTGTCAGCGCCGACTCCGCGGCGTCCCGGTCCGAGCGCGGCATCGGGTGGCTGGAGAAACGCGCCTCGTAGAACAATCCCGTGAGCCGCCCGGCCGCGCTGCCGCGGATCAGCCCGGCCCTGGCCGCCCTGGCCAGCAGCTCGTCCGGGGTTCCGGCGATGCCGCGCTCGGCGCCTCCCCGGGCCAGGCTCTGCTCCATCGCGGCGTAGCAGGCGATGATGGCCGCGCGCGTATCGTCACTGCTGCGCAGCGCCGTGCGGCCGCGCTGCGCGGCTTCGCGGAACTCCTCCCGCTCGCTCTCCTCGGCGGACGGGCCGGGCTGCACCGGCAGCCGCAGGGCGGCTCGCCGCCGCAGCAGCCGCCGCCAGGGGACCTTGGTCACCAGCAGGTAACCGAGCACCGCCGCCGCGGCGGCCAGCAGGACCACCAGGAACGCCGACCACGTCGTGGTCAGCCAGTGCAGCTGCCCGGGCCGGGCCTGCGGGACCCGCGGCCTGGTCGGGGTCGGCAGCGCGGGCCTGCGGGCCCGCGCCGCCGGATGAACGTGCAAGCTGAGCAGGTACAGTGCGGGAATCGTGACGAGCCCCGCCACGGTGAGATAGGTGAGCAGCCCGCGCAGCCGTGCCGCCCGGTAGCCGGCAGCCGACCGGTGGCGCGCGATGAGCACAGCGAGCGCGGCCGCCAGGACCGCCTCCAGCACGCTGCCGAGCAGGACTCCCTGCCGCCGAAGCGGCCCGTCGAGCGCGACACGCGGAATCGACCCGCGCAGGCCGATGGCGGCGAGCAGCAGCGCCACTGCCGCGAGCAGGACAGGCCACAGCCGCGGCGACTGCCAGGCCAGCCGTCCGCGCGACCGCCAGCCAGGCTGCACGGCGGGGTGCCCGGTCTCTGGCGGCCGGGTCCTGGCCTGGGCCATCCGCGTCAGCACCTCCGCGTCACCCGGGCGGCACCACCCCGGCGCCTCGCGCCGGGGTGGTTCCCGGCTGGCTTTCATCCGGGCATCATCAATCCTAGGCGCCGAGGCCATGGCTGCGGGCGGTCGCCGAGGTCGCGGCGCTGCGGGCGGTCGCCGAGGTCGCGGCGCTGCGGGCGGTCGCCGAGGTCGCGGCGCTGCCCCGGGGCCTCGCGCCCTGCCCGGCAGATGATGCCCGCTGCCGGGAATTTACCGGGGAGTTTCCGGGTCTGGCCGGAACGCCGGGCCGTGCCCCGGGATGACGACGCTGGCGATCTCGATGATCCGGGCGCGGCTCGCCGAGAGGGCGGCGGGGTCCTCGGCCAGCGGGTCCTCGGCCGGCCCGCTGCGGTCCCACCAGGCGTGGGTGCACGCGTAGACCTCAGCGGGCGTCACCGCGACCGTCGTGATGTCCTGCGCGGTATGCCCCGGGGTCGCCAGCAGCCGCACCGAGGGGCTGATCTCGTATCCTTCGGCGTCCCGGGTGATCCACAGGTCGCGGTCGTAGATCGCCCAGTGGTCATGGATCCGCGCCGCCGGGAACAGCGCGGCGTTCACGGTGTGGTCCGGGTGATGGTGGCTGAACACCACGTCGGTAACCGCCTCCGGCCTTACCCCCCGGGCAGCCAGGGCGGACAGCAGGCCGGCCCGCGAGCCGACCATGCCCGGGTCGACGACGATCACGGCGTCGCCGTCGGTGATCAGGGTGATGGTGCCGGCGACCCGCTCGGCGCCGGTGCCCTCCCTGGCATATCCCTCATGCAGAACGTGGACCTGCGCCGAGCCTGAGGCCGGGATGACGGAGTGCGGCATGGCGCCAGACATTACCCGCCCGGCGGCGCCGCGTGCCGCGGCCGGCCCAGGCCGGTCCCGGCCGGTCCCGGCTGGCCCGGCCAGCGCCAGTGCTCACCGTGCCTTCGCGGCGGCCTTCAGCTGCTTCTTGTGCGCCCGGACCGCGGCCAGCGACTTGTCGTCGGTGATGTCGGCGACCGAGTAATGCGATCCCGGCTCCCCGAACGCGCCCGCGGCCTCGCGCCAGCCCCGGGGCCGGACGCCGAGCTGCTTGCCCAGCAGCGCCACGGTAATGCGCGCCTTCGCCGGGCCGAACCCGGGCAGCGCCCCGATTCGCCTGGCCAGCTCGTCCCCGGTCGCGGCGGTCGCCCAGACGCGGGCGGCGTCGCCGTCGTAGGAGTCGACGATCTGCCGGGCGAGCTCCTGCACCCGGGCCGCCATCGCCCGCGGGAACCGGTGCAGCGCCGGCCGCTCGCTGAACACGGCGGCGAGCGCCTCCGTGTCGAAGCCGGCCAGCTCCGCGGCATCGGGCTCGTGGCCGAGCCGGCTGGCCAGTTCCAGGGGGCCGCTGAACGCCTTCTCCAGCGGCACCTGCTGGTCCAGCAGCATCGCGATCAGCAGCGCCAGCGGGTTCCTGGTCAGCAGCTCGTTGGCCTCCTCCGAGACCGGCAGCGACAGCGTCATCGTTCCTCCATTGTGCCGGCATTCATCATCGCACCCGCCCTCGCAAGGCGGAGGGGACGGGAAGGCAGAGCCCGGGCGGGGGAGGGACGCGGCCAGGGAACGTTGCGCGACCGGCTAGCGTTGCAGCAGCATGGACCATCGAGCTGGCCCTTGAGGCAGCGGCGCCCGGGAGGATGAGCGGTATGTCACGTCACCTGATGTGGGGCATCGGCGGGGTCATTCTCGGCATCGGCGGGGTCATTCTCGGCCTCATCCTGCTGTGGGTGCTGCCGTGGTACGTCCCCGTGATCATTATCGCGGCAGCGATCGCGCTGCCCGTGATCGCCTGGCGCATGCTGGACCCGTCACAGCGCCGCCGGATACGTGCCGCCCGGCGGCGGGGCCAGCTCGGCGGCTGAGCCCGCGCAGACCGCTCGTCCGGGGTGCCCCGGCTCGTCCGGCCGCTTGCCGGCGGGCCGCCAGCCCGGCGATGCTAGGGTGCGGCCACCGGGCCCAGCGCCGAGTTCACGGGAGGGCGCGCCGCGATGATCGAGATCGTGACCATCGAGACTCCGTCGCTGGGCGACCGGAGCTACCTGGCCACGGACGGCACCGTGGCGCTGGTCGTCGATGCGCAGCGGGACTTCGACAGGGTACTTGAGGCCGCCGCCCGGCGCGGCGTCGCGATCACCGACGTGTTCGAGACCCACATCCACAATGACTACGTCACCGGGGGCTACGCGCTGGCGCGCGAGGCCGGGGCCGCCTACCACGTCAATGGCGCGGACACCGTCGGCTTCGAGCGCTCCGGTGTCGCCGACGGGGACGTCATCAGGGTCGGCGCGATGCGGCTGCGCGCGATCGGCACGCCCGGGCACACCTTCACCCACCTGTCGTATGCGCTGGCCGACGCCGGCGGGGTCATCGCGGCGTTCACCGGAGGGTCGCTGCTGCACGGGTCGACGGGCCGGACCGACCTGCTCGGCGCCGAGCACCAGGCTGAGCTGGCCCGATGCCAGCACGGCTCGGCCCGCCGGCTGGCCGGCGAGCTACCGGACAAGACCGCGGTGTGCCCCACCCACGGATTCGGCAGCTTCTGCTCGGCCACCCAGTCCGCCGGGGGCGGCTCGACGATCGGCGCGGAGAAGCTCGTCAACCCGGCGCTGACGCTGGACGAGGACAGCTACGTAGAGAGCCTGCTGGCGGGCCTGGACGACTACCCGGCCTACTATGCGCGGATGGCCGCGCGGAACGCGGCGGGCCCGGCCGCGCCCGACCTGACGCCCCCGCGCCAGGCGGACGCCGCCGAGCTGCGCAGCCGCATTGATGCCGGCGAATGGGTAGTGGACCTGCGTGACCGGACCGCGTTCGCCGCCGGGCACCTGCGCGGCTCGCTGCACTTCGAGCTCGGCGACAGCCTCGCCACCTACCTTGGCTGGCTGATCCCGTGGGGCACGCCGCTGACGCTGATCGGCGGCAGCGCGGACGACATCGCCGCCGCGCAGCGCGAGCTTGTGCGCATCGGCATCGAGCGGCCCGCCGCGGCCGCCGCGGCGGCCGCGCTGCAGGATGCGGGAGCGCGGCTGGCCGCGTATCCGGTAACGACCTTCGCGGCTCTGGACGGCGACGCCCGCGGGGCCGTCCTGCTGGACGTCCGGCGGGACAGTGAGTGGCGCCAGGTCCGGATCGATGGCGCGCTGCACATCCCGCTGCACGAGCTGCCCGGCCGGCTGGGGGAGATACCGCCCGGCCCGGTGCGGGTTCACTGCAAGTCCGGGTACCGGGCCTCTATCGCGGCGTCGCTGCTCGACGCGGCCGGGCGGGAGGTGGTGCTGATCGACGACGATCTGGACCGCTCATCCCGCGCCCGGGTGCTGGCCGGCGCCTGACCCTTCCAGATCCCAGGGAGCTCAGCATGGCCGTACGACGACTCAACCACGCGGTGCTCTACGTCAGCGGGCTCGACCGCATGGTGGACTTCTACCGTTCCGCGCTCGGCATGGAGGTGCGGACCGAGATCCCGGGACGGGCGGCGTTCCTGCGCTCGCCGGGGTCGGCGAACGACCACGATCTCGGCCTGTTCGAGGTAGGCGACGCGCCGCTGCCGTCAGGGCGCTACCGCGGCCTGTACCACCTCGCATGGGAGGTGGGCACGCTGACCGAGCTTGCGGAGATCCGCCAGCGGCTGGCCGAGCGCGGCGCGCTGGTCGGAGCGAGCGACCACCGGGTGTCCAAGTCGCTCTATGCCAAGGACCCGAGCGGCATCGAGTTCGAGGTCATGTGGCGGGTGCCTGCGGAGGACTGGGAGGCGGAGACACGGTCGGGCGAGATGATCGCGCCGCTCGACCTTGAGGCGGAGATCGCCCGCTGGGGCGACCGGGTGACCGGTGCCGCGGCGGGGTCGGTCACGTAGCCATCGGTCACGCGGGATCGCGGCCGGCCGGGCTGAGGAGAGCTACTGGTCCCGGCCAGCGGGCCTGGTACGCACCTCGACCGATCCCTTGTATGCGATGCCCCTGACCTGGATGACTGGCGCGTCCCGCGGTGCCAGGCGCTCCAGGTCCTCGGCGCCGGACCAGCCCTTGCTGACCCCGAATCCCTCCATCTCCACCCGGACGCCCGGCGGGACGAGGATGTCGATCCGTGACTTGTAGGCGATCGCCGCGACCGTGGTGACCGGAGCGATCAGCTCGGCCGCCCGCAGGTCGAGCAGGCCGTTGCCCTTGTAGACCACGGCCTGGAAGCGTTCCGGCACGCGCCAGCGCCCGCCGCGGCGGACCGAGTTCTTGTAGGCGACCGCCCATCGCCCTGGCGACCCGCCGGCAGTGACCGTGCCGCCGCGCGCCGCCGGGGCGGGGACGTCCTCGGTGAGCCGGTCAAGCTCGCCGATCGTGCGCGCGGTCAGCACCGCGCGCATCCGGCCGTCGAACTCCTCGTCATCGAGCCGCCCGTCGGCGAAAGCCTCCTGGACCCGGTGAGCGGCGCTGTCACGGTCCCGGTCTGAGGCACGGATCGCCGGCCCCGGTGGCGGCCCGGCGGCCGCGACCCGATATGGCGGCGTGACGGGCTGCGTTCCGCCGGGCTGCCGCTCCGCCTCCGCGGCCGCGCGGTCGTCTGGCTCCTGGGATTGCATCGGGTACCCTCCGCGATAGTTAAGATGTATCTTAACTGTTGCGGAGGACCTTCGCGTAGAGCGCAGCCGTCTGCGCGGCGATCGAGGACCAGCTGAACTCGGCCGCCGCCCGCTTCCTGCCGAGTTCTCCCATCCGCTGCGCCCGGGCCGGGTCGGCGACGAGCGAATTTGTCGCGCTGGCCAGCGCGGCCGGGTCGGAGGCCGGCACAAGCAGGCCGGTCTGGCCGTCAGCGACAACCTCGGGTATCCCGCCGACCCCGGACGCGACTACGGCGGTGCCGCAGGCCATGGCCTCCAGGTTGACGATGCCGAGCGGCTCGTACAGGGACGGGCAGGCGAAGACGGTGGCATGGGTCATGAGCTGGATGACCTCGCGCCGGGCCAGCATGCCGGAGATCCAGATGAGCCCGCGGCGCCCGCCGCGCTGGCGTGCGGCACGGGCCTGCTCCGCCAGGTCGCGGATCTCTGCCTCCAGCGCCGGCGTGTCGGCCTGGCCCGCGCAGATGACTAGCTGTGCCGCCGGGTCGATGCAGGGGGCTGCCCGCAGCAGCACCGGCAGCCCCTTCTGCCGGGTTATCCGCCCCACGAACAGCACGATGGGCCGGCCGGGCTGGATGTCATGGCGTTCTAGCACGTCAGTGGAGGCGTCGGGGGCGTACTCGGCGGTGTCGATGCCGTTGTGGATCACCTGGACCCGGGCCGGGCTGACCGCCGGGTAAGCGGCGAGCACATCGGCCCGCATGGCGGCGGAGACCGCGATCACGGCCGCTGCTGACTCCACCGCGGTCCGCTCGCACCAGGACGAGATCGCATACCCGCCGCCAAGCTGCTCGGCCTTCCAGGGCCGGAGCGGCTCTAGCGAGTGCACCGTCACCACGTGCGGGACCTGGTACAGCAGGCCCGCAAGATGGCCGGCCAGGTTCGCATACCAGGTGTGCGAGTGCACCAGGTCGGCCCCGGACGCCGCGGCGGCCATCGGCAGCCCGGCGGAGAGCGCCTGGAGCGCTGGGTTGGCGCCGGCGAGCAGGTCCCAGGCCGGGTGCGCGTGCGCGCCCGGCCTGTCCGCCCCCTGGCAGTGCACCTGGACGTCCACCAGCCGGGCGAGCTCGCGGGCCAGGTAAGCCACGTGCACGCCGGCGCCGCCGTAGACCTCGGGCGGGTACTCCCTCGTCATCAGCGCTACCCGGATGCCGCGGCGCCGAGCCGGTGCCCGGGCGCCGGACGCGCGAGGGTGAGCGAGGCCTGCAGCGCGCCCGATGGTGCCGGGTCCGGCTCCGGTCACGCCGGCACCGCCTGGCCCTTGCCGACCACGGTGACCCCGCCCGCGGACACGACGAACCCGCGCGCCAGGTCGTGATCCTTGTCCACGCCCACGCAGGCACCCTCCGGCACCATCACGTTCTTGTCCAGGATCGCGTTGCGGATCACGGCATGCCGGCCGATCCGGGTGTTGTGCATGAGCACGGCCCGCTCGACCGTCGCCCAGCTGTTCACCCGGACGCCAGGCGACAGCACCGAGTCGCGGACCAGCCCGCCGGAGACGATCACGCCGTTGCTGACCACGCTGTTGATCGCGCGGCCGGTCCGGTCGCCGCTGTCGTGGACGAACTTGGCGGGCGGGTACGGCGGGACGTGCGTGAGGATCGGCCACCGGTCGTTATACAGGCTGAACACAGGCTGCACGGCGCACAGGTCCATGTGCGCGTCGAAGTAGGAGTCGATGGTGCCGACATCGCGCCAGTAGCCCGCGTCGCGCGGATCGGCACCGGGTACCGAGTTATCGAGGAAGTCGTAGACCTCCGCCTGCCGGGCCGCCACCAGCATCGGAATGATGTCGCCGCCCATGTCGTGCGAGCTGTCCGGGTTCGCGGCGTCCTCGCGGAGCGCCTCGACGAGCACTCCGGCGTCGAACACGTAGTTTCCCATCGACGCATAGGCCCGGTCGGGATTCCCCGGCAGCGGCGGCGGGTCGGCGGGCTTCTCCAGGAACGCCTCGATCGTCCGCCCGTCCGCCGCGGTCTGGATGACCCCGAACGCGGTCGCCTCCGCCCTCGGCACCGGGATCGCCCCGACCGTGACCCCCGCCGCCGAGTCGGCGTGCTGGCTGATCATCTGCATCGGGTCCATCCGGAAAACGTGGTCGGCGCCGAACACGGCGACAACATCGGGCTGCTCGTCGAAGATCAGGTTCAGCGACTGGTAGATCGCGTCCGCCGAGCCGGTATACCAGTGCGGCCCGAGCCGCTGCTGCGCTGGGACCGGGGTGACATAGTTCCCGAGCAGGTCGCTCATCCGCCAGGTCGTCGTGATGTGACGGTCCAGGCTGTGGCTCTTGTACTGGGTGAGCACGCAGATCCGGCGGCATCCGGAGTTCACCAGGTTGGACAGCGTGAAGTCCACGAGACGGTACAGCCCGCCGAAGGGAACTGCGGGCTTGGCGCGGTCCGCGGTCAGCGGGGCGAGGCGCTTTCCGGCACCGCCGGCCAGAACCATGCTCAGCACCCGGGGAGTTGCCATGGCCCTGCCTCCTTCGCAGCAGACGGGAGCGCCCTGACGCGCATGCTCCCGGCGGCGAAAGCGCTGGCGCCAGGGCGCCGGCACTGACCGTCGGCTTCCAGTGTCCGCCCCGATGCGCAGCAGTACCACGGGCGCGGCCGCGCTGCCCGGGCGGGCGGCGGTCAGCGGGCCCTGGTGACCCGGAGCTTGGACTGCTCGTGCGGGAGCTGCTCCCAGTCCTCCATGAACCTGGCGGACAGGCCGTGCCTGGCGGCGAGGGCGGTCAGGGTTTCCGTCCGGTAGTAGAAGTCCTCGCGAAGGACCTGGTGCTCGGCTCCCTCGGTGCGGTCGAAGGTGAAGTCGAAGAAGCCGTCGGGCGCCATGACCCGGCCGACGTTGGCGAGGCACTCGTCGATCACCTCGATCGGTGAGTGCGAGAACACGCTGTGCGCGTGCACGACGGTGAAGTGCTCCGGGGGCAGGAAGTCCAGCTTCAGGTTCCGCACCAGCGTCAGGTACGGGAGCTTGGCCGCCAGGCCGAACTCGGTGATCGTGTCCTGCGCCGCCAGCAGGATGTCCGGCGAGATATCGATCCCGTAGTAGTTGCCGGGCTCAAGGTAGTCGATGAACAGGCGGCCGGCCCGCAGGTTGCCGCAGCCGATCTCCAGCATCCGGTCGCCCGGCTTGAGCCCGTGACCGATCAGGTAGTCGAACTGCATCTGGCCGATCCTCAGCCACCATTCACGGCTCTGCGTGCCGACCGCCCCGGACGGGCTGCGCGCGCTGTCGGCGGCCATCACGGCCCGGTAATAGCTGATGTGATCCGGCGCGCTCAGGGCGATTCGCCAGTCGCGGATCCGCCGCCGCGCGTAGGGGAGGATCATGCCCGGGTGAGTGGCCGCGTACCTGGCCTTGTAAGCCAGCCGGGACCGGTCCTTGGCTGTCACGGTGACAAGAGTATTGACATCGCCACCGGACCGCACCAGTACTACAGTCCCGGTTTGTGACCTGATCATGGTTCATGCCACGGCTGCCCGGAGCCGTGCCTGGTAGTGGTGGTAGCGGGCACGGGCCTGGTGTTTTCGCCGCCATCGTGACCAGGCGTGGCCGAA
>Ga0209061_1000380_pt1 | contig 122647 bp, 94 predicted proteins | sample Coa_R1_10_FD_187157 | JGI IMG/M metagenome (GOLD analysis project Ga0209061, IMG submission 187157) | Surface soil microbial communities from Centralia Pennsylvania, which are recovering from an underground coalmine fire - Coalmine... | ecosystem: Environmental > Terrestrial > Soil >... | reverse complement strand
TTCGACAGCACTTTGGTGATCGCCGCCGTCAACGTGGTCTTCCCATGATCGATGTGCCCGATGGTCCCGATGTTCAGGTGCGGCTTCGACCGCTCAAATTTTTCCTTCGCCATCGCTTCTACCCTTTCAGTTTCTTTTGCTGCTCAGCTCCGACCAACATCAGCCACTGAAAAGTCTCCCACCGTCATGCTGAAATCATGCCCCAGATCGCTCAATCGCTCGGGCAATTTCGCTTCAACGCGAACCGATTCAGGCGCGCCATTTGGGGTTCGCCGCCTGGCGCTGGCTCAGATTTCCGCATCGCCAACGCTCATTTTCCACGCCTGTTCCGAGGCCGCTTTCCAGGAGGTCTTGCGCTGGCTCAAAAATGAACCCGCTACGTTCTGCTGGATTACCTTGCTTAACTCTCTTGCCTCGTCCACTTTATCCGCCATTGGCTGCGACCATTACAAATGGAGCGGGGGACGGGATTCGAACCCGCGGCCATCTGCTTGGAAGGCAGAGACTCTACCCCTGAGTTACCCCCGCCCAGTCACCCAACTTCATAAATCTGGAGCCTGGGACCGGGATTGAACCGGTGACCTCGTCCTTACCAAGGACGCGCTCTACCAACTGAGCTACCCAGGCCGAACCGGTTCACTCGCTGCGCGCTGCCCTTCCCAACATTTCTTCTTTCAGAAATTCTCGCAACTCACACTGCTCGCTTGATTACTCTTTCCATCTCTCGCGGCACAGTGGTGGACGGGGGAGGATTCGAACCTCCGTAGCCCGCAAGGAGCGGCAGATTTACAGTCTGCTGGTTTTAGCCACTCACCCACCCGTCCCGCGCGCTACGGGACTCGTCCTGCTGAGCCCGAACGGGGAAACTTCGCAACACAGAAAGGGCTCGTGTCAAAAGACACCAGCCCCTCCGCTTTTAATGCGAGGATTCCGTCTGATTCAAACCCAAAATCGCCCGATCCTCAAAATTCAGCTGGCGGAGGGAATTGAACCCCCGACCCTCTGATTACAAATCAGATGCTCTACCAGCTGAGCTACGCCAGCACAAGCAAACCTGTAAAGCTTATCATGCGGGCATTAAAATTGCAAGAGCCCAAGTGCACGAATCATACCACACGCCCGCCTTATTCTCTTGCTCCACAACAACTTTACACTATTTCCCTGCAAATTTATACTGGCAACGTCGTCCTGACTATGAAAAAAACGCTCGCCGTCATTTTGGTTGCATGCGTCGCAATAGTGGTTGCCTTCGCCTTCATTCATCACCACGGCGTCGAGCAGCAGCGTCAGGAATTCGATGCCTCCTCGCCTCTTTTTTCTGCGGCTAGTCAAAAGGCTCCGGCCTCCATGCCACAGAAAGCCGTACCGAGTCTGGTACAGCAATTGCCTGCCGGCGCACACGCGGTCATCTTCGCGAACCTTGCCAGTTTTCGCAATACGCCGTTCGCGAACGAGGTCACTGCTCTTGCACCCACGCCTGCCCAGGACCCATCGTACATGGAATTCGTCCGTGGTACGGGATTCGATTATTCGCTCGATCTTGACCGCGTCGCTATAGCCGTTTGGCCGCAAAATTCACCGACATCCATCCTTTCGCTTTCTGAGGGCCGTTTCGACGAGCAAAAAATCCAGAGCTACGCCATGCACAATGGAGCGCGACGCCTCAAAATTCGCGGTTACGACGTCTTTGAAATTCATGAACCAGGCTCCACGCGGCTCGTTCGCTTCACCTTTCTGAATCCCGACGAAATAGCCATCGCCGATGGTCCGGCACTTTCAGAAGTCCTCGGCGCTCCCGTTATGCGCCTTGATTCGCAAATGTCGGCTCGTGTGGCCGCTGTTTCCCGCGCCCCAATCTATGCCGTTGCTCGCAGCGAAAATCTGGTGCGAGATATCGGGATCGACATGAGCAAATCCGCACAGCTTTCGCGCCTTTTGCAAAGCGTCCACGTGGTCACGGCGGCGGGCGAGCCAGTCGGCAAAAATCTGAACATCTCCGCCGCCGCCGAATGCGATTCATCCATGGACGCGCTGGAGTTGTCCACCATGCTTCAGGGACTTCTTTACATGGGACGCGCCGCTCTCGCCGATTCGCGAACGCGCGCGGAGATTGGCCCGCAATGGCCTGCTCTCGAAGGATTGCTCCAAGCCGCGGACATTTCGCATCACAGCAATTCTGTCCGCTTGCGCCTGCAAATCACGCCCGAGATTCTCCGAGCAGCCGCCGGGGCACAGCAAAAATCGCCGGGGCCGAAATAACGCCTGACGTACGGAATTTTTGGATTGCAGTTCTGATGGAAAATTACGCTGCGCGCTGCCTGGAGCGTTTCATCCGCCGCCGGAAATCATTCCGCCAGCATCTGCTTTTCGCAAATAGGGCAGCGGATTCACTGGGGCGTTGTTGATGCGCACTTCAAAATGCACGTGCGGACCGGTCGCTCGTCCGCTGTCGCCTTCTTGCGCAATCACCTCGCCGCGCTTCACTCGTGTTCCCTCTTCCACATCGTAAGCGGCAAGATGTGCGTACCACGTGGTAATTCCAAATCCATGGTCGATGATGACCGTGCGGCCATAACCCTCGCGCCAACCGGTCCAGATGACCACTCCGTCTGCCGCCGCGCGCACGTCATCCCCATAATGCGATGCAATATCCAGCCCGGTGTGAAACTCGCCCTCCCCGTCAAACGGATCCAACCGCTCGCCAAACGGACTGGTGATTCTTCCCATGACCGGCCACAGCGAAGGTATAAAGGACGCATTAGGCAGCTTGCTCGGGGCAATCCGCAGAGCGCCGGTGGACATCAGCATCACCGCCGAAGCGTTCTGCTGTAAAAAATTAAACGCGTCCGCGGTCTCTTTGTACGCGGCCTTCGACTCGGCCGAACTATTTGTCAAATCGAAGGGTGTATCCACTACCCGAGTTAAGCCGTACGCCGCAGCCACATCGCTTGCAAGAGACTGGAGTGAATCCAGCCGAGCATTTGCGTCTGTAACCTGGGTTTGCAAGTCGTGATACTGCTTTTTGAGAGCGTGTTGATCTTTCAGCAGCGAGTTGTAAGCCGCCGCCTTCCACAGCATCCGCGAATACGAGGTCACCGCTGCGGTCACTGTGATGCCGCCGACCACAGCCAGCACCACTAGCACATGTATCGCATAGTGCGGTACACGCATTCGTCGCATCTTGCCCGAATCCGTAGAAGCAATAAAGAACGTGTAATATTTACGCCGCATGGTTCCAGCTTCAAATTCAGGTAACTTAAACTTTGCGCTGGATGACTCGGCCGTTATCTCCAACTGCGGCCCGCGCGATGCTATAAGAGCGTTTGAACCGCGAGACCTGGTTCGAAACTCGCTCGCAATATAAGTGCTGCCCTCGCCGGAGTCAACCCCAAAATCTCCCCTCGGCTCAGGGCCGTTCACATCGCCCCCGGATCGCCCTTATAATCCGGCAGACACAAAACTGCGTTGGCCTATTTATACTTGATTGCCTATGTCGAAAACAACTGGCCTGAAGGACAGGGAAACTCAACTGGTCGAGAGGATTGGAAAAAAAATCCCTGTGTTGGAAATGCGCGGAGATCGCGGCACCGTGCACCTCGGCATTGGCGACGATGCCGCCATTCTTCGCTTCACTTCCGACTCCAAATGGGTCATCAGTTGCGACTTCAGCCTCGAAAACGTGCATTTTCGCGATAGCTCCCACCCGCCTGCATCCATTGGCTATAGATGCCTTGCTCGTGCCGTGAGTGACATTGCCGCGATGGGCGCTCGCCCGCGCTATTTCCTCCTTGCACTTGCCCTTCCTTCCAGCAAAACCGGCCATTGGCTCGACTTGTTCGCCTCTGGCATGGCCCGCGCCTCACGCGAACTCCGCATGCGCCTCATCGGCGGCGATATCTCCCGAATTCCAAGCGTCTCGATTGCCATTACAGTTCTAGGAGAAATCTCCACGGGTGTTGGCGTGCGTCGCTCGGGCGCAAAACCCGGCGACCTCATCTTCGTCACCGGCACACTCGGCGCGGCCCAACTCGGTCTCGAAATCCTCTGCCGTGGACTCGGTCGCACACCCTCCCTGAAGAAATACCTCGCTCCGCATCTTTTTCCGCGGATTCCTATCGCATTTGCCCAACTTCTCGCCCGGCGGCGCATCCCGTCCGCGATGATGGACGTATCCGACGGACTTTCCACGGATCTTGCACGTCTCTGCGAGGCCAGCCAAGTTGGCGCACGCATCTGGAAGAATAAACTGCCGAAAGTCCAAATTCCGCATACCCTGGCCGCTGAAAATTTTGACCCTCTAAAATTCGCGCTTCACGGCGGCGAAGATTATTCTCTTCTTTTCACGGCCCCACCCAGAACCGTTCGCCTTGTGCAGGAAATCGCGGCAAAAGCCAAAATTCGCATTGCCCACATTGGCGAAATCACACGCGTTCGCAAAATCTTCCTCGTGGATGGCAATGGCCGCGAATCCCCGCTCCTCTCTTGTGGTTGGGACCCCTTCCGCTGATTTTGGCTTAGGACTTGAAAAAACAACGCCGGAGGCAAGCGCTAGTCAGATTCTGGCTGGTCTGTCGTTCCTGCCGAACTTGCCTGAGCCGGAAAAGCTCAATTCGGCTTCCCGGTTGGGTTGGAGTGCGCAGGCGTGACGGGTTTATTAGCCGGCGGCTTGCTTGGCGCAGGCTTGCTGGAAACAGGATTGGAGACCGTCCGGTCAGTCGCCGCTGAGGCCGGTGATTGCGGATTTGCTGAGGGAATGTATTCGGGCTCTGAAGTATTCATGCCTGGCGGAGGCGTCAACGTTCCCGGACTCACCTGCGTGACGGTGCCGACTGGCACAGTGGTACCCGGTGCCGTGCTGGTTGTGGTCGCCGGGGCATTCCCCTGCAGCCCCGACTCGCTCGCATCCGGCTCCGGAGCTGTATCCGGGACATCCACTTGCTCGTTGGCCGTCTTCACCAGTTGCTCAAGCGGCGTAACGTTCGGGAAGCTCTCCACTGGCATGCCCTTGCTCGCCGCCCTCATGAACTCCAGCCAAATCGGCAGCGCCGCCCGCGCACCCGTTTCTCCTTTTCCCAGCGAACTTATCGGGTTGTCATATCCCACCCAAACTCCGGTCGTCAGTTGCGGCGTAAAGCCGATGTACCACGCGTCCGTAAAATTATTCGTCGTGCCGGTCTTGCCTCCCGACGGCCTTCCCAAAGCTTTTGCTCTCACTCCAGTCCCAAAATTCACGACATCTTCGAGCATCGCCACCATAGTCCGCGCTACATTCGGCGGTATCACATCGGTCACGTGGGGCCGCGTTTCTTCCAACATCGCTCCATCGAAAGAAGTCACACGCCGGATCATGTGCGGCTCAATATGAATCCCATCATCCGGAAAAACTGAAAACGCCGAAGTGTGCTCGATCAGCGTCAAATCCGCCGCACCCAGCGCCAGGGGCAAATACGGAGGCAGCGGACTGGTAATTCCAAACCGCCGCGCGTTGTCAATCACATTCTGAATGCCCACTCGATTCAGAATCCTCACGGCCGGAACATTCCGTGAATCTGCCAGCGCGCGCCGCAAACTGATGCGCCCCTCGAAGCGGTTGTCGTAATCGTGCGGCGAATACGTTGTTGTTCCATCGGTGTACGTCACCGGCTCGTCCAGAACCGTGTCAAACGGCGTCATGCCGTCCTCAAGCGCGGTCGCATAGACGTAAACCTTAAATGAGCTGCCCGTCTGACGCATGGCCTGCACCGCGCGATTGTACTTCGATTGCCGGAAGCTGTAGCCGCCAACCATCGCTTTTATTCCGCCAGTAGCATTGTCAATGCAAAGAAGCGCCGCCTGTGCTGCAGGCACCTGCTCCAATTGCACTTTTGCCTCATCACCGTTCAAACTTTCGATCAATAGATTCACCAAATCGCCAACATGCAAAATCTCCGAGGGCGACTTGTATCCGGTCCACGCGAAATCCGGTGCGGTTATCACCGCGCGATAACGCCCGATTTTTGCCACGGCCGCCCGCCGGTCCACGGCCACAATCAACCCGGTGACGTAATCGCCAAGCTCAATCGGATGCCGCCAGTCCGGCGATTCGTAGCTCTTCAACGTTCCGAGGTGCTCCTTGAAAATGTTCGGCAAATTTCCGCGCCAGCCGTGCCGCCGGTCATAGGCATGCAAGCCGTCGCGCACCGCTTTGTCCGCCGCTTCCTGCATTCGCGGATCGAGAGTCGTGTAAACACGCAGCCCATCCTGTTGCACTGCCTGAGTCCCGAATTGCTGCTCGAGCTTTTGACGGATGTCCTCGACGAAATAAGGCGCTAGCGTGTTGGTTTGCGGATAGGTTAGGTGCAGTCCTAGGGGAGTTCGCTGTGCGGCGCGCGCTTGCGCTTTGCTAATTTTTCCGTCCTCCACCATTAAATCCAGCACCAGATTCCGCCGTTCCAAAGCTCTTTTCGGATAGGCAGTCGGCGAATAAATCGGCCCGCGAATCATCCCCGCAATCAACGCCGCTTCCGGCAAAGTTAAATCCTTTGCCGGCTTGCCAAAATAAAATTCCGACGCCGCCTCCACACCGTAATTTCCATTCCACAAATAAACCTGGTTGCAATACATCGTGAAAATCTGTTGCTTGGTGTAGTGCCGCTCGATTTCGACCGCCAGCATGGCCTCTTCGATTTTTCGTCGGTAGCTGCGGTCGGCGCGATTCAAAAAAAGGCCACCTGCAAGCTGCATGGTGATGGTGCTCGCGCCCTGCACGATGCGCCCGTGCTCCAGATTGGCCAAAGCCGCCTCTGCCACCCGCGGAAAGTCAATTCCCCAATGCTGGTAGAAGTGTTTGTCTTCCGTTGAAATAATCGCGTCGCGCAATACTTTTGGGATTTGATCGTAGGTCAGCAGAATCCGCCGCTGCAGTGCGAAGCTACCAATGGATGTCCCATCGTCCGCATAAAGTTGCGTTTCCACGTCCGGACGGTAGTTTTCGAGCTCCTGAATCTGTGGTAAATCCGTGCTGTAGACAAAAAGCAATCCCGCTGCCGAACCGACTCCCATCGCGCACAACAGCAACAGCACAATCGCCACGCGACTGAAAGTCTTACCGCTACCGATGCGGACGAGCCCTCGCCGCCAATCACTCTGTGGAGCTTCGCTTGTTGGCTCATTCTCTAGCAGAGTGTTCTGCAATATCCCACGCCACTTTCGTTCTCCGCGCCCAGGCTCCTCGCCCATTCCTTCGCGGCGCCCGCCGCCAATTTGACGCATTCGGCGTCGCCATGTCTCCTTCAACCGCAGTTCTTGCCGAATTATCTCCCGTGACAGCCGCTCATCCCACCGAATCTCTTCCTGCGTCGCGCTATCCGGCGAGGAATTTTCGTGTTGCGCGGCATACCGGCTTTCTGTTCCCTGCCCTCCCGGGTTTTCTTTTGGATCCTCTGGCATCTCGTCTCGCGGCAACTCGGCGTTGCGGCCTTAGTGCTATCTAACCTGCACGATCGGTGGGTATTTCAATCCGCTTCTTCGCGCATTCGCTCCGACAGTACAACTTCGTGATTCATTTATTCTACTCCAGTCGAAGAATTCACCCTCAATCTCTGCGGTTTTGCGTCGTCAACAAATCAATCCATTCACGCGCAGCCTGCCTGCACTTGCTATCCTGTTTGGTGCTGGATACTGGATAATTTGTTGCTCGCGTCACAAGGCCTGCCTGCTAACGCAACGGGGTCTGAAGAAGAACGCAAAAATGTTTGCCAAGCTTGGCTCAGTCCGTCACCACCGCCTCGGCCTCAATCTCCACCAGCATATCTGGCGAAACCAGCCCCGCCACTTCCACCATCGAGCACGCCGGACGAACTTTCCCAAATACTTCTCCATGTGCCCGTCCCACCGCCTCCCATTGCGAGATATCCTTCACAAAAATTCGTGTCCGCACCACGTGCTCCATCTTCGCGCCCGCTCTCGCCAATGCCGCCTCGATATTTTTCAACGTCTGCACCGTCTGAGCGCGGGCATCGCCTTTTCCGACGATTTCGCCTTCCGCGTCCGTTGCTGTCGTCCCCGATACCCAGATTTGCCCGCCCACCCGCACCGCCCGCGAATACCCCACCACCGGTTCCCATGGGGTCCCACTCGCAACATTCTGTCTGTGCATATTTCGCCCTCCAAGCCCAACTTTATCCGTCACAATTTTACCTCGGAGAATTGCTACCGCATCGGGCGAATCGCGCGCGACCTGAGGCTTCCGCGTAAACAATCCTTCCGCTGACTTCACCTTCCTCTTCATCACAATTCTGTCCCATCAGAAAACGCCTGAAATCCAATGTAACGGCCTTTGAGGGAATGCATTTATTTTGGCGAGGCTGCCAAGTGATCTGTGTCACCGCGATCTCGTTCACATTCGAGCAAAGTGGGTTACGAGAGTAGATCCTCCTCCAGAGGCGAATGCGGACGGCCCGTGTTGCTCAGCCTTGTTGAGAGAGGGTTCGAGAAGCAAAGCAGCAGAGGTTTGTGGAGGCTAAGAGATGATCTCCAATTATCAGTACACTGGCGGCGCGCGGTGGACCAGTGACCGTCGCGGTGTAGCGACCGCAGAAGGCGTTGGCCAAACAATGGAGTTTGCTTCGCCGCCGGAGTTTCAAGGCGAAGCGGGCCTGTGGACTCCGGAACATTTCCTCGTGGTGTCGGTTGCAGCCTGCTTTGTGACGACTTTTCTAGCCATTGCGGAAATTTCGAAATTCCGGGCACACACGCTGCAGGTCTCTGCTGAGGGAACGGTGGAGAAGGGCGATGGAGGCTTCCAGTTCACGAAAATTGTGGTGAGACCAGTGCTTGAAATCGAGCGAGAGGCGGACCGGGAGCGCGCGCTGCGGCTGCTCGAAAAGGCCGAGCGTTCCTGCCTGGTGACTCGTTCACTGCACAGTGAGGTGATTCTTGAGCCCACAGTGATCGCGCGAGCTTCGGTGGCGGCGTAAAACGACGGCAGAGCGCAACCAGCATCGAGTCGTGAACCAAGGAATTGGGATAAAAACGATGGCCAAAATAGAGAGAACGCTGGGTGTCAACGCACCCAATCACTTCATCCGTGGAAAAATTGCAGAGCAGCCTCGAAACCAGTTTCAAAGCGTACTGGCGGGGAATGGCCGCCGGGAAAGAGGCATCGAAATGAAATATCCTGCGACCATCGCCGCCTTACTCTTCGTGCTGGTTTTTGCGGGGCCCTCTGCGCACGCGCAACAAACTCCCAGCGTTAATTCTGTCGAGAACCCGTTCCTAGGCAGCGTTCCCGCCGAAAAAGTGATACCCGGAACGCTGCGCTTGACAATGCGCGATGCGATCGATCGCGGATTGCGGACGAATTTGGGCCTTTCGCTCAGCGGCGAAGAGACGCAAGTGGCGCGCGGCAACCGTTTGCAGGCGTTGAGTCGGCTGTTGCCCGTTGTGGAAGGCGGCCTGAACGGGTCGCAGCAGGAACTCAACCTCAAAACGATGGTGGGTCCGAATACGCTTCCTCCATCGATTCCTTCGATTGCAGGCCCGTTTCACGTGTTCGATGCGCGAGCTTACGTTTCCGCCCCGCTGCTGAATCTGAGCGCGCTGCGGAGCGAGCGTTCCGCCTCACACAAAGTGACGTCAGCCGGCTACACCTATAAGCAAGCGCGAGACACGGTAGTTCTGGCAGTGGGTAATGCGTATTACTGGCGCGGCGGCATTCCACGAGTGCAGGCGCTGCAGGAACCGCCCGACGGTATTTGTGAAATGGCATGCGATAGAGCGATGGAACGGTTGACCGCGACGAACTGAGAGCACGGACCAAATCCGCGCTGTGGACGTAGGCAGTGTTGTGAGATCGCTGAAAAACTTGTTTCCAAATGGGCGGTCTTTGTCATCAGGGTGCTGGTTGCGCCTGCGCTAGCACGGTCTACGAGCCGGCGACCACAGCAAACGGAAATTGATGAAACAGCTGAGAAATCGGGAGGAAAGGCTGCTCTTCTTCGGCATGGACGCGTATTTGCGCGCCGCTAAAAATATCTTTCCAGATTGCCGGCGCGGTCGAGGGAATGTCCATCGTCGTCGAGCTCCACATTGAGCCAAGCGGAAATCCTGGGCTCCGAAGAAAGCGAGCGAGCAGCCGCGGAACCACGACAATCAACCATTCCTCTTGATATTGGCGTGCGAAGGCGAAGACAGAATTCGCACGTGGGCCGCGACTGATCAGCGGCAAATATGCTCCCGATAAGAACAACTGGGGATGTGCGCGGCGAAAATTCAAAAGGCGCGCTGTGATGTGCAACTTTAACCGTCCATCCGGCCAGCCTGCAAGAAGGTCTGCGAACGAATCAGACGAACTGTGCGCTCGTGCCTTTAGTGAATCCAATGCGGCCTGACGGCTGCGAAAATCGACGGCCCGGCGGTTGTCCGGATCGGTAAGGGAAAAATTCCACAGCTCGCTGCCCTGATAAACATCCGGAACACCAGGAGAAGTCATTTTCAATATGCATTGCGAATAGGAGTTACACGCACCCGGAAATGCAATCTGCCGGTGGAAGCGGAGAAAGTCCGCAAGAAAAGGATCGTGGGACGAAGCTGACAGGATGCATTTCACAAAGCGGCGCAAAGCGGCTTCGTGAGCCTCGTTCGGTGTGAGCCAATCCGTCTCCGTCTTGGCTTCGCGCGCCGCTTTGATGAAAAATGTTTCTAAGCGCGAATTAAAACACGAGCGGTCGATGCACTCGAAATCTTCCAATGGCCATATGCCAAGCATCGCCTGGTAAAAAATCACCTCTTCATTGGGAGTAGGAACAAGTTGGCGGCCTACTCGGGTTTTTCTGTGATTATTCAAACGCGACCAGCGGCGAAGGTGCTTAGCCCACTCACGGGGAATCTCAGAGAGCACGTTTATACGCGCGCGGACATCTTCGCTCCACTTTGTGTCGTGCGTAGCTGTCGCCAGGAGCGTATGCGGATGCCGGGTGAGAGCGGAAGCATTGAATCGGTGAAGCGCTTCGATGCCAAACGGAATTTGGTCGTGAAAGGGGCTGGCTCCGACCTCGTTGACGGAGATGAGACTGTGGTGCGCAAAAAGAGCCGTGTCTTCAATCCCTTTGGCCATAACTGCAGCAGAGAATTGCTGCCATCGCAGGATAAAACTCAACCACAGGTCGCGAAGGTGAACGCATTGAGCCGGAAACTCAGCCAAAAAAACGCGTCGAAGAAAGCGTAAAGAGTCGCTACCCAAATGGAGCGCCCTGCTTCGAACACTTGATAGGGCCATTTCCAAAAATTCCGCGTCTCGGGGCGAAGGCTTCGCGTTCCGGTAATATGTACGATAAACGGGAAGGCCAGCGGTGACTTCTCGGATACCCGACACCAAGTCTGAGACCGGAACGTCGCGGCCCTGCGGATCGGCGGCGGCGAGCCGCCCTAAGCGGAAGGCCAGAAAATCCAAATCCGTTTGAAACAATTGATTAATGACCTGTTTTTTGCGTTCATACCAAACGTCCTGAAACGATTCATAAACGGACGCGAATCTGCGATAGCTGGCCTCAAGCTCGCGATAGCCCTGTGGGTCTATAAAAAGCGCGTTTAGCGCGTTCAGGAAATCGTAGCCCGTGGTTCCGCAGCACGGCCATTCCTGAGGCAGAGTTTCCTGACCTGACGTGATCTTTTCCACGATGGTGTAGATGGCTATGCCATTCTCATCCCGGCGATCAGCAGAAACTGGAATTGACTTGAGTCTCTCCAGATACTCCAAAGGATCCCGAAGTCCGTCAATATGATCTACTCGCAAACCAGAAACTTTGCCCTCTTGTATTAAGCGCATTATTGCCGCATGCCGCGCGCCGAAAACAAGGGGATCTTCGATCCGGAGCCCCACCAGATCATTAATGTCGAAGAATCTTCGATAATTGATTTCCGTAGCCGCAAGGCGCCAGTGAGCCAAGCGGTAAAATTGTGCAGCCAACAGGCTATCCAGATGCCGAAATGACGCTGGATCTTGGACATCACCATTGATCACTTGCAAAGCAAAATCTATGGAGCGTCGAACCGTCTCTTCCGATTGATGCAAGTTCCACAGCATGGACTTGATTTGCGCAATCGCTTGCTCACGCTCGTCGAAGGAAAGATTCGCTCCGTCATCCGATGGAAACTGCAAACGCCTGCAACGGTTTGCGAGTTGGACGAGCAAATCGCTCCGGGATTCGGATGCCGACTTCAGACGCTGAATAGAAAACTCGAGAACATCCGCATAGCTAGCCGGATTTAGCGGGAAGCGGTTATCTTCATACTGAAAAAAGAAGCCCCGGTCATCAATGCGGAGGCGAATACCTCGATTCAGAAGAATGTCGGAAAAGGGAGCGGCCAAAATCGGAAGGATGACTCGCCCCTTTTCAAGCGCCGAGAGTTTTATGCCTTCCGGCTCCCAATCGATGTCGAAAAAGCAGGCGTACCGGGATGCTCGGCCGTTCTCCAGGACGTCCATCCACCACGAATTCTCCGAGCTGGCGGCCATATGATTTGGGACGATGTCGAGCAGCAACCCCATACCGTACTGATGGAGGCGGGCGACAAGACGATCAAACTCTTCTTCAGTCCCTAATTCGGAATTGATGCGGACGGGGTCGGCGACATCATACCCGTGAGAGCTCCCTTTGCGAGCCTTGAATCGCGGAGAAGCGTAGAGATGCGAGACTCCGAGGTCGTGCAGATAAGGAACGAGCGCTTCCGCATCGGCAAAGCGGAAGTTCAGGCTGAATTGAATACGGTACGTGGCGGACGGAATTTCCAATTTAACTTATCCTCTAAGGAATCGGCCTGGCGAATCGTGGAATCAGCCCCGGATGCGTTTCACGGTGACACTGCCTCCTCTGCTTGAAAAGCGCGGAACAATGCGAATGAACGCCGCTGTAATTCGATAGCGGAGTACCCCCGTTGCGGCAGATTGAGAGGTACAAAGCTGCCGCAGCCGTTCCATCTCTCTTCGCTTGAATCCAACTCTTTTCTCCATGTGCCGGTAAGAGAAATCTTAAAGAAAGCAGCCGAATCACCAAAGTTAAAGAAAGCCGCAACGCGATCTTCGTCGTGCCAGCGTTCGAGGATGAGTCCGGCCGGTTCAATGACTTCGACCCGGCCCTCTCGCTGCTGCCCAAGGCGCAACGCTGGAGATTGTTTGCGGATTTTGATCAGATCCTTGTAGAAGAGCAGCAGCCTGTTATGTTTTCCTTGGTCTCGAAGTTCCCAGTGCAGCTTGGAGTTGAGAAATGTGTGCGGCGATTGCGGATCGGGAATTTCAGACTGCCAGTTAAAATCCCGAAATTCAGCCTGCCGGCCTTGACGGACTTTTTCGACCAGGTCAGGATCCCCATGGCTCACAAAATATTGAAATGGCGCTGGTTCGCCATATTCCTCGCCCATAAAAAGCAGAGGAACGAAAGGCGAGAGAAGCAAAAATCCGGCAGCAAGCTTCAGGGATTCGAAGCATACGAGCTGCGATAACCTTTCGCCGGCGGCACGATTGCCAACCTGGTCATGATTTTGGGCAAACACGACGAAGTGCTCAGGCGAGCTCTTTTCACTCGAGCTGCCCTGGCGCCGGCGTCGGAATTTCGAATACTGCCCTGAGTAAACGTATCCTTCCCGGGCGGCCTTCGCAAGATCGTGAATGCTCCCGAAATCAACATAATACCCCTGGCGTTCGCCGGTAAGAAATGTATGGAGAGCATGATGAAAATCATCGTTCCACTGGCAATCAAGACCTAGGCCGCCGCATTCTCGCGGCAGAACGACTCGGGCGTCATTTCGATCGTTTTCAGCAATCAGATGAATTTCACGGTTCAGTAGCAGCTTTAGAGCGTCCACACGCTCCGCCAATTCTTCAAGGAACCGTTTCGCCGACATATCCACGATGGCGTGGATCGCGTCCAAACGCAACGCGTCGATGTGAAATTCAGACAGCCAATACACGGCATTGTCGATGAAATAGCGGCGGACTTCGTCACTGCCCGGACCGTCAAGATTGACTGCTCGTCCCCACGGCGTCTTATAGGCATCGGTGAAATAAGGGCCAAAATCGCTGATATAGTTACCTTCCGGGCCGAGGTGGTTGTAAACCACGTCGAGCGCAACAGCCATGCCCATTTCATGGCAAGCATTAACCAGTCTCTTGAGGCCCTGCCGACCGCCATAAGAATTCTGAACAGCGTACGGGTACACGCCGTCATAACCCCAGTTCCTATCGCCTGGAAACTGAGCAATAGGCATGAGCTCAAGCGTGGTTACTCCCAAAGCTTTCAAGTCAGGCAGGCGGGGTATAATCGCCTCGAAAGAACCTTGCGGCGTGAAAGTGCCCACGTGAACCTCGTAAATAAGCATTTCCCGGAGCGGCAAACCGTGCCATTCGGAATCCGTCCATGTGAAAGATTCGGAACAGACTTCAGAAGGCCCGTGCACCCCTTGAGGCTGGTTTTTTGAGGCTGGATCGGGACGTTCTGTGCCATTCTCAAACCGGTACGAGTACAAGGCTCCAGGACCAATCCCCTCTAAAATGCACCAAAAATAGCCCTTATCTGCGGGTTCCATACTGAAGTGGGCTGACTTTGGCAAGTGGATCGTGAGCGACAAAGCGCTCGAACTCGGGCACCAAACAAGAAACGAGCAGCTCTGGCCCCCCAGATTGGCACCGAGGGATAGGTCAGTGGGCATTGCCTTGCGAGAATATAGTTGCATCGGTCAGACCATTATGCCACCACAAGGCATGCACCTAAAGGCTAAATCCATGAATCTGGAAAAGTTAATCGTACACCGAGGAACTGTATTCGCCTCGAAGGCTACCCACTCGCCGGCACCCTGCGGTGCACACTTTGGTACGCGCAGGATAAGCCCGGAAGAGCACCTTCTAGCGTAGGACTGTGCCGGAAGCCGGGTGTCTGGAGCGCCATGCCTTATGCCGCGCGGCCAAGTTTCACAGGTTAATCACAATAGCGCTTCCGGTAAGGCACATCCTCTCGATTCACTGCGAACCTACAAATACCGGTTAGCCAGACTGCGCCGACGCGAAGCAAAAGCCAGGTCTAGAATGCGATGTACCTCACGCTTCTGATACGGGTGGCAGAGAAAGTCGAATGCCCCGGCATTCATAGCTGCCAGATACTCGCGGTACTCATTGGGGCAGTGCGGAGTTGAGACAATTATTATTGGAACTTCAATCTCTTGGCGCTTGGCCTCTTTAACCACCTCGCGGAATGTCCCATCTTCCAGCCGGAATCCGCAAAGGCATGCAGCAACGCAACCGGTTTGCAACCTCTCGATCGCCTGTCGAGCACCGCTTACGTACTCTACCCGCGCCAGCTCGCCCAAGGGCACTTCCTTGAGGCTCTCCCGCAGACTCGAATCCGCGGTTGCAACCAGAATAAGCGGTGATTCTGATTCAGGCGCGCGACCCTGCGAAATGGCCAAAGCGCTCTGCGTTTGCAATCCCTGTGCCGTCGATCCGGTAATGCCCATGAGATTTCCTTTCGCGGGAGAGGATCATGGGAGAAGAAGAGGGAAATCGGCCCAGCCCTTCTGGCCTTGATCTCTCAAGGCGCCTCGACTCCCCGTCCTCTTCTTCCAATCGAACGGAATTTTGCATTCCGCACAAGCATGATCTCGTTAGGACGCTTTGCGGGGCAATACCAAGGAATCGTTATACCGACAACGGAATGTTCTGTATCACGCGTCAGGAAAATCGGGGAGACAACACAACGTTTCATGGTTCGATAATTTGGTTTCGCACGGCGTAGCGGACAAGTTCGCTAACCGTGTGTAATTGCAGCTTGCGCATGATGTTAGCGCGATGGGTTTCCGCCGTTTTTACGCTTATGCATAACGATGAAGCAACCTCCTTGCTGCTCTTGCCTTCGGCCAGCAACTGAACGATCTCTCGCTCACGGGAGGTAAGGCGGTCACCAACGAGTTCGAGCGGCTCGGAATGAGCGGTTGGCGAACTGAAGTTGTTCAGAATGACTTCCGTAGCACGGGGAGTGAAAAATGGCTTATGACTGGCGAGGGTTTCTACCGCGGCGACCAGCTCTCGGTCCGAATCCGATTTGATCATATACCCGCGGACGCCGGCGTCGAGAATTTCGCGGATGAGCTGGTCAGAATAATGCACCGAGAGGATGAGTACTTCGGAATTAGGAGATACCTTACGAATACGGCGGGCGGCTTCCACGCCATTCAGCTCGGGCATGCTGATGTCCATGATGACAATCTCCGGCTTGAGCTCTTCCGCTTTGGCAACAGCCTCCCGGCCAGTGTGCGCCTCGGCACAAACCTCCCAGCCCGCATGCGCCTGCAGGAGGGATTTAACCCCGCGGCGCATTAGGTCATGATCATCAGCGATTAGGATGCGAAGGCTTTTCATTGCGGCTTGCGCTGCCATGGCCGAACCTCAGCTATTGTCGAACGAGTTCTAGCTGAAAAGAGCCGTCTCACTTGCGAACGGACTTTCGTGGGACAAGTAAAACAGGGAGCTCGAAACAATCATCCTTGCTTCGTTCATATTCACCATTTGTTTACCACTAATTACCATCGTCCGCAAGCATAACGGCATCAAAATGAAAAAAATGCTCAAGCACGCGATTCATCCGGCCTCGCTCACACTCCCAGGCAATCAGAACCGGACGCTCGGACCAAATGTCACTGTCAGATTATTGTGCGCTCCGTTTAGAAAATAGATTTCGTCACCGACATCCAGCCGTAGTCCGATCGGACCAAGAAATGCCTCCGCGCCGCCGCCGGGGTAGAGCACACCGCGAACATTGTTGCTACGAAGACCGCCGACGCTGCTCGTCAGTCCGGAGAAGATGGACGACGTCGGGTCAAAGCGAAAATTGATAATGCCGCCCTTAATTGTGCCGAACAGACGAACCGACCCGGAACCAGTTTGCAATTTGGGTCCGATGAGAACGTGAAGAATGCGAAGATTCGAACGCGTGGTAGTCACGGTTCCAGACGTGTTCGTGTACGTTTCGGTGAAAACCCGGTTGAAGTCATAGGAGCTTTCGGCTTCGAGCTGCAAGTTTTTCGTCAGATTGAAGCCAATGCGAGCGCCGGCGCCGAGAAAGTTTGAATTCGTGGGGCTGAAGCGAAAATAATGGGCAAACACGCCGATTTCAACGTGGTCCATTCTGTTCTCTTGTGCTGAGGCCATCGGAGCTGCAAGCAACAAGAGTGCAGCGATACTTAGAAAAACACCGCATTTCATAACTGATCTCCTCGATCGGTACTTCACTCCATTTGGAATTGAATCTGCGGGCAGGGACTTTGAACAATCGCTAGGAAGCCTCTCTGAACATGCGAGGTTTTGCAAAATCCGAACGCAGAGGCGAACGCGCCTGCCTGTGCCTCCGCCATCGGTCCTACAGGTGGATTGAATTGTGATTACCGTATGGCTGGCGTCTGTTGTTTTCGGAATGCCGAATTTCGCATTCTTCCTCCCGGCTCGATGCGCTTTCAGTTCAGGCGCTCGCTCAGGCATTCTCTAAGCTGCTGACGCGCGCGCAAAAAACGTGTCTTCACCGCCGACTCAGAAAGATTCAGGATTTTTGCAGCTTCTTTGGTTTGGCGTTCTTGAAGTCCGAGGAGCCATACAACTACGCGAGAAGAGCTTCTCAAGCCATCAATGGCCTCGCGAAGAACGCGCCTTTTCTCGCTGCGTGAGTAAAGAGCCTCAGGGTGAGAGGTTTCTCCCGCGCAAAGCACGTCAAGCGGGCTGAGGCCATGGCCGGGAGCAACATCATAGGAAAGGTAAAAATCCTCGGAGCGACGTTTGCGAACCTTCATCCGGGCCTCATTGATCGCGATTCGGATGAGCCAACTTGAGAAACGAGCCTCTCCATGAAACTGGTCAATGTGCGAGTAGGCCTTGAGCAGCGTCTGCTGGGTAGCATCTTCTGCATCCTCCCGATTCGCCGTGATTTTCAGGGCTACGTGAAATACCTTGCGAATGTAGGGGCTGACCAGCTTCGAGAAAGCCGCGTTGTCGCCTGCTCTCGCTTGAGACACGAGTAAATTTTCGCCATCGGACAAATCAACGGAGGCTTCGGTCAACAACTGGGTATCGATATTCATTGCAGATTGCTTTCTCTCAACTTTATCGGTTTGCACGAGCACACCTCTTTTTTCTGATAGGAAATGTGAATTTGTACGAAGAACCCGGGAAGGTTCTGCGAGACCAAAGCGAGCATCTGTGTTTCACGACCCGAAAGCGTTCCCAAGAATTGATGCATCCCACCTGAGGGCACAAAGAAGCCGCCCGTCCAGCACGGTAAACGATGCCAGATGGATGTTCTATCGGAGCCATACTGTAGCTTTGTGCGGGTCTTGCTGTACCCTATGTGGCCGCTGTCCCATACCCTCTGTGCAGTAAATTCCCGTTTTCGCCGCGTGGCGCCGCCATCGTCGATACATGGAACATCCGATTGTTTGCCACGGGCTTGAGGCTTATGTTGGGCACGGCAATTATCGGCCGCAGGATTTTTAATGACGTCGCCGAGTGTCCGACCATCTAGCTGCGCGGTCTCTCAGCGCCCAAAGGATTCGAACAGTCGAGGAGGAGAGAATGGCGAAATTCATTACTGGATTACTAGTTATCGCTATGCTGATTGGCGGAGCGATGTCGATTTGCTCAGCAGACACAAAGACAACGGAAGAAAATCGTTTGCAAAATTCGGCTCAAGTACTCAGTCAAATCTTGAGTATGCCGGACGACGTTCCACAGGACTTATTGAACAGCGCGCGGTGCGTAATCGTTATACCGTCGGTGCTGAAAGCGGCTTTCGGAATCGGCGGGAGCTATGGACGAGGCGCTATGGTGTGCCGCACCGGCCAGAACTTCATGGGGCCGTGGGGCGCACCGTCCATGATGGTGCTCGAGGGTGGGAGCTTTGGTTTCCAAATTGGCGGCCAGGCCACCGATTTCGTACTTCTCGTGATGAACAATCAGGGCGCTCGAAGCTTGCTCCACAATAAAGTCAAGTTGGGGGCAGGGGCGTCGGTGGCCGCAGGGCCGGTAGGGCGCTCGGCAGGCGCCTCCACGGACGCGGCTATGCGAGCTGAAGTGTTGACCTATTCGCGCTCGCGCGGCGCATTTGCAGGCGTATCGCTGAACGGGGCCACGTTGCACCCGGACAATGAGGGCAACCGTGCGTTGTATGGCCGCGCCGTCAGCGCCGAAGACATCGTGTTCAAACGGTCGGTCCAAACACCTCGCGCTGCGCAGGGACTGGATTCGATTTTACAAAAAGCATCTCCTCACGAAACAGCAGAGACGCGCTAGCCGAAAAATAAATACCGGGGTACACTTATATGCGAGCGCTTTTGCGGTCGTGCATGTTTACGCCATGATTTCCGATACTGGGGCGCCACAGACAGTCACTGAATGAAGCAGGCTCAAAGACCGTTTCGATTCGTTGACGCTTTTTATTTGGTGGTCGTGGGGCTCCAGTCCGCACGTACCCTCGGGGAGCTTGAGAAACAACTCGGAGAGGTTTCAGAGCTCTGCATCTTCTGTCATACGTTCCATTCTCTTTCGACCCACCATTACACCTCCTATTCAAATGATTTCGCGCAATGGGTGATGGCCGCGTGCAACGAGAACGAGCTTGCTGAACAACTGGGCGCTATTGACGTCAGACAATTCGTGGATTTGCAGGATTTGCGGTTTGCTCTGACGCGTGCCGTTAACACATATCTGGCCGAACACCCGGAGTCCGGCGATCGGCCTGCGTTCGAACCTTTTTATTTTTCGGAAACGCGAGAGGTCGTCTTACCGGCGAAGTTGCTGGTGTCGAACTTGACGGAAATGGCGGATGGACTTCGCCGCATCAGCTTGCATTCTTTACATTATCACTTCGTGAATTCACGTCTCCGATTGCATCTGCGCACGAACGATTTCTCTCACTGGATCGAGCACGAACTGGGATTCCGCGAGCTCGCAGCGCAGATCAATCATGTAGATTTCTACACAAACACTTTGCCCGAAGTCAGAGAAGAAATCGTTAATTGCCTCACGCCATGGATTGAACGTTGAATGCACAGCCCATTCCGGCGCAGTCCTCGGTCCCCCCGTTGAAAGACTATGCCTCAATCGTAGGGCAGCCACAAATCGATGAGCTTTGGCTGCTTGCTGAAGCGCTTCCCAAGGCCTCCGTAAAGATGGTGAATTCTACGGCTGTGGGCGGTGGTGTCGCCGAGATTTTGAACCGAGTGGTTCCGCTTTTCAAAGAAGTCGGGCTCAACACAAATTGGCAGGTAATCACGGGAGGCGAGTCTTTTTTCTTTGTCACCAAAGCCTTCCATAACGCTCTGCACGGCATGGCGTACGATGATCGACCGGAGTGGTTTGACATTTTTCTGGCCACGAACAGAGAAAACCAGCAGCGCATGAATTTTCATGAGGAGTTTGTTGTCATTCATGATCCGCAACCGCTTCCGCTTGTTGCGGCGCGCGAAGGGAAGGAAAATCACTGGATCTGGCGGTGTCACATCGATCTGTCGCGGCCCAATGAGCGCGTGTGGAATTTCTTACGGCCGTACATACAGAAATACGATGCGTGTCTTATCTCATCTGCTGCGTTTACCCAGCCGCTTACGATTCCTCAGTTCCTTGTGGCTCCGACCATCGACCCTCTGGCTGACAAAAACCGTGAACTCGAACCCGCTTACATCGCCTCCGTCCTGGAGAAATTCGGTATCGATCCGAAGCGGCCCATTATCACTCAGGTGTCGCGATTTGATCGCTTGAAGGATCCTCTAGGCGTCGTACAAGCTTATAAGCTTGTCAAAAGATACCGCGATTGCCAGTTGGTTCTCGCCGGAGGCGGAGCGACGGACGACCCCGAAGGTGCCGTCGTGTTCGCACAAGTACAGGAGGCCGCAAAAGGCGACAAAGATATTTTCCTGCTGAACCTTCCGCCGTGGAGCCATCTGGAAATAAATGCGCTGCAACGCGCTTCGACCATCATTGTACAGAAATCTCTTCGCGAAGGATTTGGCTTGACCGTCACCGAAGCTTTGTGGAAGCGGAAACCCGTTGTCGCTTCTGGCGTGGGCGGAATTTTAAGGCAGGTGCTGCACAAGGTTACGGGGATGTTAGTGCATTCCGTAGATGGATGCGCTTACCAGATACGCTACTTGCTGTCGAATCCGGCACTGGCCAAGCGGCTTGGCGAGGCTGCGCACGATCACGTGAAAGAAAATTTTCTGATTACAAACACGCTCAGAAATTACCTCGTTTTGTTTTTGATCCTGAAGCAAAGGCGCTCTTGAGAATCTCGGAACGTATAATCAAATGGCTTCGATATCAGGTTGAGTAAACAAGTACAAACAGAGTGGATATGTTTGAGAAAATCGAGCGCCCAATCGACTTGGGATACGCCAAATCCCTAATTTCCTTGCAGCCACATAAAGACTCCTGGTTTGTCGGAGAAGGGCGCACAGTTTTACAAACTGCGCGGAATGGATTCATCAAGAAAGGCTCGCCCTACGGACTCTTTGTCTGCGAAACACGCCTGCTGTCTCGATATGAAATGCGCATCAACGACCAGGATTTGATTCCAGTCGCTCTATCCAACGTAAATCAACATAGCTGGCTCGGTTATTACATCGTCCTTCCTCCTGGAATTGATCCGGGACCACCGGACAAAGGAAGCGGCCAAGTGCAGCCGTATTCAGAGAATACCTTGGAAATACGTTTGACGCGCGCGGCGAGCGATGGCATCCATGAGGATGTTGATATCGTGAATTACTCGCTCAAATCCACCTCGTTCGATTTGCAGTTCTGGTTTGACGCGGATTTCGCCTCAGTTACGGAAGCAGGCTCAAGACGACGCAAGGTTCGCCGAAAGCCAGACGTGCAATGGTTTTCCCGCCCTTCGGGAGAGCCAACGCTTTCTTTTCGGTATCGCGAGTCACACAAGTACGACAACCAGGGTGAAAAAGGGGTCGCCAATCTCGACCGCAGAATGGACATTCGCATCACTACGAGAAACGGCGGCGTGAAATTCCAGGCAGGGCAAATTCGCATTCACCTTAAACTGCCTCCCAAGGGACACTGGCACGCGTGCCTAGATTTTATTCCTTCGATTGAGCAGCGTACTTTCCAACACGAGAGTCTTTGTTACGCATTCCATGACCCGCAGAGCAGGTCGACTCGTCTGCGAATGCAATTTTTTGAATCGGCTACACATTTTCAGCCTCATGTGAGTGACGGCCTGAACAACATCGTAGCGAAATGCACGAGGCAGGCGATTCGCGACCTCGCAGCTCTGCGGCTGTATGACCTGGACGAAAGTGTTGACGCTTGGACCGTTGCCGCCGGTCTGCCGCTCTACTTAGCGTTGTACGGCCGGGATACACTGACGGTTTCGTGGCAGGCGTCCATCTTAAGCACGGCCATACTGCGCGGGAGCCTGCCGATCTTGGCGCGCTGGCAAGGAACCGAAGTAAACAACTGGAGAGATGAACAGCCAGGGCGCATGATTCATGAAATGCATACCGATCCGCTGTCTGAGCTCAACTACATTCCCCGAGCTCGTTACTACGGGGCGACGACAACATCTGCATTCTATCCCGTTGCCGTTTCCCTTCTCTGGCACTGGACCGGAGACAAAGCGCTGGTTGCGCCATACATCGAGCCGGCACTGAAGTGCCTTGAATGGCTGCGGAAATATGGCGATTCAAACGACGACGGCTTTTACGATTACAAGTCCCGCTCGAAACTGGGCGTGCGAAATCAGGGCTGGAAGGACTCCAGCGACGCCATCGTCTATCCAGACGGGAGGCAGGTCCCGCCGGCGATTGCGACGTGCGAGGAGCAGGCATTCGTGTATTTCGCGAAAACATTCTTTGCCGAGGTTCTGTGGTGGTTCGATAAAAAGGACGACGCAAAAAGGCTGCACCGGGAAGCAAAAGAACTCAAAAAGCGTTTTAATGAAGCTTTTTGGTTGGAGAAGGACGGCTATTTCGCGATGGGCCTCGACGCAAAATCGAGACCAATTCGCTCGATAGGTTCTGATCCGGGGCACTGTATCGGAGCGGGAATTGTGGACGATGCGTTAGTGAAACAAACTGCTGATCGGATGTTTGCTCCGGATCTCTTCACAGGCTGGGGTTTTCGCACGCTTTCGTCGGATCATCCCGCGTATGATCCCTTCAGTTATCATCGCGGCTCAGTGTGGCCCGTCGAAAACGGCCCGTTCGCGCTCGGATTTGCACGTTACGGCCTGTACGATCATGTGGAACGGATCTGCCGCGCGATTTTCGAAGCCGCCTCGCTCTTTCAGTTTTACAGGCTCCCCGAGCTTTTCAGCGGTCACGCGCGGGACAAGCAACATCCGTTCCCTGCCATTTATGCAAATGCCAACTCGCCCCAGGCGTGGTCTACGTCAACGGTATTTTCGCTTTTGCAAAGTATGATCGGTGTTTACCCCTATGCGCCGCTGAAAATGCTGTTTGTGGACCCACACCTTCCCGAATGGCTCCCCGCAATCACACTCTCGAATCTGCACCTGGCAGACGCCGTGTTAGCCATCCGTTTCTTCCGGAAGGAAAACGGCTCAAGCGACTATGAAATCCTGGAGCAAAAAGGAACGGTACACGTCATTCGGCAGCCAAGCCCGTGGTCTCTTACGGCGCATCTCCCTGAAAGAATGAAAGATATTCTTGCCAGCTTTTTGCCTGGGAAATAGCCGTTGCGCATTCGCTGAGAAAAAAGCATCTTCGCTCGATTTTATAAGGGCTTTTGGAACCCAAATGAGCCGGGTTACAGAATTTACTGGCCTAAACGAACGAGCGGCGCACCGAAGCTGGTATTCTTGAACCGGTCATTCCGATCATGCGCCTGCGGTTTGCCTCGGGCGACGGTCGTCTTCTCCACTTCCGGATTGCAGGGTCTGCACGGTAGACAGTTCGCTCACATAGAGTTCCCTCAATCTGTTCCATGCAATGGACGTACCTCCCGCATTTCATTTCAAGGCTAGCGTTCGATTCTACGATCGCAAGAGACCGGAACCTGTACCAAAGGTCGGCAATTCTCGCGGGGAATAGGGTGACTGCGATTGCTCGAGTTCCATCTAAATGAAATGGATCGAAGAGCATCCGATAGAGTCTGCAAATGGACTCGCGGGCAGTAGAAAGTTCCTCCAATTTTCCATGGATCGTCACCGCAGTTGTGTCAATTGCGGCGCTATATTACGGACGAACCGTCTTAGTCCCCATTGTCGTGGCGATGGTGCTGACTATCCTGCTGTCCCCACTCGCGACGCAGCTCGAAAAATGGCACCTTGGGAGGCGCCTGCCGGCGCTCCTCGTGTGGATTGCGGCTGTGGTCGTAATTCTTCTTGTCGGCTGGCTTGTTGTTCACCAAGCCGTAAATCTTGCCGCCGAGCTGCCTGCTTACAGCGCCACAATTTCGAAGAAAATTGAGTCAATCCGAGGAGCGAGAAAGTCTGGATTGGGAAAAGCAGCATCCACGATAACCAGTCTAGGAAGAGAGCTCTCAAACGCCATCCAGGCTTCCGCCGGCGAGCAGCCAAATCGATCAGCTACCAATGAAGCCGGCGCATCGCAGCAAACAAAGCCGGTCCCCGTCAGAGTCGTCGGGCAGCAAAGCGGTTTCACTTTTCAGGCTTTGAAATCCGCTGTAGGCCCAATCCTTGTGCCGTTATTGAAGGCCGTCATGGTTTTTGTCGTTACGGCCTTTATGTTGTTTCGTCGGGAAGACATCCAAGAGCGGCTTTTCACTCTGGCTGGGTTGAGCCGAATTCACGTGACAAAGCAGGTGTTCGCAGAAGCTACGGATCGTGTGGTCAGGTATCTGTGGCTGCTCTCGACGGTTAATTTCAGTCTCGGAGCCTTGTTCGGCACATCGCTCTATTTTCTCGGAGTCCCGAATGCATTTCTGTGGGGTGTGCTCACAGGGCTTCTCCGCTTCGTCCCGTACATCGGAAGCACGATCGGAGCCGCCATGCCGATATTTTTGTCCTTTGCAATATTCGGTAGCTGGACGAAACCGCTTATTGCACTTGGCGTGTTCCTATGCCTCGAGGGCGTCACTGCGTATGCTGTTGAGCCCGTACTATATGCAAGGAGAACTGGGGTATCGTCGCTGGCCATTCTTATAGCGGCCATTTTCTGGGCAGCACTCTGGGGACCTGTAGGCCTTCTACTTTCTGTGCCCCTGACCGTCTGTATAGTTGCCGTTGGACGCTACATTCCAGAACTGGAATTTCTGAGCATCTTGTTCGGTGACCAGGCGGGCATTCCGAACGATGTCCAGTTGTATCAGGCGCTTGCGGCTGGGCGTGTGGAAGAAGCGCAGCAGCTCGTGGACGAATATTTGAAGGAGAAACCGATACAGATGCTATACGATTCCGTGTTCATGCCTGTTCTCGTTCTCACCGAACAGGACAAAGTTAGCGGCTGGCAAGAAACGCAGAGGTGTGACCGGCTATTCGGTGCACTCCGGGCCATCATCGAAGAACTCACGATTCGCTATACACGAAGTATTGGCATCGCAACGCACCCGGAGATCACCTCGAGTGAAACACTGCCTTATCGACACTCTGAAACCCCAACCGCAAGAGTGGCCTGCATTCCGATTCGAGACGAGGGCGACGAGATCGCCTGTCTTATGCTCGGCCATCTTCTCAAGATCGCGGGTTACAACTCTCATGAAATCGCACTTGGCACTCAGCGCGAAATGCTGGACGAGCTCGGCGAGCACGAAGCGAACATCGTCTGCCTTTCTGCACTTCCTCCCTTTGGAATCTCTTCAATTCGCAGATTGTACAAGCGCCTCCGCATCCGCTTTCCTCATTGCAGTGTGGGAATTTGCTTATGGCGGTTCAGAAGTGATGCAGAAGCCATGAGCAGTCTGCTCGAGCTTGCCGAATCGGGCTTGATTCTGACCTCTTTCGCCGATGCCACAGTTCGCATTCAGCAGTTTGTCGACTCCTCCGAAAGCGAAACTCGAAGTATTGGCAAACGCCCGGGATAAGACCCCGATGATGTTCATGGTGGGGCTGGGGAGAGTCGAACTCCCGACACGCAGTTTAGGAAACTGCTGCTCTATCCATCTGAGCTACAGCCCCAAAAATGGGAATTCACAATAGCTTAGCACAGCCGGTTTGCCTCCACATTGCTCAGCGCCGCTCCGAACGCCTTCAGTGCTGCTATCTTGAGCGGCGGCATTACTAAGCTGTACCATGTTAAATGCCCTGCGAGCCGGCACGTCGTCGGGTTCCTGGCTCAGCGTAAACGAAATGCGTCTTCTCAAAAAAACGCGACGGATGTTGCTCAGTGCTCATCGCGGGCTGCGTAGTTGGCGGATGATCGCGAAGGCGCTCGTGTCCACAAAGCATCCTCTGCTGGCGCATATCATTCCGATGCGGCGCTGTAATCTCTCCTGCGCCTACTGCAATGAGTACGACGATTTCTCAAAACCTGTTCCGCTCGAAGAGATGTTCCGGCGAATTGATCTCCTCGGATCGTTCGGCACTTCCGTGGTTACGATTAGCGGAGGGGAGCCGCTGCTGCATCCCGACCTCGACGATATCATTCGCCGCATTCGTCGCCATAGCATGATCGCGGGCATCATCACGAACGGATATTTGCTGACCGCGGACCGCATTCAGCGATTCAATCGTGCGGGGCTCGAGTTTCTCCAAATTAGTATTGATAATGTGCAGCCCGATGATGTTTCAAAAAAGAGCCTGAAGGTTTTAGACCAGAAACTGAAGCTGCTCGCCGAACACGCGGATTTTCACGTTAACATCAATTCAGTTCTGGGGGGTGGCATCAAGAACCCGGACGATGCGCGAATCGTTGCGCGACGCGCTACTGAACTCGGGTTTTCCTCAACGGTAGGCATCATTCACGATGGCAGCGGGCAGCTTCGTCCGCTCAATCCCCATGAGCGGGAGGTTTTCGAAGAAATTATGCGACTCGGTAAGCGCTCGTTTTCACGTGTGAATTCATTTCAACACAACATCGCTGCGGGACGGGATAACAACTGGCGCTGCCGCGCTGGTTCACGGTATCTGTACATTTGCGAAAACGGACTTGTCCACTACTGTTCGCAACAACGGGGCTATCCGGGCATTCCACTCGCAGAATATTCTCCTGAGCGCCGCCACCGCGAGTTTTTCACGAAGAAATCGTGTGCACCTCGCTGCACCGTTTCTTGCGTGCATCAGGTAGCAGTGCTCGACAATTGGCGGGGCAGGCAAAATGACGTGGCCGCAAGCGATCGGGAATCACAACCTCTCGTAAACATTGCCCGCAACACCACAGGAAACTGAGACATCTGTCCGCCAGATGCGCTTCCGAAATGCGACCCAACATTTTTGTTGCGTGAACCAAAACCTTGAGGTACAAGCGCAGCATTGATCTCTTTGGATTCATAGTTTGGGAAGCCATAGCTGGGGTGCGCCTGAGGCAGGATGCTGCTCATTCCCAAAACAAGACTGGCCGGAGGATAGAGTGATGCCACTCAGACAAATGCTTCGTTTTGCGATTGCACTGCAATTTGCCGCGCTTTTTGCGATTGCGGCCCTGGCGCAAATCAATACGGTGCAGATATCCGGCACGGTTACTGACCCGCAGGGGTTAAGCGTACCCGATGCGCGTATTACAATGCGCAACGCCGCAACGGGGGCCATCCGCATCGCTACAACTGACGCTTCCGGCGGTTATGAGATCGTAGGACTTCCTCCCGGAACGTATTCTTTTTCAGTGGAAGCCAAGGGATTCGCAAAACTCGTGAATCCGGCGATTACTCTAACGCTCGGGGCACCCGGAGTTTTCAACCCGCGTCTCGCGTTGCAGGCCGGACACCAAACAATCACGGTTTCTGGCCAAGCGGCTCTGGTCGAAACGCATCGAAGCGATGTTTCACAGACCATCACCCAAACGCAAATCCAGAACCTGCCCATAAATGGTCGGCAGTACATTCAGTTTGCGCTTCTCGATTCACAAGCCGCCCGTGACAGTGCGCCCTCCATCGGAGCAGCACCAACCAGCGGACTGAATTTCGGCGGACAGAGCGCGCGCTCAAACGAAGTTTCGGTAGATGGCGCCGATGCGATTGATGCTTCGGTCAACGGTGTGCGCGCTACCGTTTCTCAGGAAGCAGTGCAAGAGTTTCAGATTCTTACCAGCAATTACATGCCGGAGTTCGGGCGAGCCACCGGCGCGGTTATCAACATCGTGACGAAATCCGGCTCTAATGAAGTCCATGGCGACGCTTTCGGCTATCTACGACTAAAAGAACTGCAAGCGCGAAACCCATTCTCTGTGCAGGTGGATCCGCTGACCGGCACGGTGCAACCCGTAAAGCAGTCTTTCACCCGCGTGCAAGCGGGGATGACCATCGGCGGCCCGATTCAAAAGGATAAAACATTTTATTTCTTCAGCTATGAGACCACACGCCGGCAAGAAACGGGATTTGCCGACATCGGGTCGAGCACCGGCGGATGCCCCGCCGGCAGCGCCGGTACGCTTTTCAGCCTTTGCTCCGCAACCTATCCGTTCTTCCCTGCCCCGCTGGCGATGACGGCGCCACAAACCACTTTCGTCCAGAATCTTTTGGCAACCGGAAACTCACAATTGCAATCGCTCGCTGCGCAATACGCGGTTCTTGCCGGTTCTGCATCGAGCGTGGCAGTGAATGGATTCGACTACGGCGCAATCGATCAATCACAAGGCGTTGCGCCTTGTTCAGCGGGACCTCCCTTCCCCTGTTTCCCCTTACCCGTGCTGGACAACAACGGAAATGCATTTTCTCCGGCGCTTCCGGCCTCGTTTACGCCACTAACCGCTGAAATTGGGAATTATCCAATTAAGGAGGGCACCAGCCTCTGGTCTTTGCGTTTAGACCACATCTGGAATCCTACGAACAGCACATTTGTGCGTGCAAGTGTCTCGCCTTCTCTCATCACCGGAATTCAGGTGAACGCCCAGAACCAGAACTTCGGCGAAAATGCCGGCTCGCGTACTTCCCTTCAGCAGACGAGAGACTTGGCAATCGTCGCGCAACAGAGCACCAGTTTCCGCAGCAATCTTTTTAACGAGCTTCGATACCAGTTTGCACGCCGGGGTCTGCATTACGGCTATTCGCAATTGCCAGGTGGAAGCAATGTCGCAGTGAACATCACCGGTTTTGCTTTCTTTGGACGCGAGCCTTTTTCGACGGTAGACCGCATCGAAAAGAGGAATCAATTCACAGATGATCTTACGTGGGTGAAGGACGGCCATACCTTCAAATTCGGAGAGGACACAAATTATATTCAGCTCGGCGGCTCGCAAGCGGAGATTTTTGAACTAAACTTCGGCGGCGTTTACGATTTTGGTTCGCTTAGCCCTTCCGAGCTTGGTCTGCCGTCTAGTGCCGGCGGATTCGCAGTTCCAAGCCTGACTGCGCTGCAAGCCTACGGACTTGGGCTTCCGGGGGATTTTATTCAGGGCATTGGAAACTCAAACCGGCCGTTCAATGTTCCTTCACTTGGCCTTTTCGCTCAAGACAGCTGGAAAGTATCTTCGCGCTTCACTCTGAATTACGGATTGCGTTACGACATCCAGTGGATGCCGACGTTTGCTCCTGGCACTCCCTTGAATGCTGCTGCTGAACCTGCTCTTCACGTCGTGGAAGGTGTTCCCGTCTCCTCCAAGAATTTTGCTCCGCGCTTGGGTATTGCGTGGGATCCGACTGGCAGCGGGAAAACGGCAATCCGTGCCAGTTTTGGTCTCTTTTACGATCAGCCGCTGCTTGCTCTGGCGTTTGATTCCACAACAGCGGATGGTGCGCTTTCTTCGCAACTGATCACGGGCGGTGGAACTCCAAGCGCTTGTGCCGTAGTAAATCCGTCTTGTCCGGGAACGGGCGCACCGGGGGTTGTCGGCTTGAACGCCTCCTCAATCTTTCAAGGCGTTTTGAACACGGCTGGCGTGCCCACATTTGGCTACGAAAGCGCCCAACAGCGGTTCAACCCGCTTCAACAAAGCTCAATTTTTACGAGTCAGAATTTTATGAGCGCCGGAATACCGGTGGCCATTCTCCCGTTCACACTGCCGACCGCAGGAAATTTTGTGTATTCCTACGCGGAACAAGGGAACTTGACGATTGAGCGCGAGATCTCGCCTGACTGGAAAATCGACGTGATGTACAGCTATACGCACGGTTTGCACATCAACCGGCCGCGCAACATTAACTCCACCAATCCGACTCTGCTGATGGCGAATCTCGCCAATGCACTGGCGGGAGGTCTTACTCCGTCGAGCCCGCTCACCGTCACGGCATCGCCGACGAGCGCAAGCAGTACGAACTGCGGAATCGCCGCCGTCCCGGGTGCAACGGGAATTCTGGGAATTCTGAACAATTGCCCCGGCCCGCTTGCGCCGCTTGACGGGCAGCCGGTCGGCACCGCCGCCGCTTTCAACTTTTTCCGTCCCTCTGGTCCGAATCCCTCTTTCGCTACCGCCGCCGCGCCGGGTGCGCCTTGCAACGCGGCTATCGTGCCATTTCAAGCGCTTGCCGCGAGCGCCGGATACCCGACCGGACCGTCGGGCATTTGTGTGCCCTGGAGCGACGTTGTACAACAGGAATCTTCCGGCAGCTCATCTTACAACGCGCTAACAGTTTCAATCACAAAACGCTTTTCGCACAACATCGAGCTTTTCTCGAATTGGACGTGGTCCCATGCGATAGACGACGCTACCGACTTGCAAACGCTGCTCGAACCGCAAGACAATAACCTGCCGCAACTTGAGCGTGGCAATTCCACCTTCGATCAACGGCATCGCTGGGTCACGAGCGCCGTGTTTGAGAGCCCGTACAGCGGAAGCGGCGTTTGGTATCAAAAATTCCTCGCGAATTTTACTTTCGCTCCGATTATCGAAGTCTCTTCCGGCCGTCCGTACACTGTTTTGACCGGAACGGATTTCAACCTTGACTTCAGCTCAGAGACGGATCGCCCATCAGCCGTTCGCTACTCGGGCGGAACACCTCCTGCTGGAACTGTCACCTCGCCTTTCATCCGGAATGTCGCGTTCCTACCGCCGACAAGCCAATGCCCTGCGGTGTCGCCCGTGCAGGCTGCCGTTCTGAGCGGCATCGGTCCCGCGGGCAGTTTCCTTGGCTGCATTGGCAATCTAGGCCGCAATACATTTGTCCGACCCGGATATTTTTCGATTGACCTACAGCTCTCGCGCATGATTCCGCTCAATGAGCGCTGGAGTTTGGAGGTCATCGCCGACGGATTCAACATACTCAATCGTTTCAACGCCGCTGACGTGAGCCCTCTGTGCGATCCAACAGGTTCCGGCGCCTGTAATGCCGGGCAGCCGACCGCTGCCCTTGACCAACGGCAATTCCAGTTCGCATTAAAGATTCACTGGTAGCGTTATGCCGGTTTTAGCGATCGAAAGACAAGAGCTCCCTCTGCAGCACGATTTTTCGTCTTTTCGGCGCCTAGCCAATACGTTATAGTGAATCTTTGATTTTCACTATTTGTTCGCCACGGAGGCCCTCATGGCGCAGTCCCTCGCAGTTGTTGCGCTGGTTTTGGTCGTCGTTTTCGCAGCCGCGGTTCTTTGGCTTTTGGCTCGACACCAAAATACCGGGGCCGGCGATCTCTCCTCGATCCGACAAGACATGCAGTCCGCGCTGGTGACACATTCTCAGGACGTAAACAGACAGCTAGCACAAGTCAGTCAAGCATTTTTACAGCAGCTCGGCGAGGTACGGACGGCGCTGCAAAATGGCTTATCCACCTCCAGCGCAGTTGTGTCGCAAGCGCAATCAGCCGTCAACAGTGAGCTCGGCCAGGTCAAGCAGCAACTGGGTGAATTGCAACAGGCGGGCCGCGATCTTTCGCAAGCAACGCAAACGCTTCAATCCGTGCTTGGTGGAGCAAAGACGCGTGGTTCACTGGGCGAGGTCGCTCTCGAAGCGATCCTTGCTGATGCCCTTCCCACAAGCGCTTATGAAACGCAGTATCGCTTTTTAACTGGGGCTATTGTCGACGCCGTGGTTCGTGCTGGTGACAAACTCGTGCCCATTGATTCGAAATTTCCTCTGGAAAGCTATCGCCGGCTCGTGGAATCAGGCGAAGAAGCGCGCAGGGAATTTTTTCAAGCCGTGCGTAAGCACGCAGAGTCGATTTCCGAAAAATATATCTTGCCGAACGAAGGCACGCTTGACGTTGCCCTCATGTTCGTTCCATCCGAAGGAATCTATTACGAGTTCCTAATGACCGCAGACGGAAAACTTGGAAGGCTCGATGATTACTGCCGCAGCAACAAAGTCTTTGCTGTTTCGCCGAATACGCTCTACGCCTATTTGCGCGCCATTCTCATCGGATTGCGGGGCATGCAGGTGGAAGAAAACGCCCGACGGCTGCTGGAAGGCATCGGCGGTTTGCAAGCTCAATTGGAGTCTTTCGCCAAAATGTACGACACCCTGGGAAACCATCTGCGACACGCCCAGCAATGCCATGAAGAAGCCGGCAGCAAATTGGAGCGCGTTCAAGCGAGTGTGGAACGGATGGCTCAGGGGTTGCCAGAGTCATCGGCCCGCGCGCTTGAATCAGCTCCAGCCACGCGCCTCTAATCCATGCATTTGCCAGTCATTCACCGCGCAGAGCTCTTTGCGCCGCTTGTATCAGCACCTGAAGGCCGCCCCCCTTGCCTTTTCCTGGAATTTGCGCAACTCGACCTGTGCGTTACGAGCAGTTTTTCTCGTTTTGAGCTTTTTCAAAATCTTTCGAATTTGATTCTCTAAATCACCGCTGTCGGCCATCTGCGCTGCCTCCAAGAAGTCTCGTGCAACCGGGAGATCAGCTTCACCCGTGTCAAAGACGAGTTCCGCAGAATATGAGAATAGGCCGATCCCTACTCCTTTTGCGGTAATGGTCGCAGAGTTGTCCGCCCCGCCAGACGTGCGCACTCGGACCTGTTCTCTTTTCGAAAACCGCACAGTTTCTGGGCTCATATTTGTCACGCTCAGTTCGACCGGCTTGGCCGTGCCAGTCACGCGCAGCACCATTTTAAATTTTCGTTTCCGTTGAATCTGGGCGCTTGGCAAAATTGAAGAGCTGATTTGCACAAACGCAATTTGACACGCCGCTCTTTTGTGACCTTCGCTCACAGTCAATCGTGTGTCCCCCGGCACGAGATTCGCAGGCGGTGCCATGATCAATTCCACCGGCGACGAAGCCAGAATCAGTGCCGGTCTGCCGTCCAAAGTTACGCGATTTTGGTCCGCGTCGCCTTGAAATCCGCTGCCGCGAATCGCAATCCTCTCATGAAGGGAGGCTATCTCGGGCGCCGCTGAAATTTGTAAATTTGGAGCAAAAGCGCCTGCTTTCCGCTTGAGTACATCGGCTGCTTCGCGGATTTCGCTGCCTACGACTTGCGCAAACATGACTCCCGTATCCGGCGGGGCCAGGAAATGAGCGCGACCGCTTTCGTCCGTCACTACCGTCTCTCCGTCAGAAAGCGCAATCTTCACTCCGGCAACAACGTGACCCGCAGCGCCAAATACAGACAACGTTGCCGGCTGGCTTGCGATCATTTCGAGGGGTAGAACGATTTTCTCGCCCGGTTGACCTCTCTTCTGGCCGCGCAGTGTCGGCGCAATCCATCCGCTCAGAACGATCAGCGTGATGCTGAGTGCGCGATTAATTGTCCAGCCTCACTACAAACGCTGGCGTGTGCTGCTGCGATTCAATTTCTTTGGCCAGTTCTTGCGCTGCAGCTTCACTCGTTAGCCGCCCAGCACGGACGCGGTAAAAAACACCTTGCGCCGAATGGTATTCCACTATACTCACGGGAGCAATGTCCCGATTTAGTTTCGCCTGCAGGCGCAGCGCGTTTTGCTCCCGTTGAAAAGCTCCGACCTGCACGCCAAAGAAACCAGCGTTCGGATCCGATCCATCAATCAGTTGCAGGCGTACCTCTGCCGTGCCCGTGCCGATCATGCCGATGGCTCGCGCAGCAGCGTACGACAGATCGATAATTCGATTTGCCACAAACGGCCCACGATCGTTGATTCTTACGTCCACGTGCCTTCCATTGCTGAGGTTCGTTACGCTGACGACTGAATTAAATGGCAGGGTCCGATGCGCTGCTGTCAGGTCGTCCATGTCATAGATTTCTCCGTCGGAAGTTCGACGCCCGTTGAATGGCGACCCATACCAGGAGGCCAAGCCAATTTCCGTGAATCCCCCCGGAACTGCAGCCGCTTGCTGCGGCGGCTCTCTAACAGGTGCTGCAGCGGGCGGCACCACGGACGACCTGCGCGTGGCACATCCTGCTACCGTCAAAAGTAGTGCGAGCGCGATCTGCGTGATTCGCAGATTAAGCTTTCTCGTACCGAGAGTAGATGGCCACATGCGCCGTTCTCGCGTGTTATTCATCAGTTTTCCGGTATTATAGGATGCGATCAGACTATTCTGAGACATCATTAAGGAAACCGTTGCCGCTTCCATTACGCTGGCGCTGGAAACTTGAAAGATTACGTGAGCGCTTCTCCTCGATGTTTCGTTCACAGGAGAAGCAGAGGCGCCCGCGGTTATGTCCTGCGTGCGGCACTCTGGTGGGTTCCAGCGCGAATCGCTGCCACATGTGTGGCGCAAGTCTTACGTTTTCCATGGCGGCGATGAGCCACTCGCTTTCCAAGTATCTGCCCTCGGAATCCCCCGTCACATACTTGATTCTCGGCGCCTGTTGCTCAATTTACGGTATAAGCCTCCTACTTACGTACCATTATGGATTCCGCGCTTCGGGAGGCGGAGGAATCTTAGGATCTCTGTTTTCAATCGGTTCGGTAGCCTCTCCGGTGCTACAAAGGTTGGGAGCCTCACTACCTTTGCCGTTTGACCTCGATCAACCGTGGCGTCTCGTGACGGCGTGCTTTCTTCATGCGAATTTGCTTCACATAGGCTTTAATATGTGGGTGCTGGTCGATCTGGCCCCCACGATAGAAGAAATCTATGGTTCAGCTCGCTTTCTTTTCATATTCATGGTCACCGGTGTATGCGGCTACCTGCTAAGCAGCTTCTTTGGCCATTTCAGCATTGGCGCGTCGGGGGCTCTCGTAGGACTAATTGGAGTTCTTCTGGCAATGACATACCGGCGCAGAAGCGCGGGCATGCAGCAGCTTCGCTCTCAGCTTTACCGCTGGATTATTTATCTGGTTTTATGGGGATTCTTTTTCCCGGGGATTGATAATACGGCTCATTTGGGGGGAGGAATCACCGGTTTCATCCTCGGGAGAATCATGCCCGATCACCCTCCGCAAGGAATAGTCGAGCGCAAGCGCGCGTACGCTCTCGGTTGGGGAACCGCGGTGGTGATTTTCGTGAGTTTCGGATTTATGATTTTCGGTTTCCACAAACATCTCTTCCTTCGTTGAAAAACAGCGCCGATCATGCTGATGCTGCTCCGATTCACAATCTGCGCGCGACGATGATGCTATAGTGAAATCCCGAAAGAATTGTAAACGCAGCCACGAAGTAGACCAGTGCGAATCGGATGTCTCGCAGTAACTCATTGGGAACCAGCGCCGAGATAAGCACCACCAGCACCAGCAAAATTTGAAAAACGGTGTTTAATTTCCCATACAGGCTCGGCGGAAACGTCATGTATCCGACCACCAGCAGAATCACCGCACATGCAGTCAGAATCAGCGCATCTCTTCCCAGCACTAGAATCGCCAGCCACCAGGCGATTCGCCCTTTTAGCGCAAGCATAAGATAGCTGGAGGACAGCAACAGTTTGTCCGCAATCGGATCCAAAAAAGTTCCGAGCTGCGTCTTTTGATTCAGGCGGCGCGCGAGCATGCCATCGAATCCATCGCTCAACGCCGCGGCAATCAGCAGCGCAAGCGCCCAGTCAAAACGACCGTACCAAATCGCGATAATCAGAAAAGGCAGCAGGCCCATTCGCAAAAACGTGATTTGATTAGGGACGCTGAAGATTCGGCTTGCCATGAGTGTGCGGGTTTGTTCAGGCAAATTGTGAGAGGTAATCGGTAAGCGTTCGCCCTGCCTTCAAAGCAAAATTTTCTGCGAGCGAAGGAATTGAACCTCGCGGCTCATCCAACGCAATTCTCTCCACACGCTGCATCGGGAAAAAAAGCGTCGGTAACCCGATGCGCTCGCCTTCGGGGTGCAGCACCTGGCGCAGGAAATCATCGAACGAATCCAGATCAATTCCGCGCAGCGTCACGCCCGCAACACCAATGTCTTCCAATACGCCCCACAGCCGTTCTTTTGGGCTGTGCAAACTGACAATCACAATTGAATGCGGTTCCATTTGTTTTGAGCCCTGACGCATTCACTACTGTGCTTCGCGCACACTCGCATGCTTAAACAGAAATTGTTTTCAAAGCGGAGCTGACCTGCAAATTGGCCTCCGTGGCCCTCTGAACTTCGGCGGCGCTTACACCCGGTGCGACTTCGCGCAACATTAGCCCACCAGGCGTGACATCAATCACTCCAAGTTCCGTAACAATCATCTTCACGACCTTGACGCCCGTCAGAGGCAGCGTGCATTGTTTCATAATTTTCGGCTGGCCGTCTTTGTTCGTGTGCTCCATCGCTACAATCACTCGTTTCGCGCCCGCTACCAAGTCCATCGCGCCACCCATTCCCTTTAGCATTTTCCCTGGAATGGCCCAGTTCGCAAGATTTCCCTGTTCATCTACCTGCAAGGCGCCGAGTACGGTGACGTCGATTCGGCCTCCGCGGATCATGGCGAACGAATCCGCGCTCGAAAAATAACAACAGCCTGGAATTTCCGTGATGGTCTCCTTGCCGGCGTTGATCAAATCCGCATCTTCCTCGCCTTCTTGAGGATACGGCCCCACACCCAGCATGCCATTTTCCGATTGCAACACAACTTCAACTCCCGGCAGCAGAAAGTTCGGTACAAGAGTCGGCAACCCAATCCCCAAATTCACATAGTCACCATCACGCAACTCCTGCGCCACGCGCCGGGCTACAAATTCGCGCTTGTCCATCCCTTCGTCGCTCTCCTTTTCCAACCTGCCGCACGGCCCGCGAGTTCAACTCTTTCGCACCGTTCTCTTCTCAATCGGTCGCGAATACCGATCACCTTGAAAAATCGCATCCACAAAAATTCCCGGCGTATGAATGCCATCAGGCTCGAGCTCACCAAGTTCCACAAGCTGCTCGACCTCGGCGATGACATATCGGGCCGCCGTGGCCATCACGGCATTGAAGTTCCGCGCCGTCTTCCGGTAAACTAAATTTCCCCATCGATCCCCTTTCCAAGCTTTGATGAACGCATAATCGCCGCGCAGCCATGGCACCATTACGTAATTTCGTCCTTCAAATATTCGCGTTTCCTTTCCCTCAGCCGCCAGAGTCCCATAGCCAGTTGGGGTAAAAAAAGCGGGAATGCCCGCACCCGCCGCGCGCATCCTTTCCGCGAGCGTGCCCTGCGGATTCAATTCCACTTCGAGCTCGCCGCTCAGCGCGAGACTTTCGAACCGCTTGTTCTCGCCCACGTAACTCGCAATCATTTTCTTCACTTGCTTCGATTCCAGCAGCCATCCAATCCCATAATTGTCGGTGCCCGCATTGTTCGACACCAGCGTCAGATTTTTGATTCCTTTCTCTCGCAAGGCCCGCAGTAGATTTTCCGGCACGCCGCACATTCCAAATCCGCCGACGAGAATCGTGGCACCGTCGTTAACCCCTTCAATTGCGGCTTCCGCATTTGCTACGCGTTTGTCCATTCACTCCTGCGTGCTCACGTCTGTATTATCTCTCTCCCCTATCAGTGCACTTCACGAAGCGAGCGGTAAAGCTCATTTGCGCTGTGAAACTCAGTTTCTAATTCGCGGCTCGCGATGTGCGTACGTATAAATTCGATCACCTGCGCAATGCGGTCCAGTGAACGCACAATGTTATCGGCGTTTGTCATGCAGATGTCTCGCCAAGTCTCGTATCGACTCCCGGCAATTCTAAGCATATCGCGCAATCCGCTTCCCGCAAGAGCCACCGGCAAACCAGTTTCATCGGTTTCTCCGGAAATCACCCGGGCGAGTGCAATCGCTACAAGCTGCGGCATGTGCGACACGACTGCCATAGCCCAATCATGCGTCTCAGCGTCGCTCCACACTGGCTCGGCACCGAGCCGGCGCAGCAAATTTGCAAAACGCTCAATCCGGTAATCTTTCCCTTCTTCCGTGGCATTGCCAATCAGGACATATTTGGATCCGCGAAACAGTTCAGGATCCGCATTCACGATCCCGTCCAATTCTCTCCCGGCAAGCGGATGTCCTCCCAAAAACTTCCGCGAGCCGCAGCTTTCCTCGACGAAACACTTCCTTGCAGCGTTGCAAATCTTCACTTTTGTGCTCCCGGCATCGACGACCAGCGCACCCGTGCGGCACTTCCGCGCAATTTCCGGCAGTTGTTCAATAATGGCGCCAACCGGCAGCGCAACGAAAACCAGATCCGCCTCTTGAACGGCTTCCGCCAAATCCTCGGCCAATTCCCATTTGAAGTTTACCCTACCCAAATGACGGAGAACTTCTGGACGGTCATAAGCTACAAATGAAGCCGATGGACAGGCACGTTCAGCCGCCAATCCAAACGAACCACCGATAAGACCGGTGCCTACAATTGCGATACGGCGAAACTCTGCCCGTTCAGTCATTCCTGTGACCCGCAACAAACAATTCCAAACCTCCTCGCATCCACGCAAACTTTAACTTCGCCGGCTCAGTCCCAGTTTCGCCGCTTCTTTCAGTATTCGCACGCGCCCGGCCACCGCTTGTGCCGCGTCCGCAGCGGACTTTGCTTTTTCAACCTCCGCTACTAGCGAAGATCCCACCACAACCGCATCGGCAATGCCGCCAAGGACAGTTACCTGTGCAGACACGGAAATTCCGAATCCGACCGCAATTGGCAGCGACGTGAACTTTCGGGCGCGACGCACCATCGCCGGAAGCTCCTCGGGCAGAGAATCCTTTGCCCCCGTGACTCCGGTCCGTGAAATCACATATACGAATCCACTTGACGCGTCGGCGATTCGACGCAAGCGCTCGTCGGTCGAAGTGGGTGCGGCTAAAAAAATCGTGTCCAGCCCTTTTGCGTGCATTGCAGCGCGATACTCTGCCGATTCCTCCGGAACCATATCTGTTACCAGCGCACCATCCGCTCCTGCGGCCGCTGCTTTCCTGGAGAATTCAGCGAGTCCCATCTGCAAGATTGGATTAAAATAACCAAACAACACCAACGGCACATCGGTCTTCTGTCGCAAGCGACCGACCAGGTCGATCACTTTGCTAACCGTCGTCCCCGCCCGTAGCGCTCGCTCGCTTGCGCGTTGAATTGTCGGGCCGTCCGCCACAGGGTCGCTGAAGGGTATCCCCAGCTCGATTATGTCCGCACCCGATTTTGCACTAAGGAGCACAATTTCTTCTGTCGCGCTCAGCGAAGGGTCTCCGGCCGTCAAGTAGGCTACGAGTCCCAATTCGCGGCGCCGCGCAAGTTCATCGAATTTTCGTCCGATTCGACCCTTTGACAGAGCGACTGTGCTCGCCCGTTCACACATATTTCGCCAGTATCTCCATGTCTTTATCTCCGCGGCCGGAAAGATTCACGATGATAATCTCGTCTTTGCACATTTGGGGTGCGCGTTTTATCACTGCCGCAACGGCATGAGACGATTCGAGCGCCGGAATGATCCCTTCGAGTCGCGCCATCGCGCGCAGCGCGTCAATCGCCTGAGAATCACTTACGGCTGTATATTCCGCGCGTAACTGCTCCGCCAGAAAGGCATGCTCGGGACCGACTGCCGGATAATCGAGCCCCGCGGAAACAGAATGGGTTGCGGCGATCTGGCCATCATTATTTTGCAGGACGTATGTATACGTGCCCTGGAGCACTCCCGGTTTTGCTCCGATAAAACCCTCGCCTGCAGCGAGCCGTGACGCGTGTTCACCAAGTGCACCGCCCCGGCCGCCTGCCTCCACACCCACCATTTTTACTTGGGAATCGGCTAAAAATTCATAAAAAAGTCCCATCGCATTTGAACCGCCGCCAACGCAAGCAAACAACCAATTAGGCAGCCGCTTCTCCGCAGCCAAAATCTGCGCGCGAGCCTCCTTGCCGATCACGCGGTGAAAATCCCGAACCATCATCGGGTAGGGATGCGCACCCAGCACCGAGCCCAGAAGATAGTGGGTCGTCTTCACATTTGTCACCCAGTCGCGCATCGCTTCGTTGATGGCGTCTTTCAGTGTTCTGCTGCCCGCATCGACTCCCACGACTTCGGCGCCCAGCAAGCGCATGCGGAAAACGTTAAGCCGCTGCCGCGCCATGTCCTCCATCCCCATATACACCGTGCAATCCAAACCCAGCCGCGCAGCTACCGTCGCCGTCGCCACTCCGTGCTGCCCCGCGCCTGTTTCCGCCACCACCCGCGTCTTACCCATCCGTTTGGCAAGCAAACCCTGACCGATGCAGTTGTTGATTTTGTGCGCACCGGTGTGCAGCAGGTCCTCCCGTTTCAAATAAATTCGCGCGCCGCCAAGATGATCCGTGAGGCGCGCCGCTAGTTGCAGTGGCGTTGGACGCCCGGCAAAGTCACGTAGCAGATCTTCGACCTGCGCTTGAAAGCCAGCATCGCTGCGTGCTTGCTCATACGCCCGTTCCAATTCCTCCAACGGCGCCACCAGAGTCTCTGGAACATATCGGCCGCCATAGGCGCCAAACCGCCCGCGACTGTCCGGTGATTGCTGTGAACTGGCTGCGCTCTTCATTTTTTATTTCGGCGTCTTCCTTTGACCGCCACAATGAACTCTCGTATTTTCCTGGCATTCTTCTTTCCAGGGTACGTTTCCACCCCGCTGCAAACGTCCACAGCAAACGGCCGAACACATCGAACTGCAGCCGCGACATTTTGGGCGGTAATTCCGCCGGCAAGAATCACAGGACCGTACCGCTTTGCTTGGCGCGCAATTCGCCAGTCGAATCGCTTACCCGTGCCGCCTGACGCACTTGGATCAAATCCGTCCAGCAAAAATCCGGCTGCATCCGGATACTTGAGTAATTCAGACGCTTGAAAACCTGGCCTCACGCGAAAAGCTTTGATTACCGGAAGTTCCCTGGCCAGCCGCCTCACAGTTCGCGGACTTTCGTCTCCGTGAAGCTGCAAAGCGTGCACTTTCGTGGTTTTGGCGATCCGCACCATCTCTTTGCTGGACGCGTTCACAAAAACGCCGAACACTGCAACGCGTTTTGGCATGCGCCGCATAATTTCGCGGGCATGCGAAGCAAAAATCCTTCTCGGGCTCTTGCTACAAAAATTAAATCCCAGGGCATCAACACCCGAATCAATCGCAGTTTTAGCATCTCGCCAGTTCGTGATTCCACAGACCTTAACTCGCACAGTCTCACATCGCATGATATTGACCTTCTCGGAAGCTATTTTTTTTCGCAAGGTTCGCCGCACAGCAGCTCGCCTAAACCGACTCCCGGGTTTGCCATGGTCATCAGATGCTCGCCGACCAAAAATGCGTCAAATCCAACCTCGCGGAGCCGCAGAATATCAGCACGCGCATGAATGCCTGATTCACTCACAGCAATGCACTCCTCTGGAATGCTTTCCACCAGCTTTTGCGAAATCTCCAGCCGCACTTCAAATGTCCTCAAGTCGCGATTATTCACGCCAATAATTCGAGCGCCCGCATTCACGGCTCGCTCCACTTCCTCCGAGGAATGAGTCTCCACTAAAGCCTCCATCCCTAATTTCCTTCCCAATTCCAAAAGTTCGCGTAACTCCCTGTCGTCGAGAATCGCCACAATCAGCAAAAAGGCGTCCGCGTTAGCCGCCCGCGCTTCCCACACTTGCCATGGATCTATCACGAAGTCTTTTCGAAGCACAGGAATGTGCGTACTTTTCGCAGCTTCTTTTAAATCTCCGAGCGAACCCTGAAAAAATTCCTCCTCGGTCAGCACCGAAAGTGCCGCAGCACCGGCGGCTTCCATTTCCACTGCGAGTTTCGAGGGCTGATAATTCTCACGTAGCAACCCTCGAGACGGCGAAGCTTTTTTGAGTTCGGCGATTATGCTCACCTTTTCGTGTCGCAGCGCTCCAGCAAGATCACGCACCGGCGTAGATCTTTTTTCGACCGCAAGCTTCAACGCAACCTCTGGCAGCACGCGCTTTCGGTGTGCTACAGCCGCGCGCCGCCGCTCAACGATGCGCGCGAGAATGCTTTTTGTTGCCTCTTTCATTTCCATGCAGAGAGCCACGCCCGCCGTGCTTCACCAGCTGCGTAAGAAAAGACGCTAAAGTATGCTAGTCTGCGCGTTGGTACGCTGTCAATTTTTCACGCAAAGTCGGTCCCAAAGCTAATGGCTTCCACAGACCAGCAGCTAAAAATACTGAATGAGGCCATCGTATCGTGCTCCAAGTGTCCGCGCCTCGTGCGCTATCGCGAATCGGTTTCCCGTTCCAAGCGTCGCGCTTTCCAAAGTTGGGACTATTGGGGCAAGCCGGTTCCCGGGTTTGGCGATCCTAAGGCTCGGCTCTTTATCGTAGGACTTGCGCCCGCCGCCCATGGCGGAAATCGTACTGGTCGCACCTTCACCGGCGATCGTTCGGGCGATTTCCTTTTCGAGGCGCTCTACCGTTCCGGATTCGCCAATCAACCCACCTCGGTTCATCGCGACGATGGTCTTCGATTGATCAACGCCTACATCGGCATTGCTGTCCGCTGCGCTCCACCGGGAAATAAACCGCTGCCATCCGAACTCGCAAATTGTCGCATCTATCTCGAGTCGGAATTCGACTTATTGAAGCCAACGGCAGTCTTGACGCTCGGTAGAATCGCGCTGCGCGCTTATTTGCAGATTCTGAAAGAGCGCGGGCTGATTCAAAGCCACACGACCTTTCCGTTTTCCCATGGAGCTGTTTATCGGCTTCCCGCAGGCCTTCCTCGTGTTTTTGCCTGTTATCATCCCAGCCAGCAAAACACATTTACCGGCCGCTTAACGGCGAGTATGCTTGTCTCCTTGCTTCACAAGATTAAGGCCTATTTGCACGCCGCATGTCGGCAGTGACTTCTCTGTTTTGTCTTGTACCCACAACGCTATAAACTCTATTCCATTCTTTGGCCTGCAATAGAGATTCCTCATGTCTGCCGCTCAGGACTTCAAGCCGCAAAACAAGCGGCTCCACACATCATCCTGCCGCGGTGGCACCGGCTCGGCTTACGTCTATCAGCAAGAAAGCGCCCAATCAGTACAAACTGCGTCTTCACGTAATTTGAAACTTGGCTGTCGAGAAAAGGATCCCCTTCCATTCGCGACCTCTAATCGAAGCATTGCAACGGGAGTCTGAAAATCCGCAGAAGAATGAACTTATCTGGTTTCCTGCAGCTTATGCAAATGCGCTTCGAGGGAAGCGACATACTGGCGCTCCGCCTCCAGTTCCGCCTGCAGTTTTCTGACGAGCATCTCGATTCTTTGAATTTCCAATCGCAATTTTTGAATTTCACCGGCGGATGCCACAGCCCTTCCTTCGGCGCCCGCAGACGTTCCGTCATTTGTCCGGCCTGGCATAGAGAACGAAATGGCATCGGATTGAGCGCTAGGTTTCGGCGGCGTGAAAATTTCTGAAAGTCCCGCGCTTGCGGGGCGAGGCGCTGCTTCCCTAACAGACTCCTGCGCAGGAAGACTCTGCGGCTTAGGATTCAGAAGATTCCTCACCCGCGCGATCAGTTCCTGAGGCTGAAAAGGCTTCCGAATTAGCTCATCTGCGCGCGCGGCAATCGCCTTCTCCGCAACCGATCGGTCCACGACGCCAGACATCAAAATCACCGGCGTTTTGCTCAGTTGGGCATTCCCTTTAATTGTCTGGCAGACCTCATAGCCATCCTTACCGGGCATAATTACGTCCGTAATCACTGCGTCGGGTGCCGACTCACTGAACTGCGCGAGTGCGGATGCCGCATCGTGGCAGGCAATGACTCGCATGGATTCTCGTCGAAACGCCATTTTAATCACTTCCCGCATTGTTGCGCTATCGTCAATGAAATAAATTGTAGGAATTTTGGAAGATCCCTGGCCGGTGGAGTCGCTCATGATAGCTCCCATCCAGTTTTACCGCCGGCATGTGATTCCTCAGAAATCCGCGGGATTGCCGATTCGGGTGCCGTGGCAGATTCATTTTCTCCATGCGGCTGAGAGTTCAAAGACGCCTCATCGAGCTCGCGCATAGCATCCAGCATCAGATCAGTGCCCGAACGCAACACAGTTCGCTGCGCTGCGGTAACGCCATAAATAAATTTGTAGACGCCTTCTGCCACGCCTTCGCACGATTTGAGAATGTGAATTACCGCTTCGTCCCCGAAGAGTAATCCGCATTCCGCATGAGAGATCTCGCCCGCATCAAAGTAGATAACTCCGTCCGTTTCGCCCGCATTCACGTTTAATGCGCCTGTTTGCCGTGCCTGATTGAGCATCTGGATAACCCCCGGCAAGTCCATCCGCGAAAGGTCCCCGGTGAGCGCCGCCATCGAGTTCGGAACCATTTGCGTGGGCTGAAATCCTTGCTGATGGCTCAGCAAAAAAGCTTTCACATGCGATGCGATCTCCTGGGGACTCCGCCGGCGATCCACGTAATCGTCACATCCAGCGCGAAACGCCTCCATCAGCGCTTGATCGCCGCCCGCGCCAATCGCGATCAACGGAATCGCTGCAGTTTTGGAATCGCTGCGAAGAATCGGAGCAACTTCATATGCGCTCATTTCCCGGAGATTCGTAGCACAGAGCACCGCCACCGGACGGTTCCACTCCAGCATTGTTAGTGCGTAAGAGCCCTGAGAAGCCAGCAAAACCTCAAAGCCTTCTGATTTGAGCGCTGCGGCAAGCCTTTTGGAAAAATATACGTTACTATCAATCAAAACTATCTTCGGCGGTGCGCCTGCGGCACTCATCGCGCAACCTCCGCACGGAATTCTTGTGAAGACCCTCCGCTGAAGATCAGTTTGCCCAAATCTATGACTTCCAATCGGCCATCTGCAACGGGTATAAACCCTCTCCTGAATTGCGGCGAATTTAACTTATCCAGACGATCCGATGGAATTATCTCAAGAGGCGCCGAAACGAGTTCGCACTCGTCCGAGACCGGAATAGCGCAGCAACCGTGCACTCTCTCATGAGTCCATTCTGCAATCAGATAAAATCGTGGCGAAAAGGGAGCCAAGCCGAGCAACACCGCAGGTTCACAGACAGGGATAACTCGATTCCTCCGTACAATTACACCGCAGATCCAGCTTGTTTGGTGAGGAAAGGTTTGCGGCTTTTGCGCCGCGACGACCTCCACAACCGATTCGGCACCAAGCGCGAACCGCTCGCTTCCCATAGGCACGGTGATAAATGATTGTGTGGGCGCTCTCGCAATTGTGTTCATTGCATTTCCTCCGAGAGCGTCGCTTGTTTTGGGCCAGCCAATTCCACTTGGGTTTCAGTTCCTGCAGCACTGCCCCGAACAGCAGTAATTTCTTCTTCTGCGAGTAAGCCGGATGGATTGATGACAGGAATTACGTGTTCCGAAACGAACGTGATTCCTCGGTACCACTTCCGTTCCGCACCACGAAAACCGGCTGGCAGAGGCCTCAGACGGGAAATTGCCGCCATGCGATCAATTGATTCGACGAGCACAGCCACACCGGAATTTCGAAAAATCAACACTTGTTGCTCAGGCGATCGAGCCAGCCCAAAATGCGCCCAGCCGCTGATCACAAAAAACGTCTCACCTTCGCGCCGAAGCAAATACCGAACCTTCGGAACAATCGGCGGAATTCTCATTGCCCCTGCCAATACCGCATTTGTACTGCGAATTTCGAGAATCGCTCCGGCGCTCGCCGCTAAAGTTTGGCCGGAAATGGAAAACAGGATGACAGGTTCAGTACGGCTCGACCGTTGCAGATTCCGCGCCTCGTCAGAAGCTATGTTCAAGACAACACCGCCTGACCTGTGAGTGCCAGCTGACGAACCCGCTTCTCAATCGCTTCGGGAATTTCCATCAGCGGAAGAACTTGATTGACGAACCCTCCCTTTATCGCTTCCGCCGGCATTCCAAAAATCACAGAACTTGCCTCGTCCTGCGCAAAAACTACGCCACCGGCTGCGCGAATGGCCCGCGCACCTCGCGAACCATCGTTCCCCATTCCTGTCAACACTACGCCGGTGGTCAGCGACCCTCCGAATCCCGCGGCTGTCTCCATCGTCACATCAGCGCAAGGCCGATAGCCGCAAATGCGTTCACCAGCGTCCAGCACCATTCGACCTTCCGCCGAAATCCGCAGATGATGCGACCCCGGACAGACGTAAAGCGTCCCCGCGCACAGCGCCTCATTCTGCCCTGCCTCACGAACCTTCATCTCTGTTGCCGACGCCAGCTGCACCGCAAACTGGGCAGTAAAGTCGGGCGGCATGTGCTGAACGATCACAATAGCGGCTGGAAGATCCTTTGGGAATTGGGGCGCAATCCGCATAATGGCTGCGGGGCCGCCTGTGGAAGCAGCGAGTACGACGATCGGAAAACGACTATCCGGAGAAGCGGTCCGCTCAGGAAGCATTCTTTTAGAAACTGGCGTGGCTTTGCTGCCTTGGCATGCAGTCACGTGAGGCTTAGGACGCGCAGCAGTACGAACTACTCTTACTTTTGCCGCCATTCTCAATTTGCGGTTCAGATCGTCACCGATAGCGTTCATGTCCAAATCGACGCCGCTTGAGGGCTTGGAAATAAAATCGATTGCGCCAAGCTCCAGAGCGACGAGTGTACTTGCGGCTCCGTCGCGAGTTTCCGAACTGACAATGACAATCGGGCGCGGATTTTGAGACATAATTTGCTCCGTCGCTTGCAAGCCATCAACGTGCGGCATGTTGATATCCATCGTGATCACGTCGGGTTTAAGCGTAAGCGACATGGAAACGGCTTCGCGGCCGTCTTTTGCCTCGCCGACAACCTCCATCTGTGGATCCGCGCTTACAATGGAATGAAGCACCTTACGCATGAACGATGAATCGTCCACAATCAATACGCGCGTCCTTCTGGTGGCTTCGCTCATATTCAGCTGATCGGCACAGCCTGGCTGTGAAATGCCGATTTATCTAAACCGAGAACTGCTGAAACCGCTGCGAGCAACTGCTCTTCCTGTATTGGCTTTGTCAGAAATGCTGCAGCTCCTTCCTTTATGGCGCGGTCGCGATGCTTCGCTCCGGCGCGTGACGTGACGACCATCATCGGGATTCGCCGCGTCTCCGGATTCGACCGCAAATGGCTCATCAGCTCGTAGCCATTCATTCGCGGCATCTCGATGTCGGTAATGACTAAATGCGCGCCAAATTGCGTCACCAGTTCCGCGGCCTCAAGCCCGTCTGATGCCAGCAGCACGCGGTAGCCAGCCTTCTCGAGCATCCTACCCACAAACTTGCGAATGCTGATGGAATCGTCGGCGATGATGATTACGCGCTCTTTATGCACCTCGTCGATCACCTCGGCAGGAATGCTGCCCGAAGCGACTGCGGCCGCACCCGGCGCAAAAATGCGGGCGGCAGCCGCCGTGGTGCCGAGCACCGGTTGCCCTGAACCGTCTTGTGCGACGAGCCGCTGCAAATCAACCGCAAGAATTAAGCTGCCCTCGGGTGCAATTGTTGCGCCCGGAAACAAGCGGATATTCCGCAAAAAAAGTCCAAGGTCTTTAATCACTACTTCGTCCTTACGCAATACCTCATCAACCACAAGTCCCACCCGGCGACCAGCCACTTTTACGACCACCATGCGGAAATGGCCGTTGCTGGTCTCCAGAGGCGGTAAAGCAAGCCGTGTGTCCAGCCGCACGACGTCGATGATCTCGTCGCGAACTTTTGTGAGCAACTTGCCGCCAACATCCTCTATCTCTTCGGGGCGCAGACGGCGAATCTCCTCAACAAATCCGAGCGGCAGCGCAAAAACGGAAGAACCGCACCGTACAAAAAGCGCTTGCGAAATAATCAGCGTTAGCGGAACCTTGAGCGTAAAGCATGTCCCCTTGCCGATCTCGGAACGAATCTCCACTTCTCCATTCAGCGCATCCAGATTTGCACGAACTACGTCCAGCCCGACGCCTCGTCCCGCGAGTTCTGTTTTCTTGTCCGCAGTGGAAAAACCCGGGATAAACAACAGATTCCTCAGGTCCGATTCGCTCATCTGCCGCGCTTTCTCGGCAGTTATAAACCCGTTGCTGATGGCCCGCTCGCGAATTTTCTCCAGGTCAATACCGCAGCCGTCGTCTTGGACCTCAATGAAGATGTGGTTGCCCCGATGATAAGCGCGCGCGCCAACGCGCCCGCGCGGGTCTTTTCCCAGTAGCGTGCGCTCCGCAGGGGTCTCCACGCCATGCGCCACCGCATTTCGCACAATGTGAACCAGCGGGTCAGAAACCCGCTGCATAATGTTGTTGTCCAATTCTGTAGATGCGCCTTCAAGTGTGAACTCCACTTCCTTGCCAGACATTTTCGCAGCGTCACGAACGGTACGCGACAATCTGGTATAGAAGCTTCCGATCGGAACCATACGCGCCTGAGTGATCTCGTCTTGCAGGCGGTGCGCCAATTTCGTGAAATCGTCAATATCGCCATCCACCCGGCCTGTGAACCCACCCAATTGTGCGAGGACTTCGCCGACGTCGGCCGAAATTTCCGTCAGCGACCGCGACAAAATGTTAAAGTCATCGTACCGGTCCATTTCCAATTCAGTAAACTCTGCAAAGGGATCACGCAGATCTTTCGTGAAAGCGGCGCCGGAACGCGCTGCCATCGAAGCGATGCGCGACGAACCCAGCCAGTTGAATTCGTACTTATCCTGAAAGGCAGAAATTTTCTCCGAAAGGCGTTCCTTCGAAAACCGCAGAACTTCCACGAGTTTCTCCAGCTCCGCCAAACGACCGATCATGCGAGTGCGGTTGATAATCAGCTCGCCGACGGCATTCATCATCCGATCAAGCCGGTCAAGCGGAACACGGACCGAGTCTGGCCGGGAAGAGGGCCCATTCCCCGTTCTGACATTTTCTGATGCTGTCGCCTCCGCTGCGGCACCCGGTTCGGTGGAATTCAACCCGGCTTCCCAGGATGCCGCCTGAAGCATCGCGCTTCCCGTACTGGCTGGCTGCCGAGCCGTTTCGCTTAGTTCGCGGGGCAAGCACTCATCACCCCGTGAAAACAGCCCATCGATAACGGAGCGCGCAGAGCTTTCGTTCTCCCATTCCTGGTGTATACATTTTTTCAGGACGTCAGCGGATTTAAGACAGAAATCGATAGTATCGGGGGTTGCGGGCAGAAGGCCGTCTCGAATTTGGCCGATCAGATCTTCTATCTTGTGGGCAATCATTGATATGCGATGCAATCCGACCTGGGCTGCGGAGCCTTTCACCGTGTGAATGGCTCGAAATAGTCGGTTCACGTCGTCTGAATTCGGCTGCGCCTCCAGCGAGAGCAAACAACCCGTCATTTCCTGTAAATGCTCATCCGCCTCAGGAAGAAAGTACTGCATGACTTCGCTTGCAACCTCATCGTCCGATGGCAGGCTGTCATAGAAAGAGACCCGACCCGCATTCGGCGCAGATGGTGAACCTTTCGCGTTTACAACCGGAGGCTGGACTCGCTGGCTCCAGGCTGAAGGATTTTCCGGAAAGGCAAATGAATAGCGCTGCTTAAAAGACTGAATGTCGGCCTCTACTTCGCAGGCGTTATCGCTGATTTCCAGCAAATCAAACTCCAGCACCGAAATTGCGTCGGACAAAAATTCGGTCAGTGGCGCTATTGTGTCTGCATTGATTGTCGCGTTGCGCGCGTACTGGAAAATATGTGCGAGCTTGCCCGCGATTTCTGAAAGTAGAGGAAACCCATAGGTGGCAGATGTGCCCGCAAGATTGTGAGCGGCAATGTACAACCGCTCGACATCCGCGGAATTCGGCTCTGGTTCTTGAAGAATGCCCGAATACTCCCGCAGGAACTGCAGTTGTTCCGATGCTTCCTGTAGGAACAGTTCGATTGCACCTTTGGCAGGTTCGCTCACACTGCCCCCTCCAAAAGCGCCGCTCCGCGGTAAATCATTTCGCCCGCGGGCTTACGATAGAGAATGCAGTCGCCGCAGACGACAGATTCGAACTTTACGGCCGCATTCGCGATGGATTCAGAGTGCCCAAGAAACAAATAACCGCCGGGCTCGAGATACTCATAGAAATGCTGAATGAGAGAATTCCGCCGAGCCTCCGAGAAATAAATCATGACGTTCATGCAGAAAATACAATCCAGACGGCCAAGGTAAACCGCTTGAGCAAGATTCATCGGTGCAAATGAAACCATTCGTCGAATGCGGGGCTTGACCACGTGTTCGTTGCCGGAAAATGAAAAATAGGTTTCGAGTTGCCGCGGGGAAACATGGCCGAGACTCCTTCGCCGGTACGAGGCACGCTGAGCACACTTCAGGGCCTGCTTGCTGATATCCGTCGCCAGAATTTCAACATTCCACGCGTCCGCGAACATCAAGGCATCTGCTATGGAAATTGCAATCGAATAGGGTTCTTCTCCCGTGGCGCAGCCGGCGCTCCAAATGCGAAGCGAGCGCGGGTTCTCCCAGAACTTTTTCATGTGCAACTCCGGAAGAACTTTCCGCTGAAATGCCTCGTAAACAGCAGGGTACCGAAAGAACGACGTTTCCTGAGTGACCAAGCGCTCCACAAGCGCGTCGTATTCCACATTCGACGACTGTAGCGCCCGAATCAGCTCTGTTCCGTTCGCAACATTTTTTGTGGAGAGATGTTCGCGCACACGCGCAGAAAAGAAGCGCTCGCGCGTGGAATCGAACAATATTCCGGAACGCCGCTCAATAAGCGCGCGAATTTCGTCCAGTTCGTATTCGGTTATCAATGGTACGGCGCTCTTCATGGCAGCTTCTCAAAAGCAGCTTCTCTTTGCGCTATCGCCTTGCGCCGCTCGCTACCGGCTCAAGCCGCGAGTCCGCGCCGGCTCCGGAGCTCGATCCGTTCTTTGATTTCGACCGGAACTGAGCGAGAGATTCGTTGAGTTGCTCGGAAAGCTTGACCATGTCTCCAACGGTCGACACGGTCTGTCGTGCGCCTTGCGACGTTTGACGGGTGATCCCTGAAATAATTTGCATCGCATTGGCCACACCTTCCGTGCCGCGCACCTGCTGCTTTGAGGCCAGCGAAATTTCCTGAACCAGTTCCGCGGATTGCCGGACAACGCTCGAAATTGCCTCGAGCGCTTTGCCGGCTTGATCCGCCAGCCCTGCGCCGACTTCTACTTCCTTTGTGCCTTCTTCCATGACGACTACAGCCTCGTTCGTTTCTGCCTGAATCGCTTTTATGAGGGCCGCAATATCCTTCGTTGCACTGCGAGAGTGCTCCGCGAGTTTGCGAACTTCGTCCGCAACGACGGCGAAACCACGGCCTGCGTCCCCGGCGCGCGCTGCTTCGATGGCGGCATTGAGAGCCAGAAGGTTGGTTTGTTCGGTGATGTCGTTAATTACATTGATGATTTCGGAGATTTCTAATGAGCGGTCGCCGAGCGACTTAATCTTTTTCGCGGTTGCTTGCACGGACGCGCGAATGCGCTGCATTCCATCGAGCGTGTCGCGAACCGCGCGGTTGCCTTGCTCCGCGGCATCGAGTGCCCGGCGTGCGGCCTCCGCACTTGCCTCGGCGTTGTTCGACACCTGCTTCATCGACACTGTGAGCTCTTCCACGGCAGAGGAGGTATTCGTAATCTCCTGGTCCTGCTGGGTCGCACCTGCGGTCATTTCGTCGGCGGCGATAAGAATGTGGTTTGCGCTGCTGTTTACGTCGATTGCCGCCTTCCGGACGCGCTCAATAAGCGCGGTGAAGTTGTCGAGCATCAAGTTTACCGAATCAACCACATTCCCAAGCGCGTCATTGGTGACTTTCCCGCGCAAGGTCAAATCGCCGCGAGACACCTGATTAATGAGGTTTAACAAATCGGTGATGCTGCGCTGCAGGGATTCTGAGGCATCCTGATTCCCTCCGGAACGCGCCAGTTTTGCCGCGCTGCGATTCAGATTCTCGGCGATAAAACCAAATTCGTCCGAGGACGAAATTTCCGCTTTGGCGCGCTGGTCGCCGGACGCAAGCTTCTCTGAGAATCTTGCGAACTCTTGTAGCGGCGCGATGACCCGTTTCGAAAGCACAACTGCGTGCAGCAAAAATGTGCCCACGATCAGCGCACCGGCAGCGATCAGGCTTGAAGTTGCACTGGCGGGAAGGGCGGAAAAATTCGCCAGTGACTGCCCGTTTGCCGCGACACCGGCGCGAAACGCCAGCACAAGCACCGCGCCGAGAGCCGCCGCATCCCACAAAATCAGCATCCACATCGTCGAGCTAATCCGCGATTTCATGCCATCCTCCAAAAATCGAAACGCCTTTCGGCCTTTGGCCCCATCGGCTGTTTCCTTTTCAACACATCACACAATTCCAGAACGTCAGATAACCGGAACAGGAAACACTTCGAGCAACTTTTTTAAATCGAGCACCAGTGCCAAACGGTCATCGTGCCGCAGCATGCCGCGGCAGTGTGGTATTTCACTCGGGATGTGCTCGAGCAGCGCATCATCCGCGACCGTATAGGTTCCAATCACTTCGTCCGCAGCGATGCCAATCCGAATCGTTTCCGCGCTTGTTTCGTCCTGCACCGATGCGATCACTACATTTCGGGGTAGCAGGCCGGTTCGCCGTCCTTCGGTGAATGCAATGTCTATGAGCGGCACAATCGAACCTCGCAAATTGAAAACGCCGACCAGAAACGAAGGCGCCAGCGGAACACGAGTAACAACAGGCCAGTCCACAACTTCCTCGATGCCCAAAATCGTAAGGCAAAAGCGTTCGCGGCCGGCACGGAATACGCAATACTGGCTCTCCAGAACATTTTCCACGACGGAATCCTGCTCGGCCGATTCCTCGAGATCCGCCAATTCGTCAGTATCGCGAGAAATAAAGCTGCTGCGCACCTCCTCGCTTGGTGCAGAAGAATTCGCTTCACGAATGTCGTCAGCCATCAAGCAAATCTCCTTACGGTTTCGAGCAACTCTTCCGAAGTGAAAGGTTTGCCAATGTAAGCGTCCGCTCCTTGCTGCTGCCCCCAAAACTTATCGCTGGAAGTGTTTTTTGAGCTGACCAGGATCACCGGAATGCTCCCAAACAGTTCGTTGGATTTGAGGTCACGACAAATTTGGAATCCGTTTCGCTCCGGCATGACGACATCGAGTAATATCAATCCCGGGTGTTCGATCGTAATGGTCTCCTCGATGCGCAGCGGGTCGCTCAGACCTATCGAGAGGTAGCCTCCCTGTTCGAGAATTCCCTGCATCATTTTTACCGCCGCCTGTGAATCGTCAACGACGAGCACTTTCTTCAGCACACGGGCCTCCGGACCTTATGTCACATACAGAAGACAAGATCACCGCACAAGCTGACGTATCAACTTAAGCAAACCACGCATTCACGTTGCGTCACGATTGCGCTTCTTCGATTGCCGAGAGCAACCGTCGAGCTGTAATTCCAAGATTCACAGCGGCCTCCGTGTTCTTGGCCTGCTGAGCCTGATCCACGCGTTGCTGCAGGTACTTCATTACTTCGCGTCCCAGCCCGATTAGGTCACTCAGTTTTGCGCTGCTGGACGCTTGCTTTTCGGCCCGAGCTAGAACGAGCAGCGCACGCGCAGCAACGCCGCGGCGAAGATCCTCCGATAGTTGACCCCCTTCGCTGAGAAACGCATTCACTTCCCACGCAGACAGCAAAACGCGCGCGTCACCAAGCACAACGGTGCTCATGGAGCGCCCTTTTGCCGGAGGCGCTTCGATCAGTTGCTGCCAAATACGTTCCAGGCAGCTCTCTAGCACTGGTGAAAGGGCTATGCTTCCGTTGAGGCGCTGGCGAGTTTCTTTCTTTTCCTTCGGATTCGCTGCTGTGACCGGCTGGTTTTCAGGCCGGTCTTCGTGACTTTGTGCAACTTTGCCCTCTAAGACAGTTCTGCTTTTTCGTTCCAGGTCGGCAGTCGAAGCCAATTCGCCATGCCCGGCGGTTGATTTCTGCGGAGCCGCATTATCTTGCGATGCAGGATGCCTCGCGGTTTCAGGACTTTCGGGATGCTCCTTCTGCGCAAAACCTGGTCCGGAAAAACCCGTAAAAACTTTCTCGGCGCCAGTTTGAAAAATCTTCAGCGGCGGCGCGCTCTCACTTCGAATTTCGCTGGGAACTGGGCACTCTTGCGCCGGTTCAATTTGTTGCACAGCGCTCAGGGAGCTTTCGACAGCTGCGCGAATTGCAAGCAGTTGTTCGAATGTGCGATTCGCTGACTCCTCCACGTAGTCCGCCGAAATCGGCTGCCGCCATGCGAGCGCAATTTCACGTAGATGGTGCGTGCTTTCCTCCTCTCCCATCCCCGCGCTGCGGCAATCCACAACAGAGATGTTTTGTCGTTCAAGCGCCGCCAGTCCCTCGCGGATGGCCCGCAAATCGGAATGGAGCAGTCGGAAGAACGAACGCCGTGCCAAAAAATTGAATCGAGTGAACGCCACCAGCGCGGCCGGATCATAGAACATGAAGCCAGCCGCGTCCTTCAACTTGCGCCCTTTCTCCAACAGTTTGGCGGCAAAGACAGGTTTCAGCCCGTCGCACTTCTTCATCGAGTCCAGAATCTCATTCAGCGGTTCGCACCATTCGAGCTCAGTGGGGTCAGCATCAAGTAAAACGCCGTGAAGCACCTGTGCAACGTCAGCAAGCGTGATCTCACAGGAATAAAGATCCTCGGGCGCGCACAATGCAAAGTACGTCGCAAGCAAAAGATCAACATTGTCGCGATCCGTTGCAGTTTTTTCGCTACGACGCAATAGCCGCAGGATAAGAGCCCGCAATGATTCCGGTCTAATGTCTTTTATGGAATGCAACAGTTGACGCAGTTGGTTCGTTCGAATTTGCGAATCCATCTCGCCGAGCCAAAATACAACTCTTTCAAAAACATCTGAGGCCGGGCAAGCAGCAGATAAGGACGAATCACGTATCGGAGGCACCGACAAATGAAACTTCGTGGCCAGATATGAATAGAGTGGGTAGACCTCACGCGCCTCCGCCCATGCCGCTGCAATCGCCTCAGCCCTCTGGCTCAAGGACCCATGTTTCTCCGCGTCTAACGCCGTATTGCCAAGCGGTTTAGTCATTGGCAATCCTCAAAACCACACCCCGCCCTCTGCATGCACATAGAGAAAAGCACGCTGGCAGCCAAAAGGGTCAAGCCCTGATCTGATCTAAGTGGTTAAGAATCTGCCGATATCAATCGCCAAGGCGGAAAGAGAACGTCAATTCGTCTCAAACTGCGACAAGTCTGTCTCAAGCCTGAGGTATTTACGAGCAGGGACCTTGCATCTGCGACCGGTTTCGACCCAAGAGCGAGTTAGTTCGTGCTGGCAGATCCTTCAGGCACTACCGCTCGCCGCGGCCGCAATGGAATTTGATACTGCTTAAGTTTGCGATAGAGCGTGGCGCGGCTAATGCCAAGCATTTTACCGGCCAATGCTTTGTCTCCTCCAACCTCCTCAAATACCCGCGTGATGGTCATGCGTTCCATATCAGCAAGGGCGCTCGACCCAAGCGCGGCCGAACCTTCATCTGCGGCCTGTCTTCCGTATGCCGAAACCACTGCTGGCGGTAAGTCAACCAATTCGATCGAGCTGCGGTTACCCAGAGCCAGCGCGCGCGCAACGGCGTTTTCGAGCTCGCGAATGTTGCCCGGCCAATTGTATTGCAAAAACGCCTTCATCACCGAGTTGCTGAGCCTAATGTTTTCTCCCGCCGCGTGCCGTTCCAGAAAGCATCGAACCAGAGCCGGAATGTCCGAGCGCCGTTCCCGCAGCGCCGGCATGTGAATCGTGACTACATTCAGGCGGAAGAATAAATCTTTGCGAAAGGAGCCGGCCCGATACGCACTCTCTAAATCGCGATTTGTGGCGGCAATAATACGCACATCTACGGGGATTTTTTCATTCGCTCCTACGCGCCGAATCTCCTTTTCCTGAAGAACGCGCAACAACTTCGCCTGCATCTCGAGAGGAAGCTCGCCAATTTCATCAAGGAAAATCGTGCCTCCGTTTGCCGCTTCAAAAAGACCCGATTTCGATTTCAGAGCGCCGGTGAATGCCCCCTTTTCATATCCAAAAAGCTCGCTTTCCATCAGCGTGGGAACCAAAGCGCCGCAATCAACTGCCACAAACGGCGCCTGCGCCAATGGGCCTCGAAAATGAATCGCTCGGGCCACAAGCTCCTTCCCTGTTCCGCTCTCGCCTGTGATGAGCACCGGAGCTCCCGAATCTTTCAAACGCGAAATCATCCGCAGCACATCTTGAATTTTTGTTGAGTTGCCTACAATGCCATCTAATCGCGCGTTGGCCTCAACGCGCTCTCGGAGAAACTGATTCTCAGCCGTCAGTTGAACTTTTTCCGTCATTCTTTGCAGCAAAGCGCGCAATTTTTCAGCGCGAAAAGGTTTCTCAATGTAGTCGTAAGCACCCAGTTTCATCGCATCAACAGCCGATTCCACTGTACCGTAGCCAGTCATGATCGCAATTTCCGTGGTCGGCCGGATCTGCTTGATTCGGCGAAGCAGCTCAACGCCGCTCATTTGGGGTAATTTCATGTCGGCGATGACCATTTCCGGAGACATCGACTCAATGACCGACAGAGCAGCCTCGGCGCTCTCTGCTTCCGTGACCGCGAGATTCAGTTTTTCCGCAATAGTGGAGCACAGTCTTCGAATAGAGACTTCATCGTCTACGACAATCAGGCGAAGTTTTGACTGATTAGGCATCGGCGAACACTTGCTCTTCCAGCGCTTTGCCGCCCTCAGTCGGGATGGGCAACTGCACAAAAAATGTGCAGCCTTCCCCGCTGGCATTATTGCTGCAAGAAATCTGGCCGCCGTGCTCTCGAATGATTCCATAGCAGATGCTCAAGCCCAGCCCGGTGCCCTTTCCCGCCTCCTTGGTTGTGTAAAAAGGTTCAAAAACCTTCACCGGATCCGATATCCCGGTTCCGTTATCGCAAAATGCAATTTTCACCAAGCCGTCTCCCTGGCACGTCTCGATTACGATTTTTCCATCTCTCCTGGTCTGATGAACAGAATCGTAGGCGTTATGTAAAATGTTCATGAAAACCTGCTGGAGCTGCTGTGCATCGCCACAAATTAAGGGCAAACGGCTTCCAAATCTCTCGATGATTTGAATTCCCTCCGCTGTGGGAATACAACTTCGAAGCTGCAGAGCTTCGCGCAAAATCGTATGCACGTCCACAGGTTTGCGCTTGACCGGCATTTCGCGCGCGAATCTCAACAGATTCTGCACAATGTCCCGGGCGCGCTCAGCCTCCTTTGAAATGATGCTCAATTGCTCCTTTTCCGGCCTCTCCAGATTCCCTTCTTCGAGAAGGAGGTCGGAATACCCGACAATCGCGGCGAGCGGATTATTGATTTCATGCGCTACGCCAGCAACCAACTGTCCAATCGCCGCCATTTTCTCACTGTGGCGCAATTGTGATTGGAGAACGGCCGCTTCTGTTATGTCTGTGATCACCGCTATAATACTATTCACGCCTCCGCGGTCGTCGCGCATCGGACTGAGGGTCATCGAAAAGTGGCCGATATTGCGATTCCCGCGCCGCATAGGCAATTCCAGGTTTTCTGTGGCCGTTCCCCGAACCGCCGCCTCGAACGCACCTTCAAATACGCCCCTGCGATCGGCGGGAATAAAATTGGAGAGTTTACTGCCGATGAGACTCTCTCTCTTATAACCCGATTCATAACACTGGCGGTTCGCATAACTCACCAAACCAGCCGTGTCCAGCACGACGATCATGCTTTGCGTGCTGTTCAGCACTTTTTCATTAAAGTCTCTTTCGCGCTGAAGCTGAACCTGATATCTGCGCTGCTCGGTAACGTCTTTGAGCACGTGAATCGTTCGCGAGCCTTCGTCCATTATCGAACCGATTCGCGACGTGGAAATTAACAGCGCCCGCGCGCCGGATGTTACCACCGGCCCTCCCCTGCTGGATTCTTCGTATCGGCAGAACGGACATCCGGCGCCAGGGCCGCCCGGCACAATGCCCGCGAGAACCTGCGCATTTTTTCCAACCAGTTCCGACGGCACCGATTGTAGCTCGCTCGCCAGCGAGCGGTTGATCCGAAGAATAACATTCGATGGATCGTGCGCTACGATGAAGTCTGAAATAGCATCGAAATCTTCAACCCACTGGCGCTTCGAGTGCTCAATCCGTGAGAACAAACGCGAATTTTCAAGCGCGACGGAAGCATGACTTCTGAGAGTTTCGAGCATTTCTTGGCGTTCCCGCATCGGCCGGCCCGCGCAATTGAGCAAACACAAAGCGCCCAGCAGGTCCCCGCTTGTCCCGGTCAAACGCACGATCGAAATTCGCCGCCAATCGGCGAAATCGCCCACAAGAAGCTCTTCGGCCTGCCCCTCGAAAGTTTCCCGGGGGTTCTTGCGAACATGAGTGGTAAGCGCTTCGTTTAGCACTCGCCAGTCAAAATTCACCTTCCGCCGACCGAGACCCGCTGCGAACACGGTTTCCATACGCTGGTTGTGCGCCAGAGCCACCGCCACGCTCTGGGCCTTCATGAGGCGCCCTGCGCGGACTGCAAATTGCGCTACAAACTCAGGCAGTCGCAATGACGGCTTCGGATCTGTGAAAGTTTCGGATGGACGCGACACAGAATCCGGTCCGCGTTCCGGACACGGGGCGAATCGCGAGCTTGCACGCATGGAGGGTCGGGGCTTGCGCGCTGTCATACGTAAAATCTTGGCTTCAACTCACCCTAAACCCATTTCTCATTTTGAGTCAACCAACCTTGCGCGCTACAGTGCCGAAACGTAACCTGGCTGACTTCTCTCATTTTGAGACAGTAGCGGCATTGGCCACAAAGCTTTGAGACAAGAATCCGAGCATTGCATTGATGCATCTCCAGTTCTCGAATCAGCTAAGTAATTCTCTTTATTAGGCTTACCAAACATCCCGTTTTAGTACTAAAACTGGCAGGCCCCGTGCACTTCAACTCCAGGATTTCTAGGTTCCTATTAAGGAGACCGCTAGTGTCCTTCAGTTCCAAGCTCACCAGATTTGTCGTCGTTGTTTTAGCTGCGGGAGCTTTCTTGCTGTTGCCATGGACTGCCCTGGCTCAGGATTCCGCTGCAAAGAGAAAAGTCAGTCGCCGGGTCGTTCCTGAGTACCCCGCGATTGCGCGTCAAATGAACATAACCGGGAAAGTCAAAATCGAAGCCATGGTCGCGCCTGACGGCCACATAGAAAGCACGCATGCCCTGGGCGGCAGCCCGTTGTTAATCCAAGCTGCTTTGAAGGCTCTGAAGCAGTGGAAATATGCACCTGCCAAAAAAGAAACCACCGAGATCGTGGAGTTCGATTTCAAAGGTCAGTAAGACCTCGATTGCGAAGCGCTGGGCTGGCGTTTGCGCCGGCGCCGGAGGCAGATGGGCATGACGATTGGCAAAAAGCTGTACGTAGGATTTGGATCCATTCTTCTGCTGTCTTCGATTGTTTTCGTTGTGAATCTTTCCGCCATTTTCCGCGAGCACTCCGTCCAGGATAAGGCCGCCGCTACGCTGCGAAATGTGCAAACCATCGAATCGGTCCGCTACCAAATGATGCAAGCGCGTCTCGACTTGCGAAATTTTCTGCTGAGCGGCGATCCGGCGTTGGAGGCTCAAACCAACAAGCAGGAAGCCGATTTAATGGATTATCTCGCTCAGGCTGAGGCGAACACAAAGAGCAAAATTTTGCGGCATGCGCTGGTTCAAGTGGGCGCCATCGAAGAAGATTGGAATCACAATTTCGCGCAGCCGCTGATCGACAAACGCCATCAGGTGGATTCCGGCAATACGACTGTTTCAGACCTGCAGGTTTATTATCTCGAAAAAACTCCGGGAGCTTGGGTAAAAAAGTCGGTCAAAGTTCTCGATAGTGCGAACAGCGAAATCCGTCACTCTCTCGAAATTGCCAACGCCTCCGCCGCCCGCGCTCGGTCAATCAGCACGATCGGCAGCTCTGCGGGAATGATCATCGCAATTCTTCTGGGATTAGGAATCGCATTCTACACCGCGAGGTCAATTAGCGAACCGCTGGATCACTTGATCGAAGTAGCTCACGAAATCGGGAGCGCGGGCGATTTGGATCATCAGATTGATATTCACCGGGATGATGAAATCGGTAAGCTCGCCAATAATTTCCGTTCCATGGTCACCCACCTCAAACGCATGGCTGACGTTTCCGCCTCTGTCTCAAGAGGCGATCTTGGCCTCGAAGTGGAACCTCTTTCAAAACGCGACACCATGGCCACCGCATTCGCGCACATGGCTCGGGGCCTTCGCGAGATTGTCCGTCGTGTCCGCGATACCGCCGCGCAAGTGGCTGCCGGCGCAAATCAAATGGCCGCCGCTTCGGAGGAGACTGCGAAGATCAGCGTGCAGGCGGCATCAGCAATTGATGAAGTGACCAGCACCATGCATGAAATGAGCATCAACGTGCAGAACGTCGTCAAAAACACTCAGGTTCAGGCCTCCAGTGTTGCGGAAACCTCTGCTTCCATCGAGCAAATGGTTGCATCCATCCAGCGCGTTGCCGACACGGCAAAGATTCTTCTCGACATCTGTCACCGCTCCCGCACCGAAGTGGAAACCGGGATTGCTGCGATGGAGAAAACGACTGACGGGCTCAATCGCACAAATGCCTCCATCCAATCCTCGTCTGAGATTATCGGGGCCCTCGGCAAACGCGTCGACAATATTGGAAAAATTGTGGAGGTGATTGACGACCTCGCCGAACAGACGAATCTCCTCGCCCTGAACGCCGCGATTGAAGCAGCTCGTGCAGGTGAGCACGGCCTCGGTTTCGCAGTTGTGGCCGACGAGGTCAGGAAACTGGCGGAAAAATCCACGCAATCGACGAAGGAAATTGCTGAGCTCATTCAGGGCATTCAAGAAGAAGCCCGCCAGGCCGTAAATAACATGACCACCAGCACGCAAATGGTTCAGCAAGGCCTGCTTCTCGGCCTGGACCTCAATAAAGCTTTTGGGAAAATCTCCAATGTCGTTACGGAAGTTTTCAAATTCGCCCAAGAAATCGGCGCCGCGACTACCGAACAATCAAGCGGCTCATCACAGATAGCCAAAGCAACGACTCGCCTCACCGAAATCACCCAAGAGATTAATTCCTCGGTTGAAGAGCAGGCTTCCGGAGCGCAGGGTGTGGTGCGCGCCATGGAAAAAATGCGCGAGCTCGTCCAACAATCTACCTCGAGTTCCACCGAACTCGCCGCCACCGCCGAACAAATGTCCAAACTCTCGCGCGTGCTTCTGGAGAGCATGAATCGTTTCCGCATCGAAAGAAAACCGGCCGATTACCGGCAGAACTCCCTAAGCAGCCGGGACGAAGACAGCTATTTGGAGGCCGGAGAGGAACACGAATCCGCGGTGATTCCCGCCTAATTGCCCGAACCATGCCCAAAGAGCTCCAAATTGTCGGATTGCGAGTCGGTCGCGAGACGTATGGAGTTCCTATTTCTATGGTCCGCGAAATCGTGCGTGTGCCGGAAATTACGCCCGTGCCCAACTCTCGTGAATTTGAAGGCGTCATCAACCTGCGCGGAAAAATTATTTCGGTGATGGACCTGCGTAAGCAATTCGGCGGAACGAACCTTGAAGCCGACAAAAAGAATCGCATCGCGGTGATTGAATTAGAGGATCGCACCGTCGGCCTCATCGTCAACGCCGCGTCCGAAGTTTTGAAGCTTCTTCCTTCGGAAATCGAGCCGCCCAGCTCGGCATTCCTAAACTGCGAGACCGATTACGTCACAGGCGTGGGTAAACTGAAAGACCGCCTCATCATTCTGCTCGATTTGAAGCGCTTTTTCGCAACGCTCCAAGCGCGCACCTTGACTCAGGCCGGCGCTCCCGTGCTGCAGGCAGTTTCTGAAAGCTGATTTTAGGAGAGGTGTAGCAGAGATGGCCACGTTCACCATGCCGGTAACACTCACCGAACCTGAGCTCAAGCTTCTGCAGACCCTTGTTTATCAAGAGTGCGGCATGTGTTTCGACGAGCACCGGATCCATTTTCTATGCGATCGCCTGCACCGCCGCCTGAAGGCCTGCAATATAGACTCCTTCTTCAACTATTACCGCTTGCTCACCAGCCGCGAAGGCAAAAAGGAACTCGCCGCGCTTCTCGAAAACCTCACCGTGAACGAAACCAGCTTCTTCCGGAATTTGCCGCAGTTGCAGCTTTTTTCAAAGGTCATACTCGAAAACCTTCTGCGAAACAAGCAGGAGCGCCACGACTATTCCCTCCGCTTTTGGAGCGCCGGCTGCTCCACCGGCCAGGAGCCCTATACGATTGCCATCGCCGTTTCGGACGCTCTCGCCTACTACTTTCTGCGCAACCCCCTCCCGTTTGATTTGCCATCGCCCAGGCCGCTCATTCCTCCGCCGTGGAAGGTCGAAATCGTCGCTTCGGATATCAGCTACTCCGCGCTCTTGCAAGGCCAGCAAGGCATATACACCGAAGCGCAAATGGAGCCGGTCGATTACACCTGCCGGCTGCGATACTTCGAGAAGCAGGGCGACAAATACGCTGTAAAACCGGCCTTGAAAAGCTTGCTGCAGTTCGATTTCCACAATTTGAAAACCGAATTCCTCCCACAGCGCAATGACGTTATCTTTTGCCGCAACGTCATGATCTATTTCGACGAAGCGGAGCAGAAACGTCTCATCGAAAAATTTTATCGTTGCTTGAATCCCAACGGATATCTGTTCGTCGGGCATGCCGAGAGCCTCTTCGGCCTCAGCGCCAAATTCAAAATGATTCACGAAAATAACGGCACCGCATACCAGCGCCTGGAGAATTTGTCATGAACTCCTTCTCTGACGAGCGCCCCGCCGAGCTGCGTGAGCTTTTCTTCGAAACCGCCGACGAAATCCTGCAACAACTCAATGAGTCCGGATTGCAGCTTGAAAGTCATCCGGGCGATGGCGAAATCACTCGCAATATTCGACGTCTGGTCCACACGCTGAAGGGCGACTCTGCCGCGTGCGGCTTTCGTGAACTGAGCGGGCTCGCGCACGAATTGGAAGATGCTCTCAATCCGGCTTCCTCAGCCGCCGCGCACGAGCAGATCGTCAGCGTCATTTTCGCCGCAGCGGATGCGTTTCGAGATATGCTTCGCGCCTATCACGACAATCTTCCGTTAAATTCATGCGAGGAACTTCGCCGCCAGATTCAGCATCTCCTCAATTCCGATCCACAACCCTCGCCGGCTTCTCAAAAATCAAAACGCGCCGCCACAGCGATCCACTGGACTGCCTCAGAATTAATGCAAATCCAGCAGGCGCTCGATGCCGGCGGCCGCGTCTGCAACATATCGCTGGAGCTCGAGCCGCAAGTTGAAATGCCTTCCGCCGCTTTTCAAATGGCCCACGGAATTCTGCGCAGCTTGGGCACCATTCTGGCGATGCACCCACCCGATGTCTCAAGCGCACAGCACATTTCGCGCATTGAGGCTGCCCTTCTCACCAACCACACGCAAAAGCTGCTCCTGCAAAAATGCAAAATCCCTGCCGTTATTGCCAGAGTGGACGTGGATGAACTCGACCGCGGTCCGCAACCGCGCACGCCGCCCCAAAACGCGCCGCTCCAATTGCATTGTGAAGGTCAGCCTGGCGACAAGGAAGAGAAGACCCCGCGCGATTCGGCTCTCATTCACGCCTCTCGAAATGACGCGCCGGTATCCACTCGCACGCCAGGCCGTACGCTGCGCGTCGACGCGGAACGTATCGATACGGTCATGAATCTTGTGGGCGAGCTGATTATCGGGAAGTCCATGCTCCACCGCATCATGCTCGAATTTGAAACGCGCCACGGCGGCGATCTTCTGCGAAGCCGATTCGCCGACGCCCTCGCCATCCATTCCCGCGTGTTGCAGGAACTTCAGCACTCCGTCATGAAGATTCGCATGGTTCCCATCGAGCAGCTGTTTCAGCGTTTTCCGCGCATGATCCGCGATGTCGCAAAATCGTGCGGCCGGGATGTCTCCGTCGAAATTTCCGGTGAGGCCACGGATTTGGACAAAAGCATTCTTGACGCTCTGGCCGAACCTCTTGCGCATCTCGTTCGCAATGCGGTTACTCACGGCATCGAATCTCCTGATGAGCGCCAAAAACTCGGTAAGCCGGCCTGCGGAACGATCCGTCTCAATGCCTTTCATCAGGCCAGTCAAATGATCATCGAAATCTCCGATGACGGCCGCGGCATTGATACCGGGAAAGTGATTCGTCGCGCCGTCGAATGCGGCAAAATTTCCGCTGCCGATGCCGAAAAACTGCCCGAAAAGGACGCCATTCGCCTGATTTTTCAACCGGGCCTGAGCACCGCCGATGAAATCACCGAAAACAGCGGACGCGGTGTGGGAATGGACGTTGTTGCCGGCGCCCTCGAGCGCCTCAAAGGTAGCGTCGAAGTTCACACCTCTCGCGGAGCAGGCACAAAGTTCACTCTAATCCTCCCTCTCACGCTCGCCAGTATTCACGCGCTTCTTTTTCGACTCGGTGGCCGGCTCTTTGCCGTCCCACTGTCGAGCGTGGTCGAAGTGGGCCGTATTACCGGGGACGGAATCCATCTTGTGGACAACCGGCCGGTCATGCGTTTCCGCGAACAATTGCTCTCCGTCGTTTCTTTGTACCATGGGCCACGCGCAGTCTCCGCCGAAAAAGCCTTCACGGTAGTCATTGCCGCCGGAGAGCGCAAATTTGCTCTTCTGGTTGATTCCATTTTTGGCGAAGAGGAGCTCGTCGTGAAATCCCTCGACGAGAGTCTGGCTGGAGCCGACCTTGTCAGCAGCGCCTCGATTTTGGGGGATGGAACCGTCGTACTGATCCTGAATCTCGCCGCCGTAGTCAATCAGATTGGGCGGATGCCCCTTGAGGCCATCGCATGAGCGAACCGATTCGCGTTCTCGTTGTGGACGATTCCGCGCTCATGCGCAAGCTGATACCTCAGATTTTAGAGAGGGACCCGAGCATCCACGTAATCGGCACCGCTATGGACGGCGCATTCGGCCTCAAAAAGATTGAAGAATTGAAACCCCACGTCGTGACGCTGGACCTCGAAATGCCGCGCATGGACGGTATCGCCATGCTGCGTGAACTCACCCATCGCTATCGCCTTCCCGTCATACTTTTCAGCGCGCATTCCCGGCAGGGCGCGCAGGATACGCTAAAAGCCCTCTCACTCGGCGCCTTTGATTTCGTCGCCAAGCCGTCCAGCGCAACTTCGGGCCAATTGGATGAAATTGCGCAGGAACTCACTCTGAAGGTAAAGGCTGCGGCCATGTCGCGTCTGCCGGATCGCGTGAGGGAAGTTTCGCATCCTCGTCCGCGCCCGCGTTCTGAAAAACAAAAATCGCAGCGGCCGCCCTCGCGCGTCGTGGCCATCGGGATATCGACCGGCGGCCCAAACGCGCTCGAGTACATGCTTTCTCAGATTCCTGCCGACTTCGCCGGTTGCCTTCTCATCGCTCAGCACATGCCTGCCGGATTCACTGAGATGCTCGCGAAGCGTTTGGATGAAAGTTCGTTCCTGGAGGTCCGTGAAGCCGTCTCGGGCGACCAGTTGCTCGCCGGGCGCGCTCTGATTTGCCCTGGTAATCGCCACTTGCTCGTGCGCCGCAGCCCGCACGGTCAGATCGCCGTCGTTTCGGATTCTCCCCGCGTCAACGGCCACCGGCCTTCGGCGGACGTTCTGTTCCGCTCCGTCGCGGCGCAATTCGGCTCATCCGCGATTGCCCTCCTGATGACCGGCATGGGAGACGACGGTGCCGATGGTGCAGGCGTGATAAAGAAAGCCGGCGGCCTCGCTGTCGCCCAATCCTTTGCTTCTTGTGTCGTCGACAGCATGCCGCGCCACGCCGTTTCACGCGGCCACATCACGCACATCGTCGAACTTGAGTCGCTACCCAGTTTTCTTTATGCGCATTGCTCGAATTACTCAGAAGTCGCTCAAACGCTGGCTTGCCGAGGAGATGTCCTATGAAAACGTTTCTACCGTTGACGCGAAAATCCGACAATCAGCCCGTCCGCTATCTGCTGGTCGACGACTCCGTCTTCGCCAGAAAAAATCTCGCCCGAATGGTCGAATCCTTCGGAGGCGAAGTCGCCGGCGAAGCTGGCGATGGCTGCACGGCCATAACGGAATATGCCCGTATCAAGCCGGACATCGTGCTCATGGACGTCACCATGCCTCAAATGGAAGGCATCGAGGCCGTTGAGCGCATCGTCCGCCAAAATCCCGATGCCAGAATTGTCATGGTTTCCTCGGTCGGCTATCAGGACAATATCCTTGCCGCCCTGCAAAAGGGCGCGCGCCATTTTGTTCAAAAGCCCGTCAAGCCCGACGTGCTTTACGAAATCATTCGCTACGTCCTCACCGACGAAGGCTCGCACGTTCCAGAAACAACCGGGACCCGCTCATGAAAATGGAATTAATCCAGCCATTCATCAGCGCAGCCGATGCCGTTCTGGCTTCATCGTTGGACGCACCGCCGCAAATGGGCGATCTAAGCATGGAGGAGGATGACTATCGCCGGAAGGGCTACGCCGCCCGCATTTCCATCCGCGGTGATATTGAGGGCCGCATTATCGTGGATATGTCCACTGAAACCGCTCTGCGCCTCGCTTCAGCCCTCTCCGGCAGCGAGCTGAGAACCCCCGACCAAACCGTCAAAGAAACGATTCACGAACTCGCAAATATGATCATCGGAAACGCCATTACACTTCTGAACGACCACGGCTACAAATTCAAAGTCTTCCCGCCCGAAGAAGACGCCGGCGCTGATCCCTCTCGTAACAAATCCGAAACTGAGGAACTGGCCGTCTTTTTCGACACGAATTGCGGCCGAATCTTTCTAAGCGTTCGCATGCGCTACAACTTGCGTCGCCGCCTTCAGGATTCTGTTGAGCGGTCGCTTGCATAGCCGAGCCTGTTTGCTGACGCTAAATCGCCAACTCTCACTGACTGTGAATCAACTAAAACCCTTTGCGGGCCGTCAGATACATGAATCTTCAGTTGCGGGAATTTTGCTGATTTTTGCCTGTTTTGCGCGGTTCACTGTGACCATTTCGTGACAGCGCCAGATTTGGCCCTTCGACCACTTGATGGTCACCCGCTCAGACCCGGATGGAGACTTTCCGACCTTGAAAAATCGGGAGATATTGTAGTCGAAATTTTTACGGGCTCTCCCTGCGCCCCGCTCACGGATTTATCCGCTCTTCCGCAAATAGCGCGCCCCATGCCGATACAATCCTGCCGTCGGCAATGCGCGCACGTGAACTACCACTGCCGGCACAAAAACATTCCCCATGCCCGGCGTGTACGGAACCGCAATTTCCACCTGCGCTCCTTCGCGATATTTATTCCGCGTGCGGAACGCAACACCCTGCTGAGACACGTTTTCGCAGACCGCCATTTCCTCCGCTCCCGGCTTTTCTCGCACGCACGCGGTTAGACGCGTTTCGTAACGCCGCGTCTCTCGCGCCGCTGAATCCGTCTGCTGGCCTGAATTTACAACGTCCGGCGCCGCCTTCTTCACCGGCTTCGGTTGCTCCGCCGGCTGTTTCCAAATGGTCGGCGCTTCACAGGTCCGGCATTGCCTCGCGAACAGTTTGTTCGCTTCAAATTCTTTCAATTCCCGCGAATCCAAATATGCCAGCTCCTGATTCCTGCAGTGTGTGCATTCCACAAGCAGCCGGACAACGGCATGCGCGGCCTTCTCCGGTGAAGGAAACTCAATTCCCCAAAAATCCAGGTCTCCGTCAACAAATGACACTCCGTATGCTCCGCCGTTCGCATCTTCGCTTTCACGCGCCACCACGCGCACTTTCGCTGTGCGGTTTGAGCCATCCGCGGTTCGCCGCTTGACCGTGAGCACTTGCTCGGGCTGCAGCTTATGGCTCAATGCCACCAGTGCGCCGTGTCGGTTCACCACAATCGTCCGTGCCGTATCCAAAAACGGCCGTCCAAGCGCGTCCGTTCCCGCTATCTCCAGCGCAAATGAAATCGAGATCCGGTCGCTTCGGCGGTTGCTCGCAGAACCCATCTCTTCCCTCTTGGACTCGCAAGGCATTTCACTCTACTCGCCAAAGCTAACACAGCTTTTTTGCGCTTCGTATCATCAGCAAACCTCGGGTTTCCGCCAACGAAACACGTCACACCTTACGCGGTAAGGAAACAAGCAGATCGCCGAAGCAGAAGCAAGAGCAGCAGCGAATCCACGCACTCGGATCTGAATCGTCAGCGCCCGCTCGCTTGCAGCCGCCCGACAACCGTGCGAAAATTGCGAAATATTGTGCTTGATTGACCGGCGATATCGTCTAAAGGTTAGGACGGAGCCCTCTCAAGGCTCAAATCCGGGTTCGAGTCCCGGTATCGCTACCAACTTCTCGCCGCGCCGGTTCTTCCCGCCAACCGCGCGCTCAGGAATCGACTCTGCGTTGCCCCGAAACGAGCTCCGCGCCTAAAGCGCCGCTCGACTCGCCCGTGAACGGCGCGGAATTCTGCAAAAATCGCCGCGCCGAGTTTAAAATCCGCTCCCGCTTTGCGCGAAGCAGCTCACGCGCGTCGAATTCCGACTTCTCCGACTTCTGCAGTTTCGACATCCTCGGGAATCGTTCGTGCAACACCCGCTCGGTCGCTTCCACCAGCGGATCGGCGTGAAACCGTTGCTGCATTATGCCGCCGGCCAGCACATTCGCCAAAGCCAGCAGGATCATGCCCTGATGATGCGCCATCCAGCAATCCACCACCTCGTATTGCTTTCCCTCGCGAACCCGCGAAGCCGTAAAATCGAGCGCCTCGTAAAATCCATACGGCCCCACCGCCCCCAATTTTTCCAGCTTTCGCAAATTCCTCGTCGCGCTGTTTGCATCCACCAGCAGCGCCAGGAACGTCGCGTACGGCGCAATCACCAGCTCTCGCGAAACCTCCGCCGCCATTCCCAACCCGGGCACGCCGAACGCATGATACCGATAGAATCCGTCCGGATTCTTCTCGCTGCACGAGCTCTCGGAAATTCCCCACGGCACGCGCGTTCCCCGCGTGTATTTTTGCTGCGCGCGCACCGCTCCCCGCCCGCTCCGTTCCAGCACGGTGTTCAAGTAGCTTTTCATCCACAGGTTCGGCAGCAGATACTCAAACATGGTCCCGGTCCACGACAGCACCACCGGAACTCCCTTGCATTTCGCGTACGGCCGCCTCAATCGGAACCAGCTCTCCTGCGGAATCTCCCCTTTAGCCACCGCCGCAAACACCGCCGTTCGCGCCTCCGACGCGAACAGATCATAGTGATAATTCACCAGGCATTCGTGCTCCACGTCATAGCCGATCGATAGCAGTTTCTTCGGCGCGTTGTATAGAAAGCCAAAATCCATTTCTTTCGCCAGCCTGTCCGCGGCGCTCGCAATGGACTCCAGCTTGCCCGCCAGCGCGCGGCTCATCTCCGCCGACGCGCCGATTCGCTCGCGCACCATCTCCGCCATCCCTCTGGCCTCCGCATCCACATCCGCGCCGCTCAAAAACAGATCCAGTTGCGTCACCAGCCGCATATTGGTCGCCGCCGCCGAACGCAGATTCAAATCCTTCAGGCGCACTTTGCACGAAATTTCAAATGCGCGCAGATACTTCGCCGTTTCCGGCAGAATCCACGGCGCGAATTCCTGAACGCTTCTCGAAAGCTGCTCCAAACGCACCGCCAGCTCCCGCGCCCACCATCTCCCTTCCTCGCTAATTTCCGACTGCGCCAGCTCGCGCTCCAGAATCGCCGCGTCTACTTGCAGCCCGCGCAGAATGTCCAGCCACATCGCCTCGCTGGCCCGGCTGCTTTCGATCCGCGAACTCATCTCCTCGATTCTCGCCGCCAAGCGCCGGTTTGCCGCATCCTTCGGAACGAATGCAGCGAGCGCACTCAGATGGTCCGCCACTCCGGTCCAGAGTTTTTCACAGAACAGCGGATCGTTCACCGCGCTCAGGCAGCCCTGCTTCAGCGTCCACAGGCTGCACACCAGGTTTCCATTGTCCACCGACGAGAGGAAGCGCGGAGTCAGCGGTTCGAGCGTCTGTGTGTTGTACCAGTTGAAAAAATGCCCGTGAAGGCGCGGCATGCGTTCCATCGAATCGAGCGTCTTCTGCGTGCTGCTCGCAAATTCCCCCAGCGTGACGTATCCAAGGTCGTACGCCGCCAGACGCGCGTTCAGCAAAAACCCCATGTTTGTCGTGGAAATCTGATGCGCGGCAAACGGCGCTTTTTCCTGGACGATGTCCGGAATCAGCCAGTTCTCCTCCGCCCCTCCGTACTGCCGGAAAAATCGCCACGTACGCAAAGCCGCGCGCCGCAAAAGCGCCTGCTCCCCGGCGCCCGGCGACAGGCTGGACTCGTACGGCCGGCTCAGCCATCGGCAAATGAATTTCGACGAAGCCCACAGCGCCAGAAATGGCAGCGCGATTCCCAGAGACTGCGGACGAAAAGCCAGAATCGCAACGCCCAGTCCGAACGACAGCATCGGCATCCAGTCGAGATACGTCTCGACCGGAGTTTTCTTCCGGTTCGCCGCGATTTCCGCCTCCGCCGCCGTCTCCCACTCCAGCAAACGCTGATGCGTAATCGTGATTCGTATCAGCGTTCGAACCACAGCATCCATGGTCACAAATCCCTGATGACACAGGAACGTGACCCGAAAAAACAGCCGCTCATTTGCAGCCACAAACTCCGCGGCCAGGTTTTTCCAGAACGCCCACTTCCATCGCGCCGCGCCCGCCCGCAAGATGGACGTCACAAACTGAAAATAAGTCGGAAACGCAATCAGCAGCAGCGCCGCCAGAGTCCAGTACGCCGCGCCTTTCGGGAAAAACAGCCAGATGCTCAGCAGCAAAATGAAGGTCGCAAACTCGCTCACGCTGCGCCGCAGATTGTCGATAATTTTCCAGCGCGAGACCAAATGCAGCGGGTTGCGCACGATCTTCCCGAAGTAATCCGGCACCCGCGGCAGCAGCCAGAAAATAATTTGCCAGTCTCCCCGAACCCAGCGGTGCTTTCGCCGGCTGTATGCGCTGAAGTGCGAAGGATAGTCGTCCACAATTTCCACGTCGGAGAGCAGCCCCGCGCGCGCATACAGACCCTCAATCAGGTCATGGCTCAAAAGCGCGTTGCACGGGAATCGGTGCTCCAGAGTTCGCTGAAACGCCTCCACTTCATAGATTCCCTTGCCCGTGAAAATCCCTTCTCCAAAAAGGTCCTGATACACGTCGGAAACCGCTTTCGCGTAAACATCAAATCCCGTGTCGCCTGAAAAAATCGCCGCCAGCCGCGACCGCGACGCCGAACGAATGCTGATTTCAACCCGCGGCTGCAATATCCCGTAGCCTTCCGCCACCGTGTTGGTCTGCGGATCAATCACCGCGCGGTTCAGCGGATGCGCCATCGTGCCCGCCAATTTCCGCGCGCTGTCTCGCGGCAATTGCGTGTCCAGATCCAGCGTGATTACGTATTTCACCTTCGCCAGCAGCGCCAGCGGGCCGGTCTTCAGCGAGAATTCGTCCTTTTGCCCCAGCAGAAAGCGGTTGAAATCCAGCAGCTTGCCCCGCTTCCTTTCCCAGCCCATCCATTTCTTCTCCATCGCGTTGTACGTCCGGTTGCGATGAAAATGGAAAAACTGCCCTCGCCCGTCCTGCCCGTATCGGCGATTCAGCTTTTCAATCAATGCGGAACACAGCGCACCCAGTTGATCTTTTTCGTCAAATTGTTTCATCGAGTCCGGCGGATCCGTCAGCAGCGCAAAGTGCAAATTCGCGTCGCGGTTCGCCAGATACCGCACTTCCAAATCCTTCACCGCCTGTCGCGTCTGCTCTTCGTCAATCAGCAGCGCCGGAACCGCAACCACCGTCGTGCATTCTTCCGGTATCCCTTCGGAAAAATCCATCTTCGGCAGCCTCCGGGGCGCCACGAACTGCGTCGCCAGAATATTCACCACTGCGATGGCGCATTCCACTGCCGGAAGCACAAACAGCAAAACTTCGGCAAAGTTCGGCAGTCGCCCGCGCGCCGCCACTAAAATCACCGCAATGATGCCGATTGTCGCCAGCTCGATGCCGGTCAGATACACAACATCCGCCGACTTTCCCGCCCACAGCTTCGCTCTCTCCATCCACGATTCCCTGCACCCAATCGCCTTCTTCAGCGCTGTCCGGCCGTCGCTGATCAGATAAAATCCGACATGCGCTCTTCGCTCCGCTCCCCGCCGCGTCGGGGCCGTCGCCGGCGCCCTCGCCAGCTCCACTGCTTTTTTGGCCACTTCCCTTTCGCTGAGCGGACTTTTCGCCGCCAGCTCCGCCACCGCGCTGCAATACATCTGCCGGCTTTCGAAATCCATCCGCGCGTACGCCTTCACGGGATCATTTCGCAGAATCCGGTCCACATCGGAAAACGCGCTCAGAATTTCTTCCGGCTGAATTTCTCCCACAGCCTCCAAACTCGCCAGCGCCGCCGTGATTTTTTCGTCTGTAGCCGTCCGGTCCATCGAATTTTCCTTCACCTCTTTGCTTGCGGCGCCGCGCTGTTCCAGCAGGCCGGCAATCCGGTCCAGGAGAAGCAATTGCGCAAACGGCACCAGCAGCCAGTCTTCGGCAAGTTCGAGAGGCGCATATTCCTGAAAAGCGCGCATGAATTTCTCAAACTTTCCGATTGCGAATCCATATTCGGTAGCTTCAAAAAACGCGCCCACCGCCACGAACACCCGTGGCGCCGGCCGATTCTCGCCTTCCACCTGCGGCACGGGCGCAAGCTTGCCCAGGCTGGTCTCCGTGCTCTCCAGCGCGTTCCGCAAAACCTCTGCGCCGTCAAAAAACTTCCGCTCGGCCTCCGATAGCTTCTCTCCCTCCGCGACCGCTCGCCGGAGCTGCTTCAGCTCCTGCCGGATCGCCGCGTCCGCATTTTTCCACACCGCATCGAGCAGCGGCCCGCACCGCCGGCTCTCCGCAATCTTCTGCTCGCGCGCAAGCTGCTGCGCGATGCTTTGCAGTTCATCCCACGGGTCGCGCCTTTTCTCTCGAAATGCCGCTTTGTTTTTCCCGCCGGCCTCCGGACATTGCACCGGAATCAGCGGAATCTGCCCGGAACTATTTGGCGTTTGATTGGGTGTAGCCATTTGTAAACAAACCTCACTCTTTCATTTCAGTATCGTTTCATCGGTAATTCGAAGCCTGCAGCTCAAACATTTCCGCATACCGTCCGCGCCCTCTCAGGAGCTCCTCGTGCGGCCCCTGCTCCACGATTCTTCCGTTTTCCAGCACCAGAATGCGATCCGCCATGCGCACCGTCGAAAACCGGTGCGAAATCAGCAGCGACATTTTTCCCTGCGTCAATTCTGCGAACCGCTGAAACACGTCGTGCTCTGACCGCGCGTCCAGCGACGCAGTCGGCTCATCCAGAATCAACAGTTGCGCATCGCGCAAATACGCCCGCGCCAGCGCGATTTTTTGCCATTCCCCGCCGGAGAGATCCGCCCCTCCTTCAAACCGCGACCCCAAAATTTGTGCGTAACCCAGCGGCAGCCTGCGAATCACGCCCTCCGCCTGGCTCTTGCGCGCCGCTGCTTCGATTTTTTCATCCCGCGCCAGCTCCTCGACGCGCCCCATTCCGATGTTTTCTGTTGCCGTCATTTCGTACTTCATGAAGTCCTGGAAAATGACTCCGATTTCCTTCCACAGGTCTTCGATGTCGTATTCGCGGAGGTCAATCCCATCGAGCAGAATTTTCCCCGCCGTTACGTCATAGAGCCGCGTCAGCAGCTTCACGATCGTCGTCTTCCCCTGCCCGTTTTCACCCACCAGCGCCAGCCGTTCGCCCGGCTCCAGCCGAAAATTCACGTTGCCCAGCACCAGTCGCGAATGCCCGGGATAGGAAAACGACACGTTCCGGAACTCGAACCCTTCCCGAATCGGCCGCGGCGCCGGCAGCGCGTTCGGCTTGGACTGCACGGTCGGCCGTACCGCGAAAAATTCCAGCAAATCCGTCATGAACAGCGCCTGGTCCGCGATACCCGAGAATGTCGAAAACACCGCTTGAATATTTGTGCTGGCTCCGGCAATCGCGCCGGCAAGAAAATAAAATGTGCCGATCGTGAACGTGCCCACGACCGTTTCGTACACCACAAACGCATAGGTCGCGTAATAGCCCGCCGTACCCAGCAGCGTAAGCAGCGTCCCGATGTACAGCTTGTGCCGCGCCAGACCCTTGGTTTGCTCGTGGAGTTCGTCCGTCAGCGCCCGGTAGCGCCCCACGAAAAACGGAGCCAGCCCGAAAAGCTTAAGCTCCTTGATGCTGTCCTTGCTTCCTCCCACGATGCGCAGGTAATCCATCACCCGCCGCGCGCGCGTCTGCGAAAAATTCAGCGAATAGCCCAAAAACGAAAAATGCGTCTCGCCCACAAACGCCGGCACGATCGCCAGAACCAAAATCAGCAGCAGCCACGGCGCGTAGAACAAAATTCCCGCCGCCATGCTCAGCGTGGTGATTCCCTGCTGAATCAACTGCCCCATGGCTCGAATCATCGCCACGCGATCGGTGCCCTGCACGCGCGCGCGATCCATCTTGTCGTACACGTCCGGGTTTTCGTACGAAGTCAGATCGAGCCGCGCGCCGTGCTCCATGATTCGCGTGCCGATGTAGCGCGTGAAGCGGTCTGCCAGCACCGTTTCGCAGTAATCGCCGGTGCGCGAAAAAATCGTCGCCAGGCACGCCAGCGCGAATTCCGCGCCCACCAGCCACCAGAAGTATCCCGGGACGCCCTGGTGGTACTTGGCGACGCGCACCAGCGCGTCAATAATGTACTTGGTGACTTCCAGTGCGCCGACGGGTACCAGAGCGACCAGCACGCGTGAGGTCACTCCCCCGAGCGCCACCCGCGGCGCGGATTCCCAAATCATCCCCAGCACCGGACCAACGTTTCGCAGCGCCTTCATGCGCTCACGAAAGCTGGGCGCGTTCGCATGCTCCGGCAGGCCTGGAACTCCGCCATTTGTTTGGCTGCTCATTATTGTTGTTCTCCCGTGCGGCGCGTAAACACGGCGGCGCCGATTCGGCGCGTGCGACGCAGCATCTTCGTTGTAAATGTGTTTGCTAGAGGGAAAACTGCAAGACCGATACAGCGCGTCCGAGATGCTCTCGCATATATCATCAAAGTACTAATACCCGTCCAACAATCCCTGCTTGCACGTATTCTGCCGCGGTGCGGAGGCTCTACGGTCTTTGGAATGTGATACTTAGTAAGATGGCGCGGTGGTGCACCTATGCTTTTTTTTCGCCCACGGAGCAACTTCTACTGAGGAAGATATGGAGAAGGAGCGAATGAGAGAGATGGTTGCATTTGGATTCGGATATTCGGAAACGACGGATTTGCGCTCGGTAATTCTTGATGCGAAAGGAGCGCAAAACCGGTGCGAATCTGTAGCGATTAGAAATTTGGACCTTTAGCATAACACAAGACTTAGCTTGATTTCTAATAATTTTAGTAGCGATTAGAAATTGCGATTGGGGGATAGGCTTTTCCACCAATGGCGCGAGTACTACGCAGATTTTAGTACTCGGTGGGCGGTGTGATTCTCGGAATGTGTCCGCGAGGCGCGAGGAGCTGTGAGCGCGAGACTGCCTGCAACGCGCAGGAGCGACGCAATCTGGAGAAGTCTCGCGGGCATGACAAGGCGCGCCGTTATGAGGACACGGCACAAAGAAAAACGGAAAAGAAGAGCGAGAAAAGAAAAGGCCGGGAGGGTTGCTCCCGGCCTTTGATGTTTCAAACTGCGTTAGTTTATGAACTGACCGAAACTACCACTCCAAGCGCAAGCCGAGCTGCATAGCGCGCGGCCCGCCCGGACGCCCTGGAATGCCACTAACCTGACCGGTGACCTCGCCGAAGCGGCTCGGGGATGTGTTCATATCCAGGAAGCCCGAATCGGCCGGCATCATCAGGTTGAACACGTTGAACGCATCGGCTTCAAAAATGGCCTTGAAGCGCTCGGTGTCCACAATGTTCTTGCCCAAGGACATGTCCAGATTCCAGAGCGGGAAACCTGCACCGTCAAAGGTCTGAGGCCGGAGATTGGTATCCGGCAACGGACGGGTCAGGCCAGCAAATATGGCTGCGGGATTGGAGAATTCGTTCAATCCGCTTGGGCCACCCTTGCTCAGGCTGGGCTTGACCTGGGGAGTCAGCGCGCACTCGCCGTTGTTGGCGCCCTGACCGATGTCACCGTAAGTTCCGTCGGCACCAATGCACAGCGGGAAGCCGGATTGCCAGGTCCAGATGCCGGAAACATACCAACCGCCAATGACGCGATCCAGGGCATTGCTGCCGGAGGCAAACATCCTACCCTTGCCGAAAGGCAGTTGATAGTAGAAGTACGCGTTAAAGACCTTGCGGCGATCGAACGGCTCCTCAGCATAGCCGGTAGCCGGGTCGAGCGACGAGGGGTTGGCGTAAATGATGTACTGCTGGTTGAGCGTTTGAGTTCCCATGGTGTGGGACAGGGTGAAATTGAAGCCAAGGTCCAAGCCCTGAGAGAAGGCCTTGCGGACGGAGATGAAGCCCGCATTGTAGTTGGACCAGCCGCCGCTCCAGTTCCAGAAGTTGAAGACGAACTGAGTAGGATCGAGCGGCGCCTGAGCGATGAAGTTGTAGTTGAACTCCATGAAGGAGCCGAGGTCGCCGTTGGCGGCATCACCGGTATCCTGAGCTGCGACGTAGGTGCATGGCCCGCCGTACGTCGTTGTGCAGAAGGACGGGCCGCTTGCGCCCGGTGCGGCCATGTTCTCAAAGAAGGGTTGAACGGCCAGACCCGGGCAGCTTGTAGACGAAGTGCAAGATCCGCCGGCTTGAGCCCACCGTGATACGGCGGAGAAGGCGGAGGCTAACGTCTGCCCCGAAACTGGATCCTTGGCGAACATATCGGAGGCGTTGATGTCGCCGCCGTTCTCAAGATTGCGAGAGATGCGGCCGATGTAGCCGACGTCAACGAGCCAATTGTGCGCGAAGGTGCGCTGAATGTCCATGTTGAATTCATGGGAATAGGGCACCTTCATGTTCGGGTCAAGATTGAAGCCGTAGGTGCTGCTCAAGCCGGGGCTCGGCACCAGAGGATAGCCGACTATCGGCGCCCCTGACTGACCCGCAGGCGCGATTGGTGACGGCCCGGAGCCATCAACGCCAATGCGATAGGCATTGGTGGCGTCGGTTGTCGCACCTGAACACGTGCCGTTCGATACCGGCGCGTTGCAACCGGCAATCTGCATCAAGCCGTCACCGAGGAGAGGAGTGAGCACCATGCCGACGGCGTTGGTGCGGTTCCACTCGAGAGCGTAGCCGGCGCGGATGACCGTCTGGTGGTTGCCGAAGAGCGCGTTGCTGAAGCTCGGCTGCCAAGCGACGGCGACGTGCGGGCCAACGCTGCCCCAGTAGGTGTTGATGGGACGGGTGTACCCCGGAATTGCACCAATCGGCGAAAACTCAAATGAAGGATTGGTGAAGTCGTTGAGAGATGGGAAAGGATTGCCACGGTCCAGGGCGGCGTGCTTGGCCGCAAAGTAAGCATTGATGTTCTGGACGGGCTGACCAGTAGAAGCGTACTGCTGGAGAACCTGCAGCCCGCTGAGTTCCTTCGGCGGGAACTGCACGCCCCAGCTTACGCCATAGGTAAGAGTGATGGAGGGCTTCAGCTTCCAGCTATCGCCCACATACGTATAGAACGAGCCCATGTGGACATGGTCTTTGGCGTATGTGCCCGGGGGGTTCGGTATAAACTGATTGTTCGCGGTGATGACTTGCGAGCTGTGGTCGACCAAGCCGAGCATTGCGGCATATTCCGAATCCCAGCGAGTGGTATCGCCGGAGGTCAGGCAGCCGGTTGTTATGCTGGTGGTACAGATGGTCGGAGCCTGGCTGGCGGGCGTGTCCACAAAGCTGCCGCTGGACATGTGGCGCGAGCCGACCCAGTAGATCGGGGCATAAGTCAAGCCGCCGAGGACGTTGTCGGTGCGGACGTGAGTGATGTTCCAGAAGTACCATGAACCACCGAAGGTGATGGTGTGGCTGCCATGAAGCCAAGTGGCGTCATCGGCCAAATACCAGTCATGACCGCCCCAGTAGCGGCCGCGGCCATTCTGGGTGTTGTAGTTTGTAGGATCGGAAAACGGCTTACTCGTGCCACCGTTCCCGGTACGGCCCTCGCCGGAAACCTGAAGAACGGCGCTCGCGGTAATGCCCGAAGGATTGGTCGGGAAGCCGCGCAGCCATCCCCAAGTATCGAGCATGTAGGAGCCGTGGAGTTGATCGGTGAAGCTGGAGCCGATTGTTCCGGTCAACTCAAAGGTGCCAAAACGGGGCAGAATGGGCGTGTCGCTTATCAGCTTTGGAGCGCCCGTTCCAATGAGCGTGTACTGATCGTTCGTGTAATAGACCGCTTTCTGCTGCCACCAAGTAGCGAAGAAATTCCAGCGGCTGTTGATGGTGTAGTCGAGCCGAATCATGCCGTAATTTTCGTTATCCGGCTCAGCGACATTGAAGTTGTAAGTGGCGCTGTTACCGTAAACGGTGCCGTTGTAGGTGAACTCGTCGCCGGTGCCCGGCTCGTTCGGCAAGGGCATGAGATTCCAATAAGACTGGATTGTCGGCGAAATTCCGATTGTGCGTGGGTCGCACGGCGTACCCGCGCTGCAGTTCGTGTTGCCCGGGACGTTGACGCCGTAGACCGTCTGGGTGGTTGGGCCGAGGTTGTAGAAGACCGGCGCGCCGGTAGAGTCCGGAAAAACCAAGACGCCGGCGCGAGCGCTGGCCGTGGGAACATCGGTAGCAATGTTTGTGCTCTGGCGGAAACGACGGCCTTCATAGTTGCCGTAGAGGAAGAGCTTATTCTTGATTACCGGTCCGCCGAGGGTGAAGCCGAAGCGGTTGTTCACCGTGCCCGGCCGCGCCAGCCCGAGGCGGTTGTTAGACCAAGAGTTGGCGTTAAGGGCGCTGCCCTGATAGTACTCATACGCAGAGCCGTGCAATTTGTTGGTTCCGCGCTTGGAGATGATGGAGATCTGGCCGCCCTGGCTGCGATTCAAGCTGGAGGTGGGGTCGGCGGTGATAACGCGAAATTCCTGAGTGGTTTCGACGGGGACCTGAATGAACGGCGCGGGCTCGGTTTCGCCCGGGATGGCGGCGTAGCTGTTGGTTCCTTCCATGTCGCTGGTGGCGTCGCCACCGTCCACGAGGAAGGTGGTCTGGTCGCTGGCGGCGCCGGCAACCTGCCCTCCCATGACGTCGTTAGTGACCATGGGGGTGACGGCAGGCTGGAGGCCAAGAAGCGAGCTGACCTGGCGCTGAATGGTGGGGAGGCGCAACATGGTGGTGCCGGAAATGGTGGTGCCGACGGAGGCGTTGGCGGTTTGCAATTCGGCGCCCGGGGTGGAGGTGACTTCGACGGTCTGCGAGGCGGCGCCGACCTCAAGGGTGACATTGTAAGTATAAGCGTGCGCGACGGCGACAATGATGCCGGTGATGACATGGGTCTTGAAGCCGTTCGCGGCGACCTTCATGGTGTAAGGGCCGGGCTGGACCGCGGCGAAGAGATAATGGCCGGCCGAATCGGTGACGGTATTGCTGACGGCGTTGGTAGTCGTCTCCGTGAGAGTGATTTTGGCACCCGGAACAATGGCGTTCGACGGGTCAACGACGGTGCCGGAAATCGCGCCGGACGTGGCGCTCTGTGCAAAGACGAATCTGGGCGCGAGCGCGAAGAAACAAAAGAGCGCGGCGAGCAGCGCAGCGAAAGAAACCAAAGACACACGGCTAGAATTCTTGGAGGGAACAAACATTTTGGACAGCCTCCCCATTCTCATTTTTCAAATTTTGCATTCACCCCGGAATGCAACACACCCACTGATGGGCTAAGTTAATAATTCGGCGCGGGAAGTTTGTCAACAAAAAAATTTGCGAAAACGCACGGTGTTCGGAAGCGTAAGTTCTAGTACCGGCGAGCGTTTGGGATGATTTTTTGCGGCACGGAGAAACTTTCGCGGAAATTTGCGCGGCTGAATCGGAGCGGATTGCGCGCGCGTCTAAGATGTTTCGGCGCCGGCGCGGGCGTTTGGCGGAGCGCGTAACTTTGGCGTAGACTGAATCGTTTTACTTCACAGGCGGAGAGACGACGTGTACCGGAAGAAAAATGAGGAGTAGATTGCGCGGATCGGCGGGGATGCGTTGCAGCGCGGCGACGGCATTCGCCTGCGCATGCGCGCTGGCGGCGAGCAGCGGCCTGGCGGGATGCAAAAAACAGGCGGCGGCGCCGAAGCCTTTTGGGCCGACGCCGGTGAAAACGGAAGTTTTGCAGGAAGAGAACATTCCGGACACGTCGGTGTATCTGGCGACGCTGATTTCGCGGCGGTCGGCGACGATTAATCCGCAGGTGGAGGGGTGGGTCATAAGGATTGAGGCGCATTCGGGGGAGCGGGTGCGCGCGGGGCAGCCGCTGATGGAGATTGATCCGCGGGTGCAGGAAGCGCTGCTGGGCAGCCAGATTGCGGCGCGCAACGCGCAGGCGGCGAATCTGGCGAATGCGAAGGCGCAGTACGAACGCGAAAAGAAATTGTATGAGGTGGGAATCGTCAGCAAACAGGATTACGACACGTACCGGACGACGTACCAGGCGGCCGAGGCGCAGACGAAATCGCTGGAGGCGCAGGTGAAGCAGCAGCAGGAGCAACTGCACTATTACACGGTGACGGCGCCGACGGACGGAATGGTGGGCGATATTCCGGTGCACGTGGGCGACCGGGTGACGAATACCACGCTGCTGACGACGGTGAATCAGATGGGCGCGCTCGAGGCATATATATATGTTCCGGTGGACCACGCCAGCAAGTTGCGCATCGGCGATCCGGTGGATCTGCTGGACGGCGCGGGCAAAGTAATCGGGCGAAGCAAAGTTTATTTTGTTTCGCCGCAGGTGGACAACGCGACGCAAACGGTGTTGGCGAAAGCGCCGGTGGCGAATCCGGACGACCGGTTCCGCAACGAGGAGCTGGTGAGCGTGCGGATTACCTGGCAGGTCACAAAGGGGCTGGAGATTCCGGTGCTGGCGACGCAAAGGATTAACGGACAGTTTTTCGTTTTTCTCGCGGAAAGCGGGGCGAAAGGGACGGTCGCGCGGCAGCAGCAGATTCAGGTGGGCAACATTATTGGAAACAATTATGTGGTTTTGAGCGGGCTGAAGGCGGGCGAGCATTTGATCGTAGGCGGATTTCAATTCCTGGCGGACGGGATGCCCGTTAAGGAGACGGTGCAGAAGTCCTCCTCACAAACCGCGCAGGCGGACCCACATTGAATCTGGAAACTTTAGGGGAAAAGGCGATCGGGCTGAGGCGGCCGCGCGCGGCGGGACGGCGACGTGTTTGTTGATTTTTTCATTCGGCGGCCGATTTTTGCGACGGTATGCGCCATCGTCATCGTGCTGGGCGGAGCGATTTCGATTCCGTCGCTGCCGATCGAGGAATTGCCGAACCTGGCGCCGCCGCAGGTGATTGTCACCGCGGCGTACCCTGGGGCGGATGCGCGCACGGTGGAATCGGCGGTGACCATTCCGCTCGAGCGCTCCATCAACGGCGTGCAGGGACTGAAGTACCTCACTTCCACCAGCAGCAATAACGGCGTCAGCACCATCACCGCAACCTTTGATATTACGCGCGACCCGGATTTGGCGGCGGTAGACGTCCAAAACCGCGTGCAGGCCACGGCCGGACTGCTGCCGGCGCAGGTGAATCAGAACGGCGTCACGATTACGAAAAGCCTTGCGGGATTCGTTTTTGCGGCGGCGTTCTACTCGAACAACAACAAATACAGCGGGCTGTTTATCAGCAACTATGTGGATGTGTACGTCAGCGACGCGATCAAGCGCGTGCCGGGGGTGGCCAACGTAACGATTTTCGGGCAGCGCGAGTATGCCATGCGCGTTTGGCTGGATCCGGCGAAGCTCGCGGCGCGCGGATTGACCGCGACCGATGTGATTGCCGCGCTGGAAGAGCAAAACGTTCAGGTCGCCGCCGGAGCCGTTGGGCAGCCGCCGGCGCCGGCGGGGCAGGCGTTTGAGATCAGCGTGCGGGCGATGGGTCAGCTCACCGATCCGGCGCAATTCGACAACATTGTGTTGAAAACGGGCAGCGACGGCACGCTCGTTCGCGTGAAAGACGTGGGCTATGCGCAGCTGGGGGCGCAGGATTACAGCAGCAATCTTTTCATCAACGGACATGAGGCGATTGGGATGGCGGTGCAGCAACTGCCTGACGCCAATGCTTTGGAAGTGGACCGTCTTTGCAAAGCGGAACTGCAGAAGCTGGCGCCGACTTTTCCCGCGGGATTGAAGTACGACATCGCATTCGACACCACCACAGTGGTGAGCGAGGGGATTCGCGACGTACTGAATACGCTGATTGAGGCCATCCTGCTTGTGATTGCGGTGATTTTCATTTTTCTACAGGACTGGCGCAGCACGTTCATACCGGCGATCACCATTCCGGTATCGCTGGTAGGCACGTTCATTTTCGTGAAGCTGTTCGGATTTTCCATCAATACGCTGACGATGTTCGGCATCACGCTGGCAACGGGACTGGTGGTGGACGACGCCATCGTGGTGATTGAAAACGTGCAACGCCATATCACCGAGGGACTGACCGAGCCGCATCGCGCCGCATCGGTGGCCATGGGCGAAGTAGCCGGCGCGGTGGTGGCGACTTCGCTGGTGCTGGTTTCGGTGTTCATCCCGGTGGCACTTTTCCCGGGCACCACCGGAATTCTTTTTCGCCAGTTCGCGTTGACGATTGCCTTTTCCGTAGCGATTTCCGCGTTCAATGCATTGACGCTGACGCCGGCGCTCTCGGCGCTTTTCCTCGGACACCAGCGCGAGGGCGGAATCGGCAAGCGGCTATTCGCTCCGTTCAATCGCCTGGTGACTGGAGGAACAAACCTCTATCGTCATACGCTGCGTGGTCTGTTCAACTGGAAATTCGCGACCGCGATCTTGTTTCTGGCTCTCGCCGGCGTTACGTACTGGGTCTTTACCATTGTGCCGCGCGGGTTCGTTCCGACGGAGGATCAGGGCTACATCATGATTACCGTGCAGGCCCCTCCCGGAGCGTCTTTGCAATACACATCCGATATTTGCCATCAGGTTGAGGGCATTCTATGGCGCCAGCCGGAAACGGCCGACGTGTTTTCCGTCGCGGGATTCAGCTTCACGGGGGCAGCCTCGAACTATGCGATGGTGTTCGTGAATCTGAAACCGTTCTCCGAACGGATTGGAGCTGCGCACAGCGCCATGGCGGTGGTCAACCGGTTGCGGGGAGCTTTCCAGCAAATTTCGGGCGCTTCGGTCGTGCCGTTCAATCCGCCCGCGGTGAGAGGGCTGGGGCAATTCGGCGGATTTCAATTCGAGGTGGAAGATCAAGGAGCGGCGAGCTTGCAGCAGCTCCAGCAGAGCACGGAAAATCTGGTGCGAGCGGGTAACCAGGAGCACGGCAAGCTGAGCGGGCTTTTCACCAGTTTTACGGCAAACGATCCGCAGCTGATTGTCAATATCGACCGCGGGAAGGCCAAAAGTCTGAATGTACCGCTGAGCCAGATCACCGACGCGTTGCAGGTTTATCTGGGCTCGGTATACGTGAACAATTTTATCTTTAACAACCGGTCGTATCGTGTTTATGTGCAGGCGGCGGAGCAGTATCGCTCTCATCCGAGAGACATTGATCAGTACTATGTCCGCTCGAACACGGGAAACATGGTATCGCTGGGCAATCTTGTCAGCATTACGCAGACGGCCAGCCCGCAGGTCATCACGCACTACGATCTGTTTCGCTCGGCGGAAATTGACGGTTCGGCGGCTCCCGGACGCAGTTCGGGCGAGGCCATCAGCGAAATGGAGGCGCTTGCGGCGAAGGTTCTGCCCCGAGGATTTTCTTATGAATGGACGGGGCTTTCGCTGGAGGAAATTCAATCGGGAAGCAAAGCCGCAGCGCTTTTCGCGCTGGGCCTGATCTTCGTGTATCTGACGCTGGCGGCGCAGTATGAAAGCTTCACGCTGCCATTTATCGTGGTGATGGCCGTGCCGATGGCCATGCTGGGCGCGCTTCTGTTTCAGGCGATGCGGGGAAACATTGATGACGTGTATTGCCAGATCGGGCTGGTGATGTTAATTGGGCTGGCGAGCAAGAATGCCATATTGATCGTGGAATTCGCGGAGCAATTGCGGGACAAGGGCATGAGCCTCTATGAAGCGGCGATAGAGGCGGCGCGCATCCGCTTGCGTCCCATATTGATGACGTCTTTCGCGTTTCTGCTCGGAGTACTGCCGCTGGTGGTGGCGACCGGCGCGGGCGCGGCGAGCCGTTCGTCGGTGGGAACGACGGTTTTCGGCGGAATGATTTTCGCTACTTCGCTCAACCTGCTTTTTGTTCCCGTGCTTTATGTGATCGTCAAAGGAGCGCAACTGCGGCTGAGTCATGAACGTGCGGAAGGCGCGGCGCCGGAGACACAATCCTGATTTGTGAGCATTTCCTGCACATCATTTGAATCGGCGGCGCGCCGCTATTCGGAGAGGGGATCTGCAGCTTCTTCACTGAGTTCGGTTGAGCGCAAATCCGAAGGCGTTCTAAAGGAATGAAATTTCAAACCGCAGAGCGCGCAGGAATAGGCGGTGGCTCCAAGGATTTGAAGCAGCCTGCGCCATCCGCGCGCGGCGCGCGAACCGGCGTCCAGCCGCACCACCTTAAGATTTCCGCATTGCGGGCAGTGCGCCTGGCGCATGAATTCCCGGGCAATGGTTCGCGCGTAAAAGCGCCGGCGGCAGCGCATGCATCTCCAGGGGCGCAGCCTGAAGAGACTGGCAGCGGCATCGCGGAAGCCGCGGCGATGAACGAGCACAGAGTCGTCCTGCAAGCATGACGGACAGATCATGGAGTTTCCGGGTGGTATCCTGCCTTTTGCAAGAGGGGAGAATACACAAACAGCTCGGGCGCTTCAACAGTCTGATTGTACTCATGCGCTGGTACTTTGGTAAGCGCGGCGAAACTCACTAGGGAGACTTGCGCGACGCCTGCGAGCGTTTACGCTGGTGGACTTCGGGCTCGGCAAACTCCAGGCCCCAGAAATGCGGGGAGGGCGACAGGAATTCCAAACCAACGCGCTGGCCCTTATCGGAAACGTCTCCGAGATAGACGACGCGGCATTCCTGCTCCTCGTCGGTGACCGGATTGGTAATTTGCACCTGCCCGCCCAAGCCGACCGTTTCATTCAAATAAATCAAACCGCCGTGCGCGTTGACGACGATCGTCTGGCAGGATTCCTTGAACCGGCGCCCCTCTGAATCGACACCGCGCACCAGCACATCCAGCTTTCGGAAAATCCGGGAGCTGCGCCGCTTGTCCGCGTCAACAAAAGGCATCATAGCGTTATCGTGCAACAAACGGGCAAGTTGAGTCAATCGAATCCATGGTGAGCCACCACGCATTTCCGCTTGAACCAAATGTTTCAGATTCGTACAATGCCACCTTTCGCGCGCGGCGCCGATTTCACCGCGGGTATTCTCCGGAGAAAAAAGGATGGGCAGGATGACTTTTCTTGAATACATCGAGGCGCAGCGCGAGCACAACCTGAACGAGCTCAAGGAATTTCTGCGCATTCCCAGCATCAGCACGAAAGCGGAGCACAAACAGGACGTGGAGCGGGCGGCGAAATGGGTCGCGGAGCGTCTGGGCGAGGCGGGATTTGCGAAAGTCGAAATTGTGCCGACCAAGCTGCATCCGCTGGTTGTCGGCGAATCGTTGGAGCAGCCCGGCAAGCCCACGGTTCTTTTTTACGGACACTACGACGTGCAACCCGCCGAGCCGCTGGAGTTGTGGACTTCACCGGCGTTTGAGCCGACGGTGCGGGACGGAAAATTGTACGGGCGCGGGACCGCGGATGACAAAGGACAGGTGCACATCCATCTGAAAGCGTTCGAAGCCCTGAAAAAAAGCGGAGGCCAACTGCCGATCAACGTGAAGGTGATTCTCGAAGGAGAAGAGGAAGTCGGCAGCGTGAATCTGTGGGAGTTTGTGGTGCACAACAAGGAAAGGCTCAAAGCAGACGCGCTGGTGGTGTCCGACACGGCGATGCTGGCGCCCGGCGTACCTTCCGTGACCTACGGCCTTCGCGGATTGAATTATTACCAGATCGAGATTACCGGGCCGGCGCAGGATTTGCATTCCGGCGTGTTCGGCGGCGCGGTGCCGAATCCGATCACCATTCTGGCGGAGGCCATCGCCAAACTGCATGACAAAAATTTTCGGGTGACGGTTCCGGGATTTTATGACGATGTGGCCAGGATTTCGGCGAAAGAGCGCCGGGCGCTGAACGCGCTGCCGTGGAAAGAATCCGCGTTTCGCAAAACGGTGGGCGCGCCCGGGCTGTGCGGAGAAAAAGGGTTCACCACGGTGGAGCGCCTGTGGGTGCGGCCGACGCTGGAACTGAACGGCATCTGGGGCGGCTATATGAGCGAAGGGCAAAAAACGGTGATTCCTTCGAAGGCCTTCGCGAAAATTTCCACGCGGCTCGTTCCGAATCAAAATCCGGAGAAGATTGCGAAGCAGGTGGAAAGCTACGTGCGCAAGCTGCTGCCGAAAACGGTTCGGTGCGAATTTCAAACGCTGAGCACGGGAAAGCCGTGGGTGGCGCCGTTTGAGCATCCGATTTTTCAGACGGCGATTCAGGCGCTGCAGCAGGGATTTGGGAAAAAAGCGGTGTTTATTCGCGAGGGAGGCTCGATTCCCTTCGTGACGCAGATGCACGAGCTGTTCAAAGTTCCGTGCGTGCTGCTGGGATTCGGATTGCCGGACGAAAACGCGCACGCTCCGGACGAGCACATTTTGCTGGAAAATTATTTCGGCGGAATCAAATCGGTGGCGGCGTTTTATTCCGGACTGGCGCGGGCCGGACGGTAAAAGAACTGCGGGCGCGCCCTCGCTGCCAGGCGCTCAAAAAAAGCGCGATTTTCCGGCCTTTTTGAATGTTTTCGCTTGCGTTAGCCCCCTGCTGCGGCTATATTGCCAGCACCTCCCCGCCAGGGAGCACAGCAAATTCTTTTCAAAAGAGGAGAGAGCAACACGATGGCAACTCCGATGAGCAAGTCAAAGATCATCGCGTATCTGACCGAGAAAGTGAGCACCAAGGACAAGCCGGTTTCCAAGAAGCAGGTTTCCAGCTTTTTCGATGAGCTTTTCAATCTCGCAGTGAAAGAGACCAGAAGCACGGGAAAATTCGTGATTCCGGGAATCGGACGCGCGGTAAAGGCGCATCGCAAAGCGCGCATGGGACGCAATCCGGCCACCGGCGAGGCCATCAAGATCAAGGCAAAGACCGTTGTGCGTCTGCGCGCCGCCAAGGCCTTCAAAGAAGCGGCACTCAAGTAGGCTTCGAAAGCCGAGAGATTTGCAGCGAAGCCCGGCTGGTATGGCGCATTTTCCAACGGCCGGCCGGGGTTGCTGCTATTTTTCAAGTCGAGTTGAAGCGCAATTTTGCAAGAATGAATCGGTGATATGATTTCGCCTTCCTGTCATGTCCCTGGATGATTTTGCCAGCCGCCGCGACTGCTTTCAGCGTTGACCGCTAACGTGAACGCGCTACAAAACCAAACCGCTTCAGGCCTTTGCACGGATTTGTACGAACTCACCATGGCGGCCGGATATTTCCAGAATCGTTTCGACGCGCGCGCCAGCTTTGAACTTTTTGTCCGGCGATTGCCGCGCGAGCGCAACTACCTGATTGCCGCGGGCATGGAGCAGGCGCTGGAGTTTCTGGAGAACCTGTCGTTTGCCCCCGATGACGTGGATTTTCTGAGCAAGCATCCTGTCTTTCGCCACGTGCGGCCGGAGTTTTTCGATCACCTGCTCAAGCTGCGCTTCACCGGCGACGTTTGGGCCATTCCCGAAGGCACGGCGATTTTTGCCGACGAGCCGCTTCTGCGCATCACCGCACCGATTATGGAAGCGCAACTGGTGGAAACGCGCGTGCTATCCTCCATTAATTTTCAAACGATGGTCGCCAGCCGCGCAGCCCGCATCGTTACCGCGGCGGCCGGGCGCGAGGTCGTGGAATTTGGAGCGCGGCGCGCGCACGGCGCGGAAGCGGGAATTTTTGCGGCGCGCGCGGCGTGGGTTGCCGGCTGCGCCGGCACATCGAACGCGATCGCCGGAAGAATCCTCGGCATACCCACGTACGGCACGCAGGCGCATTCGTGGATTATGGCCTTCGAGAGCGAATCGCATGCCTTCGCGCGCTTTCTCGATGTTTTCCCGGAGCACGCCACGCTTCTACTGGATACCTACGATCCGCGCGCGGCGCTGCGAAAAATCATTTCTTCCGGACGAAAACCCCATGGCGTTCGCCTCGACAGCGGCGATCTGGCCGCGGAGAGCCGCTGGGTTCGCAGGGAACTCGACCGTGCCGGATGGAATGACGTCCAAATTTTCGCATCGGGTGATCTGGACGAAAAAAGGATCGCCACGCTGCTGCGCAACGGCGCGAAAATCGGCGCGTTCGGCGTGGGCAGCGCTCTGGTGGCGCCCACGGACACTACCAATCTGAGCACCATCTACAAACTGGTGGAAGTCGAGCGCGGAGGCAAGACGCGCGAGGCGGCAAAATTCAGCGAGGCGAAAGCGACTTATCCCGGGCGCAAGCAGGTTTTTCGTTCGGCCGACGCACAGGGAAAATGGAAAGGCGATTTAATCGGGCTTGCTGAAGAAGACTTTCCGGGCACGGTTCCGTTGCTCGTTCCGGTTATGCGCAACGGGAAGCGCACCTCGCCTCCTGAATCGCTCGGCGCCGCGCGGAGGCGCTGCGCCGATTCGCTCGACCGGCTTCCGTCGCCACTGCTGTCGCTCAGGCCCGCGCCCGCGTATCCGGTGCGCTACAGCCGGGCTCTGCAAGCGCTGCTGCAAAAAGTCCGCCGGCGCGTGCGCCGCCAGCACTGAATCGGGAAACCGATAAACCTGCGGACGCCACAACCACATCGGTTCCGGGTACGCGGCGACTTGCTGCCCGGCGTCGGCCTCCGGCAGTTCTTTCCACGGCGGCCGCGTCTTGCCGTGAAAATCGCTTACGTCACCGGCCCTTGAGCATGGTTGCGAGGCATTGCTGCGGCTGATAGAATTTGGAGTTTCCGCAGCACTCTGGAAGTTGCCCTGTGCCTGCTGAAACGGAATTTCCGTTCGCATTGGGCGGGGTGCCCTCAGGGAGGAAAATTGGCCAAATACGATCTTGCCATCATCGGGAGCGGGCCCGGCGGTTACGTCGCTGCAATTCGCGCCGGAGAATGGGGTCTCAAAACGATTGTTGTGGAGAAAGATCCTTTTCTCGGCGGCACCTGCCTTCACGTAGGCTGCATTCCAACCAAGGTTCTCCTGCATCACGCGGATCTGTACGAAGATTTCAAGCGCGCGTCGGAATTCGGTTTTGAAGTAAAAGATGTGCAGGTCAACTGGCCGGCGATGATCGCTCGCAAAACGAAAATTGTGAATAAGCACGCCAAGGGAATTGAATTTCTTTTCCGCAAAAACAAAGTCGAATCCGTGCAGGGCTGGGGCCGCATCGCCGGTCCGGGCCGCGTTTCCGTGGAATCCAATGGTAAAAAAACGGAGATTGAGGCGGCCAACATTATGCTCGCCTCGGGATCAGACGCTCGCTCACTGCCGGGAGTGACCATCGATAATAAAGACATCCTCGACAATCGCGGCATGCTGGATATGCCCGCGATTCCCCGGTCGCTTGTCATTGTCGGCGCGGGAGCTGTGGGCGTTGAATTCGCCTCGATTTACAAGACCTTCGGCACCGAGGTCACCATTCTCGAAAAACTTCCGCGGCTTGTGCCGCTCGAAGACGAAGAAATTTCCGCCGAGCTGGCCAGAGAGTTTCGCAAACGCGGCATTCGCTTCGAACTGGAAGCGGGAGTGGAATCGGTGAAGAAAGATGCGAAAGGACTCAGCGTCGCGTTCAAGGACAAGGCCGGAAAAGCGCAAACCATTTCCGCGGAAAAGGTGCTGATTGCCGTGGGCCGCCGGCCGATGACGGAAAATGTGGGGCTCGAAAAGACGAAAGCAAAAGTCGAGCGCGGCTACGTGCATACCAGTGCTTACATGGAGACAGCGGAGCCGCATCTTTACGCGATCGGCGATATTGTCGCCGGCCAGCCGCAACTGGCGCACGCCGCTTCGATGGAGGGAATCATCGCCGTGGGCAGAATCGCCGGAAAGCCGGTTCAGCCGTTTGACCGCAATCGCTGCCCCAATTGCACGTTTTGTGAGCCGCAGATCGGCTCCGTCGGCCTGACGGAGAAGCAGGCGCGCGACGCCGGATACAAAGTGAAGACCGGCAAATTCCCGTTCGTGGGAAACAGCAAATCGTCAATCCTTGGCCGCCATGAAGGATTCATCAAGGTTGTCGCCGAGGAAAAGTACAATGAAATTCTGGGCGTGCATTCCATCGGCTCGCTCTCGACCGAAATTATTGCTGAAGCAACCGCTGCGTTGCAGCTCGAGGGCGCCGTGGACGATATGATGGCCATGATTCATGCTCATCCGACGGTGTGGGAAGCGATGGGCGACGCATTCAATTCGGTAATGGGATTGACCATCAATGCGTAAGGCTGCTGTCGGCGACCGGCGCCGCTGAGGAAACGCCGAAGTTAAGATGGATAAGCGCAAAAATGCTTGTTGGCTTGTTGACCTGGGTCTCATCGCGTACGAGCCCGCATGCGCCTTGCAGCGCCGACTGGTTTCCGCGCGCAAGGCCGGTTTGGTTCCCGATATTTTGCTGCTTTGCGAGCATCCTCACGTCATTACTCTGGGACGCAACGCCCATCCGGAAAATCTTCTAGCTTCGCGACACTTACTCCGACAGATGAATGTCCAAGTTTGCACGACGGACCGCGGCGGCGACATTACCTACCACGGACCCGGTCAGATGGTCGGCTATCCGATTTTGAATCTCGCGGAAATTCGCCGCGATGTGGGCTGGTACATGCGCCGGCTCGAAGAGGTTCTGATTCGCGCGGCTGCTGAATTCGGCATTGAAGCCGGCCGCGAGCCGGGCATGCCCGGCGTCTGGGTGCAAACCGCGCAAGGCGGCATGCACGGCGCGGAAAAACTTGCCGCGCTGGGCGTCCATTTGAGCCGCTGGGTCACATCGCACGGATTCGCCTGCAACGTTTCAACGGATCTGCGTTACTTCGATTTGATTGTGCCGTGCGGCCTGCGCGATAAACGCGCGACGTCACTGGAACGGCTGCTGGGCCGCGCGATCCGGCGTGCCGAAGTGGCGCCGAAAATTGTGAAGCATTTCGCCGAGCTTTTCGACCGTGAGGTGCAGGAAGTTCCCCGCGGAACGCTGGACCAAAATTCGCAGGAACAGGAAGCGCCGGCCCATGCCGCCGTCTGATTCGCGCCGGCGCGTCCGGCAAAGTCTCCCATTTCGCGAATCGCGCCGCCGTAGGATAATGGAGGCTCGCGCAGGGAGCCATTTATGAATCAGCCGCTCTCGAGGGAACAGCACCTCGAGCTTTATTACTACATGAAGTTGAATCGTATGCTCGACGAGCAACTGGTGCGGTTGTTTCGCCAGAACGTCGTCGTCGGGGGACTCTATTCGAACCTCGGCCAGGAAGCCACTTCGGTGGGAACGGCCTACGCTCTTGGAAAACGCGACTGGATAGCGCCGATGATTCGCAATGTCGGCGGGTTGCTCGTCAAAGGCTACAAGCCGCGCGACATCCTCATGCAGTATATGGCGCGTTATGATTCGCCCACGCACGGCAAAGACGGAACCAGCCATTTCGGCGACTTGAAGGTCCGCCACGTCGTTTCTCCGATTTCCATGCTTGGCGATCTCGTTCCGGTGATGACCGGAGTTGCCATCGCCGGGCGGTATCTCGGCCAGAATATTGTGGCCATGACCTGGGTCGGCGACGGGGCAACATCCACCGGCGCATTTCACGAGGGGTTGAATTTCGCCGCTACGCAGCGCGCGCCTCTGGTGCTGGTCGTCGAAAACAATCAGTGGGCCTATTCGACTCCCGTGGCGAAACAGGTGCCCATCCACAATCTGGCGGATCGCGCCAAAGCTTACGGAATTTCCAGCGCGATTGTAGACGGAAACGACGTTGTTGCGGTCTATAAGACGGCCAAAGATGCCGTCGAGCAGTGCCGCGCCGGCAAAGGACCGGTGCTCATCGAATCAAAAACCATGCGCATGAAGGGTCACGCGCAGCACGATCCGGCCGAATATGTCCCGCGGGAAATGTTCGCGTATTGGGAAGCGCGCGATCCGATCCAGCGTTACGAACAATATTTAACCGAAAACAAAATCTGGGACAAGGAAGCAAAAGCCGCTCTTGACGCTCGCATTGAAAAGGAACTGAAGGAAGATTTGGAATTCGCGGAAAAGTCTCCACTTCCTCCTCCCGAACTTGCCGAGCAGGGCGTCTACTGCGACGGATGCCACGCGGTCGAGGCCGAATGGAAACGCGACAAAGCGGAAGTCATGCCGCCGCGTTCCAGCGTGAAGCCGGAGTGGGAAGTAAGCGATTTCGGCGGTTTCGATTTGCCCTCGGCAATTTCACGGCAATCCGCCGCCGCGGAAAACGGCGGAAAGTTCCAGCCGTCCGCCACGCCGAAATCGAAACCGTTCGCCGCAAAGCCAAACGGGCAGAAAGCAGCGGCGCAAAGGTCCAACGGCAAGCCGCAAAAATTGGCCGAGCGCGCGAAAACTCCTGAGCGCGTCCCCTTTGGCCGCGGCCCCAGGGACAAGGCAGGGAGAAAATAATGGCGCCGGTCACCATGCTCGAAGCGATTCGCCAGGCCATTTTCGAGGAAATGGAGCGCGACCCCGCAGTGGTGGCCATCGGCGAAGACATTGGCGTTTACGGCGGCGCGTTCAAAGTCACGGCCGGTTTGCTCGAGCGCTTCGGCTGGGAGCGCGTAATTGACACGCCGATCAGCGAAACCGCCATCATCGGCGCCGCTGTGGGAATGAGCTATCAGGGCCTGCGCCCCATTGCGGAGTTGCAATTCATCGACTTCATTGCCTGCTGCTTTAATCAAATCACCAATTTCGCGGCCAAATCTCATTACCGCTGGGGCGCACCGGTGCCCATGGTTATGCGCGGCCCCTCCGGCGGCGGCGTGCACGGCGGGCCATTCCATTCGGCGAATCCGGAAATGTATTTCGTGCACACGCCTGGATTGAAGGTGATATATCCCTCGACTGCTTACGATGCGAAAGGCCTGCTGAAATCCGCCATTCGCGACAACAATCCGGTGCTCTTTCTCGAGCACAAATTTCTCTATCGCCGAATCAAAGAAGAGCTTCCCACGGACGATTACACCGTGCCCATCGGGAAAGCGGTTGTCCGCCGCGAAGGCCGCGACCTGACTATCGTCACCTACGCCGCGATGATGCACAGTTCGCTGGAGGCCGCCGAGGAATTGTCCAAAGAGGGAATCGAAGCCGAAGTGGTGGACCTGCGCACGCTTCTTCCTCTCGACAAAGAGACGATTTTGCAATCCGTGAAAAAAACCAGCAAGCTGCTCATTGTTCACGAAGACACGCGCACCGGCGGCATCGCCGGCGAAATCACCGCAGTGGCCTGCGAAAACGCTTTTGAAGATTTGGACGGCCCGATTTTTCGCGTCACCGCGAAGGATACGCCGGTGCCGTTTTCGCCGCCGCTCGAGGAGCGTTTTTTGCCGAATAAAAACGAAGTGATTTCCGCCGCCCGCGCGCTGGCGAGATATTGAACTCTCAAGGATCTTAAGGAGAACGACCGATGCCCACCGATGTAATCATGCCCCAGATGGGGGAAAGCATTTTCGAAGGCACCATTACGAAATGGCTGAAAAAGCCGGGCGAAAAAGTCGAGCGCGACGAGCCCTTGTTCGAAATTTCGACGGATAAGGTGGACGCGGAGATTCCCTCTCCGGCGGCGGGCGTGCTCAAAGAAATCAAGGTCTCCGAAGGCCAGACCGTGCCGATTCAAACTGTAGTCGGCGTGATTGACGGCGGCGGAGGCGCTTCCGCGCCGACGGCCAGCGCGCAGGCGGTCGCCCAGCAGGAATCGCGCCAGCGTACGGACGAAAAACCCGCTCCGGCTTCTGCTCCCAGCCGTGCAGAAACGGCACGCGCCGATTCCGCGAAAACATCCGCCGCTCAAGCGCCGGCGCAACCTGCTCCGCGCCCGCAACCTGCTGCTCCTGCCACAACCGCGCCCGCGCCGCAGCGCCCGTCCGGCGAAAAGATCCGCAGTTCTCCGCTGGTGCGCCGCCTGGCGAAGGAAAACAGCATTGATCTCTCGCGAGTCCCGGGCACCGGCGCCGGCGGTCGCATCAGCAAGCGCGACATTATGGCTGCCATCGAAGGAGGTACAGCCCCGCAGCCGGCTCCCGCGCCCTCCTACGCCGCGCCCGCGCAGCGGCCTTCGGCTCCGCCTCCGGCGATTCCACCGGCGCCGGCGCAGATTTCTTTTGAATCCGCCGTGCCGCGCGAGCGCATGTATTTCGGGAACTACAGTGTCGAGCCTATGTCTGTGATGCGCCAGCGCATCGCCGAGCACATGGTGATCTCCAAGCGCGTTTCGCCGCACGTCTATTCCATCGACGAAGCGGACGTCACCGGTCTGGTCAAACTACGCAATCAGAAAAAAGAAGAGTTCGAGCGCACCACCGGCTCGAAGCTCACTTATATGCCGTTTTTCATTCGCGCCGCTGTGGAAGCATTGCGCGCTTTTCCCGCGGTAAACTCTTCCGTGGACGGCACGAACATCGTTTTCCATCGCGAGTGCAATATCGGCATCGCGGTGGCGCTCGATTGGGGCCTGATCGTGCCGGTGGTGAAAAATGCCGAAGAGAAAAACTTCCTCGGCTTGCAGCGGGCTATCAACGACTTGGCCGAACGCGCTCGATCCAAGCGCCTGAAACCGGAAGAAGTGCAGGAGGGCACGTTCTCCATCACCAATCCGGGTGTTTTTGGGGGGCTCATGGGCTTGCCGGTCATCAGCCAGCCGAACGTGGCCATTCTGGGGCTCGGCACGATCGAAAAACGTCCGGTGGTCGTGGATGATGCGATTGCCATTCGCTCCATGGTGTATCTCACACTGAGCTACGACCATCGCATCGTGGACGGCGCCGTCGCGCATCAGTTCATGGGCAAAATCAAACATTTCCTCGAAAACTGGACGGAAAGCATTCTGTAGAGCTCTTTCGACCGTTTTCCCAGCGGGGCGAGATTATTCTTTTTTGCGGTTCGTTGGGTGAAGGAAACCGCCGACTACTGCAGCCTTAAACGCAGCCGCTCCGCGAACCCTTCCACTTGCGCCAGCGGCACCACCGCGATTTTTTGCTCCTTGAAAAGCCTGGCAATAAACTGGTGCCGCGGATTCTGCGGCAGAGGAGCCGTCTCGGTAACGGCGGTGAATTCGGAATTCGCATGCCGCCCGCGAATGCATTCCGCGGTGTACGCCAGCACTTTTGCCTGCGCCGGCTCGCGCGCCAGCGAGAGCGCCTGCAGGTAGCCGCGCGCGCCGTTGTACCGGTAGCCAAAATCAATGCGCATCGGGTCGCCCGGCTGTGTGAACTGCTCCGCTCGCACACCCCTTTCCATTTTTGCAAGGACGCGGTGCCGGCGAAAGACGTCGTTCAGCTTCATCCGGATCCATGCCCGGGTATTCTCGAGCATCGTTCCGGCCCGTCCCGCGCGCGGCGGCAAAGCCACGTAATACTGATAGAGCCGTTCCAGCTCCGCGTCAAAATCCTCGCTCATGGCGGCTTTCGGCGGGCTGAATTGCAATGCATTCGAGAGATTCTGCTCCATTTTTTCCAGCCACGCCGTGCTCGCTCCGGTCGCCGCCAGTTCGGTTTGAAACAGCGCCGGCAATCCGCGCAGCACGTTTTCATCCGCCTCCGGATGCAGACGCCGCACGCGCACCATTTCCGCATCTTCTTCGATCAAACGCGCCCGCGCGCGCTGCCTTTCCGGATCCTCCAGCACGATTCCCACGTTCACCCATTCATCGCGGATGGTATTGGGTGCGTAACGCAGTACGCGGTACGCCAGCATACGCCGGTTCGATTCAGCCATGTCTCACGTCCAGTTCGGGAAGGGCATTCGCGAACAATTCTTCGCACTCAGAATCAGTTCGCGAATCTGCTTGCGCCTTCGCAGCAGCTTTTCCAGCAGCGAATAAAGCGCATCCTGCTCGAAATTGTACCACTCCGGCGGAATCTCCCGCGCCATCTCATCCAGTGCGTTTTCATCCACGCGCTCCGCACGGGCGATCCACGGCTCGAACGCCTCCCAGCCGCGCACGTGCTCGTAGACCGCCGAGCGCGCGTAGATTCCCCGCAGCGGCGCATCCGGAAAATTCCACTCCGAAGCATTGAAGCAAAATCCCTGGTCAATCATCAGCGCGCGATAGCGTTCCGCTCCGCGCTCCCGAAGGAAAATCGCCTGCCGCCCGTTGGTGTTGCACGTCCACTTGTCAAAAACGAATGCTCCGCAGAAATCCGCCAGATTCTCCGCCTGCCGCAGCGGTTCATCCGGCAAAAAATCGTACACGACCGTGCGCGCGGGATCTCCCGGGTATTGCGAACCATACTCCAGCCCCGGCGTGCATGGCACGCGTCCCCGCCCCAGTTGCACCACGAGCTCCTCGGTGAGCTCCACCATGCGAGGGAGCACTTCCACCACCGCGGCTTCCGCCGCCGCGATTCCCATCCTCGCGGCCAGCCTCGTTCCAAGCAATTCGTTCACCAGAACCCGCGTACCCTGCGGATTGTTCTGGAACTTCACCACGTAATACTTTTCGTCGTCGCAGCGCATCAAATGCGACTGCGCGCCGCCGCGCATCCTCCGTATGTATTCGATCGCCAGCGGCATGGCGCGTTATGCTAGCCGCGGTTTTTTTCGGTAGCAACAAAAAACATTTCCATTCTGGGAAATAATCCGGCACCGGCGCAAAAGTGTGCCGGAGCGGCGCACCGCACTCAAACTTTCAATCCAATCCATCTCATCAGATCAAGCGCGTTGCTCTTCGGCACCACTCCCTCTCGCAATCGGTAATCGAACACCATCTCGCCCTCGACAATCTGATCTTCAAAATGGACGTTGCGCACGTTTCCATCCAGCGAACCCATTCTCGTCAGAGCCAGATCGTGCGTGGTTATGATGCCAATCGCTCCGCGTTCCACAAATGCGTGCAGCAAACCCTCCGCGCCAATCTGGCGATCGTGCGAATTCGTTCCTTCGAGCAGTTCGTCGAAAAGAAACAAGACGCGGGTCTCCTGCTCGGCCATCGCGGCGACCTGCCGGATGCGCAGAATTTCCGTGTAAAAATTCGAACGCGCCTCCTGCAGCGAATCCGTGCTGCGGATTCGCGCGCCCAGGGCCATCGGCGAAAGACGCAGCGTCTCCGCCCGTACCGGCGCACCCGCCATGGCCAGGATGAAGTTGACGCCCACGGTCCGCAGCAGCGTGCTTTTCCCGGACATATTTGAACCGCTCACCAGCAGCACTCGCGTATCGGCGCCCAGATGCACCGAATTTCGCACACATCGCGCCGCCGCAATCAGCGGATGTCCCAATTCCCGGCCCGAAAAAATCGCTTGCCCGTCCGCCGCATCCACAAATTCGGGAAACGGGTCCGCTGGATGCTCATACGCATACGCGGAAATCGAGAGCAGCGCTTCAAATTCCGCCGCCGCATCGAGCCACTCGCGCATTTGCCCCCGGTGCTTTTTCCGCCACCTGTCCGCGGCCAAACCTGTCTGAATCGTGTACAGCAGCGGCAATTCCAGAATTTTCACGAACAGACTGTCTCGCGCGTCAATCCAGTTCACGATCTGCGCGAGCTGTTTAACTGCTCTTGAGCCGCCGCTCTCATTCCTCCGTCCGCCTTGAAAATCTTCCCGCCTCCCGGAACCGAACTTTCGCTGCTCGATCAGAGCAAGGATTTTCGAAAAAATCAGCAACCCGTCCTCATTTGCTCCCACTCCGGAAACCGCCCACTCCGCTCTCCTCCACAGCCAGGCATAGACGCAGGCATTCACCGTCAGCACAACGAGGAACGGAGCGTATTCTCCTCTTACCGCCCACCAGACAATCGCGGCCATCTCCAGAATCGCCAATCCGCTCGCCAAAGCTCTCAGACCCTGGTTCGCCAGCTTCGTCTCGCCTTCTGCCCACGCATCCATCTGCTTTGGTTCAAGCGTCCCCTCTAACTCCGCGCCCAAAAGCGCCACTTCCTCTCGAAGGTCCAGCTCCTCTCGCAGCGCGCTGACGCTCTTTTGCCGCTCTCGGATTTCCTCCACCGGCGCAGGGCGCAGCAGCCATTGCGCGAGTCGCTCCTCGCCCATGGCCGTCTGCGCGGAAGACAAAAGCTGAAAGAGCCCTCCCTTTCCAAACAGATCCAGATCCTCCGCGTAAATATGCTTCGCATCTCGGAATCTCTCTCCCGTAGCTCCTGTGCCGCTCCAGCGATCCTCGATTCGCGCCAGGCCGCGCTCGCAGAATGCCGCCGCATGCTCCGCCCGGCTGCGCCTCCGCAACGTCAGCTCATGCCATACCGCCAGCACGAGGTAAGCTCCCACCGGCGCCAGCAGCCAATAACCTGAAATTGCGTCGCGCACCAGACAAAGCCACGCAAGCAGCAACCCCGCAGCAATTGCCAGCACCTTCAAACCGCCGATGCGCCTGTGAACGCGCTCGCGCTGCGCGCGCTCTTTCTGCCGCGCCTCCTTCCGGTTCGCGTATTCCGTTGCCGGCGAAATCATCGTTCCTATAGCTCGCGCTCCATTCCTGCGAGAAGCACTTCGCGCTTTCGTCTGGTTCCAGGATCAGTTTACATTGCTCGTTCCGCCGGAGAAGTGCTTCGCATTTGCTCGGGCTGCGAATCCGCAATCATCTCTCGCTTTCGGCTCGCGGAGCCGTTTTTGCGCGCTTCTCCGAGCTCGGGCGGTGGCATGGTCCTCGCAGAGCAATCTCCTCGCAATTTTTAGCGGCGGTCGCTGCGAGCGTGCGCCGCGCGCCGGTTTTCATTTGCGCGGAAACCACCCTTGCGCCAGAATCATCCCATAGGAATGCACGCTAATTTTTCTTTGCTTTCTATAGGAGAATCGGAATGATTTTTCGCTCGACCCGCTATCTTTCTGCTCCTGCAGCCGCGTTTGCACTGGCGCTCATCTTTTCAAGTTTTGCATTCGCTCAGGATTTCAAAGCAGCCCTTGGCAGCACGCCGGTTCCCTCTGAAATTGCCGCGCCCATTCGCTCTTTGCTTGCGCCGGTTTCCGTGAATATCCTTTCCGGCGCTTCGCCGTATTGCGAAATCTGGATGCGCGCCTCCATTCCAGCCGCAACCACGCCCAGCAATGCTCTGGGCGTCAATTACACGACGCTGATGGATGGCGAACTGGTCGGTGCCATCCACTTTGATGTTGCGGTGAAGGATTTTCGCAACCAGGCCGTTCAGCCCGGAACTTACACATTGCGCTACGGCCTTCAGCCCGTGGATGGCAACCATCAGGGCGTTTCCGACTATCGCGACTTTCTCCTGCTTATCCCCGCAGATCTGGATACTTCTGCCGATACTCTGCCGGACAAGCAGCTTTACGCCCTCAGCCGCAAAGCAACGACCACCGGGCATCCCTCCGTCTGGAGTTTGATTCCCACCGACAGCGCGCCGACGCTTCTTCCCGGAATTCAAAGAAATAGCGACGAAGATTTCACCGCCGCTTACTTCAAAGCTGTGGTGGGCGCTTCGCCGACAACAATTGGCCTGGTCATTTTCGGTCATGCCCAGTTGCCGTAATCAATCGCATGTACCTGTGCCACAATTGCCAGCGTCCCATCAATTCCGCGAGCGCCGTTTGCCCCTATTGCAGCGCAGCGCAGGCCGACGCGGAATCCGCTTCGCCGCGCGTACCTTCCAAGTCAGGCAGCACGCTCAAGCTGGCCATAGCGTTCCTTCTTAGCGTGGCGGGAATCTGGGCGATTATCTGGTTCGCGCTTCCGCTGCGCTTCGCCAATCCGCGGCCTGCGGCTGAGCGCCACGCCGTGGAGGCGGTTCGTGCGCTGCAACATCAGCTCTCCACTTACGAATACGGTGCCGGAAATTTCCCCCGTACCCTGCAGTCTCTCGGGCAGCCGGCGCGTCAGTCCGCTCAGCTCGCCATGTCGGGCGGATACACGATTCGTTACACGCCCACGCACCGCGACGCCGACGGCAACGCTCATTCCTATACGCTCCTTGCCCTGCCGCGCAATTATGGGTACCTAAGCCTTTACACCGATCCTTCCGGCGTCATTCACGCCACGCGCGATAACCGTCCCGCCACGGCGCAAGATCCCGTCCTAAAATAAAATAGCCGGATTTTGCCGCATCCGGATGCCGCGGTTCCCATTGCTTGCATGTGCCTCGGAAACGAAAAGCGCCGCAGGACTCGCCGGAAAAATTACCGGCGAACTCGCGGCGCTTCAATCCCTGCCCGGCCCAAAAAAATTTTACCGGCGGCGTCTCCCGCCCTTGGATCGCCCCTTGTTTTTCCCCTTTGCCCTGGCTTTCTTCTTTTTCGGCGCGGCTTTTTTCGGCTTTTTGGATTTTTTTGCTTTGGACTTGCCGGGCTTACGCGCGGGCTTGCGTGCGCGACTCGGGGCTCGCTGCCCGCCAGCGACGCCGGGCTCCTCTTCGTCACCCGAATCAACCTCGAGAACTTCTTCTTCGACGACTACGCCTTCTTCGTCGCCGCCGGTCTCACCCTGCTCTTCTTCCTCTTCATAGCCGGGAATCTCGTTTTCTTCTTCGTGGTCGTTGAACTTCGCATGGAACATGTGTTTTTCCTCCGTGGGTGGTGGCTCAGCGGCAATTCCCCACTGGGTTCTTTTAACTTTACTGGCGGAAGTTTGTCAAGGCGCAACTGCTGCAGCCGAAAGGGCAGCTTTGTCAGAGCGAACTGCGCCCGCAAAACCGCGCTTCTTCGCTGAATTATAAGGGTTTATCTCACGGACGGATAATGCTGAGCCAATCGCCCACTTCCAATTCCCGACCGTCGAGGAAGGGATTCGCGCGCTTCAACGCCGCAACCGTTGTCCCGTACATCTGCGCGATAGACCACAAGGTCTCGCCGCGACGCACGCGATGCCTTACGACTCCGCGCTCGCTAACAGTGCGTCCATGCCAGGCAACTTGCCGCTCCCGCGCAACCGGCGGAGCAACGTAACCGTGCTCGTAAATTCTCAGCAAATGGCCCTGGTAAATTTCGCTTCCGCGCAAGTGATTCCAGGCGCGCAATTCGGGCACCGTTACGCGATGCATCTCGGCAATTCTTCCGAGTGTGTCTCCCGGCCGCACGCGATACCACACCAGCCGAATTGCCGGCGGCGCCGGTATAATCAGCAATTTGCCGGCTTCAGGCGGATCAGCCGGACGGATGTGATTCGCATTTTCCAGCGCCGCCACCGTTACGTGGTAGGTTCGCGCCACGCTGTAAAGCGTATCGCCCGGCGCAAATGTCGCCAGACGCCAGGACGTAAGCTTGTCCGTTGGGATTTCCGCGACTTCCGTCTGCAACTGGTTTTCGGTGCCCTTCGGTATGCGGAAAGCAAAACCCGCCGGCGCAATTCCGCGAATTAGCTCAGGATTGAGAGCCCGCAAATTCTCCAGCGTTGAATTCGTCGCGTCGGCGACGAGTTGCAAGCTAATGGCGTGGTCCATCGTAATCGTATCGGTCGGCGGCGCGGGATCCGGCGTTACCGCGATGCCGTAAAGTGCAGGATCTTTGGCCACCAGCGCCAGCGCGAGAATGATGGGCACATAATTCTTGGTTTGCGCCGGCAGCGCATTCATCGCCTGCAATTTCCAAAAATCCGCGTAACCGGTGCGCTCGACGGCGCGCTCCACATTCATGGGGCCGGAATTGTAGGCGGCCATTGCCAGATACCAGTCGCCAAAAGTAGAATACAAATCGCGCAGCATCTCCGCCGCCGCTTTCGTTGCGGCTACCGGATCGTCCCGCTGATCCACCCAATAGCTCCGGTGCAGACCGTAAATTTCCCCGGTGTACGGCATGAATTGCCAGATGCCGCGCGCTCCAGTGCGTGAAATCACCTGCGGCTTGAACGCTGATTCCGCCTGCGCCAAATAAATCAAATCCTCGGGCAATCCTTCTTTCTTGAGCGTGGATTCAATCATCGCGCGATAGCGGCCCGCGCGCTCCAGTCCCATTTGCACGATGTAGCGTCCTCGCGGAGAGGCGAAAAAACTCAAATACTGCAGCACCGAAGGATTCACCGTCAGCGGCAAATCGTGCGGGACGGTAATCAGCTCTTTTTCGGCCAGCGCGACCATGCGCGGATCGGTCGCCGGCAGGTTCTCCAGCTCCGCTACCTGCTCGATAGGAGCCGTCGGTTCCTGAGCCTGCGTCGTGGCGCCGTTGGAATCCTGTGTGCCGGCACTCTCCGCGTTTTCCGCGCTATTTACTTCATCCGCGGTTTCCTCGTTTTCTTCCGCGGTCGCCTCATCCTTTTGCTCGGCCTGCATTTCGTAACTCTGCATCGTGTCCACGATGCGGTTAAAAAGCGCGCGCAGCCGCAGATCCCCGGTCGCCTGCAGCTTTTTATTCATCAGCTCGTGCAGCGCCGTATTGAAGTCATCCCGCGCCACATCCGGCTGGCCGTTTTGATAAGCCTGCTGGCCAGCTTGGTACCGCGCTTCCGCTTTAGCGAGTGCCGCATCTACCGGGGTTTGGGGTAAGGGGAAGAGTCTGGCGAGCTCCGCCTGGCTCTGAGGCAAAGGCAGCCCACGCGCAGAGGAGGCCGTAATTACATTTGAAGCATCCCGCGGGGTCGCAGCCGGCTGCCGCACATGGATCGCATTTTTCGCGGTGTCCTGACAGCCCGAAAGCGCGGCCCATGACATCAGTGCTGCCGCGCCGAGCAACGCCAGTTCTCGCCGGACCTTCATTCCTCCTCCGCAGTTCGCACTTTAGACTGCCAAATCCCCGGCGCGGTCGGGCAACAATAGCTCGACCCTCGCCCCCGGGCGGTTCCCCGCATGATACGGCAAATTGTACGAATGCAAAACGTCTGGGTCAACCGCCCATCTGGACAGGAGGTTCTAAAACCAACATACTAGTACTGAGAAGCACCCTTCCGCAGCAGCCTCAATCCCCCGCTCTGGCTATTTGAGCGCTTGGCGCAGGTCTTCAATTAGGTCTTCCCCGTCTTCCAATCCAATAGAGACGCGCACCGTCCCCGGCTTCACACCCGCGCGCTCCAATTCCTCCTCGGACATATGGTAATGTGACGTATATGCCGGCAGCACCACCAGCGATTCCACGCCGCCCAAGCTCGCCGCCAGCGAAAACAACTCCACGCGGTCGCAAAATCGCCGCGCCGCTGCGATTCCGCCCTTCACGTCAAACGAAAGCATCCCGCCAAACGCTTTCATCTGCTGCCGTGCGAGTTTGTAGTCCGGATGCGATGCCAGCCCCGGATAATGCACGCGCTCGACTCGCGGATGCCGCTCCAAAAACCGCGCCACGGCCAACGCCGTCTCGCACTGCCGCGCCACACGCACGCTCAGCGTTTTCATGCCGCGAATCAGCAGATACGCTCCTTCCGGGTCCATGCATCCACCCAGATAAATAATGTTCTCGCGCACGCGCGCAATCCATTCGCGCGCCCCCGCGACCGCGCCGCCAATCAAATCCGAATGCCCGCCCAGATATTTCGTCGCGCTGTGCACCGTCATATCGAATCCCAGCGGAATTGGCTTCTGCAAGAGCGGACTGGCAAACGTATTGTCCACAATGCTTACCAGCTTGAACTCCCGCGCCAGCTCGACCGCCCGCCGCAAATCCACCAGTCGCAGCGAAGGATTGGTCGGCGTCTCTATATAGAGGCAACGCGTATTTGTCGTGACCAGCTCCTCGATGCCGGCCAAGTCCGCTTCCACGTGCCGCACGCGAATTCCCAGGCGCGGAAGCAGATCGCGCATTAACCGGTACGTCCCGCCATAAAGTTGCGCCGTGGAAATCACTTCGTCGCCCGCGCTCAGCACCGCCAGCAGCGCGCTTGAAATCGCGGCCATTCCCGAAGCGGCCACAATCGCCGCCTCCGCTCCCTCCAGCGCCGCAATTTTTTCCTCGGCAATCGTCAGCGTCGGGTTCCCATAGCGCGTGTAGATATACGCGCTGCTTTCTCCGTCCGCCCAGCGCTTCATCTCCTCGGTAGATGCGAACGTAAACGTCGAGCTGCGCACAATCTCCGGCGCCACCGGCCCAGCGCGCCCCTTTCGCGCCTCGCCCTGATGAATGGTCGTGGTCGCGTCTCCCCATTTCCGTTCTTGCTGTTTGCGGTTCCTCTTGGCCATTGCCTCGCTCCTGACCGCTGATGCCGTGCGAGGAATATCATCTCAGAGATGGGCAGGGGCGCGGAAGCGCGGTTGTGCGAATGCGCCCACACAGCAAGCCGCAATATGTCATTCTCCTGTTTAACTGCAGCGGGGTAAGCCGCACGGAATCAGCGCAAAACTTTGCCTCGGAATCGAGTGACGCTTTTTCGCCTGTACCGCAGGGAAAAAATCACCGCACCTCGTCCGCTAGAACCAAAACTGTACGTCGGGACGGTAGCCATCACCACACGCGCGGAGCTACGCTGTGCGCGCTTGCTGGTTGGTGAAATTTCGCAGCTCTGGCGCGGCGAGCGAGCGCCGGGCGAAAGGAAGTGAAGATGGCTCCTTACGCAGTAGCGAACGTAATTGCCGGCCCGGCAACCGTCGACGCGGGCATGATGGAATTCAAGGAGTGCCTGAAACGCATGCGCGACGGGCATCCCGACGAAGCACTCGGACACGCGCGGCGCGCGCTTGGCGCCGCTCCGAAAAATCCGTTCTACCTCTCTTACACCGGCTTGCTGGCAGCCATGGCCGACCGCCGCTTCGCCGATGCGGAAACGCTCTGCCGCGAAGCGCTCAATTTGAAATGCAATCACGCGCAACTGTATCTCAATCTTGCTGAAGTTTACACGCAGGCCGGCAGGACTACCGACGCCATTGACGTCCTCGAAAAAGGAATGGTCTCCGCGGGCCGCGATTTCCGGATCCGGCGCGCCCTGGAACGAATCGGCGTCAGGCGCCAGCCGGTGCTGAGCTTCTTGCATCGCAGCAATCCCATCAATGTGATGCTGGGCCGGCTGCGGTACCGCTTCGCGGGACCAGCGCGGGCGTTCTGAGCCCGATGCGGCGGCTGAAGCGGTCAACGCAAGCAAACTGAATTTCGATGCAGCGCAGCCATTGACATGTGGCCGCCGGCGAAATTGGAAGCGGCCCACGGAATTCGACAAATTTGAGTTCCCCAAGCAGCCAACCCACAGGGAAGCCCGGGGCGAGCTCCCCCCTCGCTCCGGGCGCTTCACTTCAAACTGCCGAAATGTGCGGCGCCCAGTAAGGCGACTGGGCACGTATTCGGGAACTCGGAAATTACTTAGGATAAGCTACGCATTGACTAATATTCTGCTTAAATGGTATATGCAGGTGTCCCCGAGAACTGCGTAAGGTTCACGTGACTGAAGCCCGGCCTTCTCGCCTTCGTTCGCGTTTTCGTCGCTCCGCTGCGGAAAGACTGCTCGAAACGGCGGGGTCGGCTCTCCTCGGCGGCGCGCTTGTCCTCGGTTCGCAGGTTTTCGCACAGACCGCCGGCACGCAGAATCGTATTACTCAAGCCATAAACAATGCCAAGCTGACGCGGCTCAAAGGCAATACACTGCCTCTGGCGCGCCCCGAATTCGACCACGGACCCGCTCCTGCAAGTCTGCCCATGCAGCGCATGCTGCTGGTGCTGACGCGGAGTTCGCAGCAGCAGGCAGCCCTCGAAAATCTGCTGGAGCAGCAGGAAACCAAAGGCTCCGTGAATTATCACAAGTGGCTGACGCCCGCGCAATTTGGACAGCAATTCGGGCCTTCCGACCAGAACATACAGACAATCGTGGCATGGCTGGAGTCGCAGGGATTCCAGGTGAACGAAGTTTCCAACGGCGGCGGCGTGATTGAATTTTCGGGCAACGCCGGTCTGGTGCAGGCGGCATTTCATACCGCGATTCACAGCTACGTCGTGAACGGGGTGCGGCACTGGGCGAACGCCAGCGATCCGCAGATTCCCAGCGCACTCGCGCCGGTGGTTGCGGGAATTGATTCGCTGAACAATTTCCCGAAAACCGCGATGCACGAAATTGTCGGTGTGTTCCAGAAACTGAAAAATGGAAGAGTGGCGCGCGTGAACGCGCCGCAACCGGGAAGCGGCGCAAGCCCCTTGTATAGCACCGATTGCGAGACCGATCCGATAAACAACGCACCGCTCTACTGCAACGCGGTAACGCCGTACGATTTTGCCACGATTTACAACGTGCTGCCGCTGTGGAATGCCGCCACGCCGATTGACGGCACCGGGCAGAGCCTCGCCATTGTGGCACGTTCGAATATCAATTTGCAGGATGTGGCGAATTTCCGAAGCTCATTTGGGCTCCCCGCCAACCCTCCGCAAGTGATTTTGGACGGGCCGGATCCTGGTCTCGTAAACGATGGCGATGAAACCGAAGCGGATTTGGATGTGGAGTGGTCGGGCGCCGTGGCCAGGGGCGCAACCATCAAGCTCGTGGTTTCCGAATCCACCGAGGCGACCGACGGCGTGGACCTTTCCGCTGAATACATTGTGGATAATGACGTCGCCCCGATTATGAGCGAGAGTTTCGGCGATTGCGAGCTGGTCATGGGCACCGCAGGCAATCAATTTTATAAAGATTTGTGGCAGCAGGCTGCGGCGGAAGGTATTTCCGTGTTCGTTTCCACGGGCGACGAAGGCTCGTCGGGATGCGATTTCTTTCAGGGCACAACGCCGGAAGCCGCGCAAGATGGTTTGCAGGTGAATGGCATTGCTTCGACTCCGTACAACGTCGCCGTAGGCGGCACCGATTTCAACGACTTTTTTTCCGGGCCGACTTATTGGACGCTGAACAACAATACGACCACGCAGGAATCGGCAAAGGGCTACATTCCGGAGGTGACCTGGGATGACTCGTGCACCAGCATCCTTTTTTACAACTCGCAATTCGGATTGGGCAACAATGCAGAAACGAATTGCAACAATCCGCAGCTGCGCAATTTTGTACTTACCATTGGTGGAAGCGGAGGCGTAAGCGGATGCACTACGCCGAGCGGCACAACACCCGGAACGTGTTCGGGAGGGTATCTGAAACCCGCATGGCAGACCGGCAGCGGCGTCCCCGGCGATAACAAGCGCGATTTGCCGGATGTGTCTTTATTTGCCGGCAATGGATTTGAAAACAATTTTTACGCGATATGCGAAGCGGATCAGCAAGGATACTGCAGCTCCGCAGGCAATTTTCTGGGCATCGGAGGCACTTCGGTTTCCTCTCCGGCGTTTGCGGGATTGATGGCGCTGATCAGTCAAAAGCAGGGAGCGGCGCAGGGCGACCCGAATTTCATTTTGTACAAGCTCGCGGGAATGCAGACGGGTCTGAATTGCAATTCCAGCACCGGGCCTGCGAGCGGCTGCACATTCAACGATGTGACGTCCGGCACGATTGCCATGCCATGCGTGACCGGCAGTCCGAATTGCAAAACGGCGACGAGCGGCGACCAGTACGGGATTCTTTCCGGTTACAATGCAGGCACGGGCTACGATTTGGCGACCGGGCTGGGCTCGGTGAACGCCAATAATCTGGTGACCAACTGGGGCAACGTAAAGTTCACACCGTCGTCAACGACGCTGACATTGAATGGCGGGAAAGCGGTAAGCATCACCCACGGGTCGCCCATTAGCGTGAGTGTTTCCGTTACGCCAACCACTCCGAACATGCCCACGGGCGACGTTGCGCTCATCGCCACGCAGGGGAACAATACATTTGGCTTCGACACGATGACGCTCAGCAGCGGCACCGCCTCGAGCACTACAAACTTGCTCCCCGGAGGCTCGTCATACACGGTCAAGGCCCATTACGAGGGCGACGTCAATTACGGCGGCAGCTATTCGACTCCGGTGACCGTAACGGTTACGCCCGAGGCGAGCCAGACCGCGATGCGGCTGATTACCTTCGATCCAGCGAGCGGGCAGGTCACGAATCCGAATGCCGGCACCGTGGTCTATGGCAGCCCCTATCTATTGCGCGCGGATGTGACGAACAGCTCCGGAAATTCCTGCGTAAACGCCACAAGCTTGACGCAAACGTATGCGTGTCCTACGGGAAATGTGAGCGTCATGGACAACGGCAGCGCGCTCGCCGGCGGGCCTTTTGGCCTGAACAGCCAAGGCTACACGGAGGATCAAACCATTCAGCTCACCGGCGGCTCGCACAATCTCGCCGCGAATTACAGCGGAGACAACAGCTACAATCCGAGTTCGACGAGCGATGCGATCAGCGTAACTCCGGCGCCGACGACAACCATGTTCACCTGCACCGCGCAAACCGCGCTGATCGGCAACTTCGTCTATCTCTGCGTTGCTACGCAATCGCAGAGCGCCGGCGTGGCGCCCACTGGCAGTTACACGGTTTTTGACAACGGCACCGCGCTCAGCCCCACGGTGATATCGCAAAATGGTTCTCCCGGTTCCTCTGTAACAGGCGCGAACCTTTTTGAACAGTTCCAGGTGACTCTCCCCGGGCCGCCGGGCGTGCATACGATTACCGCGACATATTCCGGTGACGGCAATTACCAGAGCTCAGCGGCTCCGGGTTTTACAGTAACGGAACTTTATGCCACGACGATGACGGCAACAGCCAGCCCGGCTAACGTCATATTGGGAAACAACGTGACGATAACAGCTACGGTGTCCACGAATGTCCCCGCAAGCAATGCGTCCCTGAAGCCGACCGGAACAGTTTCTTTCGCGGGAGTCACGGGCAATGTAAACACGGTCGTTAATCCAGGCCCCAACGGGGATTGGCAATTGCAATCCACCATCACCTTTGCCCCGCAACAGACGACGTATATGGGTTTGGCCTACTCCGGTGATTCAAACTATGCGGGATCGAGTACGACAGTTCCTGTGATAGTCACAATTCCCGACTTTAGCGTCGCCGCCGGATCTGCGCCCCTGGTGGTGACCGCCGGGCAGACGGGGACGGAGACGCTCACGATTACGCCGCTGACAAGTTACGCGAGCACGGTGCAATTGAGCTGTGGAAGCGGCCTCAGTATCCCCGGCGCGACATGCTCCATTTCGCCGACCTCTGTAACGCTCAGCAACAGCGCCGCGGCGACGGCAACTCTGAGCGTTGCTACGATGGCGCCCTCAACCGCACTAAGCGCGCGGACCCTGCCGACCGGCTGGCGCGACGCGCCCGTCGGGCCATTAAGTACCGAAGAATGGTGGACCTTGAGTTTGCTGGCCGGGATTGCCGCGCTGGCCCTGCTGCTTGGTGACGGAAAACGACGTTCGCTGCAAGCAGCCTGGGGATTGGGCTTGGTTTGCATCGTGACATTCGCGATAGGTTGCGGCGGAGGCGCGGGCGCGAGCAGTCCGCCGCCCGGGCCGGTGCCTACTACCACAACAATTTCGGCCGCAAGCACCAAAGTGCCGCAGAATTTGACCCTGACCCTCAATGCAAAAGTCACTTCCACGCAGACGGTTACAGGATCCGTGACCATTGGCTCGGCCAATTGCAACCTGGCAAGCGGCGGGACAGTAACAGGCGGAGCCTTGCAGGTAGGGTTTAACCCGATTCTGCCCGCCGGAACATGCGCATTCCAGGCGCAGTATTTCGGAGATCAGAATAATCAGTCGTCAGTCAGCGGCACGCTGAATATCGCCATTACCGGAAGCGCCTCGCTGCAAGTTGTGGGACAGACCAGCACGGACGTGCATACGATTCCCATCAACGTCACGATTCAATAGCCGGCAGAAATATTTGAATGAAACGTGCCATCGCGCACAGTTATTTTTTCACTGGAAGAAGCGCCAAAATTTTGAATCGCGGCTGATTCGCCGCTGTTTTCCGCTGCATCCAGGCCCCGATCCCCTCGCGCAACCGTGCCGCGCCAGCAAAAACTCATGGCGCTTGGCGCAAGTTGTCGTGGTAATGGCCCGCTTCAGCGGAAGTTCTCGCTCTATGCTAGACTCGGTGGCGAAATCCGCTGCGCCGCATCTTTTGCTGGGGTACTCCAAGCCGCGGATCGCATTTTTAGAAGCAGTTCTCTGAGCCGGACGTCGCAGCCGGGTTTTTCGCGGACTCGTTTTCCGAGTTCTCTGCCGCAGTTGCTGTGAGCATCATTTCGCACCGGAGCGATTCATGTCAAAAAATTGGACGAACGGACTTTTGAGCGGCGTTGTTTTTCTGGCGGCGATCGCCTTTCTTGCGGCGCCGGTAAATTTGGGCGCTGCGGTCAAATCATCGGACGAAGCCGGAACTGTGTTGCGCGCGACGCTGCCAAACGGGCTGCGCGTGGTGATCGTGCGCGATCCGCTGGCTCGCGTGGTGACCACAGTGATGAATTACAAAGTCGGCTCCGATGAAGCTCCTGCCGGTTTCCCGGGCACAGCGCACGCGCAGGAGCACATGATGTTCCGCGGAAATCCCGGTCTTACCGCCGATCAGCTTGCCGAAATATCCGCTTCGATGGGCGGCGATTTCGATGCGGACACGCAGAACACCGTGACGCAATACTTCTTCACCGTGCCGGCGGAAGACGTGGACGTCGCGCTGCACGTGGAAGCGCAACGCATGTCCGGCGTCGATGACACCGCGGCGCAATGGGCCACGGAGCGCGGCGCCATCGAGCAGGAAGTGGCCGCGGATATGTCCAACCCGTTTTACATTTTCTATTCCAAAGTGCTTGCGATGATGTTCGCAGGCACTCCTTATGAGCACGATGCGCTGGGCACGCGCCCCTCGTTCGACAAAACCACCGCGGCGATGCTCAGGAAATTCTACGACCGCTGGTATGCGCCGAATAACGCCGTCTACATCATCGCCGGCGACGTCAATCCGCCGGCCGTGCTTGCCGAAGTGAAGCGGCTGTACGCGAGCATCCCGGAGAAAAAACTTCCCGCGCGGCCGGCGGTGCATCTGCAGCCGGTGAAAGCCATGACGCTTCACCTCAACACGGATTTTCCGTTCGGCATAGCGGCCATCAGCTTCCGCATGCCCGGCATGGACAGTCCGGATTACGCCGCGTCGCAAGTCCTCGCGGACGTGCTGAGCAGCCAGCGCAGCAGCCTCTATGCTCTGGTTCCCGAAGGCAAGGCGCTCTTCTCGGAATTCGCAAATTTCATGCAATTCCCGCGTGCGAGCCTGGCGATCGCTCTCGCCGGATATCCCAAGGGCGCCGATGGCGCGGCGCTGGCGCAGCAAATTCAGCAAATTCTCGCCGCGGACGTCAAGAACGGGCTGCCGCCCGATTTGGTGCAAGCTGCCAAGGCGCACGAACTGGCCGACGCGGCGTTCCAGAGCAACTCGATTTCGGGGCTGGCGTTCGAATGGTCCAATGCCGTCGCCATCGAAGGCAGAAATTCGCCGGAAGATGACGTCGCGGCGATCCAGAAAGTCACCCTTGCCGACGTGAATCGCGTGGCGCGCACGTATCTGCAGCCGTCCCACGCGATTGTCGCAATTCTCACGCCCACGCCCTCGGGGAAACCCATTTCGCAAAAGTCGTTCGGCGGACAGGAGTCCTTCGCGCCTTCCAACGTGAAGCCGGTGGCCCTGCCGGAATGGGCTTCCAGCGCGCTTGCGCGCCTCAGCGTTCCATCCTTCCCGGTGCATCCCGCCGTTTCCACGCTGCCGAACGGACTGAAGCTCATCGTCGTGCCGGAAAGTGTGAGCGACACGGTCAGCGTTTTTGGGCGCATCAAGAACAATCCGGATATGGAGCAGCCCAAAGGTCAGGAAGGCGTCTCCAGCGTCGTAGACCAGCTTTTCGAATACGGCACCACCACTCTGAACCGCATCGCCTTTCAAACCGCGCTCGATCAGATTGCGGCGCGCGAATCCGCGGGCACGGGCTTTTCGCTGGAAGTTTTGCCGGCGCATTTCGACCGCGGCCTCCAATTGCTCGCGGAGAACGAACTCCATCCCGCGATGCCCGCACCCGCGTTCAAAATTGTGCAAATGAAAACGGCGCGCAGCGTGGCGGGCGAACTGCAAAGCCCGGGATTTTTGGCCGAACTGGCGCTGGACAAAGCCCTTTTTCCTCCGGCCGACCCGGAGCTGCGTCACGCAACTCCCGCGAGCGTCAGTTCTCTTACGCTCTCAGACGCGCAGGATTATTACGCCCGCGTTTTTCGTCCCGATTTGACCACCATTGTGGTCATCGGCAAAGTGACTCCGGCAGAGGCCAAAGCGGAAATCGAAAAGTACTTCGGCGATTGGAAAGCAACGGGCCCGAAGCCGCAGACTGATTATCCGGCGGTTTCGCAAAACAGACCTTCAGCGGCGGTTGTGCCGGACAAGAGCCGCGTGCAGGATCAGGTCACGCTTGCGGAAACGCTGCCCTTGAACCGCTTCAGCCCCTCGTATTACGCGCTCGAGCTCGGCAATCACGTTCTCGGCGGAGGCTTTTATGCGACCAGGCTTTACCGCGATTTGCGCATGAACGGAGGCCTGGTTTATTACGTTGGCTCCGATTTTAATTTTGGACCCACGCGAACTGTCTACAGTGTGACCTACGGCTGCGACCCGCCCAACGTTTCCAAGGCCCGGGCATTGGTAGTCCGCGATTTGAATCAGATGCGCAGCGCTCCGGTATCACAGCACGAACTTCATCAGGCCAAAGCCATTTCTCTGCGCGATATCCCGCTCTCCGAATCGAGCGTGCGCAGTATCGCTGAAGGCCTGCTGGAGCGTTCGCTTTTAGGCTTGCCGCTCAACGAACCGGAAATTGCCGCGCAGCAATATATGCAGCTCACTTCCGGGCAGATTCAGGCTGCCTTCGCAAAATGGATTCATCCGGCAAATTTGGCTCAGGTGACGCAAGGTCCGAATCCGCAATAAATTCAATCAGAGCGATCCGTGCCGCCTGGCGCGCAAAATGATCTGTTTCCTTTCAAATCTGACGCACCTACGAGCTGTCTGCGAGACGAGCACATCACTGCTTCCGGGGTATCCCGAACGAGGTTATGTCATGAATTCACGGACGCATGATGTACTTGTTGGATGGTTTGGGGCTTGGCGGCTTATCCCATACATCTTTGACAGGAAGCATGGTGCCAAGCGCTTCAATCCCCAGGGTGAAGCAAATGACAGGCGAACGGATTAGCGCCGGGGTTTTGATTTTCGCGGTGCGTGCTGGCAACGCGGACAAAAATAGCTGCTCCGCCCCGCGACAATCATGCGGCGAATCACCCCGCCGCAGCGGCCGCACTTCTTTCCTTCTCTTCCATACGCGCGATGCCGGATTTGAAATTCCCCCGGCCGGCCCTCCGCGTTCACGTAATCGGAAATGGACGAGCCGCCCAGCCGAATCGCCTCGCGCAAAATATTTTGCACCGCGCGATACAGCCGCGAGATCTCCTCGCGCGTCAAATTCGCGGCGATGCGCGCCGGATGAATCCGCGCCCGCCACAGGCTCTCATCCGTGTAGATATTGCCCATGCCGCGAAACACGCGTTGATCTAGCAGCACCGCTTTAATGCGCGCGCGCCGCGAACGCAGCCGCTCGCGAAACTCTTCCTCTCTGGCTTCCAGCGGATCGAGTCCCAGCGGCGCAAGAATCGCTTCGCTCTCTGCGCCCGGCAGAACGAACATTCGCCCGAACCGCCGCGTGTCCGTGTAGCGCAGCTCCGCGCCGCTGTCGAGCGAAATCCACACATGCGTGTGCGGCGGCGCGGGCGCATTCGCGGGATGAACCGTAAGCTGCCCGGTCATTCCCAGATGCACCACAAAATCGAAACGCCGCGCGCGCGACTCGCGCGCTGGAATCCCGGTTTCTTCTCCGCTGGATTTTTCCAGATGGCAAACGATGAATTTCCCGTGCCGGTGAAGGCTCAAGATGCGGCTGCCGGGCAAAATCGTTTCGAGCGCTGCCGCATCGTCAATGAAATCCGTTTTGCCCAGGCGAATCGCGGTGATTTTTCGTCCGGGCAAATGCGGCTCGAGCCCGCGAACCACCGTTTCAACTTCGGGAAGCTCCGGCAAGTTCGATCCTGAAGAGCGGCGAAGAAATTCCCGCGGCGTTCGTCATTCCGCCGCGCCTTCTCTCTGTCTCAGCGCGGCAGAATCGCAAACACGCGCACCGGCCCGCCCGATCCGCCTTCGAGCTTGATCGGCGCGGCGATGACGAACGCTCCCGTCGCGGGCAGCTCTCCCAAATTCGCCACGTTTTCCACGTGGAACAGCCCCGCCGGCAGCGTCGTGTGATGCACCGGGAAATTTTTCGACGGCCCGTAGTCAATGCTCAGCGTGTCAATGCAAAGCCCGCTGACCTGCCGCGCAATCAGAAATTTCGCCGCCGGAACCGAGTAGCCCGGGAAGTGCATCACTTTGTTTGCGTCCATGTTGCGGTAGCGCGCCGGATTCGGCCAGCGCGAGCCCCATCCGGTGTAGAGCATCACAATCGCGTGCGGCGGAATGCGTCCGTGCTGCGCTTCCCACTGCTCGATGTCTTTCACCGTGAGCCGGTAATCCGGATTTTTCGCCACCTGATCCCGAACATCAATCACCACGGCCGGCCCAAAGAAACGCTGAATCGGAATTTCGTCCAGCGTGTCTTTGCCGCCGAAATGCGCCGGCGCGTCCATGTGCGTTTCGTAATGCTCGAGCATCGTGAACCGCCGCGCGAAATAACCGTCCTTCGCAATCGTATCCACCGTCGTCGCGGTAAAGGCCTGGCCGCTGCCCGGCCACGACGGCGAATGGCCGTTGATTTCGTAAGTCATGTCCACCACTCGCGTCTGCCCCGTGGGAATCCCCGCCAGCAAACGGCATTCGCTCGCCACCGATTTATTTTGTGCCTTCGCAGGCTTCCCGGCGCCAATCGCGCTCAGAAAAATAACCGTCGCAGCCAGTAGCGATTTTTTCATGCGCACCTCCGCGTAAAAATCAATTCTCAACTGCGGAGCATATCTCAGTTCACTGGGAAAAAATCAGAGCAATTTTCGATTTACGGCAGCGGAATTCCCGGCGAGGCCACAATTCCCGCCAGCCGCAGAATTTCCGAATACTCTTCGTCCGTCAGCGGAGAAATCGTCAGGCGCGGATTCTTCAAAAATTTCACTTTGCGCAGCGGTCTTTGCTCGCGAAGTTCCTCGAGGGTAACCTGCCGCGGCAGCCGCTCCAGCGCCCGCAGATCAATCACCAAATGCTTGGGACTGGGATCGTGCGGATCGGGGTACGGGTCGCGCGTCACCGCGGCAATCGCGTAAAGCGCGTATTCCGGCTTCCCGTGGTAGCAAAGCGCGCGGTCGCCCTTTTTCATCTGCTTCATCTGGCGCAGAGCGTCCGGCTTGTTCCCCCCATGCCGCCACATTTCCTTTCCCTTTACGAAAAGGGTATCCCAGTGGTAGATGCGGGGGTCAACCGCGAGCAGCCAGTGATGGGGTCTGTTTACAGGGCGCGTCATGAGCTGGCTGTAACTGGCGAACTATACATCGAAGCGCAAAAGAAACAATGACAAATCTGCAATACGCCGCAAAATGTCAAAAAAAAGCGTAGCAAGACACCCCGGAAGGCCGGTTCAGCCCGCGAAGCTCCTCCCCTCACCCACATCTACGTACACATCCTCGCCGCGCAGCTCAATCGCGTAGCACTCCACGCCCGTTTCCGGCTGCTGTACCAGCTTTCCTGTCGTCACGTCGTACTGCCAGCCATGCCACGGGCAACTCACCACCGATCCCTCCAAATCGCCTTCGCCCAGCGGCCCTCCATGATGTAAACATATACTGTTGATAGCAAATAACTTACCGCCAACGTTGGCAATCGCCACGGCTTTGCCGTTCACCTGAAACTCCCGGATCTGCCCGGCCGGTATTTCCTCGCTCTTCGCCGCTCGTTGAAACGCCATAGTTTAGCGCTCTCTTCGTTCCGGCAGTCCCCCGGTCCTGCCGCTGCCGTAAATGGCGCAAAAGTATATCTTTCCCTCCTTCGTGCGTCAATGCGCGTGACGGACAAAGCCGCCTCGAACGAGACGTGATGAGCGTCACTGCCCCGTTAGTCTGCCTGGGTGAATATGAATTCGTAAGGGTAAATTCAACCGCTGGGAGGGTTTATGCAACTGCTCAATCCCAATAAGGCGGGGCTGGTTTTCGGGACGCTGCTCGCCAGTCTCCATGCGGTTTGGGCCTCGTTGGTTGCGCTCGGCTTCGCGCAAGCAATTGCCGATTTCATTTTCTGGCTGCATAGGATCAAGCCAGTGTACCGGATTGCTCCGTTCAATTTTTGGGTAGCTCTGCTGCTCGTCGCGTTCACCGGAGCAATTGGCTATGCCGGAGGATTCGTTCTTGCAGCATTATGGAACAGGCTCCATCGGGAGCCGCACCAGCTTGCAGCGCAGCGTGCGGGGACTCTGACTCCCGCGGCCCGCTAGGGAGTTTTCCAGCGATTTGGGCCCCTGTTTTTTCTGTGGCACCGGGCTCTCGTGGACGGCCTTAACTATCACACAGTTAAGGAGTTACTCAGTGGCGCCGGTCCATTAAAAGGTACGACACACGAAAATCATGCCACCCCTTGCCTGTTTTTCCATCCCTGTATAATCAGCCAAGAATAAGCAAGCTGGTCTCCTCGCATCGGTGGAATGCGAGAGCACCTCAACCCAAAGCAGTCCTGAACAAGCGCTCGAAGGCCCTACAGGGTTGGCCATGGGGGAAGGTTTCTCTTGCAGTCTGAAAGTGTCGAACAGCGGATTAAGCAAAGTTTCTTGATTCACTGATCGCCGATAAGGAGGCCCGCAATGGCTCGCTGCAAGCCTTGGAGTCGCGTTTTCGCGATTGTGATTCTTGGTTTTTTGGGAATGTGCGCCCCGGCTCAGGCCCAACAGTTCTCCGCGCCAATAAATGTGTCGAACAATGCGGATTATTCCTACACGCCGCAGGTCGCCGTGGACTCCAACGGGGTCATCTACCTGGCGTGGGAGGACGATACCGCGACGAATTCCAACATTCTGTTTAGCCGTTCCACCGACGGGGGCGCAACGTTTTCCACGCCGCTGAATATTTCCAGTGCAGCCGGCTACTCGTTCAATCCGCGAATTGCGATCGGCGCCGCCGGAGACGTCAACATCGCCTGGCAGCTCCAATCGTCGAACAGTACGGATATCATGTTCGCCCGTTCCACCGACGCGGGCCTAAGCTTCAGCGCGCCAATCGACCTCTCGAATCAATCGAATCAATCGTTTGATTCTGAAAGCCCGCAGATCGCCTCAGACACCGCCGGAAATGTCTACGTTGTTTGGGAAAACGATTCGCTGCAGCTTGGCATATTTTTCACCCGTTCCTCCGATGGCGGCGCAACCTTTTCCACTCCGGCCGTTATTTCCACCAATGCGTCCGGCTCCTATTCGCCGCAAATCGCCGCCGGCCCTGGCGGTAGTCTCGGCGTCGTTTGGGAAGACAATATTCAGGGTGCCGACGATATTTCCTTCAGTTACTCCTCCAATCATGGAGCGACATTTTCGCTGCCGCAGAGCCTCTCGCTTCACACCGGAAATTCCATGAACGCGCAGATCGCCATCGATGGGAATGGAAATATCGACGTGGTTTGGGAAAACAACAGTCCCGGCGCCTTCGATGTGTTCTTCACTCGCTCCACGGATAACGGAGCATCTTTCCTTGCTCCCGCGGACATCTCCAACGGCTCCGGCAATGCGGCGGATTCTCAGATGGCTCTCGATGCGAAGGGTGACATCAACGTGGTTTGGGATGACAATGTCCCCCCGAACTACAATCCGGACATTTACTTTGCCCGTTCGAACGATGGAGGAGCAACCTTCTCGACCCCGCTGAATGTCTCAAACGACTCGGGTTCTTCCGTCAATCCGTTTCTCACCATCGATGCTGGCGCGAATATTGATGTGGCCTGGGAAGACAACACGCCGGGCAATCAGGAAATCTTTTTCAGCCGCTCGGCAGATTCCGGCGGCACGTTTTCCGCGCCGCTCGATCTTTCCAATGACGCGGGGCTGTCGCTGGCTCCCGATATGGCGGCGGACAATAGCGGCAATCTCAACGTGACTTGGCAGGATGGCCTGACATCGGGAATCTCTCAGGTCCTTTTCAGCCGATTGGCGGGCACGGTTGCCAATCAGGCGCCGGTCGCCAATGCCGGCGCGGATCAAACGGTGGAGTGCGCAGGACCAAACGGCGCTGCCGTAACGCTGGACGGATCGAAATCGAGTGATCCGGATGGCGACATGCTCAGTTTTGTCTGGAAGGATCAGGCCGGAAATGTCGTGGGCACCACAGCCATCGTCCAGACCACCGTCGGCTTGGGCACTCACGTATTCACGCTGACTGTGACCGATGCGGCGGGACTCAGCTCTACCGCCACAACTTCGGTAACCGTCGGAGATGCCGCTCCGCCAACGCTGCAGGTGAACTTGTCGCCAAACGTCCTCTGGCCGCCGAACCATCGGCTAATTCCCATCACGGCGACGGTCGAAGCCGCCGATGCGTGCGATGCGAATCCGTCCATCTCATTGGTTTCGATTACCAGCAACGAGCCGGACGACGTCTTGGGCGCCGGAAATCAGCCCGATGACATCCAGGCAATCGGCGGCGGCCCAATCCCGTTCGGCACCGATGTGCAGACGTTTTTGCTGCGCGCGGAACGCTCTGGTATGGGAAATGGCCGAATCTACACGGTCACCTATATGGTGAAAGATGCGGCGGGCAACACCGCTTCCGCGTCGGCGCAGGTGCTCGTCCCGAGTGAAATGACTACGACGAACACCACGGGCGCCACAAAAACGGACTCCGACTCGCACGGCCGACGCCGCAGGCGCGACGGAAAACGTGATCAGGACTCAGTTCAAACTGGCCACTAGCCCCTGGACGCCTCGCCGCGCGAATGAGCATGTGCCTGGCTTTCGAGAAATGGGAAGCGAAACAGCATCTGGCTCCCATTCCTCACGGGTTGAAATTCGCGAAAATTACGTCCGAGCCTGGGCCTGGTGAGATTGCGGAGTTTCCAGCGGCAGCCGGGCGGCTTCCCAGCCGGTGATACCGCAGGCAATTTCCGAAACATCGTGGAAGCCATTTCGTTTCAGCAGGCTTGCCGCGATAGATGACCGGTAGCCGCCCGCGCAGTAAATCAACAGCGAACGATTCTTCGGCAGCTTCTCAAAATTTTCCGTCAAACGATTGAGGGGAACGAAGAGGCTGCCGGGAATGAAATTCCGCTCGCGCTCGCCCGGCGTGCGGACGTCAACCGCAAGCGGCGCGGGATTCGACTCCAGGATTTCCGCGGCAAATTGCGCGCTGAGCCGCTCGGTGGACGCAAGCAACTCAGGACGCGATTCCAGGCTTTTCATCCCGTCTTTCAGATAGCCCGCCACGTGGTCAAATCCAATACGTCCCAGGCGCACCGCCGATTCCTGCTCGCGTCCCGGGCTCGCGATGATTACGATGGGATGCGCGCGGTCGAGAATTGTTCCCGCCCAGGTGGCGTACTGACCGCTCAGCCCGACGTTGATGCTTCCCCGAAGATGCGCGGCGCCGAATTCCGCGGGCTCGCGCGTATCCAGAATTTGCGCGCCGGACTCCTGCAACTTCAGCACGCGCTGCAGTTCCAGCGCGTTCATTCCGCGCGCCAGCGCCTCATCGAGCGTCGGCCGCTCCTGGCTGTTCAACACCGCATCGTAAGTGAAATACGCCGGCGCATCCGGCTGGTCCGCCGTTACGATGCGAATAAACGCTTCCTTACTCATGGGCTGCAGTGCGTAGTTCATGCGCCGCTGTTCGCCCATCGTGGACACGGTCTCTTTGCTGATTGCTTTTCCGCAAAGCGAGCCCGCGCCGTGCGCCGGATAAATCAAGCTGCGGTCCGGCAGCGGCAGCAGCTTTTCGCGCAACGAATCGAAGAGCATTCCCCCGAGATCATGGGCCGACCAGCCCAGCGCGACGCGCAGATCCGGACGGCCCACATCGCCGATGAACAGCGTGTCTCCGGTGAGCACGGAATGCGGCTGAGTTTCACTGGCCTTTCGATCGTAAACGACAATGGAAACCGATTCCGGCGTATGGCCGGGAGTTTCCAGAATTTTCAGGCGGACGCTTCCGAATTCCACCGCGTCTCCGTCGCGCAGCGGAGTGAACGCGTACGACGCTTTCGCCGCGGCGCCCAAATAAATTTTCGCGCCCGCGCGGTCGCGCAGCTCCAGATGGCCGGCGATGAAATCGGCGTGCAGATGCGTCAGAAAAACGTGCCGAATGGCGAGCGAATTTTCAGCGGCGAACGCCAGGTAGTGATCCGTGTCGCGCTGCGGATCGACCACGGCGGCCACGCCGGTTTGCTCGTCGCCGACGACGTAAGAAGCATGGGCCAGGCACGGCAAATAGAATTGCTTCAGAATCACGGCGCACCGCCTCGCTTTTTTTCCGAAAGCCCCGCTTCGATTTTATTTTGGCTGGGGCACAATTCGCAAATACGGGCGCGGCGCCTTCCAGCCTCCGGGATATTTCTTGCGCGCTTCCTCGTCGGAAACGTTGCCGCCGATGATGACTTCGCAGCCCGGCTTCCAGTTCGCCGGCGTGGACACCGAATGCCGCGCGGTGAGCTGCAGAGAATCAAGAGCGCGCAGAATTTCGTCAAAATTGCGGCCGGTGCTCATCGGATACGCCAGCATCAGCTTGATTTTTTTGTCCGGGCCAATCACGAACACCGTGCGCACGGTGGCATTGGTCGCCGCGGTGCGGCCTTCGCAGCTTTCGCCCGCATCCGCCGGCAACATGCCGTAGAGCTTGGCGACCTTCAGTTCCGGATCGCCAATCATCGGGTAATTCACTTTGTGGCCCTGAGTTTCTTCAATGTCCACGGCCCATTTGCTGTGGCTCGCAACCGGATCCACGCTCAGGCCGATGATTTTGCAATTGCGCTTTTTGAATTCCGGCTCGAGCCCGGCCATGTAGCCGAGTTCGGTGGTGCATACCGGAGTGAAATCCTTTGGATGCGAAAACAAAATCGCCCAACTGTTCCCGATCCATTCATGAAAATTGATTTTGCCCTGCGAAGTTTCCGCCGTGAAATTCGGCGCTTCGTCGTTGATTCGCAACATAACTTTTTCTCCCGCGAATTTGCGATGGTAGTGTAAGCCGGAACCGGCTTATCTGCTATAGATGCGGCGCACGCATCGGCGATTCCTGAATTTCACGCCGGTTTGGCGGCCGTCAGCAGCAGCGCGCCTTCGCGCCGAAACGCGGCGAGTTCGGCGGCGTCGCGAAACCACCGGCCGGTGTAAGTTTCCGGCGCCGGCGTGGGATCCACGATGCGGCGATGCGCCGGGTTCACGAATCCTGCTTTGCGAAACAGCTCCACCCATTCGTCGGCAGAAAGCAGATGCGCGGGAATTTGAAAAATTTTTGCCCACTGATGGCAATACGGATTATCGCGGTAATAATTGATGAGAATCCACGCTGAGCCGCCGCGCTTCAGCACGCGAAAAATTTCGCGAATGCCCGCGGCCGGATCGGGCCAGTAGTAGGAGGATTCGACAGAGACGACCTTGTGGAAGGAATCCGCTTCGCGCGGAATGGCGTCCACGCTGCCGAAGACAAATTCGGCGTTGGACAAATCTGCGGAGGCGCGACGGGCGCGGGCGAGCATTTCGTCGGACAGGTCCATGCCCACGACGCGGCCTTGCGGGACGCGCGAAGCGAGTTCGCGAACCAGCCAACCGCCGCCGCAGCCGACGTCCAAAATATTTTCATGCGGCGCAAAACGCATGAGCGCGAGCATCGGCTCGACGATTGGGCGGTGCTCCTTTTCCATGCTCTCGCCCTTGCCTTCACCGGCCCAGGCGTTGAATTCCCTGCGAAGCTTCTCGTTTGCGGCGGTTTGCATGCGTTCAGCAGCCCTCAAAGTTAGGATGCGTTGCGTCTCGGAGCGATTTTACTATCAGACTGAATTCCATGCGAGGCGGCGCGAGAACAGGGGCGGGAGAGGCGCGCTGCGCTGCCTTCGCGCATCAAGGCGGGATGGAAAATGCGCGTTGGATAATGCGAAAAAGGTGCAAATCTGTAGCGATTAGGAAAACGTTTTCCTCTCATTCTAAAGGTACTTACAACGAGTTCTAATTTTTCATAGGTCTGGCGATTAGAAATGCGGCAAGAGGCGATAGCTGACGGCT
>Ga0209061_1000379_pt1 | contig 122658 bp, 113 predicted proteins | sample Coa_R1_10_FD_187157 | JGI IMG/M metagenome (GOLD analysis project Ga0209061, IMG submission 187157) | Surface soil microbial communities from Centralia Pennsylvania, which are recovering from an underground coalmine fire - Coalmine... | ecosystem: Environmental > Terrestrial > Soil >... | reverse complement strand
AAGAAATGTTTGACGTAATACGTTCGACATGGTATAATGACAACGTCAACGTTACGTTACGTAAAAACGTCTTTCATCGTCCTCATCTCCAACCTTTGGAGACTCTACGAAAACGGGGCAAGCTCAATCGCAAGGTATGCCGGATCGCCTGCCTGGTGGTGAGCAAGTTCAAGAGAAGAGGCAAGAGCACGCTCAACTGGCTCAATGGCAAAGTCTTCGGGAATAAGGAATGTCATATAAAATGTCCCGCTGGGGTTTATCCCAGGATCATCCCACAGTGACACTTCCCGGTGTACACGGGTAAACACCGGGAAGAGATCTTCTTGATACGTGCCTGACGCTCGTTGGAGAAGAAGAGCATTGAGTGCCATCGTAAATTGCCCTTTTGAAAAATGGTACGGGACGATGAGATCAACCTGTATTTGCGGATCTCTCATAAAAAGACGCTCCTTCCAAATAGCACTGAACTACGGGAGTCTTCGTGTCCCATGAGTCGTAGCTTGGGAGTTTCTACTCCTGAAAAGAGTATAGCCCATTCGTTGGGATTTTTCAGGTACATGAGCCAGAAACCGAGAGCAAACTGATGCTCCGCGCTGCTCATTGATGAAGCAGCGCGGAGGCACCAGCGTTCATTCCAGGGCAGGTCTCCTCCTCAGGCCAGAAAGGAACTGGTCAGCATCGAGGCCGTACAATCACAAGCTCCCAGGCTTTCACCTGTGGGATCACTGAACCTCATGCCTTCCCCCGTCACCATATCCAGGGGATAAAACGCCTCCTCACCTGCTTCAGATATCTATCGTAGCCTGCAAGCCCGCTGCACAACAGGTGCTCTTCCTGCACTGCTCGGTAGGCCATGAGGCCAATGAAGAGCGGAGACAGCGCCAATCCCGACCAGGCCCCCATCAGAAGCGGCACTCCGACATAAAAGAGGCTGGCCGCCGCATAAAGCGGATGCCGAATATAACGGTACGGGCCAGAAGAGATGACGGTCTGGCCTCGTTCCTCTTGTAGCCGCACGACAGGGCTGAGATAGCGATTCTCACGAATCGTCACAAAAACACCGCTCAGCGAACAAAGCAACAACAGCAGGCCAATTCCCTGGAGAAAAACAGGCATTTGCGACCAGTGCCACCGCGCGGCATCCAGTGGCATCAGCGCTAACCAGGCCAACGAGAGCAGATAGAATGCGCCTAGCCACACCCGGTCCCAGCCTGGTTGCCCTGTCTTGAAGATCGTAAGACGCTCGGCCAGCAAACTGCCATCATGCCGTAGTAACCAGCCGCTTAACAACAACACAAAGCCGAAAAAGACGAGGAAGAAGGTCCATCCCTCCAGCCAGGTCAGCCTGCCTGCCGGAAGAAACAAGACCAGAAAGGAAAGCAGCCAGACAGCCAACTGCCACATCAGCGCTTTTGCAGCGATTACCATCTATCACCTCTTTTATAAACAAAATAAACTCATACTTCCGCTGTATACTCTACCCATAATTGAGAATCACGCAGTCAACTCCGACGAGTAACCCATTCCGAAATTGCTGGCACAGAGCGATGATCTTGTTTTCCCACTGCTTTTTTTCATACCTATCCGCGTCAAACCACTCTCCTGTTGGGGTGATGATGGCGTAGCAGCGCAAGGAATGATCGAGATATCGCACAGGCAAAATATTGGCAGCGAGAGGATCAGCTGCGGGTAAACCGAATAACCGTGGATCATCTGGTTGCCAGGCATTGTGAATGACACCATTCCAACGTCCTCCAATCTCCCAGGTATACCAACGTTTCCCAGGGTCGCTATTGTTCGCCACATCGACGATCTGATAGGGAGCAAGCAATTTCTCGACGCTTGTCTGGATATCAGCCCATAGAGTCTGTTCAAGGATAACAACGCAAAACTCGTGTGGCATGGCTCTCACTCCGCAGCCGATCAACTGGGTGCATTCTGGTCAAAGCAGGAGACTTTTTCATAGTCTATTTCACAATTCTTCGTCTTGGCGCACGACCAGGCTTTCAGGGTCCCTCCTTGCTGCTGAGGACGAGATGGACAAGTACCCCCTTCCTGCCAGAATACGCTGTAGAGAGATGCAGATGGAGGCTGGAAACAGGTTCGTTGCACACTTGGAAGATCTTCCCAATTGCTTTCATCCTCTGGTTTGGCCTGACCCGCGTAGGCGCTCTCTCCAGAGAGAGAGCAATTGATAGCCATCCCCACCAGAGGCGAAGAGCGCAGCCTTGTGCGCGAGAGACCTCCGTGTTCGGTTCGGGATGGGAAGGATCGAAAGAAAAAACAAGAGGCCATTATAGCTGGCACTTGCACAACACAGGAAAAAGACGGCTTGCGCAACTTGAAGCCAGAACGTTTCCAGGTGCATCTGGGCCAGACTTGCCACGTGAAAAAGGCACCAGGCACCGGCACTCCATGCGAGCGTCAGTCCCATCGAGGTGAGCGGACCGGCCAGAAGCATCCAGAATCGGTGGAGCACCCTCAGTCGCTCCTGCCCATAGGTGAGTCCAAAGAAAGCTGCCCGCGGAGACGGGGCCACAATCAACAGAAGTCTTGGCCAGCGCATGGTCCAGGAGGAAGTGGGTCGATAATATTTGCCCGTTCGGGAATCAAACGTCATTTTGCATCCCAGACAGAGAATGATGGGTTTTTCATGGGAGTGATGTTTCATCATCGCCAAGGCATGTCCAAGTTCATGCCCCAGAATCGAGAGCGGCATCAGAAGAACAACGAAGAGAAGAAGGCAGAGTACCAGCAGGATATATTGCATCTATTGTCTCCTCATTTCACCTCAACGCGGGATTCCTCCTCAGCATCTGATGACGATGCACTCCGAGGAACGCAGGTCAGTCACAGATCAGTATAAGAGACAACCAGGTGAGTGGCAAGATTCGTCAGCGCAGGAAAGCCCTGGCGAGCAAGATACCTCGGTGGACAAAAGGGCCGTGGACTGCTATGATAGGCTCGATAAAAAGGGACTCGCCACAGGAAGAGATCTGGAAACCTCTTCTCTCCTCTGAATGATCACAAGAAACCTGATCTGGGGAAAGTTGAGCGCCGGCAGATTGCCTTGACGTTCCCCTTTATGAGTGCTTCGCGCCAGTTTTCCACAGGAAATGTGGAAAACTGGCGCAACGGGCGCTCTCACCTTCTCTATCCAGAGGAACACGAGGCTCCAGACCAGCAACGATCAAAACATCTCTTTGCTGTCATAGAACAGCATCGTGAGCGATGTACTGGTTGTAAAGATCGGCTTCTTATCATTCGGAAAAACGATGAAAAAGCAAAAATCGTCGAACTCGCTGCCCGCAGAAATCCTGGCAAAGATTCAGGAATATCAGGAGCGACCAGTCCCGCTCCTGGACGAGATGACGCCAGAGGAAGTCATCTCGTGTTGTCGCCAGATGCTCGTCTGGCTCGACGAGGCTGGGCCACGAACGGTCAGGTATCTGCGTCGCAGAGCGCTGCAAGGACAAAGCAATAACCTGGATCAAAACATGGTTGAAGACGTATGGTGGCATCGCTTTTTTCAGGGAAACTTCACTCGTCTTCTCCAGCAGCATACGACTGGGCACCAAGATACTATCCCTCCGCACACCGAGAATACCGATGTTCCTTAAATCAGCCTCATCCATGAAAGGTTATCTTTCATAAGCCTCCCCCTCATTTCAAAGAAACATCTCTTCGTTACACCCAAATATGAGGAGCCTATAGATTGGCTTTGAGATCCTCCTCAACAGCGCTTCTAGGAGGCTGCAATCGAAGTCGCGAAAGCCACCTACGCTCATTTTTCAGGAATCCTTCCCGGAATCCTTCCTGGTTGTTCCGGTTTTTCCGGCTAGCATTTCGCTACACTAGTGGGAGTGCGTAGAGAGAGGAACAGGATCTGGTGTGATGCAATGCAGCATTTGAGGCCATTCAAAGTCAGGAAAACGACATACGAAAGGATGGAAGTAGCTTGATATCATCATAATGCTCGGTGATATTTTGCATAAATTACCATCTAAAGAGCAGAAGACACCTGTTGCTCTTTAGATGAGGGTAACACCTGGCCTCCGCAACCCGTCAACATGCTCCGTATCAACCGGGCATTGTATCTCCTCTCTCTCTGCGCTACTCACGATTACACACCAATACCATAACATCCATGAGGAAAGCCGTGAAATTTGGAATCTGTACTTACTGCACTTCAATTCAGGAGATCGCTCAGGCGCTGTCTCCTTCTCTGCTCGAATATGTCAAATATGTCGAAGTAGGTGTCAAGACATTTCTCGTCCCAGAACAGCCCCAGGAGGCATTCGACGCGCAGGTGCGCGAGGCACGTCTCCTCCCTGTTCCAGTTGAAGCCGCCAACGGACTCTTTCCCAACAATTTAAAGCTGATTGCGACCCCAACGCAGCCAATTGACCAGGCGAGAATTGAACACTATGTCAGAACGACGTTGCGTCGTGCTGAACAGGCGGGCATCAAGATCATTGTCTTCGGCAGCGGCGCCGCCCGTCGCTGCCCAGCGGATTACGACAAAACGGCGGCACTCCAGCAAATCGCTGAGCATCTGGAGCGCTGGAGCCGTTGGGCGCGAGAACACGGCATAACGATTGTGCTCGAACCATTGAGTGTACAGGAAAGCAACATGCTCAATACCGTGGCCGAAAGTGGGGCGTTGGTGGCTCGTATCAGTAATTCTGGTGCGCGCTTGCTGGCAGATACCTACCATATAGGCTGTAATGGAGAAGATCCTCAGACGATGATCCCTCACGGCTCTCTGCTGGCCCATATTCATGTAGCTGAAGTGCAGGGCCGTCGCGCCCCCGGTTCTTCTGGGGAGGATATGCGTCCCACGTTTTCGGTACTTCATCATGTGGGCTACAACCAGCGCATCTCTATCGAGTGCTGCTGGCAGCACCTTGCAACACAGCTTCCCCTGGCGGTGACAACACTCAGAGAGCAGTGGGAAGAGGCAAGAAGGCAATGGGTACTCGAAGATGTCGGAGGAAAGACAACCAGGAAGGAGGCCCGATGATTTCTCAGCAGGAGGACCAGTACGGACAGATCTTTCAACAGCTCAGACGCGAAAGAATCATCCGTCAATTGCGCATGGGGAAAGGAGCCATTGCTCGGCTTGGGGAAAGCGAAGCGGGAGAACTGATGCTCGACTGGGTAGAAGGGCCTTTGCATCTGCTTGCACATCCCCAATGGTTACAGCAGGTGGAAGATGAGGCCGCAGCGATCTTAGATCGAAATATCCACCACATCATTTGGAGTGGTATGGGCGGGTCGATTCAGTGCGTCAACGTGCTGTCCACCCTGGGCTTCTGTCAAACGTTGGCTCCAGGACGGGTGGTCATTCACCCCCTGGAGAGTACGGACCCACAGGCCATGGGGACGATTGTGCAGCAGATCGCCCAGGCCAAAGGGATGACCTTGTCGTCACGAGGGGCGCCACGTGGAACCACCTGGACACGGACGTTATTGGAAGATGTGATGATGATTGGGGTGAGCATGGGGAAGTCATCAGAGGAGCCAATCACCCACCTCTCCTGGTTTCTTGAACTCTTAGATCAGGCTCTTTTGCCTGCCAGCAAGCATACAGCAGTTATGACCATTGCAGGCTCCGTGCTCGATCACTTTGCCGGCGAGTATCGGCTCCCGCGCCTTCCGCTCTTTCTTAATGAGAAAACAGGCATGGTAGGGCGCATGAGCGCGCCCTGTACACGCGTGTTTCTCTTGCCGGTGGCGCTGCATATGATAGGTCGAGCACGGCAGCACGGCCAATTATACCAGATTGTGCAACGGGCCTGGGAGCTACACGATCTTGATCAGGCAGAAATGGACCCGGCTGGGCACCCCTTTGTTCGGCTGGCTGTGGCCCTGCACCTTGCGAGCCGAAAGGGAGTCTGCCGTCTGTTGCTCCAATTGCCGGGGATCTGGCAGGCGATGTTGTCCTGGGTCGAGCAAATCATGGAGCAATCGCTCGGAAAAGGAGGCAAGGGGGTGGTTGTCCTCCATGATCAATTCCTGGAGGAGCAGACTCCAGCTAGCCGAGGCGAGGACCTCTTACGCGTTCATGTGGTCGTGCAGGAAGATCCCGCCTCCTGCCAGGAAAGCATGTATGAACTCGTGCAGCCGTATCTGAACAACCCTGAGCCGCGGGACGGCGATCCGGCAGAGAGCGAACCTGAGCCGCTTCTTTCATCCCTTGCTGCAAGTATGTTGGGATGGCAAGTGGCGATGGTAGTCTACGCAGCTCTTCAGGAAATCCCGTACAGTACGGAACCGGCAGTCGAACGCTATAAGGCGCTCGCGCGAGACTGGCGCGAGCGTCCTGATGAACTCCCTGTGGATAGATGGCCCACTACCTTTCACCAGGGGCGTCTGATGGTGCTGGCTCCCCCCCAAATACCAGGGGAACAGAACTCCTCCCCCGCTGCCATTATCGCAGCAACGCTCCTCGAACACATTCGCCAGGGGGCCTTGGGCTATGTGGATTTTACGGTGTACGGTGAAATCCCTGATGCGTTGTATTGGGTGATCTCGATGCACCTTCATCAGCTCGGCAACCGCATCTTAGGAGTTCCGGTGAAGCTGCGGCAGGCTCCCGCCGCCCTGCATATCAATGAGCAAAGCGAGGTCGATGGCCCATCCTACCTCGTAAGCATCCGCCTCTTTGTACGGGATCATGACGGTCCCATCATTGGGACCTATTCTTCCGCTTTTTTGTATGCTCAAGCAGTGGCGAGCTGGCAAGCAATGATAGAACGCGGACGCAGTTGCTTTTTGCTGATTGCCAACGAATCCCACGGGGCAGACAGAGCAATTGGTCTCCTCTTTCGGCACATTGAACACAGGCTCGCCGATCAACTGAAAGGACGAAGAGAATGAAGAGAAGACTCCTCAACCTGTATGACTACGAACGGGAAGCACAGGAATGCATGGATCGGCGCGCGTTCGATTATTACGCAGGGGGCAGCATGGATGAGCGGACATTGCGCGCCAACTGCGCAGCTTTTGATCCCCTTGAATTTCTACCCCGTATGCCGCTCGTACAAGAAGATGTGTCTATGACGACCTCCGTGTTAGGTCATCGCATCAGTCTGCCCGTGTTCCTGGCTCCAACTGCCTATATGCGGTTGGCTCATCCAGACGGGGAAGTGGCTGCCGTGCAAGCAGCGGCAGATGCTGGCACGTTAGCAGTGGTGAGCATTAATGCAAGTGTGACGCTAGAGGAGATTGCGCAGGCGGCTCGCGGTCCTTTATGGCAGCAACTCTATCTGTACCCTGATCAAGGCTATATGCGCGAACTGATCGCGCGTATCGAAGCTGCACAGCAGTATCGAGCATTGGTACTTACCGTGGACCGACCTGTTTATGGGAAAAGGGAGCGGGATCTGTACAATGGGTTTACCTTGCCTCCATCTGTACGGCCAGCAAATTTTGCGACGAGCCAGATATCACCCCGTACCGATCAGGCCCTCGTTACGTGGCAGGACGTGGAACACTTGCGTTCGCAGACGCTCTTACCAATAGTCCTCAAAGGGATTTTGACCGCAGAGGATGCGGTGCAAGCCGTCGAACATGGGGTGGAAGCCATCATTGTCTCCAATCATGGAGGACGCCAGTTGGACGGGGCCATTGCGACAATCAAGGCTCTGCCCCAGGTGGTAGAGGCCGTGGCCGGTCGCTGTGAGGTCTATGTCGATGGAGGAATCCGGCGGGGTACTGATATCCTGAAGGCACTGGCATTGGGGGCGCGGGCCGTTCTCGTCGGACGGCCTATCCTGTGGGGGCTGGCTGTCAACGGACGCGAAGGGGTTCTGCATGTGCTGCAACTGTTACGAGAGGAATTGGAACAAGCAATGCTGCTCTCCGGGCGCCCGACGCTTGAGAGTATTGACGGTTCGCTGTTAGCTCAACCATAATCACAGAGAGAAAGGAAGGCAGAAGGTGCGTATTTTCGGCCTGGATCACGTAACTATTGAATGCCCTGATGGTGGTCAGGAGAAAGCCAGACTTTTCTATGGACAGGCATTGGGGTTGCGTGAGGTGCCTGTTCCCCAGAATCCTCACCGCCCTAGTATTGGATTCCAATGTGGAGACCAGGAAATACATCTTGGCTTTGTAGATCCCACGACGTTCGTTGCGCAGGAAAGAGGGCATCCGGCATTGGTCGTTGATCACCTGAGTGCCTGGCTTCGCGAACTTGCGCAGATCAAGGTAGCGATTGAAGAAGCCATTCCAGACCCTCGCTGTCACAACCGTTGCTATATCCGCGATCCGTTTGGCAATCGCATTGAATTGCGGGAGCCAGACACGATGCGAGAAACAACAATGGATCAAGCCGCGCTCACCGTGTGACAGGAGTTGTCTCCTTCTCGTGGGCACCATAGTTCTGCCCTACGAGAAGGAGGCACAAAAAAGGAGGTCTAGATGTGCTTGCTCTATTCGCTTGTTTGCCGTTTATAGTTGCTTTCACTCTGTTTTCTTTTAAGATACGTTCCTGGATCATTAGCTTTATCACGCTCTATGTTACTTGCCTACTCGCCGAAGGTGTCTTTGGCGCTTCGGTCCGTGATCTCCTTCCTCCGCTGGCTTCCGGCAGCGTGATGGCGATGAAGATTCTGATCATCATCGGTCCTGCCTTCCTCTTCTATTTCATCGAAGAGAAAATAGGAGCGGTACGCTATTTTACCGCTGCCCTGATGCGTCTGTGTCCCGAACGTGAGATCCTGGTACTTGTTATAGTTCTGGGCGTTTCACCTTTTTTGGAAGCCCTCTGCGGTTTTGGAACTGGACTCATCGTTGCATTGCCTGTGTTGCTTGTGCTCGGTCTGTCCCCGATACGTGTTGCTTTGCTGAGTATTCTGGGGGAAATCACGACGGCATGGGCATCAATGGGCAATGCGGCCACCCTGGAAGCAGCCATCAGTGGAACAAATGCGCACCTATTAGGGATGGACACGGCTCTCTTGCTCATCCCGCTTACCTTGGGCAGTGCTGTGCTAGCGCTGTTCCTCTCCGGCGGGCGTGAGGCGCTATGCCGAAAAGGATGTATGGCCGTGCTGGCTGGAGGGCTGTTGGCAGGAAGCGAGTGGGGGTTGAGTTGGCTGGTTGGAGTGGACCTCGCAGGATTGTGCGCCAGCCTACTGGTGCTGGGGGCCTTGCTGGGATACGCCCATCTGCGTCCACATCGCGATCCTCTCCAAGCACATCTTACAGTGAGCAAGCATGGGCAGAAGACGGAGCGGCAGTGGAAGATGATAGTACCCGGTGCCTTCCTTCTCAGCAGCCTATTGGTCGTTCATCTTTTTCCGCTTCCTCTTCCGCTGTTGCATGCAACAGCGATCTGGCTCTGTGCAGCATGTATTTGGGGGATCATCTGCACCCCCCAACGCTGGAACATCCTTCCAGAGGTCGGCAGGAGCTTATGGAAACGCCTGTTCCCCATCGCAGCAACGATCCTCGGATGTGTCCTGGCGTCTGCGGTCATGCAAGGCACAGGAATGATCGATGCGCTTAGCCATGAGGCAGAGATGCTGGGGCAGGTCTATCTTTGGGTTGTGCCCCTCCTTGGAGGGCTGGGAGCCTGGATGACAAACTCGAATGTTGGCAGTAATGCTCTGTTTGCTCCGATGCATGTGGAGATGGCTCAACATGCCAGCCTGAATCTCACCTGGCTCAGTGCCGCCCAAAACGCGAGCGCTTCTATCGGAAGACTGCTGGCGCCCTCCTGCCTCTTGCTGGCCGCCAGTTCCGGCATAAGCGAAAGTTCTCTCTTTCGATGGGTCAGCCCCATAGTCTTCTTAGCGCTGGCAGGATGTGAACTGGTTCTCTCCATCGTGTTCCTCCAGTCTGGAGCAAGCAGCCTGGTGTGGGTAATAGCCTGGAGTTTGCTGTTCATCCTGGGGGGGTCTCTGTTTCTCTTCCGTGTCTCACGACTTCCGTTAAAACAGAACTGCGAACAGGCATCTGTTCGCATGAAGTTTGGGGCACGGAGAAAACAGGCACAACGATCCGCTGGTTCGCCTGGGTGATAGTGTCCCGCTGTCTGCACTCCAGCAACCCGTCCCACCTGAAAAGAGGACTCTATGCCAGGGAAAGAGGCAAGCACAAAGCGGAGACAGGAATGGGCCCATTCTTCGCGGCCAGGCATCCTGCTGGGGCTTGCAATGAGAACATCACCTGTGTTCCCCCTCTCCATCGCCGTTTTCACTCACAACAGTCTGGCAAGTACCCCAACATCGGAATAAAGCGGCAACAATACATCTCCCAGTTCCCAGGGGGAGACAGCAAGAATAGTGCGAAAGGAGTATGCTGTGTCAAACAAAACGTATGCGATCATTGGCGTTGGCGCCGCCGTCTTCCGGCACCACGAAAAAGCGCTGGCAGCGCTCCAAATCCGTCCCATCGCAGTTTCTGATATCAATACGCTGGTAGGACGGAGGCGAGCAGAGATGCTAGGCTGTACCTTCTACGCCGATCCTCTCCAGTTGCTTAAAGAGATGCACCCGGATGTTGTGGTTATTCTGACACCTCATCCGCTGCATGCCACTCTCGCCCTTGAGAGCTTGCAAGCAGGCAGTCATGTTCTTGTAGAAAAACCGATGGCTGTGCAAATTGCGGAAGCCGATGCGATGGTAGAGATGGCGCAACGTCAGCGGCGGCTCCTGGGCGTCGTCTTCCAGCACCGCTTCCATCCAGAAATCCGTGCAGCCTCCCAATTGATCCGGGAAGGTCACATTGGCGATATTCAGCACGTTGAGGTGACGGCTGTGTGGCCGCGCACGGCAGACTATTATCGCTTGTCCCCCTGGCGTGGGACCTGGGCAGGTGAAGGAGGGGGAGTATTGATGAACCAGGCTCCTCACCATCTTGATCTGCTGTGTTATCTGGTAGGACAACCTGGTCGCGTCTTTAGCTGGACACGCCGACTGAGGCACGCTATTGAGGCAGAGGATACCGTACAGGCATCCCTGGAATGGCCCGGGGGAGCGTTGGGGTCATTACATATCAGTACTGCCGAATTGGACATGACAGACACGATCAAAATTGTTGGCACAAAAGGCATGCTTGAGATACACCAGTGTGGTGCTGCGGTAAACTTGTATACATTCAATCGGGATGCCAGGGCGTTCGCAGAGCAGAGTCAGCAGACGGCTGTTCAGGTAACAACTCATACGGTCCCGTTAAAACTGGATTCAGGTGGCGGCACCCACATTGAAGTCTATCGCGATTTTCATCAAGCTCTGCTGAACGGTACACCATTACAGTCTTCTGGAAGGGATGGTCGTCTGTCGTTGGAACTTGCCAATGCGCTGATATATTCAAGCTTTACTCATAAAGAGGTCGAACTCCCTCTGGATCGCCAGCAATATGAGGCCCTGCTCGCCCGTCTCCGTCGCGACACTGTACTCTCTCTCCGCTAAGCATCTCTCTACGTTGGTGGGAGTCAGACAAAAGAAGCCCGCGAGCGCTTCTCCTCCATGCAGGATTGCGTGAGAAAACACTATTGGCTTCATCTAAAAAACCAGGTGTTCAGGATGCTCCTAAACTTGATCTGACTGGTTAGACGACCAGAAAAAGCTCCTTGCTGCCTCTATAGTGGAACTCTGCAAGGAACTTTTTCTGGTAAAATCAGGCATGCAAGAGTACGCGGAGCCGCTTTTCTGTCTCCGCGCATGATGCACAACGAGAAGCGCTTATGCCGCTGCCTCCCAGAAACGCTGCATCCGGGATCATACCCTGGGTTCAAGCTTCGTTCAGCATCAGTGACGATTTGCACAGGGTCGTCAGAATGAGAGTCGTTTTCCTTACAATATTGCCAGTTCCTGCGCCAGTTCCTGAATCACCCTCAACTCTGCCTGTAATACTGTTGCCTCTGTCTGGCCCAAAGATCGCATTTGGGCCGCAACGCGCTGCCGCAAGCTTGCAAAGTGCGTGCGCTGCACGTCATTATCTGGCATAACATGCAGACGCAAGACCTGCTGGTCACAGAAAGCTGATGGAGGAAAAGCCAATGAGAGCAGAGCAGTGTAAGCACGCAGCGCGTCGAGGCAAGGGGGCGAAAAAAATGCCTGTTGGGTGGAGGAAACCTGAAAGCAACCAGCGATACGGCCTTCTTGCAGGAGGGGAAAAACGGCGATGCTGTTGGTATGCTCCTCCAGACGAAGTGGTAAATGCTCCGGGTTCGCCGAGACATCCTGACTCACCGCAGCTATCCGCCTAGTAGCTGCATAGCCGGCCAGGGACTCTGCTCCGTGCAACTCCATGCAAGGGCCATGTGTCCACGGAGCCGTCTCTAGAGTCATTCGTACATAGAGACAGATAACCATCTCTGCTGGCGCAAGGCACTGCAAAATGCTCAGCTTGAGGCCAACGGCATCGCTGCTGAGAAAAGAGAGCACCTGTTTGAGCACCGCCTCAACAACGGTATGAAAGCGGCGATCTGCCGATGTTGTGGCAACAAGAGTCAGGATTTGATCATACAATTCAACCGGGGGAAGATAGCAACAACGCGATTGCCGTGATGAGAATACCATGATACATCTCCCCTCTTCTGAGAGTACTCTTCCTCTGCTCTCTTGCTTCTCAAGAAGCACCCACAAAAGCATCCCTTCTTTCCTCAAGAATATATCATATTCATAAGAAATTGGCTGCATTTTTGTATCAATTAGGAATCTCTTCTCCCGATCAGCGCGCGCCGAGCGCCACTCTTCCCACAGGTATCAAAAGAGAATGGAAAACAAAACCCCACATATAAGATAAAATGCTGCTTTTGATAAGAAAAGCAACAAAAGATCTTGAAGAACCGCACACAACTTGGACTGGCTGTTATGGAAAAGCGCACATGCTGTGTCCTCCTGGGTCGCTTCATCCGACCTTTCCACATTTCGTTTTCGCCATGCGCACCCACCACAATGGGCAGAGCATGCGGTGAACGAATGAATTTCCACCGCATGCTCTGCCCGGTCGCCAAACGGCTTGTGAGTTCATGTCGGAATGATGGCATAGCCTGCTTATTTGCACCCCCAAATGGTCATGAATGGGATCACTCCATGAAATGTCGGGAGATTGAGTTCTATGTATTGCTGGTGATATAAAGTATCAACCTGTTCCTGCGTTGCCACCCCCCATTTCACCAGGAAGGGAAGAATGGCTGACTTGGCAAACAAAAAACAATCCTTCTTCCACTCCTCGTGCGCTGGCGCGCCAAAGGAATAGTTGATATGGTGGGATACGGTCGAACACTCCTGAAATCCAGCGCAATACAACAGTGGCTCCAGGTCGCAAAGGAATCCGAGATGGCGATCTGAAACCGAGGAACTCAGGCCCGCTCGGCGCATCGCTTGCACAAAGAGTCGGTTCAATTCTTCTTGTGCCGACGAATTGCTCAGAGTAAGCTCGTACTCAGTCAGACGAAGCAGTCCACCTGGTCGCAGGAGCGACCGGCACGAGGAGAGGAACTCCGGCCACTCATTGACAGTGAGGAACTTACTGACAAACTGCGCGTTCACCAGATCAAACGAAGCCTCTTCAAAGGGAAAAGGGCCGACGCAAGTAGGAACGAGCTGATAGTCAAGGTTTTCTCTCGGCTGCTCTTTCGCCAGCATGTTGCGTGCATAGGAAATCATTGTCGAACTGCTATCGACAGCCACCACCTGCATCTGTGGATACGTCCTGGCTAGCTCCAGCGCCCATACTCCCGGGCCGCACCCGATCTCCAGGACGGTGCGCGTCTGTTCCAGATGAGAAGACTTCATCCCTGGCAAGAGACCTCCCAGGGAGCGAAGCAGCAGTTGCGTTTTGTTGGCGAGGCGCGCGGCCTCGACCAGATCATCATGATTGGTAATTCTCGATGTAAGGTTGCGATACTCTACACTCATATTCTTTAGAACCTCTTGCTCCCACCCCAGGCACGCCCAACGAGCATGCTCGGTAACGAGAGACGCTGACAGGACTCATGGTAGTTGTTTAAACGTCGTCCCAACACAATGAGGTTGTCCGCACCGATGATAGTTGAGGCATACCATCTCTCCTGCTTCCCCGACTTGTCCATCTTCATTGCTGGTCAGACCTCGCAGAAGCACTACAAAAAACGCTCCAAAGTCAGTCGAACAAGCATCGCAAAAATGAGTGGCTTTTCCCAATACATCCCCTTGCCATCGGTCCCGACCAGTACATCTCCCGATACAGGATCAGAGGTTGAGGAGAGGACTCATCATAATCAGATCCAGCGCCTCTAGCTCTCCCTCCAGGCGAACGCGCTTCCACATCCCCAAACTTACCCTCTTAGTATGATTGGTTTTTCCCTCAAATTGAAGTGACAGCACCGTGACAACACCGTGACAATGAGAATTTCTCCATAAATTCGCAGGTTCTTCTCCTGCAAAGAGTTGTTTCTCAGTTCCTGGTATGCTATCATCGACGCAGAGGAACCCTGGGCTTCTTCTTCAGAAAACGTTTTTCCTATGAATAGCGCTTGAAATGGAATGGAAGGACTTTTAGATACTTGAAAGACACCATCACACCGAAAACGGAAAAGGGGTTCGCAGGAACAGAAGCCGAGACAACAGCGGAAAAAGTGGCACACCGTATTTCAGTGGCAGGGAATCCACTGTTCGTCGCTTTGCCACTCTTCTTCCTGGTGGCATGGAAAACAGCGCCCGATTGGCCGCAGGCATTGCTGTGGTGGGTGATTACCGCCGCAGGCGTTACTGGCATTCCTTTTTTCTTTATTCGCCGAGGGGTTCAAAGAGGAACCTACACTGATGATCACGTCAGTGTGAGAGAACAGCGCTTGGTTCCGCTCGCTGTTGGATTGGGGGGGATGATCCTCGTTTTCCTCCTGCTGGTTCTGCTGGGAGCCGCCCGTCCATATCTCGCAGCGCTGACCTCTGCCCTGGTGTCGCTGGCGGTGGCACTGGCAATCACACAACTTGCGAAATATAAGGTGAGCCTCCATATGGTCGGGATCACTGGAAGCGTCACGGTGTTAAGTCTCCTTTTTAGCCTGTGGTTTTTGCTTCTCTCCCCTCTCATCCTGCTGCTTGGCTGGGCGCGCTGGCAAGTTCGCGCCCACACCGTGCTCCAGGCGTGCCTGGGCCTGCTCCTGGCCGTCATGGTCACATGGGCTATCCTCTGGCTCTTTGGAGTGCTCCCGTAAGAAAACAGAGAATCGGCTGGAAATGACGCTTAGGGCGTGTCATCTCCAGCCGATTGATCCAGTGAGGCAAAATAGTCGAGAAGAATCCGGTGCGCAAAAATGTAGCCCGCTCCAACTTTGTGGAGAAGCAGACGATTTGCAGCGTAGTCTAGAAACCTGATATAGTTCAGCGGGATACATCCGGCCCGCCAGAGTTGCCAGCGGAGAAGATAGTGCTCAATCCAGGCGCTCCCGCCATCAATCATGAAAAATTCAAATCCAATGAGGATGCCGAAGACGAGCGCAAAGCCAGTCCCCAGGGTGAGCCAGCCAGCCAGACCCCCGATCAGGCCGAAAGCGGCCCCACAGACAATTCCACTCAAGATCCCGCCAATAGGAGCAAAAAGAATTCCTGCTAAGACAGCATTGATAAGAGATCGACGAATACCCTGGTTCGGCCTGAAAAGCTGCCCAGCAGGCAACATATTGCTGGACCAACCGCTATTGAGCAGACTGGCGAGGATGCCGGTGAGTGCTACGATCACCCCGATAATGACTCCGTAGATGAGGCCGTAACGAACTCCGTAGGCAGAGCCATAAAAGATCCCGCTCCCCAATGCCATTACAGAGCCAACGCTGAGGGTGATAAACAGCGCAGTGAGCAGCCCTTTCAGGAGCGTTTCGGGGAAGCTCCTGATCATGCTGATCCAGGACCAGGAAACGCTCTCGGCAGGCTTAATCACAACGCCAAGCCCAGGAATGAGATCGCTTCCTCCGGCGAAGCCAAAGGTCAGAAAAAAGAAAATCCCTGCAATAGTACTGTAGACAACCACAGACTCTGTAGTAATGTGCAAGGCACTATCAACAAGGGCAAAACTTCCCCCTGCGCAGAGGCCGTGCGTTAGGCCATCGAGGCAACGTGTCCGAAATGAGCGAGAGTGAGTTACTCCCGGCTGTGCCTGGCCCCGAGCCGACGTGTAGCGTGCTCCAGCGAGCAGGCCGCTGAGCAATCCCACGAGCAGCGCGCTAAACAGTCCCATCCCCAACCCATAGCGGATTCCGTGGAGGAATCCACCAACGACACTAAAAATCGGCACGCAGAAAAGACTGACCACCGTACCAGCTAAGAGACCAGTTTTGAGGCCATTTTTGAAACCATGCCAACCACTTTGCAAGGAAATAGCAGGGAGCGTGGCTGTTCCGATAAGCAATGTCAACAGCGTTACGGCTACCGCGATAATCACCCCAAGGCTTCCGCCTGCCTCTACGCCGCCTCCTACCCCTGGAGCCATCCACGCAAAAATAACATTGCCAGGCCCTGCCCCGAGCTGACCAAACAGCCCAGATCCCACCCCGAATGTTTGCGCCTGTCCGACCTTCCCACCTCGAATCCAGGCAAACAGAGCGGCAATGACGATAGCCTCAATACCATAGATGAAACGGAGCGCCAGGCTCCGATAGCGGTCGCGCGGAGGACCGCTCCCCAGCCAGTCTGGCTGCATGCGCTCAACATAAAACTCCGAAAGGTTGTGCTGACGCATCTGTTGAGCAAGCCACGTCAGCCAGCGCACAGTTTGCGGATCAGTATAGCGCCCCGGAACACGCCTGCTCAACATACGCTGGACATAGTGCGAGAGAACCTGCCGCCGACGCTCATTAAATGACCCCTGCAAGAAAAACCCCTCGCTGCTCTTCCCCAAACCACGATAGGTTAACACGAATATACTCAACATGAGGGGAGATCGCGCCATCTCTTGCAGGTCTACGTCTTCCTCCAAGGCGGTGCGAACGACTGCAAGCTGCTTTCCCATACTGGCCACGTACTGATCAATCTGCTGCATCGTCAGCGGCTGAATCTCAACTGCCTGGCGCAACCCCACCCGTGTTTCTATGGTGAAATATTCGGAGAGGCGACAACAGACGACCACCGGGACGATCTCATGATCGTCTTTGTACTGATTGATGGCCTGAACACAGGCAGCACGCCTGTCCTCCGCGACCTCATCGAGACCATCCAGGAGAATAGAGAGCTTATCTCCTTGAATCCACTCTTCTCCCAGACGCCGCGGCACATGATATTTGAGAAATAACTCCTCTTTCAGCCACTCGTCCAATGGTTGTTGCTTGATCGCCCAGGACGAGAGCGTAAAGACGACGGGGATCGGCTCCTCATCATCCTGCTCAGCCTGTCTCAAGAGGGCACGAGCGAGTGCCAGAAGGAGTGTCGTCTTCCCAGCTCCCGGCTCCCCTAAGATAAGCAAATCTCCATCCGAATCATCATACACCTGGACAATAGATGTTTCAGGAGGCAGCAGGCGGCCCGACCGGTCACTTTGCGGCACAGCTAGTCGCCAGGGATTTTCTAACGCGCTAGGCAACTCTTGTAAGTTGAGCGTGATTAACGCTGCCTTATGCAAGGATTCGTCAAGAATGGGCATCCAGATGCCGCGCACTTGACTGATCATTCGGCGACGGTTGATCTTCACCCGTCGAAGATCAACCTGCCCAGGGTTCTCTTGCTCTTCAAAGACAGCTTCCCCTGTCTCTTCACGCGTCTCCAGGCCAAGCTCTTCCGCGCTCATTTCATACAGGTCACACAATTGCTTGCGCCTCTTTGGAGACGGGTTCCGCCTGCCTCGTTCCCAATATCTTACAGCATCAAGACTGACGTGCAATCTATCAGCAACATCCTGCTGTCTCCACCCACGGGCCTTACGTGCCTCAATCAAGCGTTCGTTCGGCACAAACGTCGTCTGAGCCGGTTTATTCTCCATGCTGTCACTTCCTGCGGAGCTTTTCCGATGGATGGAGGGATATAACATTGTCTGCGCGCCTCGCAAAGAAGCGCGAAAAGCTTCCTGGAAACGCTCAGTTTCCCGATGAAGCCAGGAGCATCGGTTTTAAGAGGTAAAGAGCTTCTGTTGTTCCAGCAAAGGAAAAAGCTCCCGAAAAGCTCCTCCTACACGATACCCCTACTTTGCACGCTTGTCAAGAACGCTTCTGGAGCCACCTTCCATTTTTTTCTCAATGTGAACAGGCACTTGAGCGTTTCCCACTCGTCTTGAAAGATGAAAAAAAGGAGTCTTGTTAAACTATACCAGGAAAACAAAACAGAATCTGCGAAAAGCGATGAATGGCTTTCATGATCTTTATTCTATTTGCCCGGCTGGAAGGTAAAAAGAGATATGCTGGACAATACATCCTATAGAGCCTATCATCCAGCATATCCAGATAGAAATTCGCCAGCCTTGTCAACGCAGGATTGGCCATTCTATTCGGCCTTTAGACCAGAAGCTCTCCGTCGGGCAGACGGGCCGCGATGTTCAATAATTCTCCTTCGATCTGCAAGCGAACGCGTTCCTCAACCTGGGTGAGTTCTTCCAGAGATAACTCGCGAACAAGGCGCTTATACTCATCATTCACTCGCTGTCGAAATGTACCAAAATGCTGTTTTTGAACGTTGCAGGGCGGCATGAGCGCTAAATCAATGATGGCGAAAGGATAAAATTCCTGATCGTAGAATGCCAATCGGATGAGATCAGCATACTTTTCAATCAGAGTCAGTTTCTCCTGGGAAAAGAAATGGGGTGCTGCACTTGAAACGATGAGGGCCCCCGCGATACATCCCTCCCGCATGATGGGGAATGCGGTGCAACTCAGTTCGTGCTCTATCCTATGGATAGGAGCAGCTAACTCCTCTGCGGCGGCGTCCGGGATCATAATACCGTGGCGACGCATCACCGCATATCCCGCCAGGGACTCGGCACCGAGAAAAGTGTCCTGCGTATGCAAATCGCGTCGCCACGGGGGAGTACCCAGACTCGCATAGGCTCGCAGGCTACGGATCTTTCCATCCTCACGTGGAGGCATGCAGCGAGCCACTACGATTTCGATCCCAGTGGGCGTGGGATGCGTTTCCAATTGAGGCAGCGCACGCGATAAAATAGTGCTGCACAACAGCCAGAATCTATCAGGAGTATCCCGACCAATTCTCATCACTTCTTCATAGACATCCACCGGTATCTGGTCAACTTTCCCCTGAAACTCCACTCTGTCCAGTGGCAAAAGCGACCGTACCTTTGGGTCCTCCAGCATGAGCGCATGAAGGCGGTCCCGCTCCTCTTCAGTCACCGCATTAAGCAACAAGTAAATATGCGCAGCATCGGGGATATTTTCCCCCGAGCGCCAGCGCTGGAAGGTGGTGCGACTCACCTCGACCGCCGCATACAGGCGCTGCTTTTCTTGGGCAGTTCTGCGACGGACAATTTCATCCAGATATACACGCCAGGTCTCTTCAGTATTCATAAATTCCCTCAGCATGAGTTGCGCGTGTTGTATGAAAAATGGATCAACGTCAGCACCCACATGCTCTCATAGGTTAAAATTGCCTTATAATAGTCCCTAGCATAGACCACGATGCGCCTCTTCGTCAATGTTTCCGACCCTTGTATCTCCCTGTTGGTTCACCACCACCAAATCGACAGGAGAAGGCTTATACTCAACGGTAAGATGCGTGCAGCCATGAGGCTTGACACCTTTTTTTCTGCTTTCCTTCCCGGAATCCTTCCCGGTCATTTTCCGGCTTTGTTCCGGCGAGTTCCATTTTTCCCGCCCGCCATTTCGGTAGACTAACTGGTGTGTCGTATGGGCAGGGCATGCTCTATAAAGCGTTTATTCCGTGCCTCGCAAACATACGGATGCATCTGTCTGGTTCCCATACCCTGCAAGAAAGGAAATACTGCATGAGCGCATCTCTCCCGTCACAGGATGAACAGTCCGCCAATGTGACGAATACCGAAGAAGACTCTCCGACGGCGATGCCTTCACAGTTGTCGGCATCACAATCTGTTGTTCTGCCTTCCCAGTCAGAGAATGAGGCAGAGGAATCCTTTTACTTTGAAGAAGAGCAGCCGGATCTAGGGCCGGCCTTCATCGCACCGTTTCAGCTCTCCGGCTCCATGCCGACGATGCCAGCGCAGCCATCTGGTCAATCATCGGCGACGCCTACGAAAACGACACCTGCGCCGGCATTTAGTCAGCCGTCATCTGCTCTCCCTCCTGCTCCCGCCGCGCCGACGACAAAAACCAAGCGTGGGCCGCGGCTCTCTCTGACGATGGTCGCGATTATCGTCTGCCTGGTTGTGGTCGTCGGCCTACTCATCATCAATGCGCTAGGGCAAACGACGCCACCGCTGCAAACGCGAGGAAATGGATCAGCACAAACCACTCAACAAGCGGCGCAGAACCCCACAACCAGGACCGCCCGGCCCACACCAGCCCCAGCAGCCACGCAGGCCAATGGTACGAACGGGCAGGGACAAACGACCGGGCAAGCTGCGTCTACCTGGGTTCCGCAACAATTGCCCAATGGCTGGGTGAACGCGGGGTTATCGACCGCAGATGCTATTCAGGCCATTCGTACTGCCACCACCTTCAATGACCGCGAGATGTCGCTGGACTTTCGTAGTGTTGGCACAAGAAATAACCACGGTGGTACCTTCACAGCGGCAACCTTTGTGATGACCGCTGCTGCCAGGCAGCGCTTCTTCCAAAATGATGTTCGAGAGAGCAGCAATGCCCTCTTTGACACGGTAGTGAATAACCAGCAGATCAGGCTTGTGGTCAACCCCCAGCCCCAGCTCACCAACTTTGCGCAAGCGGGTCAGCAGCAGTTCGCCTGGGTCGATGTCGCTTTCCAGTATTGGCAGTCCCAGATCGATCCCAATAATCCGCAGCAACGGATTGGAGGGTTAGAACTCGATCCAGCGACCAAGCAGCCGCGCGTCCACCATATGATGGTCCTCTTGCTGCATGTTCCTGCTGCGAACGAAGGGAACAATCCCGCTATGGGAGGCACGGGATGGCTGGTCTCCAATTACGGGCTGGACCTGCCCAATGGCACGAATCTGGAGATTGTGCAACCGGCATAACTGGCTGAGATGCCGATTCAACGCTTGCGTCCGAGCAGGCAGTCCTGCAGTTCCCTCTGAGGGAGAGTACTCCCTCAAGGGAGGCACAGGCAAAAGGGTAGAACGACCGTTCTGTTCCAGGACTTTCGTCGGCTGCAGTAAAGCATGAGAAGCACAAGTGTTCTTACGGAACGTTTTGTTCCAAATTCGTATCATTTTTTGTTCAAAACGTATCTTAGTACGTTGACAAACGTTTCATTCCTGTGATAGAGTGATTGAGCTGGTAGCTCAACCTTCCTTCGGTAGCGCTCTCTACCGATGAGTTGTAGGGAGTTGTTCTGTGCAAAGAGAGGTTGGATCACCATCCTCCATTTCGGCTTCATGCGCACCTTAGAGGATAAAACACCATGGCTCTTGAAAAAACGCTGCCGATCCTGTTGGTTTTTCTCATCGGCATCGCGCTCAAAAAAGCGGGGATTCTACGGAAAGAAGATGGGCGCATGATCAGCGGAGTGCTTCTGAACGTTGTCTTACCGGCAACCATCATCAACACGCTCTCAAGCACGACCGTCTCGCCGTCGCTCTTATTGCTGCCTTTGGCCTCCGTCATCGTCGTTGTGCTGCTCCTTGGTCTTGGTTTTGTCCTGGCCCCCATCCTGGGGTTGCAGGGCAAAACACGAGCTGCCTTTCTCATCTCGTTCCCAACTCTGGAGGTCAGCAGCATCGGCTATGCTTTTATGGCTGCCGTCTATGGAGCAGGAGGGCTGGCATGCATCGCTCTCTTTGACCTGGGTGATGCGCTCTTTTTCTTCCTGGTTGTTCCCCTGCTGGCCTCCCTCCTGGGGCGATCAGCGAAGGGTTTTCGGATTTCAGAGCTACTCTTATTGTTCCTCAAGAATCCAGTTCTGTGGGCCTATGCGGCGGGAATTGCCTTGAATCATTTCCATATCCAGCTCCCGCTCTTCTCCAATCTGTTTACCACGCTGTCACAGGCACTGTTGCTCTTAATCATGCTTCTCATTGCCAGTGAATTTGAGTTGTCGTTCTCTATGCTGACCTTCCCAGTCCTGGTGATGTATCTCAAGATGGCGATAGGCGTGACCCTCGGCCTACTTATTTCCTTGCTCTTCAGGCTGAAAGGCGTTGAGCAGGTTGCAGTAGTGCTGGCATCGTCCTTGCCGTCCTGCTTGATGTCGGTCGTCTACGCCCGTGAATATGAGCTAGATGTGCAGTTCCTCGCATCAACACTCTCACTGGCTCTGCCCACTGCCATCGGCTTCAGCTTTGTGATCATGTCCATTAGCCATTAATGCACACAAGGAGGGTGCGAAACCGATGACCATGACTGAGAGAAATGAGAACCCACCCAGAGCATCTGTGTCGCCGGGTCCTCACACCACACGATCACCGCAGCTCGTAGTGGGCAAAGAGGCAAGGCAACATGCTTCCTCACGCATCACGGCACGGCGTTTGCTCGCGTTGGTACTCCTGTTAGTTTGTGCCACCCTGGCAATGCTTACCAGCCTGCTCTTTCTGGCAGCACGCCGCAATCCGACACACATGATGGGAATGGTGCGCACGTTCCCTGAGCATGTTTCATCGCATAGCCTGATGCTCTTAGGGGGCATTGTCGCTGCGCTTCTGATCGCTATCGTGGTCGTCTTTCTTGGGCTGGCGCTCTATATTGTGAACACACTGATTCATCCCCAAAGGCATGAACCCTTTATTCCGCTCACACCGTCTTTGTTGGATCTTCCCGCCGAAGAGGTAACCTTTCCCCCGCTGCACGGGAATTACCTGGTCCGGGGTATCTATATTGCGCAACAGGATGCAACAACGACGATTCTTGTCAGCCCAGGATACCGGCGGGGGTTTACCGATGTACTTGGGATGTGCAAACACCTGTGGGCGGCAGGTCACAATGTGCTGGCCTTTGAATACTACGGACACGGCAGCGTGGTCGGGGTGCCAGTCACCCTTGGCTACCGTGAGGTCAACGACTTTCTCGGCGCGGTCGCCTATGCGCGACAGCGCGCACCGGAGGCCCGGATCGGCGCCTTGGGCTATTCAATGGGTGGGGCCGTGACCATTATAGGGAGCGCGCAAACACCGGAGGTGCGCGTTGTTGTCGCCGATAGCGCCTTCGCATCGCACTGGAGTGCCGTTGAGATGGCTGTGCGAAAGAGCCTTCATCTTCCTGCCAGCTCGTTCAGGAGGACGATGAAGGCGCTCCGCTGGATCACCGACATCGTGCTTGCCTGGCGCGCTGGCTACCACTTTCACCAGGTTGAGCCATATCGCGAAATCGCTCGGCTTGCCCCTCGCCCGGTCCTGCTCATTCATGGACTGAGCGATACGGTTGTCCATCCTGATGATTCGGTACTGCTCTATCAGGCTGCTGGAAGACCAAAAGCCCTCTGGCACCTCCCTGGTACACAGCACATCAAAAGTTACTTCACGGATAGTGTGAAGTATACGAGCAGAGTTCTCAGCTTTTTCGACCGCTATTTGAAACAGTCAGCTCTGGTCGCCCAGGAGGCGAACGCACCCTCGGAAGAAGAGGCTTCTGAGCTTCTAGCCGAACAGGAACACAGTGCAGAATCTTCCTGCGGTATGGAGTCGGTCGCGGCGTACTCCTGGCAGGAGCCTGTTCATTCACCCGCGCCCACGCATCGGCCTGCCTACTCAGCACTTGGACTGGCTTATGGTCACCTCGTCTATCGCTTCCGTTGGGCCATTATTGCGCTGTGGGCAATCCTTCTTCTTGGCATCCTGCCGCTGGCTGGCAAAGTGCCAATGGTCCTTCAGAACAGCGGCTATTCGATCTCCAGCAGCGAGTCGCTGCTGGTTGATACCATCCTTACTTCCAGGTTGCATCAACCAGCAACGCGGATTCTGGCGGTGTTTCAATCATCGACAACGCCCGTGAGCGACCCGGCCTATCAACGTGAGCTGCACGACTTTATGACACGGGCCAGAAGCTTTGCCCACGTCTCCTCTGTCACGCAAGCCAGTGTCGGCAAAGATGGGCGCTCTGCTCTGGTGGTGATCGGCTTCGATCAGGACAAAGATACCGTTGCCCAATATATTCCAGCCTTCCGCCAGCTCGTGCCGTCGGCTGAGTCTGGGCCAGCACAGGTATACCTAACCGGGGACCCCGCCGCCGCCAACGAGACGCAACTCGATACCCAATCGGATACTGAAGCAGCCGAGCTGATCGCGTTGCCGCTTACGCTTTTGGTGCTGTTGATCGTGTTCGGCAGCGTGGTTGCGGGGCTGATGCCGCTTCTGCTAGCCGCTGTTGCTGTTCCAGGCTCACTGGCAATCATCTATCTGATTGCCCTGCATGTTCAGACCAATATCTTTATCCAGAGCCTCGCAAGCATCATCGGCCTGGGCCTGAGTATTGATTATAGCCTGTTTCTCATCCGCCGCTTCCGTGAAGAGTTGGATCAGGGGGAAACTGTTCCCGCCGCGCTTGCCCAAACTATTGCGACAGCAGGCGAAGCGATCCTCTTTAGCGCTATCACTGTCGCTATCGGTTTCGCCGGCTTGCTTTTTATCGGTATCCAGATCATGACCTCCTTTGGGATCGGGGGCATCACCGTCGCCGTCATGGCCGCACTGGCAGCCATGACGTTGCTTCCTGCGCTGCTCGGTGTTCTGGGCCATCGCATCAACGCGCTTCGTTTGCGCCGCCGGCGTCCCCGCGCGGCTCAGGATTCCAGTCAGCCCGCTTCTCGTTTCTGGCATTCCTGGGCGATTTTCGTGATGAAGCGGCCTATACTCATTCTCCTGCTCATGATAGCTGTGCTGATTGGTCTGGGCTGGCCAGCGCTCTCGCTCACGCCAGGACTCCCCGGTGCTTCCTCGCTTCCAGCGAACTCACAGGCCCGGCGCGGCTCCAACATTTTGACCCAACAATTTCCTACAGTCAATCAGGACCCCATTGACCTGATCGTGCAGACGGCTGATGGCTCAAGTATCCTGACGGCGCAGAATACCCAGCGCGTCGCAGCAGTTACCCAGGAGATCGCACGTCAACCACATGTCACCGATGTGGTCAGTCTGACGAGGGTTCCACCCTCCCCGGGGGAAAAAGCACTCAACGAACAGCAACTGCTGCACCTGTATAGCAGCGGGGCTTACCAGCACATTCCAGCACTGCGCCAGTTCGTCACCAGCGTCACAGCCGGCAACATCACGTTGATTACGGTCCGCGCCGACACCGTGGCAGGCTCCCACGATGACGAAATCCTCATTGATCGGCTGCGTTCTCTTAGCCCGCAGGTGAAGCAGGGCCTCATCATCCGCGTCGGAGGTGCGCGGGCCATCAACCTTGACTTTGATCGGGCGCTGTACGGCAACTTTTTTCGTGCCCTGATCTTTATCCTGATCGCAACCTACATCTTGCTCCTGTTTACGTTCCGCTCGATTCTGTTGCCACTCAAGGCTATCGTAATGAATATCCTCTCGATCAGTGGAGCCTATGGTGCATTGGTGTTCATCTTCCAGCAAGGGCACTTTGAGAATTTGCTGAGCTTTACTGCATCCGGGTTTATTGATAGATTTATTCCCATATTGCTCTTTTGTGTCCTCTTCGGTCTGAGCATGGACTACGAGGTCTTCTTATTGACCCGCATGCGCGAGGAATGGCAGCAGACCGGGAATAACCGTCTGGCGGTCGCGCGAGGATTGGAAAAAACGGGAGGAGTCATCACCAGCGCCGCGCTCCTGTTTATTATTGTGTCTGGCTCGTTCACGTTCACCCAACTGATCGTGACCAAAGAGTTAGGTCTCGGTATCACAGTCGCGGTACTCGTAGACGCGACGTTGATCCGGTCGTTGCTGGTCCCGGCCACGATGCAACTGCTGGGGAAATGGAATTGGTGGTTCCCCAAACGACCCGATTTCTCTGCTGTACGCGTGGGAGAAGAGCAAACGCCCGATCCTGCCGAGATCCTTGCTCTTCCTCTGTTTTCGCCCCCAGTTCAAGAGACAGCTTCGCCGACAAACAGTGCGTCCCTGACGCAACAAGCGGCCATTGAGCAGACCCTGATGCAGATGGTGGCGCACATTCTGGACCTTCCACCAGAGCAGGTACGTGGCACTGGCGACTTTTTCGAGTACGGAGGAGATTCACATTCTCTTGATGCGCTCCTCTCGGCGATAGCACACCAGTGGCATGTGCGTCTTGATGCCACCGATGTCTTTGACCATTCGGTCATTTTTCATTTGGCGACGATCATCCTGCACAGACAGCAGCAGTCTGAACGAGAGGAGGTACAAGTGTAGAGAGATACTGCCGCGCGAGTACAGGTGAGCGCCCTATCGTGACCTGTTCCGTACCGCAGAGCATAACGCAACGTAGCATTGCTTGTTGAGAAAGGTTTCATTTGTAGGCAATACAGCTATGGTGGGTGAGATGCCTCCAAGGCATACAACATCGTCCTGGCCGGCACCTCCCCTCCGCGAGGAAATATTCTTGAGGACGGAAGTGATTGACATCGCACCTATCGGCACAGCCACAACCATTCATTTCGACCCAACTCAGGCGGCTCGTCTCTCCCTCCAGGTCGATTTTCAACGTGGCATCATCACGATTCAGACCCAGGCAGCAGAAGCTGATCGGGCAGAACGGGCCGCCCATAATACCGGTGAGCTTGAGCAGTGTGCGCTGACCCAGGCCTTGCTTGAGCAGCAGCTCCCCCACCTCTTTGCGACCGTGCTGGAAATCCCAGGAGAACAGGTCATGGGTTCCACCGATTTCTTCGAGTACGGGGGCGACTCGCTCGCGATTGCAGCGCTCCTCACGGCGATAGAAGAGCGTTTCAAGCTGAAGCTTGCGCCAGACCTGATTTTTGACCATCCAGTGCTTGAGGATCTGATCGCTGCCATCACGAGATCAGCGCAGACTCAGCCTACTACCAAAGAGAGAGAGGTGATCCTGGTATGAAAGAGATCCCGCTTTCCCTGGCACCGACCACCTGGGTTCGCAGCCCACACCCGCTCCCACAAGCGGCGCTGCGCCTGTTCTGCCTGCCCTATGGCGGCGGAGAAGCCTCATTGTTCCGGCACTGGCCCGCGTCCTTGCCCCCCGATCTACGGGATCGTATCGAAATCTGTGCTATTCAGCTCCCTGGACGCGCACATCGACTTCGGGAACGCCCACTCTGCAACAGTTTGCAGGCTTTGATAGAGTTACTCGTCCCCTATTCACTCCAGGAATCGCCGCTCTATCCCTACCTGGATAGACCCTTTGCATTCTTCGGCGCAAGTAGCTTCGGTGGACTCATCTGTTTTGAATTAGCGCGCGCGCTCTCACTCCGCCATGAGCGCGAGGCAACCGCGCTTTGCGTTGCCGCCTGCCGTGCTCCCCATCTGCCCGGTCCCTATGTACTCGATGAAAGCGGTCAGTTCAGCGAGATAAACCTCCTCCAGCAGCTTCAGGAGTATGGTGGAACGCCAGCCTATATTCTTCAAGATGAGCAGTTGATGGCACTGGCGCGCCCCAAACTGATGGCGGATTCTCTGCTGACCGCTACCTACTCCTACAGCCCCGATCTTGGTCCAGATTGCCCAATCCTGGTTGTGGGAGGAAGAGATGATCACATAGTAAGCATGGCGGAGCTTGCTGCCTGGCAAACCCATACCAGGCAAGCCTTTCGCCTGTATATGCTTCCTGGTGACCACTTTTTTGTACGCGATGCCCATGTACGCACGCAACTGCTGGAGTATATCTGCCGACCGCTCCGGCCACACCTTGAACAAGTGGCAGCAGGAAAGCCTGGCGCGGAGGGAGGGAAACACATACAAGAAACCCATACACCAGTACACGTGGAAGGGTGAGAAGAGGTAAATCTTTGTCATGGTAGAAAGGAATAGCAGAAAGAGAGCGATCCATGAAAATTGACACCGCGAGTCATCTCACCGATCAGCAGCCAACTACACTTGCTCTTCCTGGCGATGAGTGTAAAGTCATCCAGATCGAACCAGAGGATTCTATCGAGATGGTTCTCATGACGCTGCGTTTACAATCGGAGCCGGTGATTTTGGTTCTGCCAGAGCAGAGCCAGGCATTTAGCGATCCAGCACACTTCGTCCAGGCACATCAGGTTTGTGCTCCTGAGAAGGTGAGCTTTGTCATCCCGCGCAACCGCATGGGAGCATTGGCCCGCTACGCTCACCAGGAGGGGTTTTTCTTTGCCTCCTCACTCGAAAAGGCAGCGCAATCTCTCCACTCCCGCGAAGAGGGATCGGAAGAAACTTCGGGAGAGAGCAACGTTGTGGCTCCATCCGTAGCACCGACAAGAGCACCACTCCTGCCAGGCCCGGACATGCAAGAAGACCAGGAGGCACAGACGTTCTACGGGCAAGAAGAAGAAGCAGCGCCGACCGCATGGATGACGCAGCCGGTTTCCCCCTTGCCACAACAGCCTCCCCTTGCTCACGCACGAAAGCAACCAGCCAAGCGCCGTATTACCCTGATTGCAACGGCGGCTGCCCTACTGGTCATTGCTGGCGCAGTGCTCCTACCAGCGCTGTTTTCAGCGCAGCCTGGACTCATGGCCGCAATGAACTCAGCGCCGGCGACGGCAGTCACAACGGTAGGGCAGATCGCGTTCACGAGCAGTGGGCAACTTGATCCCTCCAGCTCGAAGGGACTCAACGACACCATTACAGTAAACTTGCACGATCTCTCAACACCTGCCGCTGGGCAAAGTTTCTACGGCTGGCTCATGCCAGACCAGGGAGACGATACCACCACGCCTCTTCTCCTTGGCAAGCTCACGGTAATACAGGGGAAGGCACAGTTGACCTATGTTCATCCTGACCATGAGGATCTCCTCGCTACCTATAGCGGGTTTGAGGTGGCCGAGCAGCCGAGCAACCCCCTGCCGAAAACACCACCATTCGATACGCAGGCGCTACGCTATGAAGGGTTTATTCCAAATATCCCAACGCCTGGCGACGAGCAACAGTACTCGTTGCTCGATCATATGCGCCACCTCCTGGCCAAGGACCCAACCTTGCAAGAGATAGGGCTTCAGGGGGGCCTGGATATCTGGCTCTATAGAAATTCGGAAAAGATTTTGGAGTGGTCAGGTGCTGCGCGTGATGACAGCGGACCTGGGGCAGCCGATTCTATTCACCGGCAGATGATTCGCGTGCTTGAATATCTGGATGGGGTTGCCTATGTCTACAATTCAGGCGACCTTCCGTCCGGGTCGCCCCTCCTCGTCGATCCAACCGTAGGCAGGATCGGCCTGCTCGAAGTGAACCAAACGCAGTTGCTCAAGGCTTATCTAACACATGTAGATGTCCACCTGCAAGGGTTGATCGACGCCCCGGGCCACACCCAGGCCCAACAACAACTGGCAGCCAGGATCGACCAGGCACTCAAACTCGACACGTCGCTCTTTCAGAAGGTGCGCCAGGATGCTGTCAAGCTGGTCAGAATGAATGCGGCCCAACTGAAAAGCAACGAGGCTTCGTCCTTGCTGAACGATATGGTTACCAAGGCCACCAGTGCGTATACCGGTCAATTCGACCCGACAACCGGCGGCAATATCGACGGTATTGTATGGATTCATAATGAGTTGCAAGGAATAGCAACAATAACTGTCACCACGCCTAAAGCGAGTAATTAGTGTTTGCCACAAGGAGGTTTTTATGAAGACTTCGGTTCATCGCACCTTTTTTGCTGCAATGGCTTTGGGCCTCTTCGCTTTCCTGGCAGCATGCGGAACAAGCCCAGGAGCCACGAGCCTTGCAGTGGCTCAGCGGCCAACGCCGGCGCCAACGGCAGGCGATCAGCCGTCATGCACCACACAACTCGCAAAGTGGTCGCCAACGAATCAGAAAAAATGGAGATTGATCGTAAGCTTTCTCGTCGGCTCGCGCCAGGGCCAGCAAGAAACGTCGTATATGACGTTTTCACCCGATAGCAAGCTCACCGCGACGTTTCCATCGGCCACGCCTGGCGCGCCGGATGCATTACCGCCGGCCATCGATGGGAAATGGTGTGCCACTGGAGCAACAACGTTTGCCTACGAGTTCCGTGATCCGATCATGGCGGGAGGCCAGATGGTAGCATACGTACAGACTGCACTCAGCGCCACCATGACCAGCGCTACCACCTATAGGGCCGATGGAGTTGGCGTTGCCTATTCGGTAAAAACAGCCATGCCCTTGCCAGGGCAGTACAATGTGACCAGAACCGTGGCGATAGCTATGCAGGATACGTAATGAGGCAGCACCGAGCGCGTTCCAGACGTGTGTCTGCTTGGTAATCAGCGACCCATAGCCTGGCCGCTTGGTGCAGATTGTAGCACTGATAGCAGCTTCACGTATGGAGATCGCGCCCTTTACTTCCGGGGAGCAAGCTGCAGAACGGAACAGGTTCCGGTAATGATAGAGAGCTTCCTCTGATGAATCGTTTGCTTCGCCCTCCGCTACGGGAGCCCGGACATTCCCTGGCGATGAAATATGGGGGGAACGCTTCCCATTGCCGGGAAGCCGTGTTATGATAGGGCGAGAAAGGGGAGGGAAGCGTATGAAGAGCAGCGACAACCAGCAGGACGACCAACCATCCACTATCGCACAACTTGCGGCAGCCATGGCAGCACTTGGAAAATATACAGGGGAGAATAGTATAGAAGAGCATTCGGCTGAAGCTGAGCGTCTTGGCGGCATGAAAGTGTACCAAATGTTCCTGGCAAATGCGCTCATGGGATTTGTCGAGGGTGACGCCCTTCTTGCTGATAGCGAGGGAGTAACAGCAGAACAGATGCTGGCCGCGCATCGGCAAGCATTGATTTCGGCAGGAGTCGAAGACGATCCCGGCAAGCTTCTTCGCTTTCTTCGGTGGCGCACATTGCGTGTCGCGGGTCCGCTCCAGGAAATTGCCCAGAATACGGACGTTGGCCCACTCCCCCTGGCAGCAGCACATGTCGCTGAAGCCCTCCAACAACTCCTGGGCGTTTGTGCAGCCGGTCAGGACCTGGCAACGGCACAGCCATCTGCGATGACAGCAGATCTCAAATCGGCCAGAGAGGCCCTCACCAATGGCCTTGCCAATCTCGATAGTATGTTGGAACTCCTGGCCCTGGCCGAAGATTTCTGAGGAGAAGAAGTCTCTAGCGAGGTGGTAGATGGAGCTTGTTTTCCTCTTAAAGATGTCGTTCTGAACGACATCTTTAAGAGCCGTACAGAGAAAATCCCCATTTCATCAAGCAAGTATCTGACGCAATTGGCGGCAGGCACGGTAGTAGTATGTCTTCGCCGTGGCTGGCAGCATGCTCAACTGTCGCCCGATTTCATCAAACGTCAGATCTTGGGAATAGCGCAGCCAGATCACCCGACGAATTTTGAGTGGTAAGACCTGCAAAGCAGTAGCAATACGCTGCCGTTCCTCACCTTGTTCAGCATATGTTTCAGGAAGCGGAGCCGTATCTATACTCATAAGCAACGCAGATGCTTCATTATCCAGTTCTCGCTCTAAAGAGTGCTGTACTCGCCGTTTTCGCTTGCGCAGCTCATCAATACAGCGGTTTTTGGCAACCTGAAAGAGCCAGGATTTCAGAGACTCCACCTGACCATTCCTGGCAATGGTTGATTGCTCCCGAAGATGGCTGATGGAGAGATAGAGTTATATCCAGACGCACTGCAAAATATCCAGGGCCACATCACAGCTTCCCAGGGAAAGACAGATAAAGTTGTAGAGCCTGCCCTGATAACGTCGGACGAGTACCTCAAAAGCCTGGCTCTCCCCTGCCCAGATTCTATCAATCAAATATGCATCAGGTAGTTCATGTTCCCTTCTTACTTGTACCATTTTCTCCTCCGAAAAGAGACACAGCAGAATGCTTTGCACGATTTAACACCTGTTCAAAGCTCTCTTTCTCAGTAGCCGTCGCATATGTTCACACTGGAAGCGTGTGGAAAATCCCTGGAAGGCACTCTGCATAGCTGCCCTCACCGATGAGAGCTAGCAAGATATCTCATCCCTCCGCTGTTTGTCTGTTGATCCCTCCTCCTACCTGAAGGAGGATGCCAACAATGACAATACCGCCACCGATATAAGCGAGCGTCGGAAATCGCTCACCAGAGAAAAAAGCAAAGCTTGCACCAACCAGCGGTTCGATCACACTGAAGAAAGCGACGGTGATCGCACTAAGAGATCGCTGTACCAACAGTATGAGAAAACAAGGAAGCAAAGTGGTGACAAAACTCACGTAGATCAGCACTACCAAGTCTGACGGGATCAAGAGGTGAAGCGTTCTCCACTGCCCAAAGCACAAAGCAATGACCAACGTGACAAATGCTGCCGTTAGAAACTGCACGCCCATGACTGATTGGATGGTCCTTTTTCGTTGCCGCGCCTCGGCCAACAACCGCTCGACTTGAAAGGCATATCCTGTCAAGGACATGCCCCCCACCAGAGCCGTGAAATCGCCTTGCCAGTTTGCAGGAGACGTAGACCAGACCAGGCAGGCGCCCCCCAGAGCAAAGAGGCAGGCCCATCTGGTCAACGGTGAGATACGCTGCCCGAACACTTTCCAGCCAACCAGCGTGGCAATGACCCCATTCACCGTTGAAAAGACCATCGCCTCCGTCAGGCCAGTATTCTTGAGAGCAATCGTGTAGCACAACAGATCTGCACTGAGGAAACCTCCTAACTGGAGCCCCTGATACACGCTTTTTCGGTGAAGATGTTTCCTCCCTCTGACCAGCAAGACAAAACCAACCGGTGCCAGCAGCACCATTTGGAAGCAGACAAAAAGTACGGGGTCGATGCGGTGGAGTGGGCTGAGGGAAACCAGAGAAAAGGATGCGTAGAGCACATTGATCAGCAGGAGGCTCCCATAGGCCAGCAATGAGCGCATCCGAGGCGCCGTGAAGCACGCGATGGACGATTTCCTCTCCGTCTGAGACGATAAAAAGAGCGACATCGAGGCACCGTGCCCTGACTGATCCGCGCCGGGCGAGAGAAGCGGAGCATTTACTGCCAACAGGAGTGCCAGCAGCACGATCATACCTCCGGGTCCCCAGGAAGAAGTAAACCAGATCAGGAGGAACGTCGTCAACCCGAGAGACCACAGAATAATCGGCCCTATTTTGCGCAAGACCAGCGCCTCCTGCCCAAAGATCCCAACGGATGTCGTGAGCAAGATGATGCGCGCTGGCGAAACGGCAGAGGCCATCGCCGCTGAGGCGTTTTGTGCGGCGATGAGCCAGGAAAGCGACAAATCGGTATGAGAGGCAACGTTCGTTGGCACGGGAACCGTGAGAACATTGCCGCCGGGCAGCGTGTTTGTCAACCACCCTCCGAGCGCTCCAACAAACGATGCCACCCACATAGATGTTTTCCCGAACATCGTCGCCGTCCCTGCTAAAATAGCGACCATTCCACTGTCCTGCATCAGGGCCGCCACAGAGAAAAAACCGAGCATAGCAACCGCGGCGGGAAGAAGCCATCGCCAGGTCGTCTTCAAGTGGATATGGAGCAGGTGAACGCTCCGCAATGAAAACAGAGGAATATGGAGCAAGGCGGCCAACAGGAGCCACAAGCCCGGGCTTGAGAGCAGGGCCAGGTGCAATTTTATCGCGGGACACTCCAGAACGCCATGTGTTTGCAACCAGAGAGCGGTTGGCGGAAATAGGCGCGAGACAAAAATGCCCGTGGTCAGCAGCAAATAAGGCAGGAAGGCTGTCAGAAAGTGAGTCATCCCCGCAATGTTCACAAAGGCACGCAAGTGATGGGAGGGACCAGGATACGAAAGCCACGCCCACACCAGCAAGAGAGCAATGACACAGGTGCTGGCGAGGACCCCGGCTACCGCAACCATCATAAACCGACTACAGAGACCAGTGACCAGCATCAAAAGGCTCCCGCTAAGGAGGGCAGCTCCCCAGTATTGTTCCAATGCTCGCCGTCCCCCACTGAGCTTGAGCACTAAGATGCTGAAACCGATGGTACTCGGAAAAAGGAGGAGAGCGGTACGCGCGCTCACCAATTCAACAGGGAATGCAGCCAGGTGAGCGACAAGGGTCGTTCCTAAACCTAGACTACTCCAGGCAATAATGATCTGGCTGAGCAGGCCCAGTTGGATCGACTTCACTTTGTCGCTATGAAGGCGGATCAGGAAAGGAAGAATAGCAACAGCCCCAAACCCCGATCCACAGAAAGATTCGAGGCAAGGTCCCACTCCGAGAACCAGAAACAAGGTCTGAAGATCACGATCTGGCACGAATTTGGCGAGACCATACATCAAACGCTCAATCGCTCCTGTCCCCCACTGCATTTGATAGAAAAAGAGCGCAGACAGCAGAATGAGGCCAGCCGTCAGCATTGCTCCTGCCCCCTCACCAACCGACAGAACGATTTGCCAGGGCGTTCGGTGAAAGACTGGCACCAGCGCCACCAGCGCCACAGTCACTGCCAGGGTCATCCAACCGGCATCGCGAATGTCCCACCGGAAGATCAGGAAAAGGATGATTGCAACGAGCAGTGGAAGCAGCGCAACAACGACAAGCATAATTCCTTCCTCTCCATGACCTGAACTTTATTTTTCGCAAAGAGACGCAATGAAAAAGAGAAGGGCAGCGCACCACTTACGGCGGGGATTGCTCTGCTTCGGCCAGCGCTTGCTTTAAACGAAAATTCTCCAGCGCCAGCCGACCACAGAGCCGCTCAAGATCAGCAAGCCTGGCTTCCAGTGAAGCCTGGGAATGATCAGCCGCGATGAGGGTCTCAGCAGAACCTGTACCTGCGCTGAGCACCGGTATGGTGAGCAGGTTCGGGCCCCGCTGATATTGCCCATAGCGCTGAAAAGCTGCCTCTCCTCGCATGGCAAAATCCTGCAACCAGCGATAGAGCGCGCTTTTGCTGACCCGATTTTCGTGGCAAACCTGAGACGGCGTTTTCTCGCCATCCATCACCAGGCGGACCATCGAGCGTTTAAATTCCCGGCTATATGTTCGTTGACCGCCTATGGCACACCTCCTATACATGGGCGAACCCCGTTCTTCTTCACTCCGCCGGGGCAGCGTATGAAGTCCTATCCAAGCTTTGGCACTTTTTCAGGTCTGCAGCGTCCAGATCATGACGATATTGCCTGCTGCGGTTGCAAGCCGCTGATGGTCGGTAGACCAGGAAATGGCAAGTACCGGATGCGTCTGCCTCCCTGTCACGAGCCTTGGTGCTTGCCCCTGGACCACCCTCCAGATCGAGAGTTGCCCATCGTCTCCGCCGGTGGCAAGATACTGCCCATCTGGAGACCAGGCGACTGCTCTGACCGCGCCGGCATGCGCGCGAAATCGGAGTGGTACATCGATACAAAGCGCGCCTTGCGCTGTGACTGACGATTGTTGGCAAACTAATCCATTGCTCCACACCCGGACCTGTCCATCATCACCACCGACAGCCAACTGACCTCCCGCTGGAGCAAAAGCAACGGTATGCATGGGAAGTGGGGCATCCTGATAAAAGTCATGCAGTTCGGCCAGCGTGTCCACGCGCCAGACGCGCACCGCTCCTCCCTGTGAAGCTGAGGCAACAGTGGTATTGCCAGGCTGGCAGGACAGGGCATTGATCGCTGCGGTATGGCGTGTAAAGACGGCTTGAGGCCGGTAATTTTGTGTTTCCCAAACAATAGCGCGTTGATCTTCTGCTCCAGAGATGAGTGGATGGCCCGAAGCAGGAGACCAGGCAAGACTGGTGACTTGCCCGGTATGAACACTACGGATGGGCGAAAGCGGAGCCGCTGTACGTCCATCGAAGAAACGAATGTTCTTTCCAAAACCACTTGCCAGTCGTTGCCCCGGCGGCGACCAGGCCACCGCTGCCACGCCTGTCGGGTGAGGGATACGCTGGCGTATCTGACCATCAGGTGCCCACAGTAGCAGTAAGCCATCGTCTGCCCCACTCGCCACCGTCTGCCCGTCGGGAGACCAGCTTACAGCTCGTACCGTCCGTTGGTGGCCGGGAAAAAGCAGGGTTTGTGTCAGCACTCCTGACGCTTGAGGCTGCGGGATGGAGGTTGGCGTCATCACAATAGATGGGGCATGACTCCTCGTGGCAAACGCGGTTGCCGCGCCGCTCAAAAGACCGGCGACTGAGCAACCGGTGAGAATACTTCCTATCAAAAAGATCCGTCGATTCACTGGCTGATGCAAGGGAGGCGAAGCGTGTGCTGCAAAGGTCGCTTGGTTAACAACCTGCCTGATAGGCACCGTAGGACTCACGCTGCGTGGAGATACGTGCGCCTCATCAGCTTCCAGCACAAGACGAGTTTCAGGGAGCAAATGCGCGTCAGCAAAGCGTATTGAGTTGGAGAGGGGCCTGCTACTTGAGAGAGGGCGTAGAGAATATGAGATCGCTCTTCCCAGGCTATCTCGCCTGGGAAAGCCAAGATGATCTACCAGCGACGAGATGCAATTCCCAATGATCTCGCCTTCCTCAACCACGACAGGTATACAGGTATGAGCGCTCGCAGGGCGCTTGATCAGGAGTCGAAGCTTAGACATAGCATCATTCCTCGTTCTTAGCCAGCTCTCTCATTCTTGCCTGGTTAAAGAGAAATTTCACATGCCTCGCGTATTCCCACCGTCCAAAGGCAAAATGATTCCATGACTAAAACTGTTTTGAATGAGAAAAAGGACTGCCTGGGCAACTTCGGGTGGCTTCCCCAACCGGCCCAGCGGAATACCACGCCTCTCGATTTCCTGGCGCTCGGCCTCGCGGACATCTGTGCCATATTCCTGAGCCAGAGTAGCCATCAATGCATCAACGAGGGGTGTTTTCGTCATGCCTGGTGCGAGGCAATTAATGGTGATCCCGTACTGTGGCAATTCCTGTGCGAGAGTTTTTGTCAGAGAATGAACGGCAGCTTTCGCAGCAGCATAGGCTCCCAGCCCACGGTCAGGCTGTCGCCCCTGGTCACTTCCCATCAGGACGATATGTCCCTGGTGGCGCTGTTGCATGTATGGAAGCACCGCTCTGATCGCCCAGACATGCGTGAAGAAGTTGAGCGCCATTGACTGCTGCCAATCCTGGAGCGTCGATTCTTCAAAGGCCCCCGTTATCAGCACGCCAAGATTGCTCACGAGCACGCCCACCTGCCCAGCAAAAGCCGCCAGCGCTTCTTCTATCCCCGATTGCACACCAGCTTCCGTCGCAAGATCAGCAACCACGGGAACAATCTGGCTGGTGCTGGACAGCCTATGTAGGTGTTCCGCCAGTAAGGCGAGTTTCTCCGTATCTTTGTCGAAAAGCGCCACATGTGCCCCGGCCTTTACACACGCCTCCGCAATGGCGCTCCCGATGCCGCCGGCAGCGCCAGTAATGTAGATGGTATTTCCTTGTATTTCCATATCTCTCCTTTTGCAGGACAAGCAGGAGAAAGAAGGACGCCTCCTCATTGTCCCGCCATCAATTACTTGCTCTCCTGGCGAAAGCGCACGCTCAGTACGCGCAATGGATCAACACTTGAACGGTTAATGATGCGACGCCGGATGCCAGCAGGCACGTAAGCATTCAAACCATACCTGGCCTCCTCATCAGTCAAAAACTCGCGACCATCGACTTCGATGGCTCCGTGACCGCTATATACCAGCAGATTTTCGTCATATTCCGGCACACAATAGGCATCAAGGCGACACGCTGCCGGCAGTTCGATTAAAGAAAGGTGATCCCAGGAGCCAGTGAAGTGTTTCCTCAAATCAATCGTTACTGCCAAAAGCTCTGCCAGTTCTCCTCGCAAGCGGGCAGGGAAGAGGTTTTTTGTTGACTGAAACCGGCTGGGAAGATCCGTAATCGTGGTCGGTTCACCTTTGACATATGAACTTGTTCGCACCTCGATCACCAGGAAATCCAGTGGGATATCATGCGTGTTTTGAATGCTGTGTCTAGTAAAGCGGGGGGCCAGCACCAGGTCCTCTGCCTGAACGTCGCTCATCTCACCATTGGTCGTCAGTTGACCAGCACCGGTCATCAAGAAGTAGAGTTCATCCACCTCTTGTTCATGCTCACCAACAGATGCGCCTGGCTCCAATTGCACGTATTCAATACTGCTTACATTCCGGCCAAAATGGAAAGGAATGATGAGGCTCTTATTCCGCACGATGCCGGTTCCTCGGAGTTGATTCAAGGTAGTGGCGGCACCAGAGAAATCGGAAACACAGCCTCTGGTTAATGGTCGCATTCCTTCAAGCATAGAGCAATCCTTTCTAACGACAGGCGGCCAGCGCAGCTTCAATAACCGCACGCTCAACGCGAGTTAAGACAGTGCCATCAGAGGACAGGTTGGGTTGCCCCAGTCCTCTAAGAAGAACCATATCAAAGTGCCCACATTCCTCGCCTGCCTCACGATAGCGAGAACCGCGCTTATTGTCTTTCTCTAAAAACGTAAAGAGCTTTTCTGTGCTGTAGCCCTCGTGCGCGGGAATGCGAGTGGGTGCGCCGTTTGCCTGCAACAGACGATAATGGATCTCCAGGTCTTCCTCCGAGAGCAGGCCGAGCAGATGCGCGATAGTCGCCTCGACTATCATGCCCAGGCCCACAGCCAGCCCATGTGTTAAGCGTCCGGGAACCGCAAGCTCAAGAGCATGGCCGATAGTATGACCATACTCAAGTACAATCGCACGGTGTTTTTCCAGCGCGTCCTCTGCCATCACAGAGCATTTTGCTTCCAGGCAAATCTCGATAAAACGCGCAAGTTGGCATGGAGTGTATTGTGCGTTCATCCGTAAAGTGCGAAACACTTCCTCCAGATACTCGGGACAAATAGCGAGGATATTCTTAATCAGCTCACAGAGAGCCGCGCGCGTTTCATCCCGGGGCAGCGTCTGGAGAAGATCCAGGTTGCTCCAAACAAATGCAGGGGCATAGAAGAGTCCCACATGATTTTTTCCGAAGCTCGAATTGATGCCTTGCTTGAGCGAAATCACCGAATCTGAGGCAGCCAGCAACGTTGTCGGTACATGGACGAAACGAATACCGCGAAACAGCGTACCCGCAAGAAATCCGGCGACGTTGCCGGCAAGTCCCCCACCAAGGGCAACAACAACAGAGGCTTTTGTTGCCCCAGCATCAATAGCTGCATCAATCAACTGATGAAGAGTGAGTATATTCTTATTCCTCTCTCCTTGCTCAAACGAGAGTGACAGACATGGCCGTACTACCCCGATGCGTTCGCACACCAGAGCTTTGAGAGGGGCTGGAAGGCCCGTTTCCGAGATAAGAAGAAAGCGATCTGCTTGAAGTTGTGCCAGGCGCTCCTGTAATTCCCGCCAGCTTTTATCGCCGGAGCGCAGGTGGTAAGGAAACTGGAACAGACTATGTGGAGGATCGGGATTTCTCCACACAATCTGGCGATCAAGCCGTAGAACAGGTGTCTCTATCGTTATACTCATCTCTTGTTATCCCTTTTCTCAGCGATCTTCTCCCCAGATTGGGAGAAATAGTCAGCTATTGCAGTTTGAGCAGACATTTCTTCCCTGCCTGGTGATTGAGAAGCGGCATCAGCGCGCCCTCAACGAGTTGCTCCAAATCTAACATGTGATAACCGATTCTCTGGGCCAGGTCGGTATTGCTGAGCAGATCCAGGGCTTGCTCCAGATCGCCCAAACAGAGTCCATTACTTCCCAGAACCTCCTTTTCCCGCGTACTCATCTCGTCAAAAGGAAGAGTGACCGGATAAATGGGAATGCCAAGTTGAACCAGCCGCCCTCCATTCCCCAGGCAATAAAATGCCTGCTTGATAACCGCTGGGACACCGGTTGCCTCAAAGATCACGTCAGGACCATACCCCCGCGTCAACTCCCTGATAGCCACGACCGGATCGTAGACACGGCTATGGATAGTGTGTGTTGCTCCCAACAGTTCTGCCGTGTTTAACCGCTGGTCATCAATATCCACTGCGATAATCGGCAGACCATCGCCCCACCGAGCGCGGAGAAGGGCAAGTACCAGACTCCCGATCCCGCCAATGCCAAACACAGCAATCGTTTGATACTCCTGAACGCTCGCGCGATTGATTGCGTGGAGGGCAATCCCGCACGGTTGCGCCATCGCAGCGGCCTCCGTCGAGCATTGCTCTGGGACAGGAACACACATTGCAGCCGGGTAAATGGCTTTTTCAGCAAAACCTCCATCCGCATGGATTCCTAGCAAGTAGTAGCCCTGACAAATACTGGTGCGTCCTGCTCTGCACTGCGGGCAGGAGCCACATGACCATGCGGAACTGGGAACGACACGCTGGCCTATTTCAAGATCCACACCACGACCTTTCTCGATCACCGTGCCAACAACCTCATGACCGAGCACCACCGGACCACTGTGCTCGCTGACGGGATGGGGCTGAAATAGCGGCACCATCGTGGCACGTCGATACTGGCTGGCATCAGTACCGCACACCGATCCCATCAACATTTGAAGTTTGACCATTCCTCTCCCCGGCAGTGGTGGTTCTGGGATATCGGTAATCCGAATATCCCCGGGGCCAAAGTACCGCGCTGCTTTCATGGCAAGTATCTCCTCTTTTCTTATGATTTTCAGGATATTACTATCAAATGTGTCCAATAACCTTAATATCGGAGCAATTTCTATAGTTGATGTTAGCCCTTGCTGAACTGGTTGGTCAGTCTTTGCGCCATAAGCACCCCGTACCCTGACCTCGAAGACGTGAGAGTTCGATTCAGCTCATTCACTGCCGAGGTAGATGCTCTACTCACGCTCGTTTGTGATCGATACATGCCTGCTCATCTCCTTTATTTCCCTCCCCCTAGCGCTCAACAATCCCTCGGCGCATGGCGAGGCCTCCTAAAAAGAGGGAGATGCACGCCGTTGTAGCGAGTACAGCCAGGTCGCGCCCAAGCAGGGCGGATGATTGGTAAAAGATTCCCTGCTGGAGAGCATGGATGGCATAGGTGAGCGGATCAAACTGCGCGATTGACTGCAACCATTCCGGTTCAAAAAAAATCACGCCTACCCCTCCTGCCCCTGCGAACGCCCAGACAGCGGCCAGTGTGGCCGCATAACTGACCGGCTGCTTCCGTTGAAAGCTTGCGCCTATGGCAACACCCACACCACTGCTCATGGCAGAAGCCAAACCGACGACAGCAAGTGTGGAGAGCCAGTATATCCCCGTTATCTGATAAAGCCTCAGAAGCGCTCCCAGAATCAACATCGATGCAGCTAAAATGAACGTACAGACAAAGCCCGCCAAAACCTTGCCCAGGATGATCAAAAATGAAGCAAAAGGGGCCAGAAGCAGTTCTTTGATCGTTTTTTGCTCCCACTCGTTCGTCGCCGCCATGCCAGAAAAAATGATCCCCGTGACGGTGACGATCAGGATAACCAGCGGCAGCGCACTGTACTCAAAGAGCGAAATGTCCTGGGGGCGAAGCGGTTGTTCCGCGATAGTGATCTTCATCGGACTTCTACCAAGCTGCATTTGATAATAGGTTGTGACCGCATCTGGGACTGCCCGACGGATATCTCCAGCCAGGTCCAGGTTGTAGTTATTGAGAAACACTTGAATCGCGACCGGCGCCTGGGTATGAACTCGCTGAGAAAAATCTTGCGGAATGGTCAATATGGCAGCCACCTGGAGCGAGCTATACAGGCTCTGCGCCTGATCTGCATGAACGACATACATACGAAAAACGTCCGCCTGGCGAATAGCCTGCACAATTTTGCTGCCTTCTGGACCTCGATCTTCGTTTACGACCGCGACTGGATTATGCCCTACTGCCTGACTTCCGAGCCAAACAACCAAAAAGTACGTCAGAGGAACGAGCAACGAAGAAAGAAGCATCAAGGGATGGCGAAACCAGATGCGTATGTCTTTCCGAGCAATCGTCCAAACAACTTGAAAAGCATGCATAGATAGATTTCTCCACTAATGTGCGATTTTGCTAAGACGCACCGACAAATTGGCGAACAAGACAAAGACCATGCCATAAGCGCAAAGCATCAGGACATTCACAGGCAATGGGAGAGTATTACTGACGAAGCCTTTAAACGCCGCCTGGACTAACACAATGCTGTAATGCACCGGAAAAAGCCTGGCAAGAAATTGGACTGCTCCTGTGTTGAAGCTGATTGGAGCAAAAAGTCCACTGAGAAACAACAAGGGAACGGCGAGCGCGCGCGAGATAGTTGTCAGTGTCCCTCTCTCTTTTAACGCCATTCCCAATGCTACGCCTGCGGCAGCAAAGACGAGCAACGAAAGCAGGCTCACTCCAATGACGAACGGAAAATTGACTGGCGAATCGCCAATGAAAACGATGACCACGAGGAGTACTACCACAATAGATGGCAGACCAACGATGAACGTTGCCAGAATCTTTCCCGCAACAAGCGTCCAGGCGGATACCGGCGCAAGGAGTAGCTCTTTCATGGTGCCTTTTTCCCATTCTCTCGCCGCCGCCATTCCAGCCTGGAGAAGCCCGGTGATGAGCAACGAAATGACCATAATTGAAAGGGCCAGGTACGGGATATAGTCCGTATCGAATGGATAGGCGTCGCGCTCCACAGTCATGATGGGAACCTTCTGCGGAAAATTCTGAGAATAAAAGATCATCACAGAGAGCGCGAGCGCGCGCCGCGCGTCATCCGTGAGATCCTCATCTAAGTTGTTTATGGCTGCATGAATCTGCACAGGCTGATTAGCGCGCACGCGATTGTCAAAATCTGCCGGGATCGTGACCAGCGTAACGAGCGTGCCCTCTTCGTACTGCTGGCGGGCAGCGTCAGCAGATTCCACGACAATATGGAACGAGTGGGCCTGGCTCATGGCAGCGACGAACCGCTGCGCGTAGTATCCGTGATCAAGCAGAACGACAGCCGTAGGTGCGTTGTTTCCTGCCAAAGCAAAAAGAGACAACAGAATTAAATAATTGATTGGGAGTGTGAGAGTTTGCAGTAACGTCGAGCGCTCGGCCAGCGCACTCTTGAGATCTTTTCTGGCTAATGCCCACATACTTTGCCAAAAACGCCCCAGGGAAGCAAATGACCAATTCCCGAAGCTGGAGAGGATTTGTGGGCCTTTCGCCGGGCGCAGATCGATCATCGGTCGCATAAAAGTTGTTCCTTCTTTCTTAATCGCGCAGGGCGGAACCAGTAAGGTGCAAGAATACCTCGTCCAAACTCGCTGAGCGGAAGGACACATCGAGAATTTCGCATTGTGAGGCAAGGATGTTGAAAATCGCGGCCACTGGCACCTCGGCACCGCGAGAATGAATAGTGAGCTGACCACCGTTCTGATAGGCAGCATCTACACCGGCAAGTTCTTTCAATGGGGTCAGATCCAGGGACGAGGACCGCGTTGTGATGGTAATCGTGCTTCCGCCATAATGCTGCCTTAAATGCTCTGGGGAATCAATAGCGATCAAGAGACCGTGATCGAGAATAGCCACCCGATTGCAAAGTGCTTGTGCTTCCTCCATATAATTAGTTGTTAGAAGAACAGTTTTGCCTGCATCTCGCAGGCTGCGGATATGAGTCCATAAAGCATTGCGGGATTGAACATCGACGCCGAGCGTGGGTTCGTCCAGGTACAACAGTTGCGGATCATGTAACAGCGCGCGTCCCAGAGCCAGGCGACGTTTCATACCACCGGAGAACGTCCCGACGCGCGCGTGCTTTCTATCGACAAGCTGGACTAACTCCAAGATCGCGCTGATACGCGCACACTTTTGTTTGGAAGGAAGTCCAAAAAGATCATAGTGGAACTCTAAATTATCCCACGCGCTCAGTTCCTCGTATAAACTTGTCTCTTGAGGGACAACCCCGAGCAACCGACGCACCTGATCTGTGCTCTCTAAGATATCGTGCCCAAAAATTCTCACCATTCCGCTGGTTGGCTGGAGGAGACCGGCGATGATATTCACGGTCGTTGTCTTCCCTGAGCCATTCGGCCCAAGCAAGCCAAAAATCTCCCCTTGTCGCACTGTCAGCGAAAGATGGTCGATGGCACAAAACGCACCAAACATTTTCACCAGGTAATACAGCTCAATAGCTGGAAGAAGATTGACCGTCTGCGTTCCTTGCCGAATTTCAAATGTTACAGATGGCAGAGCCAGGTCTTCCTGTATCATATAGGTGTCACTCCACTACTGGTGGCCGCAGACGTCAATCTGCGGCAGCCTCCTGTTGCGATGAAAAACAATACTGTGAAAGAACTGACCAGTCCTCTGCGTCTCGACCTGCGGCCAGAGCTTTCAGGATCGCATCGTAAGCGTGGCGGATTGAAGGCATGGTCAGGCGAATGCGCTGGGCTGCTTCCAGGATCAATCTGGCATCTTTCAAGCCCAGGCGGAGCGGAAACAGGGCATTACTGAAATCTTTGTTTCCGATCATCGCTCCATATCCCTGGTAAACGGCGCTCCCGCCGAAGAGGGCTGAAGAGGCAATCAAAGGCAGGATGTGGGCTGGATCGCCTCCGTGTTTCTCGATAAAGCTTGCAACCTCGCCCATGGCCGCAATCGCGCACAGAATGAGGGCGTTCGCGCTGAGCTTCGCAACATTGGCCTGGACGATCTCTGTCCCCAGGTCCGCAACCTGACCCAACACACGTAACAGGGGAAACACACGCTCTTTAGCCTGAGCCTCGCCAGACAGAAAAATCGAGAGATTGGCCGCTGCTGCAACATCAGGGCGGCCCAGCACGGTGGCGCTTACATACATGGCCCCCTGCTCGGCATAGACTGAAGCCAGACGTTGAGCCAGTTCTGGGGAGACGGTTGAAAGCGATACATGCACCCCTCCCTGACCCAAGCGCGAGAGAATGCCATCTGGGTGCAAAGCGATACTCGCGAGGGAGGTATCATTGTCTACCATGCTCAGAACAATGCCACCAGGTTCGACTGCATCAGCCAGGGTGCTGGCAATTGCAGCATGTTCGTTGAACTGGCACAAGGGCACGCCGGCGGTTGGATCTTTATCATAGAGACGAAGCACATATCCAGCTTTCAGTAAGTTGGCGGCCATAGGCCGGCCCATGTGGCCGAGGCCGATAAAACCTATTGAGTGTTGCATAAGCTATACCTCTTCTCTCGTCATCATAGCAAGGGAACGTTACCACAAGCTATTGGGTTGAAATCCTCTTGCGGAATCGGCTGGTTCGCGTTTTGCGGCATTTGTCCTTCATGAACGTTGACATAGAATGGTCCTACGGTTGTAGTAGGCAGCGATGTGAGGGGAATGAGGGTCGTCGATGTCCCATTCCCCTGTCCATCAACGGTCACCATGTTCAGCGGGACAACCACCGCACCTTGTGAGGTGCAGCTTCCAGTGTGAATGTGCGCCATATGTGGCGTTCCCCCCGCGACCAGGCCACGTAATTGGAGAACAACCTTCAACTGGCCGCCTTGGAGCGAAAGCGTTGCGGTACCCTGCACGTGCTCGTCTGCGGAGATGGTCGGGCCTAGATTCGCCTGTGCGGTCTGGACACCATCTGGCCCTGTTTGGGCAGAGGAAACGTTGCCGCAGGCAAGCCAGCGCATTTGCAGTTCCGTTGAGAGCGTGGGGCCGTTATGCACATTTACGAACCAACCGGTGGATGGTATCCCTGTTGCTACCCCACTGATCCGTGTCGTGGCTGATGCCCTGGTGATGTTGCCCTGCGCGTCGGCCTTCACGTCCGTCAAGGGATAGACAATTTGTCCATTGGGCGATTGTTCGCAGCTTCCCAGGTGAATGTGTGCTGGATGCCCAGAATTGGGCGCAAGCCCGGTAAGCGACAGCGTGACCTGGAGGATCTTGGTGGCAGGATTCCAGGATAAGCTCGCTTTTCCTGTAGGATTATGTTCAAGATTGAACGTAATCGATCCCTTGATCGCACTTAGGGAAGGAATAGTGGTTGGAACGGGCAAGCGCTGGCCGGTGGTGGGGCTAGCTGTCGGATTCTGAGAACCCGAGGCAGAAACTGTCCCACCATTCTGTGGCGCGCTGCAAGCCCCCAGGAAAAGTAAAAGGCAGATGAGCGGAAGTAGAGAGGGCAAAAGGCGTCTATACTTGTGAGTGCCCAATCGCATGAAAAAGTATCCTTTCTGTCGATTCTTTCGACTTCGTTCCCACCTAAAGAGAGGGAACTCCTCTGAACACAGGCAAAGACCCGCAGCTTGCTCGCTCAACGAGCGCATAAAGATCCTGCCCATCCGAAACGATGTCCTCCAGAGGAGACCGCGCCAGAAGCAATGATGGCATCAGCAAGCTGAGAACAAGCACGATACTCATTGGCCTCCAGATGCAATGCTGGTTCGTTGATTTCCAACTCCATGCACATCCATTGACCGCGATCTCGCACCAGATCAACACGTGCAAAAATAAGCGTATCTATACCGAGGAGTTTCTGGGCAGTCTCCAGAATGAATGAAGCCAATGCAATTTCTTCAGGTGAGGCACTGATACATCGCTCAGGCTCGTCAGTTGAAAGGCCTGAACTGAGCCGGACTTGCAGGTGAGGCTTGGTGAATGCATGAGACCACTTTCCTTGAAAAAAGACATGGCTCACTTGCCCGTGGACTGCTCCTTCAAGAAAAGGCTGAAGTAACATATCTCGTTCCTGGAGCAAAAAGGCAAGTCGCCTTTGCCCCTGGGCCAGACTGTCCGGCTGTGTCTGGTCAACAACAAGAGTCGCGTATGAATTGGCACTCACGGAAGGTTTAAGGATTACCTTGCGCCATCCTGTAGCATCGAGCAGATTGGAGAGGTCAGCCTGGCTTTGGCGGCTGAGTAATACGGTTGGAATCGTTGGAACACCAGCTCTCCGCAGGTCTGAGAAATAGCGGTACTTGTTGCTATTCCAGTGAATAGCACGCAGTGGATTCAGAAGCACGGTGGCCCTATCTACCCGCTGACACCATTGGAGATAGGCCTGGTGCGCCAGATGCCAGTTCCAGGCGGAGCGGATGACAACTAGATCTGCATACTCCCAATCATAACTTTCATCCTCCCACGGTATGATATCTACCTGCACTCCTCGCGTCTGCAAGGCTTTCCGTAACAGAAAATCATCAGGAGCGAGTGGAGTTTGCTGTACAAAAAAGTCACGGCAAGTTGCCAGTACACACTTCATACATTGTTCTCCCTTGGCTAAATTAACAAAGCATTACCTATCTGCAATTGCGTGGAATCCTAACAGTTAGGCAGAATGATCAAAATGACTCATTTGCGCTCGCTCTCTTGCCAGGTACCCAGCAGCATCTCAATAGTAGAACCAGGCCCGAAACCAAGCAGGAGACCTCGCTGTTCTTGATAAGGCCGATAGGTATCAAAGGTTCGTGTAAGCACATCCAGCACCGAGGCACTGGAGATGTTACCTACCTCACGCAGGCTCTCTCGACTGGCCGCGATCAAGCGCTCTTCGACGCCGAGGCCCTCAATGACGGCATTCATCACACGTGGTCCCCCGGTATGCGAGACGAGAAAGCTGAGATCGGATGGCGGACAATGACATGTCGTCAGGAAAGTATGGATGGCGTGGAAACCTCGCTTGAGGCCAGGAACCACCTCGCGCTTCGTATCGAAGTGATTCCCCCGCTCATCGTTCCAGTACATCATGTCCGAAAGCGTGTCCGGCACGAGATACTGACTCGTATCCAGGATATGCAGCCCCGCTTCGCGATCATCGCCCCGAACGACGGTGGCATAACACCCATCGCCAAAAAGGCCCATCGTCACAAAGGCAGAATCATCCGTGTCATCTGGCTGCACGTTCAGTGAGCAGAGTTCAAGGGCGCAGACCAGCGCATTCTCGTTGGGATGTCCCAGCAGGTAGTGGTGAGCCTGGGCTAATGCCGTTGCTCCAGCCTGGCAACCCATTTGTGCAATGGGCAAGCGCCGTACTGCGTGCGGTAGCCCCATATGATTGACAATATAAGCATCGAGTCCAGGCAAAATCACTGCTGGCATGGTACAGCTTGTGAGGACAAAGTACCCAATATCAGCAGGTGAGACCTGAGCATTCACCAGCGCTTGCGTAATCGCTTTCACAGCCAAAGAGGTTCCCTCGCGGATGTAATCTTCTACACGCGAGGCAATACCACCATGTGAGAATAAACGTTCCAACGGTGTAATGAAATAGCGCTGCTTTACAGTGGTATGGCGAATCAGGCGCACCTTTTTTTCAAGCATATCCAGATCTGCATAGCGTGCTCGAAGGGCTTCGAGCAAATCCGCCTGCGCAATAACATGCGCAGGCGTCGCTCTACCTGGCCGACAGATGGTTGCCATCACAGCACCTCTTTCCCGTGAAGAAGGGCACACGTAAAGCGAACATACTCCCTAAAATGAAGCCTACGAGGAACCCTGCGCAGCCTCTCCATGATTTCATAGTTCATTCCCCCCTCCTTAACGAGGTTAGCTCTGATTGCAGGAGGACGTTTCTTTGATACGCCTTCTGTGTGAATCCATACAATACTGTTGAAAGTGCTCCCATATGTATCAGGTGAACTGATAGGAGTGTCGGAAGCGCCGCTGATTATATTGTTCAACAGGGATAGATCCTCATTGCATCGAAGTAGATACCGTTATCCTCCTATGCATTCCATAGTGTAGCGGAGAGCTGAACGGAAAAACCGGAACAACCGGGAAAGATTCCGGGAAGGATTCCTGAAAAATGAGCGTGGATGGCTTTCGCGGTTTCCATGTCAGCGTGAAGCAGTGCTAAATTCCAGGGAAAATGCAAGACAGCCGTGAAGGAGGATGGATAGACAGTCTCGCATTACAATTCAACCTGGCTCCTTATAGGACAACTCGGCTCCTTGAAGGCTTTTTGGGATTCGCCTTCAAAAGCCATCAAAGAGCCATTGATAGAAGGGTAAATGTGGGGTATGCTATGCGAAAACGGGGATCGAAAATATGGCAGCATATCAAGCGAGGCAAAAAGGTCTCATACGAGGAGCGGTTATCAACATTGAAGAGTTGCTTGCTCATGGTACGCTCAATGAGCAACAAAAGCATCAAGTGGACGAATACGCTCAGTATGTGCTCCACATCCTTAGAGAGGAAGTCGAGGCGAGAGAACCTGAACCTGGAGAAACAATGTATAACCTCTTAGAGAGCATCAAAGCGATGCTCGATGTTGCAGACCTCGAACAAAGGCAGCTTAATGATATCGAAATCCCCATCGTTACCGAGCACGCCCAAGGTCTTCTTGGTTTCTCTAGGGGAGCGTGAGCACCTGCAGGAAACAGGCAAGGGACGTAATGAAAGAAGGCGGAGGAGACTCTCCTTTATGTGAAGAAAAAGAGGGTGGAAGGTGAGACAAGTAATGCGAGAACAGGCACATAGCTGTGGCCTGGTAGCAGGTTTCCTGAAGAGTTATGCTGTATGTGTGGCTCAAGCAATTCAGGAGAGCGTACCGCAAAGTCAGGACAACGAAGATGTGTGGCTCTATCGACCAGATTGGGCAGCAGATGGCGAAGGTGCTACACTATTTACTGCTGGAATGCAGGAAGGATTGGCAAAAGGCAGATACGCCTTTGAAACGGGAGATTTTGCCCTGATTGCGTCTGTTGGCCGCATTGCTGGCTGGACGGCGAGGCGCCACCCGCGGAACTATCATTGGGTTTATGCAGAAAAGGATGCGGCTCGCGGAAGGCTCACTGGGGAAGCGTGGCGGCACTTTGTCATGAGCTGGCGGCAAACCGGAGGAGATCGACGACGGATCAAGGGGGTGTAAAATTCAAAAATTGATGGAAGCGAAACGCTTGTATCTGCGTGCTTCTGAAGACATCACCGATATCGCGCTGGCGCCGCAATGAGGAGTGAATCGTTCTCTTGCCTGTCAACGACCACAGACGTGAATCAGCGTGGTATCCAGGGGAGATAGTTTGATGAAAATACTGGCAATTGCTAATGCAAGTGGAGGGAGAGGGAAAACGGCGATCACAAAAAAACTGGCTTCCTTACTCGCCAATCGACACCAAAGGTCGGTAGTAATCGTTGATCTTGATCACCAATTGGGAGGGAACATTTCCTCTCATTTCCTGGTGCAAAGCCAGATTGTGGCATCAAAGGAAACCATCCCTGAGGCGCTTCGCGATCCTCACATTACTCCCCATTCAGTGAGTCCACGAATCGACCTATTTGTTGGTAACGAGACGCTTCGCCAGGCTGATACCTGGTTCAGACCACAATTGAACCCAAACGCCGTGCTTCGGACCTTTTTTAAGACCTGGCAGCAAGCACAGCAGTATGACTATTGCTTGATGGATTGTAGCCCAGGTCTTGGAAGTGTACTAACCAGAAACGCTCTTGTCGCAGCAGACGACATCCTCGTTCCTATATGGGTTCACCGGAGTAGTACTGATTTTGACGTTGCTGAGATGAATGGAGCAATGACGCTTGACGAAGCGTACAAACTCAGAAGGGAGTTGGCTCTCCCAGTAGATAACGTGGGCTTTTCTCTCCCAAAACCACTCGATGAGCTGAGCGATGAGGATTGGCATGCTCTTACACAATATGTCATTACGCGATTAGCTCTCTGAAGAGCATTTCCGAGAAATGCGTTATTTATCGATTACCTCTTCTTTTATACGAGGGCGCTCCTCATTCGAGCGAAAAACGAACCAGCGCCAGTTCGAGAGATCTTCTATCCCCTCCTCCTTGAGCAAGGTATGCACTCCTAGCCCTCGACGCTTTTCTTTTCTGCTTGCCCAATCCTCCCACAGGACATAGGACTGCCCCATCATCTGGCCCTCCAAGCTGCTCAAGGCCCTTGTACCATCAGAGAGATAACCGCTCCACAGCGCATCGTATAGTGCGCGCGAATCTCTTTGCCCCCAGATAATCCCATCAGCGAATAAAAGCTCACCTTCTGATCTCCGCTGCCTTTCCTCAGTGATCCCTATCAGATCCTCGGCCATGCGAAGATCGGTGCATCTCTGGATCATTTTTTCTTTGGACTGCAAAGGGAGCATTAGTCCATACCGTGCGGCCAATTCCTGGATCTTTGCACGTTGGAAACCGCGAAGAAGCTCCTGCATCAATTCCACGGCATGTTTCTGGCAATAGCTATAATAGTCCCTGGCACGCTGGAGCTTCATCTCCTGTACCTTTGTTTGGGTCTGCTCCAAAAACTTCTCATCCCAACCAAGCAGGGAGAGCAGCGATGCACACTCTGTGAGTGCGAGGTAATGGAGAAGAAAATCGGCTGGATGCTTCCAATTTTTCGGCTGACGCCAGCGTTCCATATGGCTTGCTCCAGACCAGGGAGTAAGAGCTTCCCCAAAAACAGCCAGAAGCCGAGAAACATGTTCACACAACCAGGGAGCTAAAGAGAAATGCTTGATGAGCGCAACAAGCGGCTCGGTTGTTGGAGGGGGATTTGTGCTGCTCACGTAGGAAGGGGCACTATCCAAACAATAGCGCTCCAAATAGGTATCAGCCCTGACCACCTGATAGATCGTTTCTCCAACTTCCGTGACCATGTATGGCTGATTGAGCGACCTGGACGCATACAAATCATAGACACTTCCAACGAGTGTCATATACGGAGCACCAAACCAGAGCAGTCCATCACGGTCGAGAAAATGCGCAGTGCCATTGGCGAAGGCTGCTTGAAGAGTGAGGGGCTGAACCTGAAAGTTTCCAATGCGCAAGGGCAGAAGCGCCCGGATGATCTGAGGATCTGGAGAGAGAAAGAGGAGGACAGGCTCGTGGCGGTCATGCTTTATAGGAGACGGTAATGCCGCCTGCCTCAGTTCCTCGAAGAGCGTTTTTTCCAGGTATGTCGTCAGTTCTACCATCAGCGAGGTGTGGCTCCAGGAGGTTAAGGATAGGGCATAAGAAGGCAGCTTTGGTAATAGCTCCACCATTGCTGCAACATGCTCTGCATGTTCCTGCTGCCAGATAGCGGCAAGCTGCTGCTCACGCCGGGCTTTCGGCTCCCCTGCAAGGTCATGAAACACTAGCCCCTGCGCGCTGGCGAGTTCGGTGGCCCAGGCGCGAACTGCCTCAAGATAGGCTCGTTTAAAACACCACACTGATCCTTGCCAGGAGCGATCCTCCTGGCGGGAAAACAAAGTTCTAAAGCTCTCGACCCACTGCTTGGGAAAGGAAATAGCGTAGGCGAAGCCTCGCCCACGGGCTAAATAGAGAATAATGGCGTTTTTCACAGCTCATCTCCTTTCTCGTCAACCTATTGTCCTGTTGATAGCAATACTATCACAAAATCAAGAGAATGCCAACAAAGAACGGAGATAAAATGGTAAGCTGAAGTATAAGATGCTCGAAGCTCAAGCACATGTGCATGGAGGCAAAAAAGCGGCCTGATTGCAATGGCCTGTTCGCGCGAAAATAATTAACAAAGCACTAATAATGTGAGATAAATGTTTACAGAAATATAAACAAATGTAATAACTATTAAAACGAAAATATAAAAAATATAAAAGGAGGGAGTGGCAGCTATTCTGCTACCGTTCCTCTTGCTTTCTCCTTATCTGTGTCCCCACGCTGTCAGCAACGTCCAGGCAGCGCAGAAATCCTCCTGAAGCATCTCGGCGAGAGCCTGGTGAGAAAGAGTACGCCACTCATCAGTGCCCATGATCCCTAGTTTCTCAATCATAGGCGTAATTTGTGAAAAAGCGCTCTGGAAGTCAAGGTAAAAACTTTCATGTGCCTCGGTCCCATAGCTAAATTCGAGGAAATAGGCGCGAGTGCGAATGTGAGAAACTCCGGCTTGCCGAAGTAGGCTGGGCAGCATCTGAATCAGGCTATGATAATTACCAGAGGGAGAGAAGCTCATTCCAGCACGGGCCAAGACTCTCATGAGCGCGCCAAATGCTTTTTCAAAAGACGGTTTATTTGACATTGAGGCTTCTGCCTCCGTCAAACGAAGCATACCTCCAGGACGTAAAACCCGGAGAGCCTCTCGCAGCAGAACTGGCCACATCTCTTTTTTGACGAAGCCATTCACCAAACGGGCGTTGATCAAATCAAACGAGTCTTCGGCAAAAGCCAGTGGTTGCAAAATATTCATGATCTCAAAACGAACATTTGTACGCTGTTGCGCGTTCGCCTGCGCGCGGGCGTAGGCAATCATGCGGGCGCTGATATCAACGCCGACCACCTCCATGTCGGAATAGGTATAGGCCACCTCCAACGGCCAGCCTCCCGGCCCGCAGGCCAGATCAAGAACACGCTGAATATCCGCAAGATCCGCTTCACCCTGTTCAGGAAAAACGCCTCCCATTCCACGCGTCAACAACACATCCTGGCGCATCAGCCGCGCCATTTCTGCAGCGCTCTCGGCGTCCAATACATAGGCATTCTCCTCCGGCGTTTCCATATCCCGAGCCTTCCTTTCTGGAAGAGTAGTTCAGCTAAAAGGGCTGATAAACACATTTTCTTTGAGTATACAAAAGAACAGGCAATTTGTCACGAAAACCCTCCATTTGCATGGTAGAATAGGGCGTAAATAATGTTTCCCGACAACTCGACAGGCGCAAGCAGACTATGATACGCTTTTCCTGAACGGAACTGATCATGCAAGGTCTTTCTTGCCAAGAGAACTGTTTAATATGGAGATAGAAAGAAAAAAGAGGCCCCAAAGGGAACAGAGAGAGAGAAACCCACAACATTGCAGCAGAGCAAGTCGTCGGCCATCCGCGAGAACAGGTGCTTGGCACACCTTTCTGGAGAAAAGCCGTGACTGACGACTATCAACCGCTCACGAAAGAGCAGGTCCGGTCTCTGCTCATTGAGGCGAAGCGCAACAGCGAGTGTATGCAGGCCCGCCGGGCGTATGACAGAGAACGCCAAAGGCACTTTGATCTTGGGGAGGAGACCTTTCCTCGTGACCCGGCGTTCTGGGAAGCCTTTCAAAAGAACCTGGCAATTCATATTCAACTGAGGAACGGGGTAGACCCACGCGAGGATGAAGGTCAGCAGAACGAGGCCGAGCATCTCATTGCCTGGCTTTTTACCTCTGCATTAGAGGGAAATCCTCCGCCTATCATCGGCTTTACAGAGACGAAACTGGAAGCCTTTGCGCAACAACTCTTCACTATCATGCAGCCATCGTCGGATTGGAAAGAAGATAAAGGTAAATAAGCATAGTTCAAATGATATACCTCAGCTTGGACACACTTCGCTGTTGCTCATGGAGAATAGGTAGTGAATGATACACTCTGCCAGTTTGTACTCCACTCAACAAAGCAACTGCTCTTTACTGCACCACTGCCTCGCGTACCACCACCCCCACTCCCTCAAGCAATTTATAGACCCCGCTACGAGAGAGGACCTGGAGTGAAACTGCAAAAATGCTTCCGGTGAGGAGACGATAAGGTACGTGGCGCGCTTCGAGTGCGCGTTGCACAGATCTGATAGCCTCCTTACCGGAAGCATCGATTAACATCACTTCGGAAAGGGAGACTTCCTGATAGCCTTTGCTCCAGTCCTGGAGCGTATAGGCAACATTTTGGGCCAGCCTCGCTTGCGTATTCCGCTCCAAATGTAAATTGTGGATATGCAGTGCAGCCATTGAAGGCTTCGCTTTCAGCGAGCAGGATTCCCCGCGTGCCCTGAGCAGGGTGAGAGCCATTTGTGGTGGAATTTTGCAGCAGGGAAGATCAGAGGGCAAAGAGAATCTGCTGTGCTGCAAAACGGCCTTTGCTGCATTGCAAATTTGGCATTGTATCTGTCTGATGCACTGCAAACCATCCTTCGCTGCAGTGCAATGCCATGAATTACATCTTCTGTAATTCTTGACTTTGCATTGCAGCATTTGTGGTGGAATTTTGCAGCAGCGAGTTTTCAGGCTTTCAGGCTTCTACAGCCCACTTCCGGTGAAGGATGCTTCTGGCCTCTTTCCCTTCTTCTACCGAAAAGCTTCTCATAACTTCCAGACGGATCTCTCATGCACGCCTGTTGAGTCACGTTCTGATCGATCCGCAAGCGTACTATAATAGTATGGAGGGACCTGACCTCCATACGTTGAGAAACCACACCGAGGGAGTTGGAGGCCAAGCGCAAACCGACGAAGAAGGTGATCCCCCTCAAGCCGGTTCAACGCGAGCCGTGCGATGCGCAACGAGATGAACAACCATCTTCCTCAGAGAAACACGATTGACGAGGATTGTTGCGTTCCTCTCTGGTAGCAGATGGGTCACAGAAGCTTTTCTGTTCCTAGTGCGATCCTGTACTGCTGGTTGACAATCGAGCGCCTCTGTCGTACCATGCAGGAGAAAAGCCGAGGAAGACGAACAGAGGAGCCTATGATGCGAGCCGACACTCCCCCCGATATGATCGACGCTGGCACGTCAGCGTCCGTCACCCTCACCACGGTGCAGCACGAGGTTGGGATGCGCCGAGGAACGCTGGGGCACGCTCTTGCCTCCCTGCACGCTTTCGCCAACCTGTTTTCACCGCTGTATGCATAAGCGAGGAGCACACAGGCTATGGAGAGCACCGCCGCACGTCTGATCCCTCCCCTCTTGCCATCTGAAGTCCCATCGTTTCCTCTTGTGGGGATCGGGGCTTCGGCTGGCGGGCTGGAAGCCTTCACCCACCTGCTGGCCCATCTGCCCGCGACCACGGGCATGGCGTATGTGTTGGTGCAACACCTGGACCCTACACACAAGAGCCTGTTGACCGACCTGCTGACGCGAATCACCCAGATGGACGTGCGCGAAGCCAGAGAGGGGATGGAAGTCTGTGCCAATCACGTCTACATCATTGCCCCCGACACGGACCTGACGCTCTCACACCACCACTTGCATGTCGTGCCCCAGACCACCACCGCTGGGCAGCACCTCTCGATTGATACGTTCCTGCTGTCGCTCGCCGAGAACGTCGAGCATCCAGCTATTGGGGTGCTGCTCTCTGGAACAGGTTCCGATGGGACGCGTGGACTCCAGGCCATCAAAGAGCGAGGAGGTATCACCCTGGCGCAGGACGGGGCCTCGGCGAAGTTCGCTGCGATGCCGCAGAACGCGATTGACGCTGGGTGCGTCGATTTCATCGGGGAACCTGCGGCTATTGCCCAAGAGCTTACCAGAATCAGTCGCCACCCGTCTGTCAGCCGGGCAAACGTGGCGGATACGCAAGAGCGCCCAGAGACAGAGGCGCAAGAGGAACGGGCGTTCTGGCAGATTCTGCGTCTGCTGAGCCTGCGCACCGCCGTCGATTTTACCCTCTATAAGCCAACGACGCTCAAGCGTCGTGTGCAGCGCCGGATGGTGCTCTCGCAGATCGACCGAGAAGCTGACTACCTGGCGTACCTCTCCGAACATCCGGCGGAAGTGGCGGCCTTGTCCCAGGATTTTCTGATCGGCGTAACCGCTTTTTTTCGCCATCCTGAAGCTTCACAGGCGCTGACCCACGAGATTTTTCCGCGCCTGCTCGAAACCCGCGCGCCACTTGATCCGCAGCGGATCTGGGTGCCGGGGTGTTCCACCGGAGAGGAAGTCTACTCGCTTGCCATCTGCTTGCAGGAGTTCTTGACCGAGCGGGACCTTCCAACGCCCTTTCAAATCTTTGGCACCGATGTGAGTGCGACCGCGATTGAGCACGCCAGAAAAGGGGTCTATGCACCCGGTCAGCTTTGCGGCATGTCAGAGCAGCGGCTCTCGCGCTTCTTTGGGAGCGTGCAGGGAAACGCTCGCATCAACCCGTCCATCCGCGAAAGGTGCGTCTTCGCCCAGCACAATCTGCTCAAAGATCCGCCGTTTTCGCATCTTGATCTGCTGATCTGCCAGAATGTGCTGATCTATCTGTTGCCTGTGGCGCAGAAGAAGAGTCTCCAGATGTTCCACTATGCGCTCTCGCCCCACGGCTTTCTTCTGCTTGGCCCATCGGAGACGATTGGCACCGCAACGGATCTGTTTACCCGCGCAGGACCACACCTCTATCTGAAAAAAGCGGGCAGCGGGCGATCCTGGTTCGTTGGTGAGCACTTCGGACCGGCGGATCGAGAACCACCAGATCGATCTGAGGAGGGAAACGATATGAGTATGCAGGAGCGTAGCCGCGCCGAGGGAAGCCAGCAAGAGATGGATCGCCTGCTGCTGGCGAGATATGCCCCGGCCAGTGTGGTGATTGATGCCGAGATGGAGATCCTCCAGTTCCGTGGAGAGACCAGCCCCTACTTGCGGCCAGCGTCAGGCAAAGCGAGCTTCCATCTCTTGAAGATGGCGCACGCAGACCTGGGACTCGCCTTACGCACCGCCATTTCTCAAGCTCGCAAGAGCGGACAGCCCGTGAAACAAGGGGGCATTCAGATGAAGGACCAGGGGGTGCTCCGCGAGGTCCAGGTGGAAGTCATTCCGCTGCAAGCCGCAGGCTCCTTAGTGATCCTCTTTGAAGAGACGCCCCCCCGTGCGTCAGGTGTGCCCATCCAAGCTGCCGGGAAGCCCACGCAGCACGTAGCACGCAGCGCACGGGATCGGCGCATTGAGTATCTGGAGAACGAGGTCACGACCACCCGCGAGGCGGTGCAGAGGGTCATCGAGGAGATGGAAGCCACCAATGAAGAACTTCAATCCGCCAATGAGGAGATCCTCTCCAGTAATGAAGAGTTACGTAGCCTCAATGAGGAACTGGAAACCTCCAAAGAAGAGATCCAGGCCAGTAACGAGGAGTTACGCAGCCTCAATGAGGAACTGAAAACCTCCAAAGAAGAGATCCAGGCCAGCAACGAAGCCTTGCTCATCGCCAACCAGGAACTCATGCAGAGGAATGCCGAGATTGCCGCTGCTCGTGCCTACGCGGAAGACATTGTGGAAACCATCCGGGAGCCGCTGCTCGTGCTGGACGCAGATCTGCGGGTGCAACGGGCGAACTCGGCCTTCTACCAGTTTTTCCAGATCGAGCCAGCCGAGACCGAGCAGCGCCTCCTCTTTGATCTGGAGGACCGTCAGTGGGACATTCCTGCTCTGCGGACTCTGCTGGAAGAACTGCTGCCCACCAATCATTCCTTCACCGATTACGTCATGGAGCATACCTTTGCCCGCATTGGGTGGAAGAGCATGCTGCTCAATGCGCATCGTATCGATCACGTCCCCCTCATCCTGCTGGCAATGGAGGACAGCACCGCGCGCACCCAGGCAGATCAGGAGAAGCAGAATCTGCTGGAACTACGCAAGGAATTTATGGCGACAGCCAGTCACGAACTGAAAACGCCCGTGAGTAGTGTCAAAGGGTTTACGCAGTTGTTGCGTCGCCGCTTCACGAAAGCGGGTGATGAGCAAGCCGCCTCGATGCTCGCCAAGATGGAGGCACAACTCACGAAACTGACCACGCTGATCAATGACTTGCTGGATGTGACCAAAGTAGAAGCGGGGCAACTGCACTGGGAGAACATCCCGTTTGATCTGGATGCTCTCGTAGCAGACACCGTGGAGGAGATGGCGCACACGACCGAGCAGCATCAGATCCACATCGAGGGAACCATTGGTGCCCAGGTTTGCGGGGACCCGGAGCGCATTGCTCAGGTGCTCACCAACCTGCTCTCCAATGCCATCAAATATTCTCCCCAGGCCGAAACCGTCCGGGTTTCGTGTGCCTCGGACGCGGATGCCGCCACCGTCGGCGTGCAAGATTTTGGCATTGGTATCGAAGCCTCGAAACAACAGCATCTCTTTGAACGCTTTTTTCGGGTGAATGACCTCTCGCACGCGAGGTTTCCTGGACTGGGGCTGGGCCTCTATATTTGCGCCGAGATCGTCAAACGACATGGAGGGCGGATGTGGGTCGAAAGTCGGGAAGGCGTCGGCTCAACCTTCTTTTTTACCGTCCCCTACGCACCAGAGAGCGACTATGGCACGAGAGGGGAAGCGGCAAGGGAGTAAATGACCTCGATACACCTGGTTTCCTAGAGAAACATGTTTACTTGTCTTCTGGGAGAAGCCCCTCCTGGCTTAGCTGTGATGGCAAAGCCAGTTCGAGTCCTCTTCCATTTTGGAGTTGGAGGAGGTTGGGCAAGAGGGCCCGAATCTCCATCGCCCGTGCTGCTGGATCGGTGCCTTTGTGCAAGGTGTCCGCGACCCTCCCGGCGATCTCTAAAGCATACTCAATGCCTTTCTTCTGGACTTCCAGGCGCTTCTCCAGTAGCTCCAGGCGCTGTTGTTCGCGGCTTGTGCAAAGCACCCTGCGGGGCGTTCTCCGCTTGTTGCTCTACATGCCTGACTGGCTTTCCGCCCGTGTTTGGTTTTCTAATGCGGCTTTTTCCAGCCGTTTGCGTACCTGCGCAATGCCATCGATGGTCGTGACCAGGGCTTCTGCCCAGCTTCAAGCACTCACATCTACCTTCCACTCCATATTCAAAGGTGAGCGGTAGGTGATACTGGTGATCAGGACAGAGGCTTCTTCGTCGAATCGCAGCGTCTGTGTTTGGGTATATTCAATGAGGTCGGCAAAGCGGCCCTTCGCGACCAGCCAGTACGCGCGTTGCAAGCGAATTCAGGACAGAAAGAATCATTGTCACATTATGGACCGTGAGAGGCTCTTCGAGAATGCTGATACTGAGCATGGAAGCAGACCTTCTGGAATGAGCAATAGAGAGGAACTGATCATCTTGCTTCACATGCTGCGGCATGTGTACGAGCTGATCGAGGATGTTTTGCCAAGCCCAGGAGTGCCAGCGAGAAAAAGAAGCTCACCTGCTTCTGGTTGCGTCTCTTTCAGATAGGCTCCCCAAAGTTGAGCCCCAGTGATCCTGGCATCGGAAAGATTGGCCTGGTGGAGATTCACCGCCTGTAAATTCGCTTGCGTGAGATCCGAGCCACGCAGATCCGTGGCACTCAGATCGGCTCCGTGCAAATCGAAGTGAGAGAGATCCGCGCCCCGAAGATTTCTTCCATGTAAATTCAATCGCTCAGAACTGCCTACCTGCGTGATGAGGTGGTAATTGCCCTGAATTCCGCACCGGAATTGCCCTCTATCCGCCCATTTTGCCCTGAATTCTGCATAGCACAGCCATTAATAGCCTGCGAAGCAGCAAAAGACGCGAGTGCAAACGCCCACCGTTTTGTTCATTCAGAGCGGAATATATTGGTAGTAAATGGCTGAATAACGTTCAGATTGCCCTGAATGGTGAGCGGCACAACCATTCAGGTTGACCTACCTGTGCAACATGGAGGCGCAATTATGCAGGTTTGAGAGCCAAAACAGTTGAACATTCGGGGCATTTACCATGAGGCGCTCAACATCTGCTCTGGTTAAAGGCCGATCTGCTTGCGTTGTCTCGCGGATGCCGTGTCAACGCTCATACTCACCTCTTGCATTTCCTTTTTTTCGTGGCTTGTGGGCATCGGATGGGAAAGAAAGACACGAACTGCGCCTTCAGCCGTAAGATCAGCGTACCATATTGTTGCGGCACCTGTCGAGGTAGGACAAGACGCTCGTTCTTTTCGAGATCAAGCGCAATACACTTGTTCACTTCGTGCTTCAGAACAGCTTGAGAAAAGCGGGTCTGCTTCAGAACATGCCAACATTTGCCGATGAGGAAAGCAGGAGAATAACCATGCGCATTCTGGCAGCTTCACTCATCGACATCGAGAACATTTCACCAAAGTTTGCCTACGATTTGCACCAGGTGCTCTCCAACGAGGCCCAACATGGCGTCTCAGTGGTGGCTCGTTTACTCATCGGCAACTCCCAAGCGCTCGGAGCCTGGTCGATGGCGGTTCACTCCTACCATTTTCAGGAGAGGTCCCATCATGGCGGCAGAAATGCAGCTGATCATCTCATTCGGGATGAGGCGCTGAAACTGGCACGGCAAGGGGTCAGACGTTTTTACCTGGTGTCTAATGATGGAGGCTTTGCGGCCACCGCAGGTCTTCTTCATTTTCTGGGGTGTCAGGTTGTGGGCTTCGGTACTGCTCTGGCAGCGAAACAGTGGCAGAACAGTTGTGATCTATTCTCTCTCTTAGGAACCGATCCGAGTGTGGTAGTGGCAGCGATTACCACTGTTCTCAATCGAGAGAGAGGTTCGTTTACACGTGCTAAAGGAGACATCATGGGGCCATTTTCATCCCTTGATAGCTTGTCGCTTCCCGATACCGAGAAGACGCGGGAAGCCTTGCAGACCATCTATGGTTCGGCGACGCAGCCACCGTTGCTCACGAACCTCCTTTTCCTCTTCCTCCAACACACCCTCTCGGCACTGTGCTTGACGGAGCAGGACTCTACGTTGCCCGGTCAGTGGTCTGCGGGTTCGGATGTTGAAGTTCTCACGACCAGCATGCGAGATCCTATCATCAACGTGATCCTGGAGCACGATCCCAGCTTGAGAGCTACATGGCAGAGCATGACGGCGTTCGCACACCGCTGTCAGGATGCCTACGAGCAAGGACGAACTGCTGCCCGCCTCGCTTTCCCCCACTTTCCACGCCATCGCGTGAGTCTGCTTCAGCAGGAGCATCTGGCCGACCTGGAAGAGACCTTTCGCTATCAGGCAACCCCAGAAGATGCGCAACACGCCTATCCTGGGTATTCCCCTGAAGCAGAACACAAGGTCCTGCTGCGCTGGTTCCGGCGCGGCTACGTTTTTGGAGCAACGACGGAGGCCGAGGAACCCAAACAGAAGAGCATCGCGAAGAAATGGTAGTTTTGGTGGAAAGACACCATTCTGGTGAAAGGAAAGCGTCTATGTCTCAGAACAAGCATGTTTTGCCAGTAACTAGCCCGGCTGACCTCCGTAAAACGGGTCACCTGCTCTTGACCGGGCAAACACCCATGATCAGTCAGATCCTGCTGGCACTGTGGAAACACAGAAGAAAAAGGGAAATAGAGATCGGGGTGTTTGATTTTACACCAGAGCAGCACCTCGCCACGACCTCTGATAAGCTTGATGATGATACGGATTTTTGCATTGAGTATCATGTCACGTCTGTAGAGGTAGCTAAACGCGCGTTGGAGGAATTGCAATTGGCGTTTGATTACCGTAAAGAGACGCCTTCCGCACCTGGAACCTGGGTGTTGCTGGTTGACGGGTTCACGGAAGACGCATTTGACCTGTTCAAAGACTATCTCAAGGACGGCAAAAAGGCCCGCATGTATGTGATCGCCAACACAAAGTCTGGCGTGCTCCGTGAGCCACTGCATCATGCGTTCGATACGGTGATCGGTGATCCAGAACACTGAACAGAAAGGCAGAGTGAAAACATTCTTGCATTGCGCAGGGTATTTTTCGTAGCAAAAGGAAGAGTCCCAACTGCTCTTTATCCATGCAAGAGTGTTCATACCCACAGCCCTTAGCAGAGCCTATAGCAGCCTCTAGTCATGACGACGTTTTTGCTACTTTCACCATGAGAGGGAGTAACGCTGCGTCAATAAACTCTGTGTGTCCACAGAGACAGATCAGCCCGGCCACTCCTGTATGAGAGAGAGACTCCAATACCAGCGTCGCCCCTTGCGGTGAGACATAGAGTCGCATCCCACACTTGCTACATTGTGCTTCTGTGTCATAGATCTCATCGGGAGAGGGTGTCCAAGACGCGGCTCGGCCACCAATCTTCCTGTTCGTCTTCATCTTTATCTTCATCTTTAATTTCTTCTTCATCTTCCCGCCTTCCATATATCTGCATCCAAATAGCGTGCCATCTGCATATGAGCCGCGTCTCGATCTTTTTCCTGGGACGCGCACTTCCCATTGACACGCTGGTGGCTCGGTTCCCTTTCTCACACAGCTCCATCGTGCAACGTTTTCGCTTTCCTGTATTTTCCTCCTCTCCTCAACAAAAGAAGCACGACAGCCAGCAGTCCAGAGAAGACGGGAAGCACACGCAGAAAGGAGCGCCGCGTGGCCGTCTCCATCTGCTCATGGGAGGGAATGCGCGAAATCTCGGCATAGCCACTCTGCAACTCCGCATGATCGTTGACCACTTGCCCCTCAAGCTCTGTCCAGGCATGAAAAGCATACTGACTGGAGAGATCAAAACGAGCCCTGCCGATCACCACCGTAGCCGAGAAGCCCAATGCTCGAAGATAGGCGCAAAACGCGATGGATCGGACCAGGCACACGGCTGTTGGGGCAAGCAAGCGCACCACCATCTGACAAAAGACGAGTTCCCGACGTGCCAGACGTGCAGCATCGTCACGCGCCACCTGGTGAACGTTTCTTCCCAGACGTGAGAGGCGTTGCACGAGCACCTCCCATCCGCGTTGTCTCACTCTCTCTGCTTGTCTGGGCGCGCCACTCGCCTCACACAAGAAAGCAATCAGATGGGTCGCTCCTATGAAGAGCAAGACCATCCCTGTTTGAAAGATCGCATATCCTCGCATCTTGCAAGAAAAGCGTGGCAGTGGGCTATTCACGCGCCTTCCAGTCAAAAAGAACTCCCAATCGATGTGTGCTCGCCCGGTATGGAGCGGCAGCGGCTGATGCGTCATCACGCCTTCTTGCAGACAAGACACCGGTTCCACCTCATCATATCCCCCTGGAGAGGGGGCCACCAACTGGAGAAAACCAAGTGCCAGCAGGTGATCGAGCGTTGATGCAAGGGCCTCTTCAAGCTGGGCGTCGGGAGCGTCAATACGAGCGGAGAGAGACGCCACGGCCTGCGCTTTCGTCTCGGCTTCGAGCGCGATCTGAAGAAGAAGCGTGGCAATTGGATCAAGGTTGACACACGCGCCTGTCGCCGTATTGAGGAGGTGTCCCTCTTCATTGGTGGTATCAAAGCGGACACCCGCAGCAAGATAGATGAACCCCACGATTATGCTCCTCTCCTTGATACATCAACGGAGCTATCGCCATTCGTTTGTCGTAAAAACAATTCGGTCATCGCTGTCGCAATGAGTTCTTTGGCATACGTTCGCGTGAGCTGGTGGTTCTCTAGGACCGAGCAGAGCGCTTCTACATCAAGTATCCCAAGCAGACGGAGTTGAGTACGCGCATCGGCCAGCAGGCCGAGTAGTGTTTCCCGGTTGTTGACACAATATTCCTGGCTGGGTACACTGAGCCAGCCGCCTCGTTTCTGGCGGAGAATCTGGGGAGGTAAGAGGTCTGAGAAGGCCAGTCGGAGCACTGGTTTGACCACTCGCATGCCCCGATAGGGAATGAGCCGATAGGCTGCCGGGACACGCGAAGCGACGTGCTGAACAGCCCGGTGGTGATACGGATGGATCATATGCAACCCATGCGGCTGCCAGATGGTGGTCTCTAAGACCAGATCATGTGGAGAAAATCCAGTGTGTTCATAAGGTGCTTGGAGCCGAGATTCGGCATCTCGATGGCACAAAAATGGAGGAGCGAAGGAGCACTCCTGTAATCCAGGTGAGAGGCTGCGCTCGTTGATCAATGAATGAGAGCGCTTCACACTCCTCACGAGATCAGGCAACAGCCAATCGGTTGAGATGGCCCCCATAATCATCTGCCACTTCTCCGATGCGGCAATGGGAGCCGAGCAGATATCGGAGAGGCCATAGGAGTCCAGTGGGCCAAATGCAGGATCACCCCCGCGCCCGGTCGTGAGGATCGTGATGCCATCCCGCGAGGCCGCTTCGGCAAGAAGTTGCATCCAACGCAGGCCAGCGTGCCCATAGGGATGGGGAAATCGCCACTGGTCAGAAAGATACTCGCTGCCTGTTGTAGCAGGAATAATGACAAGCGGAAGAGAGAGAGCCTGACAGACCGCCTGGGCATAGGCCGATTCGTCGGCGGCAGGATGACCAAACCGCAAGTGGTACGCTGTGACATTGGCCCCCTGGGACGCCAGGGCTGCCGCCACCGCAGCAGAGTCAAGTCCTCCAGAGAGCAGAAGACCAATCTTGGCTCGCGCAAGCGCGAGAGGACGAGTCGCATCACAGAGGGCCGATCTCGCCGCGCTCGCGAGTTCTGACAAGGTTACAGGCTTTTGTGGGAAACCGGTGGGGAGCTGATCGAACGGGATGGTCTGCGTTCTGGTGACGGAGCATCGCACGATGGTTCCTGCAGCGACATAGGGAAGGCTTGGATACACAAACACATCCTCCCCAAGACAACATTGAGCTAGCCCACCACGACTGAGGTCTTGCTCTGTGACGAGTGTGCGAGGGTCAGTGGACCAACACAGGCGTAAGCCATCCCGCCGGTAAAAGATATTCGTCGTGCTCGCACGCGTTTTCCACAGCCAGATGTCGCCTTCTGTGACCAGACACCCACAATAGTCGCCGATCAGCAACTCGGTGTACTCTTCGCGCTGGAGGGCTTTGGCAATGCGTTCCGAAAGCTGGGGGTGGGAATCGATTGATCCAACGATACCAGCGAGGAAAAGAACGATGGGTTCTGGCTGATCCGAGAGGGAGGCTGGAGCGAAAGGCGCGAGCCATTGGGTCAGGTGATCACGTCCTTCGCGCGAGGTATGGGAAGATCCTCCACCCTCTCGACACATCCGAGCAGGGAGAGCCTCGGAGAACGTGCGCTGTCCAGAAAAGCCCGTGTAGTCCAGGATGAAAGGAGCAGGCATCTGTATCCCCTTTGAACGCGCGCCGCCGAGAAGAGGGACCGGGTACCCAGCAGATCGTTTACCTGCCCCTCTTCTCGGCATTGCCTGCAACGATAGCTCAGGTACGAGAATTATGGGCGATTATCACTATAGCTATCATATTCTTTGGATGACCCTTTCTCGCCCGTCACACGGCTGATATGGTGGAGAGGACCAATCTGCGGAGGGCTGTAAGGAAGTTTCTTTGAGACAACAACCTGTTGCGTAGGGAATTTTGCCTCTTCCTTCTGCTGCGTGGAAGTTGGCGTGCCTGATGGGAAAGACATCGTATCCTCCTTTACCTTGAGAAGCATGAACAAAAGAAACAGAAAAAACGCAGAACAACGACTACGAGACGGATAATCTGTACCTCTGAAAAGCGGAACGAGCGAGGGAAGCTGTTGGTTCAGCAAGCTCATAGGTGGCCTGAATACGGGCCAGCCTTTGTTCCAATCTGGGCGTCCATCCTTCTGCCCGGACCTGCGTCAACATCCATGCAGCTCGCCACACACTGCTGAAGCGGGTTGCCAGAGCGAGCAGCTCTAGCTCATCATCGCTTGGCATGCGATGAGAGGCATAGCCAGAGACAGCAGCCTCCACATGAGAGGGGCGTAGCGTGTCAGGCGGCGCTCCATAGGCATCACACTGACTCCGAAGCAAGAAGTCTGCCAGATCCAGGATCGCTGCCCCGCGTCCCGCACTCTCCCAATCAATGAAAACGATCCCCGCGTCCGTCACGACGGCATTTTGCATCCAACAATCTCCATGAATAAGGACGAGAGGGAGCGTCGGCAGAGCGTGTAATACAGACTGTAAGGTCGTGTGACATGCCTGATAGAACGTTTGGTGCGAGGGAGGGATGAATACAGCCACACGCTCCAACTCGCTTAGTGCATGTGGGATGGAATAGTTGCTATTCCACCGAGCAGGTAAAAGCGGCAATGCCTCAAGTGGAAGCGCATGCAAACGGGCAAGAAGCGCTCCGGCCTGCGCAAGCGGTCCTGGTTGGAACTGGCTGTTTTGACCCGCAATCCAGGTCGTCACCAACACCGACCAGGGACCAGATTTCACCACACACGCGCCAGATCGCGCGGGTATGACATGAGGAGCAGGGTACTCCTGCTGAGCGAGAGCCATGAGTACCTTTGCACGCCCCTCTAACCAGGCCGTCGCTGTTCCCTGCAACTCCCAGCGGAAGGTATGGGTGGAGACCAGTTCGTCATGAGCCGCACTGATCACCCAGGAGGAATGATCTGGCAGATCGACTCGATACATTCTATACACAATACGCTCATCGTCGAGGGTACGCGTATTGAGTGAATGGAAACTGATCGATTGCCCATACTGTTCCGCCAACACCTGTTGAAGACACACCAGAATAGCCTGCTCATCCATATAATCACTCCAATGATACAAAACACACAATTCTCTCACATGGTGAGTGCCACCAGGACGGTCACCAGACAACACATCCTTCCCAAGTATAGCAGAATTTCTTCCAAAACGAACCCGTTGAGGATTACGAGGGAGTGTGCTTCCGATTACGGGGCGATGACGAAGCTAATCAGAGCACGAGCACGAGCGGGGTCGTTTCCGTCTCATCTGGGACATCTGGCAGGCAAGATGCGCCTCTCTTCGGTATCGGTGACTATCATCATCGTCACCGCGAAAGCCGTAGCCGCCATTTCAGCAGTCAAGATCACGCTCTCGCCATCCATCGAGCCCAGTCGGTGAATAAAAGGCACATGTCGCCTCGATGCCTGTTGATTTCCTCCATCTGGACCATATATACTTTTTGCAGAATGTGTAGTTCTTTCACAGCAGCAGAAGAAAGGAAGCGTTACGCCCATGCTTGATCTTCGTGCTCTTCGTAAAGCAAGAAACTGGACACAGGAGGATCTTGTGGAGAAAGCGGGCGTTTCTCTCCCGGTGATTAGCAAGATAGAAAAGGGCAGAGCAGTCTCGCGGATCAGCGCCGTGAAGGTGTGCCAGGCGTTGGGCGTCGAACGGATCGAACAGACCGGCATCAAGCTGTATCCACAGGCAGCGGCGTCTCTCTGTCCGCTTCGTCCTTTGCGCGAAGCGAAAGGCTGGTCTCAGCAGAAACTCGCAGAAGCCGTGGAGGTCTCTGTGACGACGATTATTGACATGGAAAATGGCAAGGCAGTGAATCGGCTGGTGATGCTGCTGGTCTGCCAGGCCCTGGAAGTTTCTGTCGAGGACGTGATCGCGCTCAACCTTTTTGCCCCAAAAGAGGTGGAGTTGTACCAGTTCCTCCTCCAGCAAGCACCACCAGGGAAGCGCGTTTCCCTTCGTGATCTCCGCAAAGCGAAGGGGTGGTCACAAGAATGCCTTGCGGCGAATGCGGGTGTTTCCCATGATCTGGTCTCTCGTGCTGAGAGTGGCAAGGCCATCAATCGAATGAGTGCGTTGTTGATCTGCCAGGCCCTTGGCATGCCTCTTCAAGGCGTACAAGGACTCAAGGTCACCTCTTCCATGAGGGGGCAAGCCTGGATCGTTCCGACGACATCAAACGGTAAGGGTCAAGCCGAAAACGGAAATATCGAGAGGGTTGCAGCCCACGCTCAAGCCAATGTATGAGCATAGACGCACGTTTACTATTGAAAAGGAAAAGAGCACTATGGATGCTGATGAGCAAGAACTCCAAGAGATACAGTCAGCCTTTACGTGCGGCCTGGCTGCATCGGATGAAGAGTATCGTACCCAAATGAATGCCTTGTCCGCCCTCCATGACCAACAGTTGCAGGGAGCAATGAACGAGGAGCAAAGGCGCATCTCCTGGGAGCAGTATTATCAAAAGAAAGATGCACTCCTGCAAGAGTGCATCGAACGAGATCGCGAGATTATTGCGATCCACGCTCAGCGTATGAAAGCATTAGAGGACCGTCTTTGCACTACGCCGAGTGATATCATCTCGCCATTCTGGCGTGTTCGCGTCACGCACATTGCAGAAGAAGTTCCCTCGCATATACACCACTTTTTTCAGAGAACGTTAGAGATCTATAGCATAGAAGCACTTCGGGAGTTCTTGTGTTTCTTTCTGAACCACCCAGATGAGACGAGGTTGGGCAGTCCTATTGAACTGGAGATCATCAGGGTGACACGTGAAGAATCGGTGATCTATCTAAAGGGACGCGAAGAAGAAGACCGGGCCGTTTATCATGTGGATTTCCGGCAGTCACAGCAACGCGATCTCATTGGGCATCATCACCTTCAGAATGAGGTGATTGGAGCGTGGGTCAACGTTGGTGGACAATTTATTCACCGGGTGACTGATTACAATGATCGGGGCAGGCCCATCCGACACCAGGATCGCAGGCACCGCCCCATCCCGAAGGAATATCGCGAATACTAGAACGCTCTTCCCGCAAGAGCTGGGACCGCTTCTGAGACAGATGCCTTCGCTCTTCTGTCCTCTTTTGCAAAAATCTCGGTCCTGGGTGTCCTCCGGGCACCACCTCGCAGTTGCGACAACGCCAGGCAGCGAAGATGGCGAGTCAACCATCTTGATCTATTCTTGGCCGGTCTTGGCCTTTCCCTTTCTGCACGACGCGACAGTCCAGCTTGTTCCCGCTTGCAGTCTCGGCTATCGGCTCCCTTTGAGGCTGTTCGACAAAGACGCCACTGACCTTCTGGTCGAGCCATTGCTGATAGTTCTCAGCGAAGGCATCCATGACTTGACAATATCTTTGCCACTCTGCATCAGCTTTTCGCATGATCTGGGACCAGGTCGTCGGCTTCACACCGAGGTCGTTGAGATACCCATTGAACCGTTGGTCATAGGTCTCGGAGATGACTTCTATTCTTGTCCCATCCTCTAAGGAGACTGAATAGTATCCCCAGGAACTCCAGCAGTGCCGACCTCGGCCAGCATGCCAGATCATTTTCCTCCTCGCAGCGCTCTGCTTCTTCTCTTCCTTGTGCAAGAGCGCGAGTGTCTCGTGCACAAGAGCGAGCGCTGCGGGGAACTCCTCTCCAGGGGGCAGATCGATGAAAACCCCTGCGCCACGATCAGCGAACCATTGCACAGTATTCTCAGCAAAACGATCCATGACCTGGCAATACTGCTGCCACTGCCTCTCTGCGGCTCGCATGATCTCTGACCAACTGGTACGCTTTCTGCCGAGACGCTCCAGATACGCCCTCCAGCGCTGCTCGTACAGGTCGGGGGCTACCTCGATGTAGGTCCCATCTTCTAAACGCACGCTATAATGCCCATTTTGGCTAGAGAAGAACTTCCCACGCCCGGCATGCCATCGCATTTTCTGTCGTCTCATGTTCTTTCCTTGCTTCTTCTCTCATACTCAGAGGGGAGGACAAAGCGCTGGCTTCCATCACCGCCTTGCTGCTTCACGCTATATGTATCCACCCATGTCGCAGCGCCTGTACGACCGCTGAGGTGCGATCAGTGACCGATAACTTTTTGAGAATCGACGTGATGTGATTCTTCACCGTCTGATCACTGATCCCCAGTAATTTGGCAATTTCCTTGTTGCTATTCCCGCGTGCGATGTGATCAAGAATTTCGATTTCGCGACTGGAGAGCGGTGAGTGAGATGTGACACGCGCACCGCGATCCTGCGCCTCCTCAGCCCATTCACCTAATGACTTGAGGACGCTCCTTCCAACCTGGGGTGCCGCTGTGATCGCATCTGTGATGAGGTACTCGCCGCGACTCACCCGGCGGACGGCTTCTCTCAACTCGTCTGGCTGGATCTGGCGCGTGCAATAGGCTGCAACGCCGACCTTGATGGATTGAAAGAGGTGCTCTTCACTGATCTGTGCCACGAGCAGTACAACGGCCATGCTGGGAACAGCATGGCGGAGTTGGTGCGCAAGTTCGAGGGGATCTCCAGTGGAGAGGCTCGCATCAAGGAGGACGACATCAGGCGTGTAATCGCGGGCCAGTTTGAGGCAAGCCTGTGCATCGAGAGCTTCTCCCACAATGCGACAGCCATCAAGACGCGAAAGCGCAGCGCGAAGACCTGCTCGGAAGATCGGTTGCCCATCGATAATCAGGACGTGTATTGTTTCCATCGTCTTCCTACTCTCTCAGCTCACGAAGCGGGTGGAGATTGCTCCAAATCAGAAGTCGCGCTCAATTGGTCAATAGACGGCAAGCATCCCGTTGCCTGCAAGCGCTCTGCGATTTCCTGCAACACCTTCTCTCCGACATTGCGGATGCTGCGCAGTTCCTCTTCGCTGCGTACCAGGACATGACCGACTTTCGTCATGTTGGCGTTGCGCTTGAGCGCATTGGCACTGCGGACGGACAAAGCAAGCACCTCCAGAGGCATGTCATAGATCTTCTGGGGGATCAGCAGATGACTTTGCGTTTCCCGGCGCTGTTCTCGCAGGGCCAGATGGGGGTCCGCGAGGATCTGGAACTGCCGCTGGAGAATGGCTCCGCTTTGGCGCAGGGCCTCGTCCGGCGAAAGTCGGCCATCCGTTTCCACCTCCAGAAGAATCTTCTCAAAATTCACCATTTTTCCCACACGGGTATGTTCCAGCGTGTAGTTCACTTTCCGCACTGGAGTATAGAGAGCATCAATGGGGATCATATCTAAGCTTCGATCTGGCTCTGTCTGTGGGTTCACCGCCACGTACCCTCTTCCCTGCTTCACCACCAGTTCGGCAGCCAGGTGAGCACGCTCCTGTTCAAGGGTGGCAAGATGACAGTCTGGGTTGAGAATCTCTACCGTGTCTGGTACCAGAAGATGTGTCCCGGTCACCACACACCCCCCATGCACGTCGAGCCATAATGAGACAGGATGATCAGCATGACAACGGAGCCGGAGTTGCTTGACATTCAAGATCAGCTCCAGCACGTCTTCTTTGACTCCGGCAATCGTTTGACCTGCACCGTGGATGCCCTCAATCCGTATGGACGTGACAGCAGCACCCGGCAACGAGGACAGCAGCACACGTTTGAGCGCATGCGCAATCGTCACTCCATATCCCGGTTCTAAGGGTTCTATTTCATACTGCGCGGCATTTCCTTGCATCATTGTTCTGGTAATACGGGGCAACGTCATATCAAACATGCTCCTCCACCTTTCTCCCCTTCCAGAAGGGTCTGAAGTATCCAGTTGTATCTTGCGTGCTTTTCACCATTGCTTAACCCATCCCAGGAACGGCGCTTGATCCGCGCGGGAACTGGCTTGTCTCTGGGAAAACAAACCAGTTCCACAGATCGCACGAGGGGTTGATGTGTCTCCGGGTCTCGCGGAAAAGAGAGGGGAGAGGCTCAGGTGTCCTGTACGAGCCGTTTTCGGCGTCTTGCCTGTGCGCCTTTCTTGCCGATGTTGCTATAGAACTCCGATCCATACCGCTCCCTGGTCGTTGTCCCACCCTGTTTTCCGATCCTTGTAAAATGAGCCGCTCCATGTCTTTCCAGGCAAGTCTGTCCCCCGCGTTGTGCAATGCTTCTGTAATAGACACTCCCACGTTGCTGCTTGAGCATCTCACCTCCTTTTTTGCCGATGCGGCGATAATACTCTGCTGGTGTTTTCTCACCTGCCTGGGCAAAGCGAGCGCTAGACTCGTTCAATCTTTCCCTCCTTTTCAGTGCTCATTCCCCATACGACTGATCTCCTCCCTGTTTTCAGTGCTCATCCACTGTCCTGGTGCCATGCTGATCTGTCCACGCCCCTTCTTCCTGCCTTTCTCGATTTTCGAGCCGAGCCTTCCGAGAGAGGCAGCAGGCTACTTCACGGATTGAAGAGGCGCAATGAGCACTCCACTCACCACACTTGAGCACGCGGCTATCACAAAAACCAATGCGAAGTTGTTGTGCGACAGATTCAGGACCGGCCCTCCGATCAGCGTGGAGAGAATCACGGGCACAAAGATGGCCGTATACATGATGGCGAGGTCTTTTCCCCGCGCACTGTCCGAGGGAAGCACCCGTACCACTACATTGATATCCACTCCTAAATACAGCCCAAAACCGCCACCAAAGAACACAGCAGCAACGCGTAAGACAGGCAAAACAGGTGCAAACGCGATCATCACTAATCCCACTGCCATGAAGAGTGCTCCGACGATGACAAACGGCTTCAGGCGGTTCACTCGTTGCGAGAGCAGTCCCGCGCAGATCGCGACCACGAGCAAGATGGCAGTCGAAAGCACCTGAAAGGAGGTCAACTCGGTTGAGGCCACTGGCACGGCCAGGTGGAACACGGCGCGCAGGGAAAAGAGCAGGTAGGCTGAGACCATCGTGAAGGCAAGATAGATACAGCCACGTGAGGCCAACGTATAGCAGAAATCTCTCGACCGCAGTGGATGCAGAAAACTTGCCAGGAAGCGTCCAAGTTGAAATGGAGGCACCGCCTCATATGCCACTGGTTGCTCTCGAAAGAGCAGCAAAAAGAGGGTGACACTACAGGCTGAGACCGCTGCCATCAGCACGTAGCCTTGAGAGACGACGCGGGGATTGGTCAGGGTCGTGACCAGGACTAACCCAACGACCCCTCCCACATTCGGGGCCATGCCCGTGCAGGCCGAGATGAAATAGCGTTGCCTCTTTGGCACCTGGTCAGGAATAATTGCCGTCGTCGTGGCAAGCAGCGTATCAACGCCCGCTTGCGCAAGGATATCACCCAGCAGGACAGTGGCTACCGCAGTTGACACAGCCATGATGATCATGCCTAGTGCGGCCACGATGATGCCACAAATGATCCAGGGACGCCTTCGCCCCCAGGGCAAGATCGGGCGATCAGAGAGAGCCGCCATTGTGAGCGAGGAAAGCCCTCCCATGAAAGCTCCAACCGAGGCCACAAGGGTAAATGCCGTATTCGTGTCGTGAGGAGCAAGCTGGCTGATCTGGACAGGCAATAATAATTGTTTGATGGTCACGCTGGAGAGTCCGCCGACCATGATGGTACAGGAAAAGAACAACATAAAGAACACAGTGTACACCCAGTTCCGAGGCTTCGGTGCCTGTGCCTCAGCAGAGACGTTCTCCTCAGAAGGATGAGGGTTCATAGACGCTTCAGACATACTGCTAGTTTCCTCGCCTTTCTCAAAAAAGTCGATGAGCGTTGACCTCCCGCTCGGATGTCACGTCGAGATTGATTGCGCGAGGCGCGGGAGGCGGGCACCTTTGATCAACTCGTCGCGGTTCCGCCTTCGCGCTTCACAGGGAACGCCGCTCCACCACACGTGCGCCGGGGCATCGGCAGAGCCGGGGAAGCAGATCCAGAAGCGCAGGTTTACCTGGACCTTCCTCCCCTTGAAACCGGGAGCGCAGATGACGCTACGAGGGCTGGAGCCACGTCATACATTCACCGTGGACCACACAATTTGCCAGATGGTCGGCCTCGACCATCTCCCCTCTGTCGTACTTCACGAGTTCGAGCTTGGGGCCTGCCATCCCCAGGAACTCCAGCGAGACGCGATAGATCGGTCTCTGGTGTGAGGCTTCTTGGATATGCTGAAGAATGCGCTCCTTCACCTCGACAGGTCCCTGCTCAATGGCATAGCTATGCCAAATCACAGCAGTGTGATCGTCTGGAATGGCCGCAAGAAGCGAAGGCAAAAGAGCACTGGCATCGCCTTGATGCAACAGCACAGGGGTGTGTTGTGCAAATTGGACGGCTGCGTCAAGGACCTCATGACGCCTTCGCTCTTCCGGCCAGATCGCGGCTCGCACCCAGCGCATATCTTGCTCAGATCTGATATCACGGGGGCATAATTCAATCCCCTGACAGCTCGCCACAGGAGGCAGTGTCGTTTCAGGCAATGGAGGGAGATAAGGACCCTGTAAGGTGCAATGGAGCGAGACCGGTGAGTGGCTTTCGCCCACCAGCAGATCTTGTGTAGTCAGCTCGCTGGTATACTGGTAGCGATATCGATGCCATCGGAGATTGAACCCGGCAGAGGAGCCAACCTCAATCATGTTGAGCGGCTGATATCCCCCTCGCTGGTAAGCCAGGAAAAACGCTGGCAGCAAGTTGCTACAGCGCGTTGGCTCATTGGTCTGTAACCGTGCCTCCGGCAGGAGCGCTTGCAACTCCTCTCGATGCGCAAGCACAAACGCGCGGAAATAGCGATAGGCTTCCGAGAGTGGGGGTGCTTCATCTGGACCAAGCCGAGGATGCAGGTACGGATAGTACAAGGCAAGCGGGTCAAGCGGCTCTGCCAACACCAGATAATTGACCGTTGTGAAAAAGGTAATCGGAATCGGTTGGTTGGTATCCACCAGCGCAACGAGTTCCAACAGATCTGGATCGCCCTTGAGATGTTCCCACAGCGCGGTGTATAACGGGGATGCTTTCAGGTTGTCTGGCACAAAGGTGAGCCAGCGGCGCGGATCGTTGAGAGCAGATGACATGATGGTGATTTCCTTTCATACCGTGGTAAAAAACAACTAGGAATGAGACGTGTGTATCGAGGAAGCTCCTCCTTGGTGGGAGAGCCGGGACTCGCGCAGAGAGGTATTGATCGCTTCGCTCAAGTGTGGATACTGCTGGACAAGGTGGCTCAGTACCTGGGCAAGCACTGCGCGTTCCTGCGCTTCTTTTCTGGCTTGCTGATACCTACCGAGCAGCGTATTTAACGGCCCGGCAATTTGCACCAGTACATTTCCGCCCGTGAGAGGCACCCGTGCCTCCAGGTGTCCATTGGCGACTTCCATATGGACGCGGACGATCTCGTTGATACTGCGCTCTAATTGCTCTTTCTCTTGGATTTTTTCCTGCGCCGCCGCATTCAAATCGTGCTCCAGGCGGGCCAGTTCGGCAGCGCGGTTGGCCTGTTTGATGGAAATTTGCGTCCACGTTGCCATAATCCAGCAGACCAATGCGACAAAAAAATGAATTTCGACAATGCGAAAGGTAATGGAAGACCCCCCAGTAGCAAGCATGGCGCTAAAAGCGGGTGTGTGAGGCGCATAATTCAAGATGAACAGGCTGAATGAGGTGTTGAAAATGGCGACGACAAAAATCGCCGTGGTCGGGAGCAGCGCTGCCGCAACCAGTTCCCCGAAAAAGGGTAAATACAGAATATCCTTATCGTTGGGTGTCAGCCCCCCGTGCAGAGCTGTCATAATGAGGGTAAAATACATGCCTCCAACGAGTCCAACGACCAACAGTGTACCCGCACTATGGATGTGTCCGAACCGATTCAAGACCAGGCAAAGTGTCAAAGTCACATACATCACGTACACGGTATTGATGATTTGCCGGTTCGGGCCAACAAGCGCGATGTAGGCGACCATGATCAACGTCAACCCTAGAAATAAGGCCAATGCGCTCAAGATTTTACTTCGCCGGGCGAGATCCCGTTGCTTGAGGGTAGGATGGTCGAGATCGGGGGGAGAAGTCAGTTTATACCACCAGGGAAGAAATCCCCTTTGGCTCTGAAAATTCTGTTCTCCCAGAAGCTTATACACCCAGGGGTCTTGCTTGCTCGTTATCATAGAAAAACACTCCATTCTTCCTTGTATTGAACAGCGTTGATTTAGAACTGAATGAGATGCGGCATGGCCGCGAGCATCTGTTGGATCTCTTGCGGTTGCTTGCCCAGCAGCCGGGCAATATCTGCGACAGACCGTCTGCCATCGACAAGGCGAAGGACTCGCTGATAAGGATGTGCTAACGGTTGCAGGATTTCATTCGTTAGTGCCGGGACACGAAGCGATGGAATCGGTGACGCAAACGTTCCAGCGGTGTTCGGTTGAACTGGAACCCCCTTCTGGCTAGCTGGAGCAGGAAAGCGGGGCGCGGGGCCTACGCTCCATTCCAGATCTCCGCACTGCTCTACGGCGTGATAGGCGGCCTCTCGTTCTCGCAGCACGGTACCTGTTCTGGTGGCCGTGATCGTACAGGAGTACATGTGTCCCTGCCCAATGATGAGAGAGACCAGACAGGCATCCTTCGAGACGCCAGGTAATGACGGGAGTTGAGCCTGAAGTAGCACCACCTCTGGTGACCACTTCATTGTCTCAACCACTGCCACAATCGGAAGGAGATAGCGTTTGTCCACATGCGGACACTCCTTTCACTGAAATCCCTTTCATGCACTTCCACTCAAAACAGGCTGGATGAAAACCTCGTCTCCGGTTGACGTTTCAGGCTGTGGCGACAGACATCGAGCATGACGCTGCGCTGTGCCTTGCACTTCCATCGTCGTCGATACTCCTGGTTTGCTGGATGGTGCCGACTCCACTGGTACACTCGCCAGATGCCTTGTCAGGCGTGAAGATGGCAAGGGAACCCATGTTTGCTTCTTGTTGGTATCCACAAAGATGAGATAGAGGCGACCGATCTCATCTGAGAAGAGCATCATCTGCTTTCCCCCTTTCCCTGTCTTCCGCAAGGTCTGGGTGCTGCAAACCCGCCTTTCTTACCTGTTTCAGCACAGGCATCGCAACCACCTTCCAGGCTTCCAGCACAAAGCCATCTGTATACCGAGCAGCTCCGGCACAAGCACACGGTATACAGGCAATATGTAGGCGGCAGTTGCACGCAAGAGCGAGAAAAGCACCCAATAGAAAAAAGGAAAGGGATCGTGAAGAAAAATAGTTGCTCTTCTCGTCTTCCTGACGACTGGTTGAAAGAGGTTCACGAATCGTTCTTCAACGGCGAGAGACCTTCTCCTCGCGGCAAGCCTCACATGGGGAGAATTTCCTTTTTGTTCTTGTTCCCTCTGAATAAGCGTGTATATCACAAGCGTTTCTCCGTTCTATTGATCTCGCCATAAATATCTAAAGGGGAAAGCCAGCGTGGGCGATACACTGACGAAGAACGGTTTTGCGATGCCTGAGTCGCTCCTTAGCGTGCAGCAACTCTCCGGCAAGTTGCCCGAAATCGGCAACACAAAGGTTCTTGAGTTCACGCCGTTTGAGCAGATTCCACACCCCTTCCTGCGGGTTTAACTCTGGAGCATAGCTAGGCAGTCGCTCCAGATGGATGCGTTTAGCTCCCCCGTGAGCCAGGAAGTCTTTCACTGCCTGACACCGATGAATAGGAGCCCCATCCCAAATGACCAGTAGTTTGCCCGCAATCTTGCGCAAGAGCAGTTGCAAAAAACGCACGACATCGGGTCCCTTGTAAGAGGTGTCCTGCACGTGCATGACCAATCGTCCATCCAGGGTGAGCCCTCCCATAGCGCAGAGATGATCACGAGTCAATTTGACCTTGAGTACCGGCGTCTCTCCGACAGGGGCATAGGTCCGTACGGCCATTGGCAACAGGTAAAAAGCCGACTGGTCTACAAAGACGATGGTGCGCTTTTCCTCTGCGGCCTTTTTTTAGCTCACCCGTGCGCTGCTCTCGCCACTGCTTGATGGCAGCCTCCTCGCGTTGGTTGGCCCTCTCAACGGGCTTCTGTTGGCTATACTTGAGTTTGCACAGGAGACGAGAGCAATGCGTGGGATGATAGCTGACGCCATATTCCCGCTTGATCACGACCGCCACTCGCGCCGCTGTCCAGACGGCTCCGCGAAAGCCAAATGCCTCCGCTCCTTTTGCCAGTAGGAGAGGCAAGTGGGCCAGTTGCTCAGGCCGCAGTTTCGGTGGAGCGCCAGGGGAGGGCCGATGACGCAGCGCTTCTGCTCCTAGGCTTTTGCCTTTCGTGATCCATTGGCTCACCGCTCCCTCAGTGACCCCCAGAGCCGCGGCGATGTCTTTTTGTTTCCATCCCTGCTGGTACAGTTCCCAAGCGCGCAGGCGTCGCCCTTCGCGCCAGTCTTTTGGAAGAGGTGTGTCTTTACTCATACCCCCTTTCATCGGGTTTTCGGCTTCACACTTTAGGACTTTGTAGTGAGATCAATAGGTAGGTGTGCTCATGCTGATCCCGGCCTGTCCTGAACCAGCCAGATACGGCAATGAGCATGAGCAAGGACATAGGTGACTGTTTTTCCCAACCCATCCTGCTGGGTCTTGCCTTGACGCAGATGGCCGAGCAAGAGAAGTGAGCAGCGATGCTCTTGTATTTCATCCACAATAGCAGGGCCTGCCTCACGTGCCTGAACAATTAATGCTTTCGTCTGACAACCAACGCGGTTTGCTCTCTCCATAGCTGCGTTCAAGAGCCTATCCGCACGCTCAGATTCCACTGGTAAGATCGCTTTTAATGGAAATGTTCGTGGAACCTCGATCACGTGGAGAAGATGGACCGGACATTTGGCACCTTTTGCCAGGTGAGCGCCTAAAGAGACCAGGTGAGCATCAAGTGCATTGCCACCAACGATGACGACGATAGCGCCATCAGGCTCTCCGCCCAGCATGGATGTACTCAATTCGGTTGCTTTCTTCTCTCTCGCTCTCCAGATCAGATCCATACAAGCTCTCTCCTGCATTTGTGGCGGTACGCGGATCTCACATTTGAACAGGTACTGGGCCACCAAGATGTGTTTTGACCGCCGCAAGCAGGGCCTGGGTGGTGACGGGCTTCGTTAAATAGGTTTGCGCACCAGAAAGTCGCCCTTTGAAGCGATCAAGTATCCCATCACGCCCGGTCAGCATCACAATCACCGTGTGGTGAAACGATGGCTTCCTTTTAAGAAGGCGGGCCACTTCGTACCCATTCATCTTCGGTAAACCGATATCGAGAATCACCAAACGGGGCACACATGCCTGCGGCGTCATCAACCAGCGTATGGCTTCCACCCCATCAGGGAAGCTCTTCACCGCATATCCCTCTCGCGAAAGCGCTGTCTCGACGATCTTGCGGATCGTCGCAGAGTCATCAATGACCAGAACATCTGTGGTGCGCCCAGGCCCTTCCATGTATGGCACAGCATTGCTCATGTGGAGACGCTCTTGACCTTGCGCCAGGCACGCGTTTGAAGGACGTTTATGCTCCTTCTCAAGTTGAATCTTCTGCATGCTCTCCATCTCCCCGTTCTCTCCATCTCACATCCTCTTCGTGATCTACGGAAGTTTTGTGCGCAGCGCGAACACGACGTGAGATCGTCGTTCATTATGAACCAGGTGGCACTGCTTCAGGTGCGGCCCCCAGGTGCGAAGCTACCATGGCAATGGCAGGCATCTCGCCTACCAGGTCCTGCAATTCCCGGAGGTTTCGGCCCATATTTTCCATCCGAGCCGTAATAAACTCGTGCTGTGAAGTCCCATACGACAAACCGGTGAGACCACGTTGTGCAGCCTCATATTCCTCGCTGATCTGCGTGAGCAAGCGAGCCACCTCAGAACGTTGCTCTTGCGCGCTATACATACCGCATCCTTCCTTTCTGTGCATCTTTGGTTCGTGGCAACAGGCTCGAACAGGATGGCGCTGCTCCGTTTCGCGTCCTGTCATCTCTGCCAGACCGGTGAGCGAGAGATGCACGTTGCGGATTTTTCTATGTGCCAGCCTTTTTGGCTTCAAGCAGACTGTATGCGGAGGAAGTCGCCCACATACGCACGACGGAGAGACCCGCTCGTTCACATAAGGTTCGGAGTTGCGTTTCCGTGCGCTCGTATCCCCCTGGCCGCAGCAGGCTCATCCACAATCCGATGAAGAGTACAGGCGAAGGCTTGTGAGGAGGGCGAGGGATAACATATTCAGCCACCAGGACACGCCCGCCGGTTGCCATCGCCTTCCCACAGTTCGAGAGCAGTTGAACACACTGCTCATCGTTCCAGCCACGCAGGATCTGTTGTAAGAAATAGACATCCGCTCCGACTGGAACTCCCTCAAAAAAGTTCCCTTCCAGGCAGGTGCATCGCTGGGCCAAGCCAGCCTGCTCGATGGCAAGACGAGCATCTTCAATCTGCGGAGGAAGAGAGAGCAACAGCCCCTGGAGCGAGGGATACTGCTTGAGGACAGTGATCAGAAAGCTGCCATCTCCGCTGCCGATATCGACCAGTGTCCCTACGGTAGAGAAGTCATAGGTACGCACGACATCGGCGATGAGTGGTTCCGAAAAGAGCGCGAGCGTCTGGCGAAAAAGGTGCTGTTCTTCAGGATGCTCAGATAAATACGCGTGAAGGTCTTTCTGGAAGAACGTTTCAAAAGAAGGGTGTCCAGTTTCTAACGTTGATGCCAGGTTCGCTAAAGAAGCTCTGCACCACGAGGTTCCGAGGACGCGAGCGAGAGCAAAAAGAGAGCCTGGCAGATCTGCGCGCAAAATGGCGGAGAAGACGGTCTGAGCAAAGACTTCTTCCGCTATTTCTTGAAAGACATCCACGCTCGCAAGGGCACGTAATAACAACAGTAACGTGCGCGTATCCACGTTCACGGTGCTTGCAAGGACAGCGACATGCTTGGGGCCAGCATCCAAAAGATCTGGGATGCCAAGCCGTACTGCCTCCTGCATCGCTATCGATACGGGCATTCCCAGAAGCCACGTGAAGACGCTCTGAGTAGCGACGCTCCCCTCATATGGCGATTGTTCCCCATGAGGTGTCGGGGAAAGTTGACCCATCCTTGTTTCTCCCTCTCTGATCAGCTTTCTGTTGGTCTCACCTGCATTGTGTGCATCGCCGCACAAGCGAGAAGATTCCTCTGACTCGTGATGGGGTTCTGGGCAAGTCCCTTTCAATGCTCGTTCCCGACGTGAGGGCGAGTGTGCGCTCGTTCCGTATCACCCGTCACACGCGCACACGGGAGAGAAAGACGGCGACACCGGAACGGCGCACCTGATCGCTCCCTCCGGCTTGAAAGTTCGTCAAACGCGTCAAAGCGCGATGGTTAGTCCTGATCATCGGTCTCCCTTACGATCTCCACCTCATCGCCTTTCTCCGCAATCAACCGGAGTTTGTATGCTCTCGTCTGGACGAGCCTCATCATGAAAGCCCGTATTCTCTGCCAGAAGCGTCATCTCGCAACGCCATGTACGAGCATACCAGAAGGCGTTTTGAAACTGATGTCGTCACGGTTTCTGCATCAGGCAGAGGAGATGACGAACACCTGAGAGAAAATGACGGGAAGATGACGAAAAATGACGGGAAGATGAGGGCACATGACCGAAAAATGACAGAGCAAAGGTCATGGGAGAAAAGGATAAAACACCCTTCCTACCTGTTTGCAGCGAACTTTCTCTATGCTATACTAGGAAAAGAGGGTTTTTGATACGTAGACGGGGGCCTCGAACATTGACAAAAGCATAGGGATCACTTTCTCGGCTTTCTTCTCACGTGAGACGCATGATGGAGTGAGAAGAGAGAGAGCTTGACGGCGCAGAACGTCGTCAGGCCAGGAGCCGGGTGATGCCATGTTCGATGGATACCGGGAACGACTTTTTCACGACTATCATCAGGAACAAACGATCATGCTATTGTTGGGAGATACTTGAAGAGATAGGGGGCAGAGGTCATGCACGAAGAGAGAGACAACCGTGACCGCCACGACCGCCAGACCACCATACGTATCATTACCCTGGGCACCTTTCTCATTTTGCACAAAGAGCATGGGCAATGGGAACCGGTTCGTGACGCGGTTCTCGCTGCACGTGGACCGTCTCTGGCCTTCGTGAAGATCCTGGTGAGCAGCGGTCCCTCGATGGATAGCCATAAGCGAGCTTCTGGGCGGGTTTGCCAGGAGTGGGAGCGACACGAAGCGTCCAGGGACACCATCATTGACGCGCTCTGGCCTGAAGAGGAAGCAGTTCCCGCTGATCCCGACAATGCCGTGTCTGTGGCGAAAAGTACCCTCAATCGTGCATTGCGTCCATATGCAAAGGAGGATGTCATCGTCCTGACCGATGGAACCGATAAGGTGGGGTATCGGCTCAACACCCAGGTGGTTGAGATCGACGCGGATGAGTTTGAACGGTGTGTTCATCTGGCGAGCAAAGCCGAAGGAAGGGGTGACAAGGAAGCTGCACAACTGCTCTGGGAGCGGGCACATGGTCTCGTACAAGGGGAGTATTTACCGCATGATGCCTATAACGATTGGTCTACCTGTCGGCGGAACCGCTTGCATGGCAAGTATCAGATGACGTTGCACCGCCTGTCCTGGCTCTATGCCGAACGAGGCAGAACAAGCGAGGCCATCGAACTCTTACATCCGCACCTGCTGGCGTATCCGACCGATCTGGACGCGCTGTGCGTCTTGCTCCCTCTGATGGCTTCACAGGGGCGCTATGAGGAAGCCCACCAGATGCTTGCGACGTACCGCAGCGCGTTACAGGAGGAAGGGAAAACGGCTCCTCCAAAGCTGCGTGAGATCGAGGCGCGTCTGGTGGAAGCCCAGGAGGAGCTGCTCACGGAGGTATCCCTCTCGGTCCTCTCCTCGCCCCCCAAGGCATTGATTGTTTCCGGGAGAAGAGCACTCCCCTCTCCATTGGAAACCTCAACGATTATTGTTGAACAGGGTGCTGGAGATGGCTTTTGCCTTCCTCCAGCTTTTACGACATTTCCCTCCTCAACGCTTCCAGCCGTTGGGGAACCAGCCTCATGGTTCGACTTGAAGCAGAAGCTGGTCTGCGCTTTGGTCATGCAATGGCGCGGGCGAGCGATGTATTGTGACGAGCTTCAGGCAATCATAGATCAGGAGCTTTGGATGTTTGATCTGGTGAAATCACTGTATACGCAAGAAGCCTATACGATGTCACGAAGAAGTGCGCTCGTTGCTATTGCCGCGCTTCCCGCTGCTCTACTGGCCGCCACACAACAACAGCGGAAAGAGGTCCCTGCACCGGAAGAGTTTCTCCCAGCATGCGCTGCCAGCTTGAGTGCGTGCTGGCAACTCATGAACGGCAAGGAGATTGCTGCTGTCGAACGGGAACTCTCGCGCTATCTTCCCACGCTCATCGTCCAGGCGCGCCAGTCCTCGATGTATCAGGAACCAGCAGCCTATCTCGCCTCTCAGGGCTGTCTGTTACTGAGCTTGGTCTCGTTGCATCGCTACCACATCGCCGGAAGGCTCGCCTACTGTCAGCAAGCGGTAGAGCACGCACGCAAGTCTGGCAATCCTTCCTTGCTCGTGAGAACGCTCGTTCACCTGGGAGATGCTTTTCACACGAATGGACAACTCCCAGAAATGTTGCTCGCCTATCAAGAGGCCGCACTCTCCCTGGACAAAGTCTCGCCACGGTTACAGAGCCACGCATTGGCAGAGTCGGCTCACGCCTATGCCCTGAATGGGAAATTCGAGGAAACATTGGAATGTCTTGGGAAGGCGCGTACCATCTTCACGGGTGAGACAGACGATGCCGCCAGTTTTCTGCTTGCAGATACCGGCCTGTTTTCGCTGATTCTCTATGAAGGGACAGCGTATCTCGATTTAGGGAAACGCTACGAAGAGACGGATGACCGGGAGAAAGCACACAAATCCTATATCCAGGCGGAACAGGCCCTCTCGCAAATCGATACCTTACCCGCAACGATGACGGTTCCTGAACGCGTTCGACTAGAGATCATCAATTTGAGGACGCTGGCCGCCGTGAAAGTACGGAACCTGGAAAACTTCCAGCACTTTGTCATTCAGGGGATTGAAGGAGCAAAAGTGCTTCAGAGCGAGAAGCGGCGGCAAGAGGTCATTACCAACTGGAAAGCAGCACGGCAGGCGTGGCCCAAAGAGACCAAGGTCCTGGAATTGGCCGATGTCCTTGTCTAGCAAGACGAACGGGTGCGAGGCAGGTCGCGCGCAGGTGCGCCTCCAAGAAGACGCGATGGGAAGCACGCTCCTCTGCACCACGTGCGTCAACAGAGCACGACGTAAAAACGGATCAAGACACGAGCCATGACAAGAGAAGAGGCAAAGAAACGAAGATGGATGAGGAAAGATCAGCACCACAGGGCATCCATGGGACTGCTGGCCCATCTCTGCGGCTGATCACCTTCGGAGAGTTCCTGCTGCTGCGCCGGATTGATGGAGGATGGGAGGCATTGACCAGGCGGGACCTCTCCCCTCGTGGACCCGCCATGACCTTCTTAAAAGTGTTGCTGTGTGCTGGTACCTTTATGGATAGCCATAAACGCGACTTCATGCTCGGCAGACCTGCATGGGAATGGCATGAAGCATCGCGAGACCAGCTTATCGACGCACTCTGGTCTGAAGAGGAAACAGTCCCTGTCGATCCAGATCGCGCACTTGCCACGGCCAAGAGCGTGCTCAACCGAGCTTTACGGGAGGCGGCTCATGGGGATGTGATCGTCCTGACCGATGGCTCAGACAAGCTCGGATACCGGCTCAACACCTCTCTGGTCGCGCTCGATGCCGATGAATTTGAACACACGGTGGCGAAGGCCGCCTCAGTAGAAGGGCGAGGGGATCATGACCAAGCACTGATACTCTGGGAGATGGCCTATAGTCTGGTACAAGGGGAGTTCTTACCCCACGACCAGTACAACGATTGGTCGGCCAAACGCCGCGAGCGTTTGCATGGAAAGCTGCGTCTGTGTTTACATCGGTTGACCTGGCTCTATGCGAAGCTGGGGAGAACGACCGAGGCAGTAGAAAAGCTCCATCCCTATGTGTTGCTTCACCCAATGGATGTGGATGCGCTCTGTGTGCTCGTCCCTTTGCTCGCTAGGCAAAATCGCTACGAAGAAGCGTTACAGCTCTGCGACACCTGCATCCAGTTTTTACAAGACGAGAGCAAACTGGTCCCCCAGGCCCTCCGAGAAGTTGAGTCGAATCTTCGTCAGGCCCAAGAGGCAGCCCTGATCCACCTGTCGCGGTCGCTTTTCCGGGTCGCATCAAAGGCACAGGCGAAACCACCAACGAGTGGGCCACCTCCCTCGATGGAAACAGCCAGACACGAAGCGGCAGGGTTTATTGGGAAGGATGATATGGAGAAAAAACGACGTGAGGTCTTACATCTGCTGAGTATCGCCGGAGCACAACTTTTGCTGCCGCTGCCTGATCTGGATTGGGATCGGACCTTTGGGTCTACGATCAAGCCGTCTCGCCTGGATAAGAGTGTCCTCCATGATCTTGAGATCATCACGACTCATTTGTGGAACCTGTACCTGGCTGCCCCGACGAAAGCGCTGGTGCTTGATGAAGCGCTCGGACACCTCAAAACGCTCATCCTGTTCCTGAAAGCGCCTCATTCTGTCTCGACGCATCACCAGCTCTGCGCACTGGTAAGCGATGCCAGCCAATTAGTCGGAGAATTGTATTTCGATCTCAACGATCACGACGCGGCAAGAGCATGCTATGTCTTCGCAGCCTCCCAAGCCCAAGAGGCTCATGTCTATGACTTGTGGGCCTGTGCGCTGACCAGGTACGCGTTTCTGCCACTCTATCGTGAACGCTACCAGGAAGCGCTCACCCTGCTTCAAGAGGCGCTCAAGTACGCGCTCCGGGGAGACTCCTCGCTTCCAACACGGTATTGGGTGGCAGCCCTGGAAGCAGAAGCACAATCAGGTCTAGGGAACTTCTCGAACTGTCAAGAAGCGCTCGACCGGGCACAAGGTGTGCAAGACCTCAAAGGGCTGCCAGTGCCCTGGGTCCGTTTTCATGAGGCACGATTGCCAGCGTTGCGCGGAGCCTGCTACATCCGTTTGCAGCAACCCGAACTGGCAATAGCAGCGCTGCAAGAGGCCCTGCATATCTTTGTGAAGCCAGATCGCAAGCGGGCAATGGCACTGACCGACCTGGCGGCAGCCGAGGTTCTGCGAAGCAATGTGGAACAGGCGCAAGTGTATGTAGATGAAGTGATGACGATTTTGGCTCATAGCTCATCTGGCTTTCTGCGTGAAGGGTTGCGTACGCTCCCCCATCGAGTAGATCCCTCTGCGGAACAAGCTTCTGTCAAAGTACTCGATCAGTATATTCGCCAGCAGCTCCAACTGCCGGATGTGGCTTTGTAGGTAAGAAAGGAAAAGACATGGAGGATCAAGAGCAGGGCGGACGATTGTTTAGAAACGCCTGGATTGAAGGGGTCCAGCGTTATTATCCTGGACCCCCAAAGGAGAGTTATATTGCTCCCTGGCCGCAGATGCCGAAATGGGAGCAGGAGAGTGCCTGCGCAGTCTATGAACAGGTGCGTCAGTTCGTCGTCCTCACAGGAGGGCAGACGAGCCATCTGAGCCGAGAGCAAAAGGGACGCTTTGTGTCTCTGTGCTGGATTGGACAGATCTTCAAGCACATTCCCAATCCCAAGCCTTCCTATGTTGCCGACTGGCAGGACTTGCCAGAATGGCAGTGCGAGACGGATGCCCATATCTTTGAGACGATAGAAGAGGCAGTGCGAGAGCAAGTAGCCTGATAGAAGGACACCTTCGGAACTCTCATAGCCTGCACCAGTTTTAAGGTGATCAAATGATAAAAGCAGAAGTCAGCAAAAAGAGGCGAGAATCACTGTTTTCCGTTATGCTCGACTTGTGTGTAAAGGAGTTTCACTTGCACATACACGTCCTTTCAGATGCACCTATCGATTTACAACTGCACACCACGTATAGTGACGGGCGCTGGGAAGCCTCGCAACTCTTTGACTATCTGGCCGAAGAAGGCTTTGGCCTGGTCGCAGTCACCGATCACGACCGCGTAGATACGGTGGAGAGCATCCTGCGCCTGGGCGCTCAAAAACAGGTGCCCGTACTCTCAGCCGTAGAGATCAGCGCCCAGTTTCATGGAAAGATGGCCGATGTCCTCTGCTTTGGCTTCGATCCTGGTGATCAGGCACTCCGAGCCATAGCAGATGACGTGAGGCAACGTCAGAAGGCCAATGCCGAGCAGGTTTACGCGGAATTGCTGCGCCGAGGCTACCAATTTCCTCATCGGAAGGAACATCTGGCGGCGACGGCTGGAGAACTCCGTGTGGCAGGCGATTGTGGCACCTTGTTACTCAAAGAGGGCGCAGTCCCGGATTGGCCGAGCGCATTAGCGTTGGTGCGTGACGCTGGGTATCGCGAAATGAAGGCGGATATGAAAGAAACCGTTGAGACGGTGCATCGGAGTGGAGGCGTTGCCTTGATCGCGCATCCTGGCCGAGGTCTGAAAGAACCACAGGAATTTACCTATTATACACCAGAGCTACTTGACCAGGTACGCGCAGAAGCCTCGCTTGACGGCATCGAGGTTTACTATCCCACACACACACCAGAACAAGTGGAAACCTATCTGGCCTATGCAAAGCAGCATGACTTGCTGATCAGTGCTGGTTCGGATTCGCATGGCCCTCCCGGTCACCTGCCGATGAAGTATCCGGCTCGGCTGTGCCAACGCCTCCTGGAACAGGTGGGCATCCAGGTCCAATAAGTTAGAACCCCCACCCTGTCTGCTCAAGGAACGAGGAGAACAGCTATCGCCTCGCGTATGGAAGAGAAGTAGTCATGATGGATCGTTGTTCGCGTGAAAGCGAGGCTTTCGCGCAGCATCCCTGTCCAGAGAGGCGATCCTGTGCTGGCTGCCTCTCTAGACAGGGATGGGCGATGGAAACGATCCCCCATTTCACTGGTCGCTTCTTACGATGGTGTCTTTTTGCCTTTTTCGCCAGACTGCTCCTGATAGTGTCGGGCAAGTGACTCAACCTGTAAGACGCTCTGGATCGAGTGCATGATCTGCGGAAACAATTGGAGATAGCTTGGTTCATCAGCGATATAAAACGAGAAGAGTTTCCCCGGCAGGTTGAGTTCGACGTGATAGGGGTAGAGCGGTTCTCTGATCTCGTTCTTCTCCGTATCAATAAATATCCCACCCCAGATGACGGCTGAAGCCTCCCCTTCAACGCCAAGGGACCTGGGAGAAGGGCTGTAGCCGCGAAAGGCCGCCGAATTCTCGACCTCATCAGGAACAAGAGGCATGTCCTCCTGCGTCCACGTTCCCTGCTTATAGACCCACTCCTTCGAGGTGCTTGCATGGCTCCCTGTGTGTGATAAGAGCGCCCCAGCAAACGCCGCAATTGCTCTTGCTTGTGTCAGAAAGTCCTCTCGATCCTGCGGAGAGGTTTCCTGTTGATACCAGAAAGTCTGACCTGCCAGGAGCGCGAAGCCAATATACTCATGTGTTGTTGAATGGTAGATCCCCATCTGGCCTAAACCCGTCGTCCACTCTTCGAGAGGAACGAGCGATTCATCCGTACAGTGTGCCCTGGCCCGTTGGAGTAAATTGCTCATGTGACAACTCCTTGTCGTATAGAATCCTACCGCTCATGATGATAGACAGCATCGCTCTCGTCAAGAAGAGAAAGAAAGAGCCGCTGGTGTTCACCTCCTCCGATTTCGACCTGCTCCCCTTTCTCTCGCTCATGAGGCTTTTATTGCTTGCCAGACATAGACTTCCCTCTCACTGACGGAGGCCAGACGCGTCCCATCCGGGGACCAGACCAGCCTCCAGACGGTGTCTGTATGGATGCGATGCTGAGCCAGTAATGTCCCTGTTGCGACCTCATACACATACACGACGGCTTTGCCTCCTCCGATGGCAACATATCGGTTATCTGGCGATAATGCCAGGCAGAAAGCCATATGGGGTATATCATACCTGATCAGCCGATTCCCTGTCTCAACCTCCCACAGGTGAGCTTTTGACCCAAGCGAGAGGATTTTGGTGTTATCTCGGGTCCAGGCCAGATCCTCAGCCGCTCCGTGCCCGCGATAGATCTGGTGTGGTTTCCCGGTAGCTGCATCCCAGACCTGTACTGTTCCATCCTCACTGGCAGAGGCGAGATAGAAGCCAGAGGGAGACCAGGCCAGATTAAAAATCGTATAGAGAGCTTTCCTTCCCTCGATATGCCCCTGGTACATGAGGTAGCGCGATCCAGTGGTCGCATGCCAGACATGGACGGTGCAATCACCGGCAGAGGCCAGGCGCATCCCATCCGGGGACCAGGCAACAGCATCAACCTGATCACTGTGCCCCTGATAGAGCGTGACCTGCTTTCCCGTGAGCACATCCCAGACACGGGCCGTCTGATCTGCACTCCCTGACGCGAGGAATCGCCCATCCGGGGACCAGGCAACACTGCGAACGGCGGCGTCATGTCCGGTGAATGTCATGGTGGTCCTGCCGGTTCTCACATCCCACACGCGGATAATGGTATCATAGCTGCCCGACGCGACGTGTCGCCCATCCGGCGACCAGGCCAGCGCTCCAACAAAATCCAGGTGCCCACGATAGGAGGTGAAGATCGTTCCTGGGTAGGAGGGGGCCGTTTCCTGGCATGCTTGCACGAGCTGCAGTGCAAAGGTGAGCACATCAGGCCAACGGCGGTGTGGATCTTTGGCAAGTGCTTTCATCACGGCCTGCTCAACGTCTGGCGAGACTGGTTGCCCTTGCTCTCCTAGTGGAGGCGGAGACGAGGATTGATGCTTGAGGACCAGCTCGGCGGTCGATCTGCCGGAGAAAGGCGGGTATCCCGTGAGCCACTCATAGACCAGTACACCCAAGGCATATTGATCGGAAGCTGGACGAGCATGACCTCGTGCCTGTTCTGGGGCCATGTACATCGTCGTCCCTAAAGCATCTTGCTCAGAAAGCGAGTGCGTCTGATGAGCCACGACAGCAAGGCCAAAGTCAGAGAGCTGGATCGTATTCCCAGGTCCGAGTAAGAGGTTCTCTGGCTTCACATCGCGATGAATCACTTTCTGGTCATGCGCATACTGCAACGCCTTAGCAATCTCGTAGACGTAGAAGGTAATGCGGCGAAGGGGGAGGGGTGTTCCTCTTGGATGCAGGGTTCGCAATGTTCCGCCAGGGGCATAAGCCATAACGAGATAGGGCACGTCTTGCTCAAAACCGAAATCGAGGATACGCACGATGTTGGGATGGTCCAGACGAGCATGGGTCCGGGCTTCCGTCCGAATAAGATCCCGGACCCATTGCTCTGGGCTTGCCGCTAGAACTTTGACCGCCACCTGGGTCTGGAGATAGAGGTGCTCACCCAGGTACACCTCGCCGTATCCTCCTCGACCGAGCAATTGGAGGAGCCGATAATTGCCGAATTGCTGGCCTTCGCGTCCTCTCTGATGACTCACGTTGCACTCCTTCTTCACTCCTGTTAAGAAGAGCATGATAGACCTGTTCTCTCATTATAGCATGAGAAGATTTTTCTTTCATGCAACACGGGAAGGGGAGAGGATGGAAAGGAATGGAAGCAAGGCCCTGGAATCGGGAAAGAGGGTGGGCTAAGATCCTAGCGATTTTGTGCAGGAAGCTCGCACGGCGCTCAAACTGTGAACTGAAAAGATCAGGCCAGCTAGACTCTACGTGAAGGTTACTGTCACTGAGGGCGAAGGAAGCAAACCGTACGTAAAAAGGCAAAGGCATGAGTGCTGTTTTCCCATTGGGAAAGGAACCTTATCCACTTTGGCTAGTTTTTGTCTCTTTTTTGAGCAGAACCGTCTATCTAAATAGACTCATGAACAGATCAAAAGTGCCGACTTCAGCCTTTAGATAACAACCGTTCAAGGCCAGCCATCCTCTCCTTACAGAGGAGTCCCAGATCGAGAAAAGAAAGGAACGTTCCTCTGCCTAATATGAGCATAGACATTATTTATACCATATTCATCCTGCTGCTGCTTTTGAACGTTATCACTTTTGCCCTGTATGGCAGAGACAAGCACGCAGCAAAAAAGGGCACGCAGCGGATATCAGAAAGGACTTTGTTGCTGCTGGCCTTGCTGGGAGGGAGCCCCGCCGCATGGATTGCGCGGCATTATTTTCACCATAAGACCAGCAAACGCTCTTTCGTCATTCGTTTCTAGCTCGTAGTGCTCATACAGATGGTCTGCATTATTGCGTACCTGGCAATACATTTCCATCCCCTTCTCCCTTAAAAAGAAAGAAGGTTTTAAAAAGGCGGCTTTGAAATTCCTCACAAAGCCGCCTTTTTACGTACGGTTTGCTTGCTTCCTTCGCCCTCAGTGACAGTCACCTTCACGTAGAGCTAGCTAACAGTTTAGAACAAAGATACGCTCATGCCTATTTTCGCAAGGATCTTAGGTGTAGCTCGGAAAGGCTCTGCACCTCGATGCGAAGACGCCTATTTCCGGCGAAACAGACAAAGATACATTCCTCATCATGAGACTGATGCTTCCACGAAAGCGAGGAGGGCGAAGAGATCCTCTTCTGTCACGCAGCTATAGCACACGCCCTGCTCATCATCAGGGCGCGCAAATGCACACAGATACGCCGTGCCGTCTTGCCTGCTTGCTGCTTCTGTGCATTCTTGAAACCCATAGTGCAGCAGTTTCTGAATAGCCTCCTGAACGTTTCCCGGCATCACCTTGTTCATGGGCGCTCTCCTTTTAACAGAAAGGCTGGTGGAATCGTCGCAAGGGAGAGTCTACCTGGAGTCACAAAAAGTGTCAATGAAATTTCCATAAATATTGGGCAGGACCACGTCTACTGGTTCGACACCTGCGCGTGCCACATTGGGCGTGACCGGCAGTGAACTGACCCCTGGTTGCTCAAAGGATCGGGCTCGTCTTCGAGAAGATCCGCGCGTCTCGCGCCGACGCGAGCGTGCGATTGGATTGCAGCAGTTGCTTTAGCGTAAAAGAGCGATTTTCCTGGATTGCGTGAAATGACTAACATCAGACAATTGGTGACGTGCTCACCACTGAGCATGGTGAGCACACCTGCCTTTTCCTCCTTCATTTAGAGGCCATTGTCTGTCCAATTGCTGGCTACTTTTGTTCGCCTTCTGCATTTTGTGGAAACGCTTGGGCATGAAGGTGATGGATATACGCTTTCAGTTCTTGTAACTCCGCTTCGTTGAGGAGATCCATGCTCCCCAGGGTGTCAAGGAAGGCGACGATCTTGAGCAGGCGAAGGACATCCAGGACTGCGCTTTGCATGTGGGTATTCTCGATATCTGTGACGAGACTGGCCGCCGTATGCCCTGTAAGAGCGCTGAGTCTGTGACGAACGTGCTCCTGAATGTCTCCGGCGAATTGGTCTTGTAAATCCTGCATGGCCTCTTGAAAGCTTCTGTCTTGCATTGGCTTCTCCCTTCTGCTTCGCTCTCGCATACTCCCTCTAGTATATCCTAAAACTATCTCAGGCATCATCATAGATAGGTGAAACTGCCAATGTCCTCGCATGCGTCGCACATTTACCCCCTATCATTTGGGGTTCGTGCGCACACTGTCGCTCTCGATACCGCGCGATGTTGGGTGCATACTGAAGGGTGGGGGTCGATGAAGCCGAGAGAGCCATCTTCCCTACGCCTGGTTGAAAAGGAAGAGACGAACATGGTACGATAGAACAAACACAAGAGAAAGGCTGGGCGCAGGCAAAGGTTCTTATGAACACTGAGCAATTTGGGGGGTTCCCGCTTGTCGTGTTCCTCAAAGATCGGACAAAAATACAAGTCCATCATTCCCCTCCAGAGAAACCGGCTCTTGAGAAACTTCAAGATCTGAAACGTCTTGTGGAGAAGCTTGAGGTTCCTATCCTTGAGCAGTACACGGAAACCATCGACACGCACACGAACCCCTCTCAACAAGCAGATCCGTTAGTAGAGGTCCTCCACAATCTCGCGGAGCAACTAGGGGTCGAGGCGATAGGGGTTCTTCTGCCGGATAGAAAGGAAACGATCTTTATCAGCATGAATCCTGATACTACATCACGCGACCAACAAGACATGCGTCGGGCGCTGGGGAACGTCTTTCATCTGTGAATGCAAACTCTTGCGTATGAACAAGGCGAGAAAGCAGCGCTTTCGCAGGAGTGCTTCATCACACATGAGCCAGCAAAGAGCAGTTCTTCTCTGAAAAGTTCCCTACCCCTTCATTTTCCTCAGTTTCTCTTTCACTTGATCCATACTCGGCTGGGTATAGCGTGCCGTGGACTGGACGGCTGGCGTGCCGCGCTTGGTAATATGCCCAAGATAGACAGCAAGCTCTCCATCGTCCAACCCAGCTTCCCGCTTTGCGCGATGTGCAAAATCATGCCGGAGATCGTGGAACGTAATATCGGCGATATAGGTCCACTCTTCTGAGGTGGCCGTGCGTTTCCACTGTTTGAACCACTCATGGATAGCGGCTTCGCTCAGACGCCATCCGTCCAGCTCCCCTTCTGGAACCGGCAGCGTTTCACGCTGAGAGGTAAACACATAGGCGCTCTCCTGTGTACGCCGTCCGGAGCGCAGATAGTCGTAGAGCGGCCCGCGTGCCTGATTCAGGAGCACAATATGGCGATATTTTCCTTGTTTGTGGCCGACATAGAGCTTGCCGACCTTTGGCCCCACCTCGGTGTGCGCCATTTGGAGGTACGAGACATCGCTGACGCGACACCCGGCCCAGTACCCCAGCGCAAAGATGGCCTTCCCACGCAGATCGTTCGTCCGCTCATCCAGATTGCGCAGCACGAAGCGCTGCTCTTTTGAGAGTTCACGCGGGGCCAGCAACGCTTGCGCCGGAATCGTCACGCCACGTGTCGGATTGCCTCTCATCTCCCCTTCAGCAATCAGCCAGAGGCAAAAGCGATTGACGACTGCTTTGACGCGCTCCAGGTGAGACGTGCTATACTCCTGCTCACGAAGCTCGTCGATATAGGCGCTAAAGGCGGTCCTGGTCAGGTAGCTCGGATGAAACTGCCCATTGCTGCCAGGAAGCTGAGACACAAAGGTGGCAATCTGACGCAAAATGCGCAGATAGGCATCCAGTGTCTGTTCGTTTTTTCCGGCCAGTTCCTCTTGCTGGTAGCGCACAATCCACGGATTGGGATCAGGTTGAGGAAGGACGCGGAGACGAGTGTGGCTGAGGGGTTCCGACATGGTGGTGCTCCATTTCGCGCCGAAAAAATTTCTGTCAAGAGTTTTGGGCGGTCATTTCTCAACAGCCTGTTGGAGTTTTCGTCTGTTTTGCGCTTGGATCATTCCTGGGCGCAAACGAACCAGATGACGAACTCTTGACGGAAAGTCTATTCCGTCAAGAGATTTCTGTCAAGAGTCGCCTTCGTCCTTCCCAGACCGGCAAACACCCACCTTTCAGCCAACCAGAAAAATCGGAGAGCGACTACGCTCGCTCCCCTTCAAACCGAACGGATCGTGCGGCGGCAAAGGCATGGTCCATCTCAGCGATGCGATAGGTGAGTGCCAGCACGGCGATAATGTTCCAGCTCTCTCCAAATACTTCCGTGCAATCTCCCCACACCGCATTCGGGTGGTGGGGATCTGGGAAGATATGCCCCCAGAGAATGGTGACGGGTTTGCCTGATTTTCGAGCCAGATGGCTTGCCTTCATTTGCTCTTCATACGTGGGCGCTTTGCCCTTAATCTCAACCCAATGATTGAACGCAGGCAACCAGAAATCAGGAAGGTACATCCGCCGTTCATAGCGATGCCGATAGGCATCCCGGATGACATCTTCTCTCTCATCCCAATAATTCTCAGCGAGGGCCTCGTACAAGTATTCCCTGAACTCATCATCATCCTACACCGCTTTCACCCCAAAATCGTAATGTTGGAACTCATAGACCCATTCGACCCCTAATGTGTCAAAAAAGCAGGCCCACCTTGCCTCGATTCGACTACGAAACTTCTTCCCCCGATACACGGTTACTTTGGGTCGAAAGTGACTCATATCCTTGTGCTCCTGCCGCTCTGTTGCCCATCTCCATGCGGCGATCCTTTTCCATCTTTCCTGCTACGAGAGACGCATGCCCCGACACAACAGGAAAGAACTGTGTCATTGACCCGCTTTTGTGGAAGACTGGAAGTGAAAAATAGACCTGTGAGAAGCGCTCTGATGAGTATGAACTTTGCACCACCACCGCCCCTTTCCATGTGGACACAGTGGTGGTGAACCAGCTTCCGCACCTCGACAGAAGCTTGGGTCCAGCTCTGACCTGGGTTCATTTTCCTGTCTCCACAAAAACGGGTCAGGTACACTGTGATGCAGGCCCCATTCAGGGGAAGAAGCAGAGTAGAGCATCAAACGAAGAAGCTGCTCTCATTTCCACCTTTGTCTACAGATTAAGAGAGGCCCAGAATACAGAGAAAATCCTCTCAACATCGCTATTTGAGCGAGATGTGCGAGTGATCTGGTCACAGGTGAGAGCCAGGCTGATGCCGACTTCCTGTCAAATCAGCGTGAGCGCTGCTCAAGATGCATCCACTGGTTGACTCGCGCTGGTCACGTACCAATTCTCGCCATTGTGGTCCTTGAATACCCAGTGAATGAGGACCTGTTTGACCTGCCCATCATCGGTCTCAAGGGTGATTTCTGATCCAGGAGCATACGTATCCTCGACCAGAGGACCGAAGATCGCCTCAAGACTCGCCGGGTCGAAGAGATCTGGACGAATATATTTTTCTAACGCCTCCAGTTCCTTTTCCACAGATCGAACATAGCGACTGGCACGCTTCACGTAGGCATCCCACATCAGCGACTCAGCCCACGGCCAATCGCCTCCGTAGAAGATCGCCTGGGCGACCGCCTCGCAAAAGCTTATGAAATCTTGTTGGAGTGCTCGCCTGTGAGCGGCTTGTGCTCTCTGTAGACACATGATCTCCCGCTCATAGGCGCGTTGCAGTTCATCAGAAAGTTCAAAATACCTCTGGCGGTTATATTGCAATTTCTGCATGTCGTATCCCTCAGATATCATGCACATCTTCGCATGACGATGCATTACTCAACTGAAATACTCTCCCTCCTTCTGTTCTGACTGGCTGTGCAGGAAACGGAAGGGTGGACAATTCACTGAGCTTGCGATAGTACTTTCCCTGTATCCTAGACCTCCCTCTTCCACGAGCACAGTGACGTTCACTGTCCCGGCGGATGTCGCGAATCACGAGGCCAAGTCTGGCGAGTCCTGCTCACTCCTCCCTCAGGAGGAACAAGCCTTTGGCTTCCAGTCGGTGATCTCTTGATGATCTGCTTCTTTCTTCCACCACCCATAACAGATGGGTCATCGACTCTTCTATAAGTGATGGTTCGATCATCACATCTTCTCTCAGTCGATCACATGCCTGCGCGACGTTTTCAAACGCCTCCTCATCTTCCGCCAAGCAGATCAGCGCACGTTTCAACAGGAGCAGATAATCTGAACCAGAAAAGTATGCGGCATAGAAAAGATCAGATGCACAGCATATTCCACGAGCCTTCACCTCGGGTACGGCGGTCTCTATCTTCTTCCATGCCTGGTCGAGGGCTTCGGCCACCTCCTGGATAATCCATTCTGTATAGGGCGTGTGAAAGAACGACCAGGAGCTTTCCACCTCCTCTCCCATATTCACGATCCTGGTAGTAATCCACTCGGTGATCGCCTCATTCATGCCCTCATAACGGGCGTTGGTATCTGTGTCGGTATCCGTATAATATGCAATTCCCAACCAATAAGAGAAGTCTCCCTGCTCATTTTCACCACTTTTTCTATACGATGCAGCGTGGACGAGTTCGTGCAGGAGGATACGACGCAGTTGCCGCCAGGCTATCGTGGAGAAAGCGGAAAGCAGTTGGCATTGCGAAAGCAGTGCCGTTTCTACTTCGTGCAATGCAGGCCCGTGTATCTCTTTGCGTTGGCACCATTCGAGTGCATCGAGAAGCTGCTGTTGGAACGAAATCCATGCTGACCAGAGAGCAGCGACACGAGGAGCAATGTGCTGCTTTTGTTCCTGTTGGTTGCGAGCAATGCACTGGCGGAGGCTATCAAGGAATGGTTCCCAATCAAAGGGGACATCACGCATGGAAGCCTCGCGCATCTGACGAACATGCTCCAGATCCTGCCACAGCTTCTCAACCTGACGAAGGAGCGCCACATCGTCGAGGTTGATTCCAATCAGGTGAGGGGACCTGAGATAGACACCAGCAGAGGGCTGGTGCCTGACCCGAAGAAGCGGAGGCAGCAGCCAGGAAGCCTGCCATGCTCGAAGGGATTCTCGAACCTGCATCCGACAGTGTGTATAGAGACGCAAAAGATCAGGTGAGGGAGCCTGAAAGCGTTCCTGCTTCCGAAACTGCTGCACGAGACGGACCAAGAAGATCTCCCCATTGCAGAGAGAGGATGTCCATGCAGTTGCTGCCCATGTACGCATTGATCTGCTTGCCATCAATGTGCTGCTCTCTTCACGTGCAAGCGACCAGCCAGTGGTATGTGACACAGACCGACGAGGCCCTCTGGAAAGACCACATGCACCACGACCGAAAACCCGGTCATCCTTTTCCTTCCTCCTGCTCCTCTTTCGCTCCCTCCTGCGCTTCCCCAGGCTTCACTCCGAGTTCTTTCAAAAGTTGCTGCTGCTCGGTCTGCAACTCCTTGATCTGTGTATCGAGCGCCTGGCTGAGATTGTAGAGTTTATCCCACTCTGGAGTATCCAACCAGGGGCCAAAGAGGGCATACGTGAAAAACCGGACAAACCGATGAAATTTTCCGTGTTGTTGCTCTTTCTGCTCAAGGTCTTTCAATGCATCGAGAAACAGGGTAAGTTGCTCTGTCGTTTTGATCTCCTCTGCTCTCAGTTCAAGGAGACGCTGCCGCTTTTGGAACCGCTGTTGCCACTCCTCTTCCCCTTCCTTCGGCTGTGGCTCCTCGGCTTTGGCCGTCTCCCTACCCACGTTATTGACATGCTCCATGACGGCTGCCGCATCGGTGCTGGGTGCGTTGATGGCCCATAAATCCCCTTCGTCCTGCCAGGACTCGACCGTACACAGAACCGCCAGCGAGAGATCCATGCCTTGTTGTCTTCGAGCGATGGATGCCATTTTGAGCAGATACTGGATCGGTCGTTTTCTGCCGAGTTGGATCGCGGCGAAATGGATAGCACAATCCATGCAGATCACTTGATAATAGGTAGGCGTATAATCGCCTTCAACTTGCCGATGGATGGCCTCACGCCACACAGCATCGATATCGAGCAATCCCCCCTGCGAGCGCTCTGATCCTTGCCCAAGTCCGAAATCTCGCATGAAACTGTCGAGCCGATATTCTGCTTCCTGCCCACAGAACATGCACGAGATCTCTGATGTGTCATTGGGCCGGACGAGCAGGACCAGCAGGTCAAACGGGAATGGGATAGAGCGTTTCTTTGACGTGGCTCTTGGCATGGCTCTCCTTCCTTTCGTGAGCCGACTAAAGCTGGATGCGGACAACCGTACTGTAGGCGTAGTCCCCTTCTTCCAGGTCGCGTGGCGTTCCCCCATGCCCGTCTTGAATGGCGAGGTCATCAATATCCTCTGGGCGAATGGTGCCTGAATAGACAAGGGTACAGAGCAGCCAGACGACAGAGGCCGAGTGTCTGCCTTGTGGGTCTGGGTAAATGATAGTACTATGGCTGACACTATGGATAGTGACGTCGGGATTTTTGCGCTGAAGATCGTGGACCACGCCATTCAAGACGGCGATTCCTCGGGGAAAGCCTGCGCTATCTTCTGGATCGTTGGGGAGACTGCCGCGCTCCCCATAGAGGGTGAGGATCTTGCGTTCGAGGGGTGCTCGTTTCTTCCTTGTGATCATGCCATGCTCCTGTTTTGCGTCTTCACACGCGAGCTACAAACGAAATACAAAGACGGCTCTCCGACGCGGCGTGAGCATTCGAGTCTTTTGCCGCCATCAACGGAAAGGCAGCTTTTAGCGTTGAGCAGTCAATCGTTCCAAAAAAGACAAACACTCTGTTATTGGAAAGGTGCTCAGGCATCTATTCTACTCCAAGTCAAAGAAAGTGGAAATGATGCAATGAAACACAAGAAAACGAAAGACGGGTCGGATAGTAGTAGTAATACCATAGAATGAGAAGCTCTTCAGGCGTTTTCTTCCCTTCCACGGTTCCCTCATTATGGAAGACAATCAGAGCCGTGGTGAAGGCAGTGGCACGCCATACCTTCCGGCCCTCGTCGAGATGGGCAAGCCATCGTGCGGTGCCGCAGATGCACGATGCCACTGTATGGGAACCATTGACAAATCAGCGCAGGAACAGTATACTCTCTACTAAAGAGGAACTTGCGTTCTATTTTCAGTCGTGAGAGGATATCACAAGAGATCTGCCAAGCACAGGTCGGATGTCGCGGAGATCGTCGCCATGAACCGGATGGAACCCACGCTCTATTCGGCCCTCATCGTCTTGCAGGCGCAGCATGAGGCAGCGTTGCCAACCACAATGGGAACGCAAATTCATGCGATGTTTCACCACCTGCTCACCCAGGCCGATCCGGCACTCTCCGTTCATCTTCACCAGCCATCTGTCCGCCGTCCCTTTACCCTTTCGCCACTGCAAGGTTGCACCCAAAGAGGAGACCATTTCACCGTCTCTGCAGGGCAAACGTACTCTGTACGCGTCACGCTCCTTGATGGCGGGATGCTTTGGAATTGTTTGAGTACCCTGTTCCTCGAAACAGAGGCCCTTTCCGTGCGTATAGGAAAAGCCTCTTTCACGGTCAGGAAGTTCATCTCGACTCCTGCGGCAGACCCCACGGGCTGGGCACAGCGATGCACCTTTCAGGAACTGGTTGCCGCTCCAGTGCGCCACACGATCACTCTCTCGTTCGCCAGTCCCACCGCGTTTAACATGAGGGAAGGCTATTTTGCACTGGTTCCAGAGCCCTCACTCGTCTGGGACAACCTGCTGCGCTCCTGGAATACGTATGCTCCCGAAGCATTTCAGATCGAGCCGAAGATCGTGCGCGATGCCGCTCGCTTCAGCATGACCATGACCGCCTGCGAGATCGCCACACACACCTTGCATTTTCCAACCGCTGCCCAAAAAGGCTTTCTCGGGACATGCACCTACCAGGTGGCCGAGCAAGAGGAGCACACTGGAGAGCTGACCCGGCTTGCGGCCTTCGCTCGCTTTGCCGGAGTGGGGTATAAGACAACGATGGGCATGGGCCAGGTCCGTATGGAGGATGAGGAGATGAAGAGGAGAGAACAGACACGCGAGCGGGTGGAGCAGGTATCATAAATGGATGCTGCGCCTCTCGCAGGATGTTGTTGCGCCACGAATGAAGCGTCGTGGCAACTTGCCTTAAAGCTTCATCTTGCACTGCTCACGGCGAGCCAGGAAGCTCTCGCGCTTGACGCGTTTGACGCCGTGAATATCTGCGGTCGGCTCATTTCGGGTCAGCGGAGATGAAGGCTGGCTCTCGCGCCTGACGCGTTTGATGCTCAAAGGCTGTCCATCCCTGGGAGACTTTCTGCTCACGGTTGAAGGCAAGCTATCGCGTTTGACGCGTTTGATGCTGGTGAACTGAGGATGACTTTACCAGGGTAGCGCTGTAGTTGAAGGCTGGCCCTCGCGCTTGACGCGTTTGATGCATGGAGATTTATTGTGGTCTCCTCGTTGTCATACATACGTTGAAGGCTGCCCTCGCGCTTGACGCGTTTGACGCAGTGGCTGCACTAACGGAGCCGATCACATTGTGCTCGGATGATGGAGGCCCTCGCGCTTGACGCGTTTGACGTAGCCGCTTCCAAGTCACGCGCACTTCTCTCTTGCATGGTGAAAGCAGACTCTCGCGCTTGACGCGTTTGATGCATTGCAAATAGCTTGGAGAACGAGTGAATCAGGGCAGGCGAAGGCTGGCCCTCGCGCTTGACGCGTTTGATGCCGAGAAAAGCTCCCCGCGAGCTTTGAAGGAACCCGCAAGCGGTTGCAAGCAGGCTCTCGCGCTTGACGCGTTTGATGCCCGACGGCGTGGTATAAAGAGCCTTAGTTCAAATCGCTCGTGTTGAAGCAGGCGCTCGCACTTGATGCGTTTGATGCCGCTCCGACAAATACCCATGCCAGGAAGCCGTGTCTATTATTGAAGGCAGGCGCTCGCACTTGATGCGTTTGATGCCTGGAGTTCTTTCCCTCTTGATATACGAGGCAAGGGAAGTTGAAGGCAAGCTCTCGCGCTTGACGCGTTTGATGCCGCTGGAGAATTGTCTCCATAGAGAGTGTGCCGATTGGGATGAAGACAGGCTCTCGCGCTTGACGCGTTTGATGCAACAATAGGATCGTGATGGAGGTCCCATCTGGTATCCCGGCAGGAGAAGGCTGGTTCTCGCGCTTGACGCGTTTGATATGTGGCGACGGCGAGCTATGAGGCAAGAACGTTCGGAATGGTGGAAACAGGCATCGCGTTTGACGCTGCCTCTCTATCCAGCCCCGGATGGTCAATGAGGTGAAGATGAAAGCGGACTCTCGCACTTGACGCGTTTGATGATCTGGAAGCATTCTTAACAGAAGCCATCATGATAGAAATATGATGAAGGCAGATCCTCGCGCTTGACGCGTTTGATGCGCCGTCATCAATAATGAGGACTCCGAGATTCTCTATGTTGAAGAAGAAATATCGCGCTTGACGCGTTTGATGCACCTATGCGGAATGATATCCCTACCAACATGAAGAAGGGGCAAGCAGGCCCTCGCGCTTGACGCGTTTGATGCCGATACGGGAATGGGAAGTGGGCAAACTCAGACCTGCGACCGTGAAAGCGAACTCCCGCGCTTGACGCGTTTGACGCAGCGGTTCTACCCTCTACTGCTCTCTGGTCATCCTGGAGGCTTGGCGAAAGCAGGTGCTCGCGCTTGACGCGTTTGACAGAGGTATCGTGAACGTACCCGTCGCGGGAGACCCGCGATGCGCTTCTACGCCGAGTTCCGACCGAAAGGTATTGGTATCCCAATGATAAAATTCTTCCTTGTGAAGTTACAGTTCAGCCCACCTTACCCCTCGTTTCAAGACAGAGGAGATGCAGCCTTATCCTCAGCCACCTGTGCAGTGCAATGCAAGCGCCTGCGCACCTCTGTGATCCAAACGGAATCGGGAGTAGACAGACAGGAAAACCACCGACAGATGGTGAGAAAGAGTTCGACCACCTTCAGATCCTGCTCGATCCGCTCCATACCGGCTGGCATGGGCACGTCCGCCAAACTATCTTGATTGCGTACGCGCATGACCATCTCCATGAGGGTACAGGCACGCCAGTACATGGCGAGAATCTTCCCCTCTTGTCCGAGCTGCTCATCGAGCGTCAAGACATCGACTAGTTTCACCCGTTCGAGAGTCCCTCCCTCCAAACGCGAGAGCACTGAAGCAGACACTTTCCCAGACTCCTCCAATCCAGAGAGCGTCACACGCCTGGTGCGACGTGCCTGTCGAAGATAGACCCCAATATCTACCAGCGAGAGCGCCCCGCCAGCCAGGTAGATCTTCCAAAGCTCCTCGGCCCTCATCTTTTCTGGGTAGTGGACCTTGAAGTGGTAGAGCCGCGAATCGGCAAGCAGCTTCTCAATATCCTCTGGCACAATGAGTAGCGATGTTTCCTCCTGCATCCTCCCATCAGCGCGTTCGGCGGCTGCAATGCGGTTAAGCAAATTCGTGAGAAAGTGGCATCCCTCCTCCCAATGGCGGCGAAGAAAACAGAGCAACGCTTCCAGGTCTTTGATCGTAATCACTCCATCCTCATGAGTGTCAGGCTGCCTTCTCGTCCACTTCGGGCGTGTTCCTCGCAACGCCATCAACAGATCGGTGGGCGCTGCCCCAACACCTTCACAAATGCGTACAGCCGTCAAGACCGTCACTTGTGAGCGTGCTTGTTCAATGCGACTAATCGTGCTGGCATCAACTCCGACCAGGCGCGCAAAGGTACGCACATCCATTGCTCGGCTTGAGCGGAGTGACTGGACCCATGCTCCAAAATCCATTGGACCCCCCATCAGTTGTTCGCGACTGCATGGCTCAAGATGAACTGCTATCCGCGCGGGTTCTCTTTTGACCCGGTTTGGCGACAGAACGTATGTCATAGACAAATCTGGCAAAGCCCTAGTGTATCATAATTCTCAACTGACAAAAAGCGGAAGGAGCGTCATCTTGATACTGTGCAGAGAGCCAAAGCTTTGGCGAAAAAGAAGTCGTAGCAACAGCACGCTCTGATGCTCTTTTTTCTGCGCTCGCGCATGTCTTCACTTCCTACTTCTCTGTCGCCTCTCATATGCCAGGCGAGGCGGCATCCGCCTCCGATGCTTGAGTCTGCCACGATGCTCTCAGCATCGTCGGTTCCATGCAGCACCTGTTCTGTCCTTCCCTCTATTATACGTTATACACGGGCAGACTTCCGCCAATTTCTGATGAGAGACGCATTCCCACGCCTCTCCCCTTGACAAGAACGTATGTTCGATTCTACACTAGAAGCATAGCTGATTGTTGTTGTTGTGCATCACCATATTTCTTCAAGGCAAATCACCAACTGGTGGAGATCAGGTTTCGCGAGGAGCAGGAGTCGGTCGGAGCCAAGCAGGACACAACACAGCGACAATCCTGGTCACGAGGTGTAGCCGAGTCGCATCTGCGGTGCATGGCGACATCGCGGAAAAGCACGGATCGATCCTCGCTGCTCCTCCGCTCTCAAAGCACGCTAGGATGCACAACACGCACCACCGTTTTCACATGGAGGTGACTATGGAATGTACTGATCCCGAAGGAGTGCCCCCTGAAGCGCTGCGTCGTCTCCGTCTCTTAGGGCCACAAGCCTCGGCTGAGTACGACTACCACGGACTCAAGGAGCGCGCCGCCCAGACCTATGTTCCTCTCAAAGTGCTCTGGACCTGGTGGCAGGCATATCAGAAACAGCGCGAGGAGGGACTCACTCCGACCACCTGGATGGCGTGGGCAATGCTTCCGGCCAAAACACAGCAGATGATTACTGAGCGCCTGGTGAAGCTGGGAAAGGTCGTGACCGCCTGCGCTTTTCCAGACGAGTGCGACCTGGACGCCTACATCCCAGAGTTAGCCAAACTGAACGAGTGGTCTCTGCGCACGGCAGAGCGCTGGGTTCGTCGCTACCAGATCGGAGGGTGGTGGGGGTTAACCCCCCAACATGATCCAGCAAAAGCCGAGCAGAAACCACAACAGGTCTTTGTTCCAGCCCTGGGAGCCGTGAGCGAGCAGGCCCTGGAAGAAACCTTTCGTCGCCGTGACTTGCTCGGCGTGCTGGCGACGCAACCGCAGGTGTCGCGTGCCCAGGTCGAAGAGCGTGCTGAGAAAGTTGGCCTCGCTCCGCGCACCATCTGGCACTATCTCCATCTGTACCGTGAGCATCGATTGGCCGGACTCATTCCCAAGGAGCGATCCGACAAGTATGCTCATCATGGGATTACGCCCCAGATGCAGGAGGTCATCCGAGGCGTGCGCTTCTCCCAACCTGGGTTTTCTATTCACGCCGTCTATGAGGCCGTTCGAGACAAGGCAGAGGCGCTGGGAGAACCAACTCCGAGCGAATGGCAAGTCCGTAAGATCTGTGAAGAGATTGCCAAGCCAGAACTCCTGCTGGCACACAAACTCAGTAAAGATTTTCGAGATGCATATGAGGTGACAAGACGTATGGAACAGACACGACGTGACAGCTTCCTCATCAGTTACCAGATCGACCACACGCAGGTCGATGTGCTCATCAAGGATCGACGCCACCATAAAACGAAAAGTGGAGAAATTCGTCCCTGGTTAACCCTCTGTATTGATAGCCGCTCCCGGCTGGTCATGTCCGCCATCTTTGGCTATGATCGTCCTGACCGCCATACAGTGGCGGCGGTGATCCGAGACGCTGTCTTAACATCAGAGCAGAAACCCTATGGGGGGATTCCGCACGAAATCTGGGTAGACCACGGCAAAGAACTCCTCTCGAACCATGTCTATCAACTCACGGAGGAATTGCAGATCCAGTTGCAAGCCTGCGAGCCACATCAACCCCAACAGAAGGGCATTGTTGAACGCTTTTTTGGGACCCTCAACACGCGCTTATGGTCGCGCCAGCCCGGTTATGTGAATTCTAACACCGTCAAGCGTGACCCCAATGCGAAGGCGGAACTCACCCTTCTCGAACTCGAAGAGCGGTTCTGGGCCTTTATCGCCCAGTATCATCAAGAGACGCATAGCCAGACCAACGAAACACCCCTGGCCTATTGGATGGCGCACTGTTATGCGGAACCAGCCGATCCTCGCCTGCTCGATGTGCTGTTGATGGAGCGTGACGGGCGGCGCGTCTTCAAAGACGGTATTCACTATCGGGATCGCTTCTATTGGCATCCAGACCTGCCTCCCTTGATTGGAACCGATGTCATCGTGAGAGCTGCTCCGATCTATCGCCCGCCCGACGAAATTGAGGTGTTCCAGGACGGCATTTGGATCTGCACCGCTCTCGCGACGGATTCCGATCTCAGTCAGGGAGTCACCAGAGAGGAGATGGGAAAGGCGAAGCAGGAGCAAAAAGGGTACTGGAATCGCCGTATTCAAGAAGCGCGTGCAGCTTCAGATGCTGCTGATCGTGAAATTGCCGACCTCACCACTGAGAGTCCTGCACAAGGAATGGAGCATTCGGCACAGGAGTCGGCGCAAACCAATACGACCGCCTCACCCGTCCCATCAGAGGCTCCCCCAGAAACATCACAGACTCCTCCGCCCAAAGCCGAGAAACCCCGTCCACGCGATTTGCTCGAACGGATGGCAGAACAAGAAGAAGGAGAACAAGCATCATGACCACCTTTGCAGAAGATCACTTGCCAGAAGGACAAAAGACCATTCAGACGAACAATGTGAAACGGTGTAAAGCGTTTTTGCGTCTCATTACCGACCAGCAGCGCAGCTCTCCCACGATGGGAGTGATCACAGGACCCGCTGGGATCGGCAAAACTATCGCCACCCAGGACTATCTCGATAGTGTAGCCCCCCATGCGCATACCGCGCTTCCAACGGCGATCAAAGTCAAGGTGATGCCACGTTCGACCCCGCGAGCGCTCGCCAAAACCGTGCTGGATGGCTTACTAGAGAAGCCAAAGGGCAATAATATCTACGAGATGGCCGATGAAGCGGCCTTAGCCATCGAGCGCAATGAGGTCAAACTCCTGGTGGTCGATGAGGCCGACCGCCTCAACGAAGATAGCTTTGAGGTCTTACGTCACCTCTACGATAAAACAGGCTGTCCTATCGTCCTGGTTGGATTACCTGCCATCCTGCGTGTGATTGAACACCATGAGAAGTTTTCGAGCCGGGTGGGACTGCGCATGCATTTTCTGCCTCTGGAACTGAAGGAAGTGCTCACGGTCGTCCTGCCAGGGCTGGTGATCCCTCGCTGGTGCTACGATCCTGAACAGGAAAGCGACTGCCTGATGGGGACCGAGATCTGGAATAAAGTCAATCCTTCCCTGCGCAAACTGACCAATTTGCTGGAGATTGCCAGCCAAACGGCCAGGGTCAGTGGGCTGCCACGCATCTCGAAGGAGACGATTGAGGAAGCCTTTGGATGGATGGCAACGCAAACCGATCATCAGCGCTCTCGCAGAAAAAAGACGCCACCGGACAAGAAGACGCAGGGCAAACATGAGCGGGCGTCCGAGGAACGCCGTGAAGGCAAGCAGAAGTCGTCTGACAAGGAACATCATGAAGGAAACGAGCCACCATCCGACGAGGAAGGCCATGAAGGCAAGCAGCCACCGTCCAACTAGCAATCCGTTCTGCTCTGCCTCTCGTTTCAATCGTCCGCTGCGCCTGGAGACCTGCCAGCAGATTCACGCAGACGCGCTTGAGCGGGTGGCACGCGGGGATACGAGCCAGGTGCCTTCCAGCATCCCGGCTGACGCTCTCTCGCAGAGCCGCCGCCGCTATGGGCCAGAGGTGTGTCTGGTCCATCCGGCGGAGGTTGAGCGACTGTTCCGAGGCGTGACGCTGGCCGTGTATCAGGAGATCGAGTCACTCTACTGCTTGCGGCCAGAGCGCAGTATCTGGATGATTACGCAAATCCTCTCGGCCCAGGCCGCGCAATGCGGGGTTCCGCCGCTTGAGGAAGAGGCTATATGGGCCATCTGTCTCTATCTGGACGAGCGACGGGCCGAGCAGACTGAGGTGAGGATCGAGCAGGAGGCCACCACCTGGTGGCTGGGGACGCTCTCGGAAGCACTCGCCGCGCCACTTTGCGATGAAGCTGCGCGAGATGGCGCATGGCCCACAGTGGTCGTCATCTTCGACACGGTGTGTTCCACCATCCTCGCCTTTCGAGTGGGCTCATCGAAGAGCCATGCAGAGCTGAGTGCCCTCGCCCTCTACGATGCCCTGTGCGCCGCGCGTCGTCCTGCCCCACGCTCCGCTTTGGGATTAAAGTGGCGCGTTCCGACACGCCTGTTCACCCAGGTGCGACTGCCGCAGGGATGTGAGGAAGCGTGCGCCTCGCTTGGGATACAGGTGGAACAGACGGCCCTGGCTCCCGCGCAAGCTGTCACCCTCGGTGAGCAGTGGCGAGCAGTAGCGAAACAACGCAGGATTGCCCCGGCACGATGGACAACGGCCTTCGATAGCTACCTGAATACCCGTTTTGGCACCAGTCCATTGCGCGCTCGTGAGCAAGCAGAGCATACCTTTCGGCATCTCATCGGGTATACGGTTGACCCGGCAGCCCTCGTTCCCGCCTTGCGGGCACTCCTGCCGGGGCGTGTGGCGGTGATCGGTGATGACGGAGCCATCGCCTACGATGGGCTGCACTACGCTCATGACCTGCTCAGGCTCTTTCCTGGATCATCGGTCCAGATCCGGCGCTCTCCCCACACGGAAGCCGTCATCTGGATCTACCTGAAAGGAGACTTCCTCAGCCCGGCCCTGGCCCGTGAATTAGTCCGGCGCGATGGCAGCTATCGCGCCCATCGATGAGGTGAAGTATGTCATTTCTGGCCTTCGTCCTCCCGCTTTCTCCGCTCACGTCTGTCTCCTCGGAAACATCGGAAAGGCGGGCCGTAAACGAGCAAGAACACCCTTGTGAGAACTGGGAGGAGATGCTCCCCTGCTCGCTCCTTCAGCAGGGATGCACCACACCTGCGCACGTCCTGTGCGCGGCGCTTTCCGATGAGCATCATCCATTGGCTCTACGGATCACCACGCTTGGTGAAACAGGTATTCCTTCTCTCCCATTGTTCTTGGACGCGCTCACTGCCCGGCCCGCTCTTCGGGTAGGAGGGCAGCGCTATCGCGCCAGGGAGGTGCTTCTTTCAGGAACACCGTGGGCGGGACTCTCTACCTGGGCAGATCTGCTCTCCCCTCCACACCCACCAACGATCTGGCTGCACCTGGGAAGCCCTTTGGTCCTCCCCAAAGATCCGTCTGTGGTTTCGGGAAGGGTCTATCACTTTCCTGCTCCACACCCAGTCTTCGCCGAACTGGCACGACGCTGGCAGGAGCTAGGAGGTCCGCCATTGCCGGTGCCGCCGAATGCCCTGCTGCCTCTGCTGGAAGACGGAAGCATTGTGCTGACGGCGTATCGCTTGCAGGCGCGAGCCATGCAGTTTGACGGGAGCGTTCGCGCCTCATTTTCTGGGTGGTTATCGTATCAGTGTCGCGCACCATCGGAAGCACTCCGAGCAACATTCGTTGCCCTGGCACGCTTCGCCTTTTTCGCGGGGGCAGGAACCGAAATGGCTCGCGGGATGGGCGCGACACGGATCAGTTTTGAGTAAGGAGGACCTATGCAGTGGTGTGTCGTCAAAACAGGGGCGGTCTTGTTCGACCTGCTGCATGCCTATGGATTAGGCATCGTGCTCGCCTATGCGTGCAGGCAACCAATAATGGTACGAGAGCGTGGCGCGACCTACAGCCTGTTTGGCACTATTTCCGTGCCACCTTCCGCGCCGCTTGATCTGCTGGATGAAGTCCTCCGCTTGCCGACGCCCGAAGCTGTGGCTTCGGCCCAGTTGCCGCAGGTCGAACTCCCTGTTGCCAACCTTGACGGGCTGCTCACGCTCCTCTTCACCACTCCCGGTATGGTGCGTGCGCTCTCAGTGGCAGATATCAGGAGAAAGGCACGGAAGCAGGAGGAAGTGATCGAGCGAGCGATCAACAAAGCACGCATCGCGGTTGCCCGGTGGAAAGACCTTGCGTCCAAGGAGTCATTACGCGGCGCGGGAAGTTGGCTTGAACGCGTCCTCGAAGACTATAATCCTCTCGTGCCCGCCATCCCCGTCCCGGCAGATGCTCGTACCGAGCGGGATCTCTCTCTGGTGATGATGCTTGATCCCTCCTTCTGCTACTCGACCCACCGACCCAGGAGTGACGGACTCGTGTCGCGCAAAACCCAGGTCGCGATCCGAGGCACGAGCTTTGCCATCTTACTTGCTCAGATAGGCGCAGCCCGTTTCTTACGTGCTCAGCGGGTGAGCGGTGATCTGGTCAATTGTTATGTGCCGCAAGCGAAAGTGATCCGATTGGATCGCGACTCCTGCTTGCCAATCCTTTCCGAAGTTTCGGTAGAAGCTTCTCAGGCCGTGCTGATCCACTGGTTAGCCTATGCCAGTCACGGCATCCATACCGTCCATGCTCAGTGGATGAGCGTGGCCTATCAGACGCTCCAGACACAAGGGACGCAGCAATCCATTCCGCGTGGGCAGGGCGTTCGTGCTCTCTCGTGGCTGACAGAACTCTCCATCTCGTCACAGGTCCCGCTCCTGGCCTTCTGGCGCATGCTGCTCTCCCTTCCGGCGGAACGGAGCGAGACATCAGTTGATGCCCTCCTGGATGCGCTGTGGACCCGCGATCTGAGCCGGTGGGAAAACCATCTGCTTGAGAGAGCCAGATCCCTCCACACAGCGAAAGACTCGCTTCGTCCCTACTCTCTTGAAGAAGTGAAAGAGGTGACTTGTGCTATGACAACATCCGTCCCTTCGCTCCTGAAAAAAGCGCTTGAGCAAAAAGGGGGAACACTCCGTTTCGGGCAGGCCATGCGACTGCTTGGTGAGGTCAATGCCGCCGCCCTGCGCGAACTGGTCGAAGCCTTGGAGGCTGTCACCACCCTGGAGCAACTCTTTGATGTCCTGGCGGCTATTGCCGAGTCCTGCAAGACAGCTTCGGCCAAAACCCGATTTATGGTCGTGCCCGATGAGGACGATTTTGGCGCGTTACTCTCCGATGTCGAACAATCGAGCGTCCAGACCATTGCTCGCTTCCTGATTGTGCTCTCGGCCATCCGCTATCCACGACTCGACGAGACTGAGCAGGATATCGGGCGACTCTCGCGAGTTATTTCCCTGCTCCTCATGTGTCTTGCACAACCGGAGACCGATTCATCATCGCCTCAACCGTCGTCTTCCCCTCCGTCCACCCCCATCGGGGAGCAGACATCGGACCAAGAACACCTAACCGACATCTCGATAGATCAGAAAGGCAACGGACACCCATGAAGAAACAGTTTCCTTCTCACCTCTATGAACTCTCGATCAATGTTCGCGCCACCTGGCAGGCACAGAGTACCAGCAACGCGGGCAGCAATGGCACCAATCGGCTCATGCCTCGTCGCCAAAGTCTCGCCGATAGCACTGAAACCGATGCGTGCAGTGGCAATATTGCCAAACATGCGCATGCGCAACTTGCGGCTGAGTATCTGGAAGCGGCAGGCTGTCCACTCTGTCCCGCGTGCAAAGCGCGCGATGGACGCCGAGCTGCCGCGCTCACGGATCAGCCAAAATACAAGAATCTTACCATTGAGTGGATTGTGCGCAACTGCGGCCTGTGTGATACGCACGGGTTTCTCGTCACCGCAAAAAACGCCACGAGCGATGGAAGTACAGAGGCTCGTCAACGCCTCAGTAAACATTCGCTGATCGAGTTCTCCTTTGCGCTCGCCCTCCCAGAGCGCCACGCAGAAACCATCCAACTGGTGACCCGTGTGGGCGACTCCAAAGACGAGGGACAGATGCTGATGAAAATGACGGCTCGTTCGGGGGAATACGCCCACTGTGTCCGTTATAAATGCGCGGGCATCGGTCTGGACACGGACAAATGGAGGCTGGTTCTTGATGACGAAGCAGAACGAGGGCGCAGGCATCGCGCGATGCTTACGGCGCTGCGGGATGGACTGCTCAGTCCCCAGGGGGCGCTCACAGCCACCATGTTGCCGCACCTGACTGGACTCCAAGGAGTCATCGTCGTCTGTCCCAGTACAGGCCGCGCCCCCATCTACTCGGCGCTGCAAGAAGACTTTATGACCCGCCTGTGTGCGCTTGAGAGTGAAACCTGCATCGTGGCTCCTTTCGAGACCATCGATGCCTTCAATCTGCTCATGCAAGATCTCATCGAGTACACCCATCCGGCACTGCCAACCGCGTGCCAGAAGCCGAGCGAGTCATCCGCATCGAAGTAACCGTGCGAGATCAGCTTGCGTGATTTCGGAAGGAGCGAATGCACGTATGGAAACCTCTTCTCTGACCTGGCTGGCTGCGGACTATCACTTACCCGCGACCTACTCGTGCCGTGTCCCAATGAGTAGCCAAACCTGTGCCCTGGTGAGTCCTTCACCAGGGCCAGCGACAGTACGACTGGCATTGATCCGTACCGGCATTGAAGTGTTCGGCCACGCCTTTGTAGAGCGGGTCTTGTTCCCACACATCCGAGCCATGTCCGTGCAGATTCGCCCGCCAGAGCGCGTGGCGATCAGCCCACAGGTGCTGCGGGCCTATAAAGTGGAAGACACGACCGAGACGATCATTGAAGCGCCCGTCTCGCGTGAGATGGCCCATGCCGAAGGACCGATGACCATTTACCTTCAGGTTCCTCACTCTCTGCGCGAGCCTTTTTCTCAGGTGCTCTCGATGATTGGTTATTGGGGACAGGCATCAGGGCTGGCATGGTGTCAGAGCATCCAGATCCAGGCACCTCAACCAGAGCAGTGTGTCAGGCCACTGAGTCTGTTCCCAGAGCAGGTCCCCGCACGTCCATTTTTCTCCTGCATTTTATCGGAGTTTCGCGATCCAGAGATCACCTGGGAGGAAGTGATGCCCGTCATCAACACACGACACAAAAATCCGCTCCGCCTGGATGTCTACATCTGGCCGCTGGCACGCGCGGTCGAGCAGAGGAGCGGGAAGCTCTATGCGCGCACGTCATTTGCAAGGTAAGTAGGGACCAAGACGAGGATGATGCGGTATGATGAACGAGCGATTCGTCCAGGCATTCCTATCATCCTCTCGCTTGGCAATACATCCTTTCCCTGCTATACTTGCTCCATTCAAACAAAGGAAAGGAAACAGGCAGATCCGTGTCGGAACCTCGTGCAGCAGAGCAAAAAACTGTTCGCCCAGCCTCTGAACAGGTGCAAGGAATTATTGAGCGAGTGACGTTTCACGCGGAAGATTCCGGCTACACGATTGCCCGGCTCAAAGTTCCAGGCGCACGGGATCTTGTGACCATTGTGGGCCGCTTCCCTGAGATTCACGCTGGGCAAACCCTGCGCCTGACTGGTTATTACCGAGAGCATCCCAAATACGGCATGCAATTCCAGGTTCTGCACGCACAAGAGACAAAACCAGCGACGCTCACCGGATTGGAGAAGTATCTGGGCAGCGGCCTGATTAAAGGAATTGGCCCCATGACGGCCAAACGGATTGTCGCGCATTTCGGATTGGATACGCTAGAGATCATCGAAGCCGAGACGGATCGCCTCATCGAAGTCTCCGGCATTGGACCGGGACGCGTCGAGCGCATCAAGGCCGCCTGGGAGGCACAGAAGGCCATCAAAGAAGTCATGGTCTTTCTGCAAGGTCATGGAGTCACGACCACTTATGCGGTGAAAATCTACAAGCAATATGGCGATCAGGCGATTGAAACGGTTTCCCAAAATCCATACCGCCTGGCGGCGGATATTTACGGGATTGGGTTCATCACGGCTGATACCATCGCTCGCAACCTCGGTATTGCCCCCGATTCAGATTTTCGGTATCAAGCCGGGATCACTCACATCCTTACCGGAGCCGCTGAAGACGGTCACTGTTACTTACCCGTGAATGAACTGGTCGAGCGGGCAGTCTCGCAACTAGCCCTGCCAGAATATCCCGTCGATCCAGGACGGATCACGACACTCATCGAGCAGATGCGTGACTCAAAACAACTCATCATCGAACAGGGGTATGGCGATCATGTGGACCAGCGCATCTGCTACGCTCCCGCGTTCTACCATACCGAAGTCGCACTTGCCAACCGCCTTGCCACCTTTGCCCGTCGCCCTGTGGACGTGGATCTGTCGCGTGTCGGACGCTGGATTGACGGCTACACCCAGAAGAAAGCGGTGATGCTTTCAGAGGAGCAGCGACGTGCCGTGATTCTCTCGGCATCGTCGCGCCTGCTGATTCTCACTGGCGGCCCTGGTTGCGGCAAAACGTTCACGACACGCACCATTGTCGCCTTGTGGAAAGCGATGGGCAAGTCGATTCTGCTGGCTTCGCCGACCGGACGCGCCGCGCAACGTCTTGCTGAGATGACTGGCAGAGAGGCCAAAACGATCCATCGGCTCCTCGCCTTCGATCCGAAGTCCATGCAGTTTCAGCACAACGAAGAAAACCCATTGGAGGCCGACGCATTGGTGGTGGATGAAGCCTCGATGCTGGACTTGTTCCTGGCACACTCATTGGTCAAAGCCCTTCCTTCTCATGCGCAATTGCTCGTTGTTGGAGATATCGACCAGCTCCCAAGTGTCGGGCCTGGGATGGTGCTGCGGGATATGATTGCCTCTGAACAACTCCCGGTGGTGCGGCTGACAGAGGTCTTTCGTCAGGCCGCAACCAGTCACATCATTACCAATGCCCACCGGATCAATGCTGGGCAACTCCCGCACCTGGTGCCAACGACCAGGTTCACGGAGTCTGATTGCTTGTGGTTGGAGGCAGCCGAACCGGAGTTGGGAGCAGAGGGTATTCGCCATCTGGTAAGCGAGTATCTGCCCAAACATGGGATCGATCCAGTGAAACAGGTACAGGTCCTTTGTCCTGCAACCCGTGGAGAGATTGGGACACGACAACTCAATACCATGCTCCAACAGGCACTCAACCCACCACAACCTTCAAAGCGGGAACTGGTACGAGGTGGGCACACCTTGCGCGTGGGGGATCGGGTCATTCAGCAGGTCAACGACTACACGCGAGAGGTGTTCAATGGCGATGTAGGCACCATTGCGGCCATTGATCTGGAAGAGCAAGAGGTGGTCGTGCAGTATGCTGAGCGCCAGGTGACCTACGATTACGCCGATCTCTCTGAACTGGCGCTGGCCTGGGCGGTCACGGTTCACAAAAGCCAGGGCAGCGAATATCCCGTCGTGCTTTTTCCTCTGTTCATGTCTCACTATATGTTGCTCAGTCGCAATCTGTTGTACACCGGTCTCACGCGCGCCAAGCAACTCGCCATTCTGATTGGCCCGGCGAAAGCGATAGGAGTGGCGACGAAACGCGTGATGGATCGGCAGCGCTACACCGCGCTCAGTTTCCGTCTCAGGCAGATAGAACCCCTGGAGTGACATGATGCACAACAGATCGAGAAAAGGGAACTGAACTGATTGCCCAGTTCCCTCTTTCCACCAAACAACCGGCCCTGTGGAAGAAGGAAAAGGGGCTCTGTTTCAAGCTTCGACCTCTCTGCAAACATCTCTCCCATAAATACCTGTTCACTTCCTTCCAATAACCGAAATACTGACTCTCACACAGAATAGCATCATATATTCCGCTTTCTCTGATGAACACGTTGATCCCTTGTAGAAAGAGAAAAGAAGATGTGCAAGAGTGTCTCATGGACCTGGAGAGCAGGTTTAGCAAGAAAGGAAGAAGGGACAGAATGCCCGAAGAAGACTATCAGAGATTCAGATACTTTGCCGAAGTAAAACGCGATGAAATTGCTTACCATCTTCAGGAGCCAGCCATTGTCTTACGCCAGCGTTACCTCATCCTCGTTGAGAATAAGCTCTGTGCGGCCCTCTTACTGGATGTCCTCAAAGCATCCGCCGATTGGCAGACGCAAGAGTTTGTCACCTCTACACTTCAGCGCCTACAGGAAGCACTTTTCGGCGTCTTCGAGCTTTCGGAGATAGGTTCTGCGCTTCGTCTTCTGTTGGAGCGAGAATACATTTTCCTTGCTCCCGAACCGGATGTGACCAAGTTCCACGCCTATGAGCAAGATAAAGATATGCAGCTCATTCCGCTCAATGGAGGTCGGTATTTTGCTTATAAAAAGCAAGTGATCGATGAACGAGAAACAGATCCTTATACCTTTCTTGTGGACCGATCCAGAATTCTTCTTCTTAGTAAAGCCTATGAGACATTGCATTTCCCAGGGCGCAGGGAAATAGCGCTGAAACGGCTCAGGGAACGATATAAGACCGAGGAGGCACGCGTTGCTCGGCACAATGCCATCGCGGCGTCAGAATTGCTCCCTGCTACCCTCAATCTCATCGAGTGGATCAGTACCCTCAACTATTTTCAGTGGCGGTGTGCCTATTGCAGAGGCCCCTATCACCTCATCGAACATTATATTCCGATTGTGCATGGGGGAGAACCCACATGGTCAGGAGGGACGACCTGGTCAAACTGTGTCCCAGCCTGTCGAAGTTGCAACGGAAAAAAGGGGACACAACACCCTTCACTGGTGCGCACTATGCCAGCACTTGGGCGTGTCGAGCGCTATCTGGCTGCGATCAGGACGATTGAAACCATGCTGCAACGCCAATCGGAGGAGCAGGCCAAAAATGCAGAGCGAGAAACGCTCGCATCGTTAGACCCGGTAGATCGCCAGATCATTACTTCCTATCGCAGAAATCTTGCGTCTTCTCGTTCCTTGCTGACCCTGGAGGGAAGGCGTCGTACTGGAGCCATTGCGGCGATCACGTTCCTTCTCCTTGCGATAGCCTGGTTCTTTGCTCCACAGACGCACGTATGGGACTGGCGACTCATCCTGATGTGGATGGGAGGATTCGTCGCCTGCCTCTGTGGGATAGGACAGGCATTGCTGACCTATCACCCCAAAAACCGCCGAGCTATAGAGGAAATGACAGCCTTTTGCACGGCAGAAGACGAAGAGCGTATAGGGCGTCTCGTGTACATGGCGAAAGCAAAGCAGGAGTAACGCTTCTCCTGACAGAAATGTTCGACGTATCAAGATCGATGCCTTCAATCTACTCATGCAGGATCTCATCGATTACACCCATCCGGCACTGCCAGCCGCGTGCCAGAGGCCGAGCGCGAAATCAGCTTGCGTGATTTCGGAAGGAGCGAATGCACGTATGGAAACCTCTTCTCTGACCTGGCTGGCTGCGGACTATCACTTACCCGCGACCTACTCGTGCCGTGTCCCGATGAGTAGCCAAACCTGTACCCTTACGTGAGGAGACCGCCTGAGTCGCGGTTTCCTCACCCTTCTTCCGAGCAGTCGCATCGCGGGAAGGTGAGAGGGGCTTTTTCCCGAACGAGCCGTAAACGCAAGTGGGAAGCTGGGGAAACCGCACCTGTTCATCGCGATTTCCCGTCCCGAAGACGAGGCGGCATCCGCGCCCACATTCTACGGATCTCGCGCACGTCAAGACTTTTGATGGAGATCGCTTTTCGGGTGAATGGAACGTGCAAACACCGTTTTGAAGGAATTGGGTCGCAAAAGAGAGGCTGGTCAGGCGTGAGGCAGGAAAGACGGCGTGGAGTGGGCCGCAGGAGAGTGCTGGTCGGAGCACGGTGAACGGGCCTGCGCCAATCCAGATCCCTCATCTGTTGAATTAGATCGCTTTATCAGGTATGCTAAAAAGGAAACCTCTTCCACCTATCGTTGTCGTCAGGTCTCTTTCCTATTCAGTAGTAAGGCACTCATGGAAAAAGACGCACCTGTTCAACTGGAAATCTTTGATGATGTTGGCTGGCCGCCACATGATCGATTCCCATATAATAACCGCATGTATCAAGTCAAAGGACAGGTCGAAGCCGATTTGCTCTCCGCTTGTTCTCCCTTGTTAATTACCGGCTATGCCTCTCTGAATACTTTTCTGGACTTTCTTGCCCGATGTGCTTCCTCGCAGGCACGGGCCAACCCCATTCGTCTCCTGCTGGGCCATGAACCCTTTATCCATGAGCACCAGACCTATGCCTCGCCTCACATTGTGCTGAGTGAGCAAATCAAGCATTACTGGCTTGAACAAAGAATATCCCTGTATCACAGCATGAAAATCATTCTCGCCATTGAGTGGTTGAAGAGTGGCCGCCTCCAGGCCAGGATCGGAGGCGAACAGCATCCCCTCCATGCCAAGATTTACAAAGGGGATACGGCGATTACCATTGGCTCAAGCAATTTCAGTCATTCAGGACTGATTCGTCAAATGGAAGCCAACGTCCGATTTTGCACTGCCAACGTTTCCCCTCTCCCGTTCGGATCAAAACACCTGACCAAAGAGCAAGCCGATCAAGCCTTTCTCAAAGAACAGCAAGCCAGGGCCGAACAGGAACGCTTTGAAGAAGCCTGTACCTTTGCTGAGAAGCTCTGGAATGATGGTCAGCCGTATGAACAGCAATTGCAAGCCTTGCTCGAATCACTGCTTCAGATTGTTGGGTGGCAGGAGGCCCTGGCCCGCGCCTGCGCCGAAGTGCTGGAGGGCACATGGGTCAAGCACTATAGGGAGCAATCTGGCCTGGAAGAAGGACCACCATTATGGCCTTCGCAAGAACAAGGCATTGCTCAGGCGATGTGGGTCATTGAGCACGTGGGAAGTGTCCTGATCGCTGATGCAACGGGATCTGGTAAAACACAGATGGGAGCCCATCTCATCAAAGCCATCATGAATAGGATCTGGAGTCGCGGCCTCAATCGCCGACACGACCCACCTGTCCTGATTGCTCCTGGGGGAGTGATCGATGAGTGGAATCGGGTCAGCGACGACGCTGGCCTAGCTCTGAAAATCTATTCCGATGCGCTGGTCAGCCGAAAGCAGGCCGAGAGGTATGAGGTGATGGAGCGTGTCATTCGTCGTGCCCAGGTGCTGGCAGTGGACGAAGCCCATCGCTATCACAATCGGAAATCGACGCGCACGCAGCAGCTCTATCATAACCTGGCCGATTATGTGGTCTTGTTTACCGCAACCCCCGTCAATCGCGGCCCCTCTGACCTGCTCAGGCTCATTGATCTGCTTGGAGCCGATAACTTCGACGAAGACGTGCTCGCGATCTTTGATCGCTTACCTCGCATGCGGGGCAAACCAGAGGAACGTCTCTCTGCAACGGATCTCTCGGTGTTGCAACAGGCCGTCAAACAATTCACCGTTCGACGCACCAAAGCCATGTTGAACGCGCTCATCGATGCTGATCCCACCCATTATCAGGATGCCTTTGGCAACCCGTGTCGCTATCCGCACCACCAGGCTCATTCCTATCCCTGTGGGGACACACAGAGAGATCAACAGCTTGCCGAGGAGATACGCCAGCTCGCGTCACAACTCCGAGGGCTTGAATATCTCAAAGCGCCCCTGGTCCTGCCAGAAGTGTTTCGCAGAGAAGGGATGACCGAGGAAGAGTACCTCCAATGGCGCTTGCACTCTGCCCAAAGCCTGGCGCGCTACTCCGTTATGTCGGCCCTGCGCTCCTCACGAGCAGCACTCATTGAGCATTTGTATGGCACCGATGAAGCCTGTCGATGGTTATCCTTCCCGCCAGGTGAAAAAAAACAGAGCACCGGCAACCTGGTTGACAAAGTACAGCACCATGCTGGGAAAGTGGTGACGCACGGACTAAGTTGTGCGCTTCCCGCCTTCCTCACCGATCCCTCCGCTCATGCAGAAGCAAGTCGGCAAGAACTGGCACTGTATCAGCAAATCGGCGAGAGGGCTCGACATATCTCGGACCAGCGTGAGCTGACCAAGATGAACTTACTGCTCCGGCTTCAAAAAGAACACCCATTCCTGTTGGCCTTTGATCGCACCATCATCACCCTCTGCTACTTCCAGTATGCGCTCGAACAACAACATCTTCCCTGTCCCGTCCTGCTCGCCATCGGGAGTGATGACCGAGGTCAGAGCGAGGTGAAAAAGGCGCTCCAGTTAGGAGCCACAGCGGAAGCTGCCATCGCCCTCTGTTCAGAAAGTATGTCGGAGGGCCTCAACCTCCAGCGAGCATCGGCGGTCGTGCATCTGGATATGCCCTCAGTCGTGCGCGTGGCGGAGCAACGGGTGGGGCGTATTGATCGCATGAATAGTCCCCATGCGACCATTGTGTCCTACTGGCCCAATGAAACAGCCGCATTTGCCCTGCGCGCTGATCAGCGCTTCTATGAACGCTACCAGTTTGTCACCGATGTGCTCGGGTCCAACCTGACTTTACCCACGCTTGATGAGACACAGGTGGTGCAAGCCTCGACACTCGCCCAGGCCGTGGGACAGGAAGACCAGGAGCCTGAGCGGGGGTCCTGGCGCTTCATTTCTGATGCCTTTGAGCCGGTGCGCCGCCTGGTCAAGGGCCGTGAGAGTCTGTGTCCCGCCCTACTCTATGAAAGCATGCGCACTTCCCAGGCGCAGGTGCTTGCTTCCGTAAGCACCGTGCAATCGCTCACCCCCTGGGCCTTTTTCGCGGTTTCTGGGACGGAATGGGGCGCGCCTCGTTGGATCTGGCTTGATGGACCCCACGCTACACCAATTACCGACCTGGAGCAGATTAGTCAGGCGCTCCAGGAGCATTTAGGCGCGGGCAAAGGCGCTGATCGCACCTTTGATACCATCGCTGCCTCCTGGCTGACGCGCTTTCTCGACCGGCTCAATCGTACAGAGCGTCGCTTGCTCTCGAAGAAAAAACAACGCGCACTGGAAGAAATGGAACGGCTCCTACGAGCGTACGAACAGGATGCATTGGGGAAGCTCGATACGGAACGTCTTCTTGTCATCCAGCAGTTGTTGGATCTTTTCACCTCAACGCTTCAGGAAGGACTGTCGGTCGATTGGGGGTCGCTGGCGGAGTGCTGGCTTGATGTGCTTCGGCCTCATTGGTATAAACTGCTCCAACAGCCGCGCAAACGCCGGACACGTCCTTTATTACTCTCGGATCTCTATCCAGAACTGCTCGCCGATCCGCTCTCAACAGAGCAATTGACCAGGGTACTGCAACAGCAGCTCTGGACGAAAAAGCTTGATGTGCGCGTGGTGTCTGCCATTCTCGGAGTCCCCGATGAGAGACCGCTCTCGCCGAGTGCGTAAGAGAGACGAAAGGAGATGAACATGGGTCAAGGGTGGCTCACGACTGAAGATTTTTGGCACCAATACGAGGAGCGTGGACAGCGCCTCTTTGAACATCTCACGCTTGCTGGTGGAGGCAGTCTGAGCCTTGCTGGAAAAAACCTTCCGCGTTTGGTGCTCCACTATGTCCAGTTCTCTGAAGTGGACTTGACCGAGGCAACCCTTGATGGGGCAGTGTTTGTCGGGGTTTCCACGCGCGGAGCCCGCTTTCAGGGTGCATCCTTGAAAGGAAGCCAGTTGCAGGAAAGTGAGTGGCGCGATAGTGATTTATCAGGCGTCAATCTCCAGCGAGCCACGCTCATGCATGCACAACTCCAGTATGCTCGACTGGTCGGCGCGGATTTGCGTAGGGCGAATCTCATCGCCGCCAATCTACGTGGAGCTAATCTTGTCGGAGCGGATCTCAGTTTCTCCCAGTGCCAGTATGCGGTTCTCGAAGACATTACCTCTGATGCCGCAACCCAATGGCCCGACGACCGGGCCTTGAAGGGGGTACAACTTGCTCACGGACAAACCCTTGTTCACCTGACGGGCCGACGTGGGGCGGTTCAAACCATCGCTCTTTCTTCAGAAAAACAGTATCTGCTCCCTGGTGCCAATGGTCCGGTCTCATTCACGCAGATCCAACAAGCGATTCTCAACGATTGGAAAAACAGACCGGAACAGGCCGCATTTCGAGCAGAGGTCGTGCGACTCTTTCGAGGGCGCTGTGCCATCTCAGGCGCAAATCAGCTTGAAGGGCTGGAGGCTGCGCACATTATTCCCCATGTCCAAGCCTCCAAGAAAGACAAGCGCTCCGGCACGAACGGCATTCTGCTGCGCGCAGATTTGCATCGTCTCTTCGATGCCGGGAAACTGACGATTGATCCAGACACGCTCTTGATAGAACTCGACACCGAGTTGCAACAGGCATCAGCCTATCAGCAATGGCATCACGCATCCCTCGTTCAACTGCCTGACGTGGTACAGCCCTCGCTTTTTCAGCAACAAGATCCGTGGCGAGAGCATTTGCGCTGGCGTCAGCTCTATTATCGGGATTTTCTCGACAACGGGAAGCTGTTCTCAAAAAAAGGCGGGTGACGCCCACAAATGATAGGGTACAGGCGTGTCTTTCGTGTTCAGTGGACGTGTGCTCGCGCTTTCCGGCAAGCGCATCGGGGTGGATGCGGATAGGGCAGGGAGGGAAGCGCGGGAGAAGTGGTGAACAGGAAACGGCTCGCTCACGCGGGCAGTTGTTCTCGCCAATGCACGGTCTCGCGCTGCATGGTCTGGAGCTTCTTCCCCCTGGAACTCGTCTTTCGGTGTGCAGCTCCAACGCATTCCTACCCACCTAAATTATTGAAGACCTCCACATCTCCACCGATGGCAATTTCCCCCAGGACCTTGATACCGAGAATGAGACCGGTCGTGACCAACTGCGCAAGCTCGTCGATGGCTGATGCGTCAGGCGGTCTTTGCAACGCGAACGTGAGACGCTTTTCCTGATAGGCGATGATGAATGGAGCAACGTGATCGAGTGTCATCCGCTCCTCTTGACTGGCAAGAAGGCGATACCCGATTCCAGCGGGAGTAAGAATCTCATCAAGATGATAGCGGACATGCTCCTCCTGGTCTCTTCGCAAAGAGACGATGAGTAAGGTCGATGGAGGCTGGCTCATGGGGTAATATCTCCTTCTATGAGCAAAATGAGCAGAGGACAAGCAACGCGCCAGCTAGGCTAGCACGGGCGAAAGATAGCGATCACCTTCCCCTGAACCTCCCACTCCTGGTCCCAGGTGCTCTTGTGAATCACAATGGGATTCACTTCAGCATTGGCGGGTTGCAGTCGCACCTGATCCTGCTCCTGGAAGAACCGCTTCAACGTCGCACTGCCGCTGGTCCCGCCTTGCAGATGCGTCGCCACGACAATATCGCCGTTCTCACAGGTCCGTTGCGGTCGAATGATGACGTAATCACCATCACAGATACACTCCTCGATCATCGACCGTCCACGAACCACTAAGGCAAAGGCATTGGCCTTCTGGAACTCGCCTGTGGTTGGAAGAAGTTCCAGCGGTTCCTGACATGTCTGATCGAACACATCAATTGGTCTCCCTGCTGCAATAGCGCCGGTCACCGGTATTCCTGTCGGTCGGATCAGTTTAATCCCTCGGCTTCTGCCTTTTTGCCGCTCAATCAGCCCTTGTTTTTCAAGCATCCGAAGAATATGGTTGATATGTCCTGTACTCTCAACGTTCACTGCGCGGCCAATCTCACGAATGGTTGGAGGCATCCCCTGCGCCTGGATAAACTCGACAATGAATGCATAGGCTTTGTGTTGCAAGCTGTCTTTTGGTTCTCTCTTCATCTCTGTTCCCTTTTTGCTCATCTTCGCGCCGGGATGGTTGCGCCTTCCGCACATTGGAACATCTTTTCAAGAATCATACG